>PVML01017483.1_pt1 | contig 161451 bp, 179 predicted proteins | sample 1853371 | NCBI WGS metagenome assembly PVML01 (sample SAMN08533508, study PRJNA380276) | Human gut metagenome, whole genome shotgun sequencing project. | isolation source: participant 1, chromium library | host: Homo sapiens | collected 2017 | reverse complement strand
GGTGTCGCAACTTCATTCTACCAGACATCTGCAAACCATGTCTCTTTGTCTTTTTGCGAAACTTATTCTACCTGACCTGTATCTGCGTGAGTAGACCACAATCATCCTGCGGTGATCAACCAACAGATTCACTGGCCCATACTTCAAATAGTAAACAGCTCAGCTGATGAAGGCATCCTTCCTCATCGGCTGAGCTGTTTTAGATTTTACTGATAGGTGAAGAAATCAGCGAAGAGGCAGCAGACTTCTCCATTACAGTCTTTGCCCCAGTACCAGTAATACACCCCGCTCTTCATAATTGTAAAAAGGGCTGCTGTCAATTCACCATCTTCAGAACTCCCAACAACACAGTGAAATTCCGTATCTTCATCCTCATCAAAATCAATTAGATAATCTAGACACATACGTTTAGGCAGTTTACAGATTGTGTGAAATACCTCTGCATCCATAAACCCAGTTCTGCATTCCTCCACTACATAGCGGTAGGGTGGTTTGCGCTTTTGCTCCTGATCATGAAGCGTTTTAGCAGCTGTAAATTTGACGGGTACATTATTGTTGAAGCGGATGCAGGAAAAAGCCGGAAAACTATCCTCTTCATCAGTTGCCATATATACTTCGACAGGGTATGCTCCCGGCCTTACAGAGATCGACAGCGCTTTACGGGCGAAGTCTTCGGAACGATACATCAACAATGGGTCTGCAACTACAATTTGGCCGGAGTTCAATTTCAATAGGCCAATATCCTTCCGTGTAATATGATATGTTCCATGTGTACTCCTAAGAACAGCTCCATCAACCTTGTTGATTGTAATTAAGTTATCTATTTCTGGCTTACTCAAATCGATCCCTCTTATCTATCTGTTGCAATCACCAAATCGTTTATACCCGTTTTCCCTTAATGGCTAACGACCAAACTAGGCCCTTTTCATCAATTTCTGCCACCTTGAATCTGTCATTCAACTTTTTGAGGAATTCCGTGGTAAAACTCATTTCATCAGAACATAGAGTTGACTGGTTCAATTCAGCAAAGTGTCGGCTGGAAACCAGTTCAAATGCAATCCACCGCAGGATCTCAAGTTCAGAGTGGTTCCAAAAGCACTCATCGGCCTTTTCCTTTGTAGGGTATCTGTCACCACAGAGAAAACAGTGATAGTGTTCTTCGTATTCTTTCACAGGATCTAACCTCCTTCAATTCAATCATATCAAGAAGAGAATCCGTTCTTCTTATAAAGTCAGCGATTCGAATTTACATTGTCGGACTGATATTTTTGAGATTCCATCAATGCTGCAATCTCAGCCATAAAGCTATCGTTTATTATTTCATCAAGCAACTTAATATGCTTCTCTAAGAGACTATATTTGATGACTCTCAATTGCATGTCTAGTTTAGTAGAGCTCACATCATCTTTGTCCATTGCATCATCAAGATCCTTCATTGCCTCAATACCCTGGGATGTGCCTCCACTCTCTGTACAAATTCCTCTTAGATCTAGCCCTTCATTAAGAATTTCTGGAGATAAAGATTTTGCCACAGCATTCAGTGTAGGAGATTTCTCCGTTTGAGCGAGTTTAATGGTTGCCAATTTGTAAAGATCCTGAAGGAAGTCTCCGAATCCCGGAGCAGAGAGAAGATATTTCAGAGTAATTTGGCGTTCTTCATTTTCGTACTTTTCTATCGGCCTATGGCTATCTGTAATATCGAGAAGCGATTCCCCAGTCTTCTTATCGATGTGAAAATATGTACAAGCCTGCTCCATATCAAAGGACTCAAAAGATGTTTCGCCTGTAAGATAGCCGACAGATACATCAAAAAAGTCTGCTATGCGTTTCATAGTATCATAAGAGGGAAATCCTATGACGCTTTGAGTTTCATTTTCTTTGCCCTTTTCCTTTGTGATTATACTTCCTACCCGCATCCACCTACTCACATCGGCTTGGTTTCCGGTTCCATACCTCTCCTTGTATGCCTTTGCAAATGTTTTTTGATGGTAGTCATGACGTTTCATGACTTCCTCTAGCCGTTCGTTCCATGAGCGGCTGCTAAATTGATTTATAGTTTTATTTCTGTTCGCTCGGTTTATAGTATTCATACTAATTATCTCTCCAATTAAAGCAATAATTAAAGCATCTATATCGTATGTGGCATATTTACAAATCAGAAAATATCAGATATAGTTAGGGTTGTCAAGCAGGTGACAAAATGAATATTGAAATACTGGAGGCCAAAGACATGTTACGAACTAACGAGGAGAAGGAGCTGCTTAGGAAACTTGCTGATGGAAGTCTAGATGGTCTGGTCGGTAGCCCGCTGATTACAAGTGGTGGATCAACTATCTGGTCCGTAATAGAGAATGGCATACCAACGCGATATAAGAGGGGCCCCGGTGGAAAAATATTTAATAGACGAGAAAACGAGAAATTTGCAGGAACTCTCCATACACTTAAAAAATGCGTCACTGATGACGAGAAGCTTGCATTCATGCAAAAAATGGGCTATCTTATGAAGGATAGTCTTGCTCGTACTTACAGTGCAAAATTCAAAGGAAAAGTATAAACTTTAGAGAGCTAGAGATACTACATTATCTCTGGCTCTTTTCACTAACTCAATATTTTGTTACACTGTTATCCACGTCATTGAAATGCTCTATTGTGCGTGGTAGAATAGCAAAGAGGTACATAATTCTGTCATTTTCCCGATCTAAGGAGGACTTTTCGCATGAGTGCTGAACTATCGGCTACGGCAACTGTAGAGGAAATTCTGTCTAAAAAGAGCGTCATTGAGCTCAGGGAACTTGCTCGCAGTTTCTATGTAAAAGGTTCTTCCAAAATGAGAAAGGTTGAATTGATCTCAGAGGTGAAGGCCGCTCTCATGATACCGGAGCGACTGGAAGAACTCCTCTATGTTCTTGATAGTGCTGCCTGGCAAACCTTCAGAAAAGCAGCCGAAACCTCTGAACCAGTACAACTGAATCTCACAGAAAGCAGATGGTATCAGATCCTTCATGGTCTATGCTATTTACATTTTATCACAGGAAATCGTTCTTTGGCCTGTAATGTGCCCCCGGAAATTCGTACTGTCTATAATAGCCTTGTCACCGATGGCCTGATCCAACGCAAGAAACACTATGACCAGCTCCACCTCTATGCAGAGGCCGCAGCAAACCTCTACGGCGTTATCAGCCAGGATGACTTCGTTGCGCTATTCAATTCCCAAAACGAAGATATAACGAGTAAAGAAGAGTTGTTCGATGCTTTGATCAGGCATATTGTAGTTGATGCTGGCTATTGTTTCTGGGACAAGTACATTGTTGATATTGGCTTTGAAGACAACGGCTTCGCCGATGTGTCAGACTTGCTTGCTCAGATAGGAGATAAACCCAGATACATACCCGAAAAGAAAGAATTCTTGAAATATGCCGACTGGAGATACTTCGAGCATAACGAGCACTCTCGGAACCTGGGAGATTATCTGATTCATGTCTGCGGCGTTGCACCACTCCTTGTTCCCAAAATTGTTACTGAGCTCCATGAGTCATGTATGCTAAGCGAATCATTCCAGAATCGCTTTGACCTTCTTGCAGAACATGGAATTGAGTTTGATGGGGATCAGCTCAACGAATTTATTCAGCTACTCTCTGCGTTTGATAATTCGACACGCCTTTGGTCCAATAACGGTCATTCTCCCAATGAGATATTTTCCCTGTACGAACAAAAGAATCTCAGTCCGCGCCCCAATCAATCCACAAAGAAAGCCAAGATCGGAAGAAATGATCCTTGTCCCTGTGGTAGCGGCCTGAAGTATAAAAAGTGCTGCGGTAGATAGTGTAAGGCGTCCGAGTAATCAACTCGGACGCTTTTTCTTGGAATAGGACCGACAATGCAGCATATACTAAAACGCACGTTGTTGACAAAACGTACAAGTCGTACTATTATGGAGGTGAGAAAGGAGTGACTGATATGTTCGCAATAAGCGCCAGCGACGTTCGCAAAGACTGGAGCCGTGTAATTGATTCTGTGATCCATGTACGCCCTGCATTTATCAAGAGGACGCGAGATAAGATGGTTCTATGCTCCAATGATACTGTGCGGCAACTCGTTCGCACCACGCCTATCGCAGCAAACAGTTTCATTGAGGACGATGGCAGCGTGACTCTTTCTATGGTTGATGTTGATCTTGTAGTCAACGCAGATACGATTGAAGCCGCCAAGAGCGAGTTGATCAATGACCTCATTGAATATGCTGAAGAATACTATCAGAACTTTGAATTATATAGTCGGTCCTCAAATCGTAAAGATCATTTACCTCTGGTCATGAAAGTGTTGACCGCTGCATCTAAAGAGGAATTGGAGGATGCAGTTCAATGCCAAAATGGAAAGATCTAAAACGATATTGTGAACGTGATCACTGGGAACTCTATAAAGAAACTGACCACTATTTCTTCCGCAAGGTTTTAGATGATGGCACTGTCTTACGCACCAAGGTCTCAAAGGGATCGGGAGAAATCCATGGCCATTTGTGGCAAGAAATCTTACGCAAGCAGCTCCAGACAACGCAAGAGCATTTCAATGAAGTTGTTTGAGTGGTATATATCATTCGCTCGAAAGTCCCTTGCTTTTGAATCAGGGCTGGTAGCCGGCACTCCAATGACATAAGGGGAGATCATCATGGATAATAAATCTGAAAAGAGAACAGATAATCTCGGTCGCATGAAAGCAATGGATTACCGTGATATGGCCGCTTTTCTTTGTTCGCAAGGCTGGCAACTGGGTGATGAAACGCAGTGTGAGGAGTGGCTTAGATCTGAATATGGTTTTGATGGTGAGCTATGACGCTCACAAACAATAGGCGTGATTCTTCTGGTATTGAAAAGCAGAAGAATCACGCCTATATTGATGTTCAGTGAGTGATGCTGATAGGGTGTTGACGAGGATGTTCAGCTGATCTCAGGATTCATCAGAATTGCGAAGGCATAATTCGAAAATCAACTCTAAAGAGTAATCACGAAGCAATTGAGCATTACTTACTTTGAGGAAATTGATCGGTATCCCATACCGCTTGAATTGCCGATCCGCAGCAATCCTCTTGACTGCGGCCTGAAGTATCTCGGGCTTATATTTCAAAACCTCTTCACTCAGCTCTTCCCATGAGCCATATAGGTATCGTGGCAAACCCACTATAACGCGGATACGATCAAATGTTGTTTCATCGTTGTTCTCCGGAATACGTTCATAGATAGGGGGCCCAATATGCTGAACCAAACGCTCAAATTCTGATGGTTCCACAGGTGCTGTTGTCGTCAAGTTTGTTTTCAAAAAGATTTTGATGCAGTCATCAAGGGTCATGCCTACCTGAAATTGGGTAGCCGCTTTGTTCCAGACAGTTAGGTTAAAGCAGCTCTCACCCCTAACTTTGAAGAGAGAGAATTTCAATCGTGATTCATAGGGGAAGAGACTTGAGGTTTTATCCAAGGAATAGATACAGAATGTATTAAAATAGTATGTTTTTCCGTTTCGTTGTCGAATCGGGGTGTTAAGAATTCCTTGATCGATCAAAAACTCATGCACCATAGCAACGAGTTCTTCTTCCGTGAGGCTCTGAAGATAGTCATCCATATAGGGGAGAAGGAACTTCTCCACATTACTGTCCAGTGGAGAAAGTGTTGTGAACTGGCCGACAGACCTTTCCCATTGTTTTGAATCAATGAATGAGGGAACCCAGAGAGGTTCGCCGACTAGTTCATCTACTTGCTGGCGATTTGTATTCATATAATACCCACGCTTATCAACTATACGCACCAGATCATAGCCTTGCTTGCGTGGTTTTCTCAAGAGTGGTTTCCCTATAATTCCATCTTCAATAAGTTGCCTGGAGATCGTCTTCGAGGCGATGCTCAAGGCACATCCTCTGCCAGTCGATTTATCAATAACCACGACCTTATCACCTCCCTATGAATTCATATGAGGGTGTCAGCCCTCGACGCCGGCTATGAAGTTATAGATCATGCCTCCTGCTCCATTTTGAGTTCGCGCTTATACTTGTAGTATGTATTTCGTGCTATACCTGTCAGCTTAATCATTTCAGTATCAGTGAGAGTCCCATTGAAATCTTGAGATCTCTTCAGAATCAGTTCCTTTGCGACCAGGCTCTTCTGGGTGACGACCGATGCACCCTTTTGACGGCCAATTTGCTTTCCGTTCAGTCTAGCAGTTTCTATTCCCTCACGCGTGCGCTGGTGGAGATCTTCAACTTCCTTCTCTGATTGTTCAAATGCGAGCCGGATCTGCTCCTTGGCCAACTCCATGAGGTATCTGTTGACACCTTCCAAAATGAAGTCCACATTACTGCCCGTGAGTTTGATATTGCTTTCTAAGGCAGTTTTATAAGTTTCAGTGTTGATATGCGGCTCTTTGAGGAAGACAAGAGTGATTCCCTTTTCATACAGTTCTTGATAGGCAGCGAATCCTTCTTCAGCATTACCGCTCATACGGGATACACTATCAAAGATGATTGTATCCCCCGGCTGAATGACGCGCATAAGTTTCTGCCATTCCTTCCGATCAAGCCGTGTTCTGGTGAAGACCTCTTGGACGATTACTGCGTCTGGAAACAATGCTTTGATATTCCGGATCTGTCGTTCTATGCTCTGCTTTGGCTTCGAAATTCGACAATAACCATATCTCATTTGGCGTGCCCTCAAATTTCGCTTAAATTACCTTCAGTCTCCGGGTTGATTTTCATTATATAGTCTCCCAGAATAACGCCACCAAACTCGAATGTGGCTCTTGGATCAGGTGTAAATCCATTCTTGGAGCACCATGCCGCCATCTCTTTTGTTTCCACTGACTGTATAAGGATCTCCTGCACTGCATGGCATCGACAAAAGTGTTTAAGCAATTCTAGAACACGGGTCATCGTCCCGATTCGTTGCCGGATGAAACATACTCTAGATACCGTTACTCGGAAGTTCATCAGAAACAAAATTCTTAGCTCTGAATCCCAGAATTCAGAATGATACCAAACACCGCTCAACTCTTGCTGACACTGGATAGGTACGCATTCTTGTGCTTCCAATAAGTGCCGCAGTTCTTCCTGCTCTTCTTCGGAAAACATAATGTGCATTAAAGCCAAATCCACACCCCCACACTTTGTATCTCATTATAAACCATCGTTCATCTTGGTATTAGTTAGATACGATAAAACACATTCCAGAACAACAGATTTTGATACATTTCTATGGTACGTCTACTTTGATACTCTGCCTGTTGATAAGAATGGCCGGCAGAACCGCTCAGTTCCACCGGCCATGTATAGCTTCACTGGGTCAATTATAATTTCTGTTCATGCTCAAAGTTGTAGTGTCCTACTCTTAGTAAGTATTATAATCAATGGCCAGAGCTGAATCAAGCATCTTCTTGATATAAAACCACCACAGTGTTGTAGAATTAAAGTGAGAAGCTGCCATGTTCCTTACCATTGATTGCATAAGTGAACAGAGTGCCCTTGATCACAGCTGCGAAATAACCGGATCTACTATACTCGGAAGCATAGTACTTGTCAATCAGTTCCAAAGTCTCACGCAGCTGCAACATCGCAGCAAATTCATGCTTACAATTATAACTGCAAAAGCAGTTGCAGGTCAAATGGCGGATTTCTCCATCATAATACTCAAATTCTACCTCATAGGGGACTGTACCCTGTACAATGGCATAGCCACGGTGCTCGTCAATAGAAATGTACCGAACACGATTCTCAATGTAGTAGTCTTGGCCTCGGTTGGCGATCTCATTGCTGATTCTCATGCTCTTTAGGTCATGCAGGTTGAATGATGTGTCATCGCCCCCAATGACAAACTCCTCATCATCTTTGGATGGAGCTCTGAACCAGCGAGCCACCTTATCAGCCGGAATAGCATTGCGGTCGAATGTGACAAAGTGGGAGGCAGCCATGAAGAACTGTCCGTGGACGGTTGTGTCTACAAGGGCAATGACACGCTTATAGTCTGACAGCTTGATTTTGAAGTTGTAAGTCACCTCAACTACCCGCCCAAGTAGTCCTTCAAGTTTGCCATCAACATATACCATATCTCCACTATGCAGATCAAACTGATTGTTATAATAGGTCAGGGTCATATTTCGGCCAGAGAAGAACACCTCCACAAGAGATTTTCTCGGCGCTGCTGGCTGCTTCAATTCAGGTTGCACCTTGTAGTCATCATAATCATTATCCACACCTGCGGAGAAACCAATCTTAAAACCCATCTCAATGCCTCCTCGTGCTTTCCATTCTTGATGTTGCCATATTACTACAATATCTGTCCAATAATCATCCCTATTTACTGAGCAGGGAACCTCATAGGGAGCATTTCTAATTATAAAGAATGCAATTGATATTTCAAACGGCATAGATATCGGGTTGTCTCAATTCGCAAGATTTTTATTCAACGATAAAGAAAAGCCTCTGGATTTCCAGAGGCTTTCTTGTTGGTGGGCCAGGTTGGAATCGAACCAACGGTGTATCTTACGTCACGGTTTTACAGACCGCTGCAATCGCCAGCTATGCGTACTGACCCGTATGGTGGAACCGGCTGGAATTGAACCAACCACACCCTGAGCTTCAATCAGGTGCTCTACCAACTGAGCTACGGTTCCATGTGGCGGAGAGCGCAGAATTCGAATCTGATACCTTGTAAATGGTACGATCCGCTTAGCAGGCGGTCCCCAGTCCTCCTGGGTTCACTCTCCAAATATTATGGCTGGGGCGGCTGGATTTGAACCAACGAATAGCGGAGTCAGAGTCCGCTGCCTTTCCACTTGGCGACGCCCCAATATGGCAGGGGTAGAGTGACTTGAACACCCAACACACGGTTTTGGAGACCGCTGCTCTTCCATTTGAGCTATACCCCTATATGGTGATGCCAGCGGGGATCGAACCCGCAATTTCCAGCTTGAGAGGCTGGCGTCCTAACCAGTTAGACGATGGCACCATATGGAGACCCACGCCGGACTCGAACCGGTCATTGCAGCCGTGAAAGGGCTGTGTCCTCACCGTTTAGACGAGTGGGCCTCATGGCAGGGAGGCGTGCTCCCTGCAAATCAAGCGACCGCGTGCTTCGCGATCACCAGAATATCATCAATACGCACACCTAGCAATGCAGCCAGTACGACAAGATTGTCTACCGTGGGGAGTGCAGTACCGTTTTGCCATTTGTAGATTGCCTGCGGGGAATTGAAGCCAAACGATGATTGGAGATCATGCACGGATAGTCCAGCAGCTTTCCGCAGTTTCATGATATTGGCTCCTGTCAACGCAAGATCTATCGTCGGAATGTCCACCATTGAACACCTCCTCTCTGATATGCTGCCCAGCTTCGGGCGTGAAAAAGCCGCTTGTCTCATATCCAAGACAAGCGGCTTCCATAATCAGAGAGGATGATACCTGAAGTCGGGTCAGGGAATCAATCCAATCATACACTTCTGCTTATCTCGATATGAGCGTGCTTCGCTAAAGCTATATTCCTCACTCTGGAAGATAGCCTGCTGCCACTCGCTCATATAGAAGATAGCGGAAGAGATGTTCTTCATGACTCGCGTTCCTTTCTGCAAAGTAGTTGTTCTTGGTTTCTGACTGTACTATACCACAGATTTCATCCCTTGTCATTCAACTTGTGGTATAAATTCGCTTCTGGCATAGTCCATCAGAGCGGAATGATTATTGATGACTCTCTCATCAATAACTGCAAGCAGGCACTGATCAAGTGCTGTTCCAATCTCTCTTCCACGGAGTCCCAGGCAAATCAAGTCAGTTCCGTTGATAGCCAGTTCCTTGAGAGAAAAGCACGTTGCCTCCTGTAAAATATCATCTAACAGCTGACCAGCCTCATAATACTCCTCTATTCGTCCCATACAGATAGTGGACTGTCCTTTGGTATCTGCGATATGTAGATCAAGAATCTGCTTGACTGTACCCGCTCCCAGCTTACTCATCAGACGCTTCACAGACTTTTTCTCCGGTGCAATAGGTAAGTCGTGGTATCTGACCAGAACCTTTATCTGTTCCTTACTTGCATTGTCGAAACGAAGTCGCAATAGGATACGCTCTGCAATAATGGCGCTCTGCTTAGCATGACCATAAAAATGGCCAATACCGTCATCAGACATAGTAAAGCATAAGGGTTTCCCAATATCATGCAGGAATGCCGCCCAACGAAGGATCGGGTCAGCAGCGATGCTGTTTATGACAGAAATGGTATGGTTCCAAATGTCTCTATCGTGATGAGGATTATACTGATCAAATCCGAACATTGGCTCAATCTCCGGAATTGGGATAGCAATAACATCTGCAAACTCCTGAAGCACTACATATGCCCCTGAGCCGCACAGCATTTTCGATAGTTCCACCTGGATACGCTCTACAGCAATTGTGCGAAGAAGTCCCTTGTTTCGATGGATAGCCTCCGCAGTCTTTTCCTCAATTCTCATACCAAAGTTTGATGCAAATCGAAGTGCTCTCAGGATTCTTAGCCCATCCTCTTGAAATCGTTGGTCTGGATCGCCGACACAGCGAACCACACCATTTTCGATGTCTCGCACTCCTTCATTGAAGTCCACAATACCAGTATGAGGGTTATACGCCAAGGCATTTATAGTAAAGTCCCGGCGTCCCAAATCCTCTTCCAGACTGCGAGTGAAACTCACTGTGTCAGGATGTCGCCCATCAAGATACTTTCCATCAATCCTATAAGTAGTGATTTCAATAGGTTCTTGATCAATAACGACAGTTACTGTCCCATGTTTCAAGCCTGTTTCTATCAGGTTATATCCAGCGAAAACCTGCTTGACCTGTTCAGGAACTGCATTCGAGGCTATGTCCCAGTCGTTGGCTGCTGTGCAATCACGAACATAGTCCCTAACAGCACCACCAACAAGATACGCCTCAAAGCCAGCTTGCTCCAAGTCCGTGATAACCGTATTTACTTGTGGTGGTAGAACTATCATATATCATTTCCCCAATTCAGATAAGAAGAGCGCATCCAACTCGTCCCAGCTCTGGATCTCCTCGGGCGGCATCTGTCTAATTGTTTCTCGCACTTCCCTGATGCTATCATCCAGATACTTATTGATTTTATCAATGCGCGGAATCATTTTGACTTCTGGAACATTCATCTTTAATTCCAGAAGTTCCGCCACTTCGGCCTTTATGCTACGGTCCAACTGACTCTCAACAAGCTCAGAGAAGCGCATTGGAGGAGGCACCTGTTTTTCTAAAATCCAGCGACACGCGAGTATTGGACGAAGCACATAGAAATACTTTTTGGCCTTAACCATATCACCCTGTAGATACTCTCTATAGTTGCCCTCAGCCATGTGCAAGTAATGCCAAAGGCCACTCTTGGAAGAGAAGTAATGGTGCAGAATTGGCTTGAACTTCTTTACGAAGTCAGTTTGCTTATAGATGATGGGTGAAGAGAACCATTCGAATACAGTGGGGTTAGAGCGGTGTAGCAGGCACAGCGCCTTCTTCAGATCCCAGCCATTCATATCAAGCAAGTCGTTGATTGGCAGTTCGATAACGTCTCTAGTCTGCTCTAACTTTAGATAGTGTTCTATCGGTCTCACATAAATAAATCGCACATCATAGTCGCTGTCCGGAGAAGGAAAACCCCAAGCGCGGCTTCCGGACTCAACAGCCAGAAGAATACGACACTTTTCACTATGCTCGATCTCCATTAGTTTTTCACGAATCAATGTGTCCATTTTGTTCACCTTCTTCCAGAGGTATGCCTGCACTTCTTAGAATTGCAGTGGTAAGTGCATCAAGTAGATAACCGTCCCCATCCTCGGCTGGCTCTCCTAGCGTAGCTTTTTCCGCTTCCGCAGAAAGCCATGCCAAATCAAATGGATTTCTGTCCAGTAACTCAGCCTGCACTTCAGGAGTATCATTCAGAGTCGCAGCGTGCATCCCTGTATTTAATCCTGTCAGGAATACCTGATCCAGAAAATTCTCCATCTTTTCTACATCGAGCTGCCCAATTGCATCGAAATTGTTCATCCTGGCACCTCCTCAGTCCGCTGCCTTGAAATTATAGATAGGCTTGATACAATCCACAATCGTGGCAGTAGGCCCGATTTGGCTGACGATTTCATCCATGCTCTTATAGGCCATAGGAGATTCATCCAGAGTGTCCGGCACGACACAGGTTGTATAAATGCCTTGCATTTCCGCCTCAAACTCCTCCATAGAGAGCGCACCGAAGGCCGCCTTGCGGCTCATCAGGCGGCCAGCGCCGTGTGGCGCTGAACAGTTCCAATCCTCATTCCCCTTGCCGATGCACAGGAGGCTGCCATCTCGCATGTTGATGGGAATCAGTAACTTCTCTCCGGCTTTTGCAGAAACGCTACCCTTGCGCAGAATCATATCATCTGTGTCAATGTAGTTGTGAATAGTGGTAAACTCATCCACACGGGTCAATCCCATGCACCGGAGTATCACATCCGTCATTGCCTTTCGGTTAAGCGTAGCAAAGTGTTGCACGATCTTCATGTCATGGATATAGTCCTCAAACAGTCTTCCTTCCACATAAGCCAAATCTTTGGGAATTTCCAAGTGATGCTCTTTCTTCAACTGCTTGATGGTGCTCTCAATCTCCTTCTGGCGTCCCTGCGCCTTCAGTTCGGTAATCGCCTGCTGGATTTGGTAGTTTGCACCGCCCCACAGAGCACGCCGTCCTTCATCCTGATAGAAGTTTGCAACTTCAGTACCAAGGTGGCGGCTACCGGAGTGGACTACCAGATACAAAGATCTGTCGCTACCACGATCAACTTCAATGAAGTGTTTGCCGCCACCCAGGGTTCCGATGCTGCGGCGAGCCCGGTCCAGATTAACCAGATTAGCACATCGAAGTGCAGAAAGGTCAATCTCCGCATTCAACGCGTGAGGAGTATCACGCACTTCGCGCCCACTGGGGATATACTCCCTAATGACCTGATCCAGCTTAGCGAAGTCAATCTCCGTCTCCTGGAGGCGAGTGGTTTCCATACCACATCCAATATCGACTCCAACCATGCCGGGGACGATTTTGTCCGTGATTGTCATTGTGGTACCAATAGTACAGCCCTTGCCGGCATGAACATCCGGCATGATGCGGATTTTGGAATTTGCAAATTCCTCCCGGTCGCAGACGGCCTGAATTTGTTCTCTAGCAGTTCCTTCTATCGTTTCACAAAAACACTTTGCACAGTTGTGAAGTCCAGTTACTTCAATCATTTTCAATCTCCTTATATTGGTATCCTTCACCTAATTCAAAGATTGGTACATCTGGATATTTGCTACGAATCTCAGCGATAGAGAGATAATCCGAATAACAGATACCTGGTTTTCCAATCGCTTCGGCTTTCATAAAATCCCTACTATTTGCTGAAAGTGCATATTTGAGGCGGTCATCAAAGCGGCCACATACGCTGCACTTGCGACCCCAGCGATAGCCGAGAAAGGACTTCACAATCACTCTCTCATACTGATGCTTATGGTCTGCGCGCTTGCTACTGTTTGAGATCGATGCAGTTTTAGACTTCTTCCGATGCCGTAATTTCTCGTCAATAACTTTTTCGTGTTCTCTCATATTTCCTCCAGATTGGGCAATAGGCCAGTAGGCTGCGCCGAAGACAGCGCTGCCATACCGGCCCATGATTATGTTAGGATGCCCGTCTGCCCAGGATTGCGCTCAGTTGTGCGAGCAGATCTCCAGATCCATTCAGGTTGATGTTGCCGACATTACCGCAGATCCGCTCAATGTACTCCAACTCTTTGAGCCGGTAGAGTGTTTGGTTCTCTTCCATCAGTTTCGCAGTATTGAGTAGGGATCTGGTGGAGGCAACCTCTTCTCTGCGGGTAATTACGCTTGCCTGAGCACGCTTTTCAGCAACCAGTACAGTATTCATGATGTCACGGATCTCTCCAGGGAGAATGATGTCCTTAACACCGCCATCCACAATTTCTAGGAACAGCGTGGGGGCCTTCTCCCGGAGCTTCTGAATTACATACTGAGAAATCTGATCTTTATTCTCCAGAATCTCATCCAGCTTTTGTTTTCCGACATACTCCCGCATTGCAAGTTGGGCCGCAACATGCAACTGCTCAGAGTAGTCATCGATTTCCGTCAGCACCTTCACATAATCAATGATACGGTAGTTACAGACAAAGTTGATACGCAGGGAAACCTTATCTTGGGTCAGGATCTCCTGGCCGGTGATGTTCATCTGTGTCAAACGAGTATCCACAATACCGACATCAACTCGGATGTTATTCTTCCAGAAGTAGTATGTACCCGGTTCCAGAACAGACTCAAACTTCTGATTGAAGTACAGTCGTCCTCTCTGATACTCGGAGATCTCCACTTTTGTGTAGAAGGAAGAGGGGATCAACATGAAAATATACGCAGGAACGCTGGAATCAACAACAGGTGTAGACACATCGACCATCTGGAAGTCGTGCTTATGTTGACCAGCGAAGAAAGCGTACTTGCCCTGGCGCAGAGCATGTACAAACTTGCCATCTACGAAGTGGAGGGCCATTTGCTGATCTCCGACCTCGACAACGGAAACTTGCCGTGCGATCTCCGGGGCCTTCAAGAGGGTTTCCAGCGTGCAGGTATCAGATGTCAGCTGCCCCTCCGCACTCAGCAGTTCAGCATGGCTATCCCCAAACAGGTGATATTTGCCAGCTTCCAGCAGTTTAACAAACTTGCCATTCTTAGAGAGCAAACCCTTCTGATTTTCTTTGACGATAATCTTCTTCATATCTGTAACCCTCCTCAAAGGTGAATGATACTTGTGCTTTCCCAGAATGAGCAAGAGCGGCTGAGAGTTTGAGTACAGCAGCAAACCGGCGGAAAGACGGTTCTTCTGGCCGGAGTGGTACATATACGGTATCTGCTTTCAGGCAAGGCTCAAGCTCATCGCTTTGGATCTGGTGGCATTCGCTGATTCCAGATCTTCAGCACGGGAAAGCTCAGTTGTAGCAATAGTTCGTGTCGTGTGTGAAGCACGATTGACTTTCTGCCTGTTAAGGCGTACCAATCCAACTGGCAAGCGTTTTCAAGACGCAAGGCGGGAGTCGAACCCGCAATTTGAGGGGAGTTGCACCCCGTCGCATACACGACTGCTACTCGCAGAGTCTCTGGCATACACTTTGGAACATCCTCGTGCACCGCTGTGAAGGACCGAAGCCAAATCACATACATAAGAAACTTTGCAAGCATAGAATACCAAAATCTGCATCTGTGTTCACGGAAAAAAAGTTGCGAACTCATTTTAGAGTCCGCAACTTTGCTGTTTTGTAAGGCGTTTTTTCACCAATTCTATGAAGTTGTGAGGAGCAATGACCTTAATCATAGGACCGAAAGAAAGAACACGGATTAAAAGCTCCGTTTCATCATCCTTCTCATAGTGGAGAGTCACTTGATAAGAGCGGTCGTCAAGGCGAACCGTTTCCTTCTCAAAATGCGAAAAATGAAGCAGTATCCGCTCTAAGGCATTTCGCTCGTCAACGAGGCGGAATACCAACAACCGCTGCCTCGGTTTTCTGAAGACGTGTATGTCCGACTGCTCCATCAGTGTGCAGTCTTTGATCCTTGCAATGTTAACCGTGTAAGCACTTCTGTTCCCGGACCCAAGCACACGAAACTTATCGTCCTTAGCAGAGTATTCGATTCGATAGGGCATAATGATATGTGTATGGGGTATTCCCGTATGGCTGTCAAATCGAATCTTAACCCAGCGTTTCTCCTTGATTGCCATAAGAAGCTTGTGGAACACCTTTACATACGTTGGGTCATCATAGGGATCACCATCTAAGTACTGATCGTACCATATGATGTCGGACGGATCAAACAACGGTTCAACATCCTCCAGGCCAACCGAGTTTGGGTTGAAAAGAGCAATTCGCTTGTCCTGAAGCAGAGCTTTCAACCACTGCCGCTGAAGCGTAGTAAGTGGCATAGAAGGCTCATGCTGAATAGGTGTCGTCATATCTGGGAGCAGCAGTGGCCATTTCTCCTTCAAGGAGGCTGGAATCGTAAGGTTGCTCTCAGCAAATGCCTTACTTTGAACGATGTCGTTCAGCATCTGGCCTGTTAAGCTATTCCGTGTCGCTTCTTTCAAGATAGCGGCTACGACATTATAGTAGCTGCTGTAGATCTCACTGAACAGCATCGTCATCACCTCCGTACATCCGGATCATAGCGTCGAGATCCGCATAGAAAGTGTCCACTACGCTCTGATTACTACATTCGAGCTTAATAATGCGGCCAATGAATGTGCGGAGCCAGGGGAGCATTTCCGCTGCATCATAGACATCCGCAGAGAAGAGATATGTGTTTTCATCAATTTGCTGAACTCTACCGTTGCGCTTTTCACGCTCCAGGCGCTGAGGAATATGACCCTCACCCTCATCCACACGGATAGTCATTTCGATGTGATCCATACTGTATCCTGGGCCAACAGACACACCCCAAAGGTGATCTCGGAACTTATTGAAGTATCCTGCATAGACTTCGTGTTTCTTTTCCACATTGCCGGGGACTACCTTGCGAATGGTATCAACACGAATAAAAACCAGATGCCGAACTTGATAGGCGTAGCAGAGGAGGTACTGGCGGCCAGTCTGAGTGCTGGCATAGATTTTCAAAGGGTAAACGGTGCGCTCCCGTATATTGCCACTCCGGAGCCCCTTCACGCTCAACTCAGTAACCCGGTGGTTACGAATCGCTGATAATAATTCACAGAGGACCTGACTGTCTATTGCATGGAGGATGTAATGGTGCTTAAATCCAAAATAGTCTGGCTGGACCTCGAACTTGTCCAGCAGATAAGATCCGATCACTCCTACTGGATCTGCTTCTGAGTAAAAAGCAATGGCGTCAAGCCAGCAGTTCAGATCCACCTTCTCCTCAATACACCGGTACCATACCTCACGGCCACGCTTTTCACTCACCAGGAGTCCTAGTGTTTCATATTCCTTGAGTTTCTTTCTAACCGTCGATTCATCAAAAGGATGCTCGTCCGGAAACTTTGAGAGGTAATCACTCACAATGCGCTCCACGATTTCCTTTGAGGTCTTCTCCTGGCCATCGGCCAAGATGTCCAGAATGTAGAAGTGGAGCGTAATGTCCTTGTCAGTAAAACTCTTGGCCTTAAAGGACTTGTACAGCGGATTATGAAGGATTGCTCGGCTGTCCAGCGACAGGAAAACACTTTTCCCATTCGGATTCTGGTGGAAGGACATATAATCCCCCAACCAGCTCTCCACTCGACGTCGCTCATTATCGTAGCTGCGGGCGCTCTTGGCATCATATTCGTCTCGGCTCTTGAAGCCATAGACATAGAACTGACGCATATAGTCGCGTATGCGCTCGTAGTCTTTGACCAACTCACTATATGCCACAGTTGCGCCCTCCTTTTCACAAAACTATGTTGATGATATTATTCGGTGCATCTTTTGTTCTGAACCATGCGAATCAAACTCCGCACAATTACATAAACAACGACATAAATACCCAGAGAAATTCCAAACTTAATTGCTTCATTCTTCATATAGATTTTCCTTTCTTAGCATGCCATCAAAGGCAAGTATATCTTCACGTCCAAGAGTCTCCCGGATTAGATCGGACACTTGGTTTAGAAATGGGCAGGGCGAAGGAATCAATGGGCCATGATACTCGCTCCGACCAGTGGCTGCGGTTATTTCGAGGTGCCAATCACCGCAATCAGTTACAAAATCCTCAACATAGCTATCATTGAAAAATTCCGCCAACTGATTTACTAACGGGCCAGCTGCATCTGAAGCGATATGTAGCCGCTCCAAGCAAGTACACTTATACCTGACCCCATCGTTAAAGCAGTACTTAGAAAACCAAATCCGACCATCTGAGGTTATTGTAAGGTGCTGCTCCACTTCTGCGGCAGGTTCCGGCCACGGCCCATAGCCGAAACAGTTTGATATGAGCCGAATCCGTTTTATTTTCTCGTAATTGACTCCCTCATCGGTGTTGCTCATTGTATTGTCCTCGTCCCAGTGGTCATAACTTTTTCAACAGCGTAGGGAGCTGTTTACGCCCCTTCAGGATACGGTCTTCAGTATCGATGCCATTGTCAGTTTGCTGAATATCGATCCGAGCCACCTCTTCGCCTGTTTCAACCGCAAAAATCACAAAGGCATTATTTTCACAGGAGACATATTTATCGGAATAGAGGAGGCGACGGCCGTTGTCATCACGGTCGATATTTTTCTTATCAATTTCAAAGAGGAACGGCTGTCTGGTATTAGAAGACCAGGAAATCTCCGTCCACATGGCAAGCATCTCGTAGGGTTTCCTTTTGAACTCATACCAAATGTACTTTCCATACCTACCGAGGCGGAAGGAAGGATATTTAATGTAGTAGTAGCGCCAATCAAATAGGCTGTTCACTTCGCATTCGGTGATGTAGTTCTGTGTTATGTTTTGAAGCACCTCATTTGTGAATGATTCAGACTGTGCCAGCAGTTCAATGAGAGCATCATGGGTATTCTCATAACCTCTATTCGCACTTTTGTGGAAGAGATTCCGCCAAGCTGCATCAATGAAAGAAGACCCGAGTTGGTGGCGCCAACCATTTCTTTCTGTCTGACCATAATTACCAGCCACTAACAATGCACAATCGACTGCATCCCAATCACATGCGAGCAAAGATTCAAAGCGGGAAAAGTAGTCTGGATGATCGAGGCCAACAATGCTGATCTGACCGTAAAGTAATTCATGGTCTTCCAACTTGAACAGAGACTCCTCCAGTTCTGGGTGTCCAGCACACCAATCCAGCTTAGCCTGTTCCTCCTGAAGCTGAAACTGGTTAAAGTTCTTTTCAACACTGATGTCATATAAACTAGGCATATAAACACTATGAAAGAGGTTTGTCCTACATTTTAGGACAAACCTCTTTTTATTTGCTAGACTTCCGGAAACGCTTCGTTGACCCGTCTGGATAATTTCTCTGGAGTGTTATATGTCAGATGAGCATAGATGTCCAACGTGGTTTTTGATCTCTTATGCCCAACCAAATACTGTACCGTTTTGATGTCTGCGCCAGAACTCAGCAACTTAGTAATATATGTGTGCCGCAGCAAATGCGGAGTAACATAAAAATCCAGTGTGTACTGGCAATCACCATGTTTCGACTTTTCACCTAGCGAAGGGGTAACAGAGTGGATGGTTATTGTCCCATTTTTATACCGCTTATAGGTTCTAGGAAGAGCCATCCGCCGGGTCACATTTTTCCACATGAGTCGCATTTGAGTTTCCGTCATCGGCCCTCCATCATGGCCACGCATAACAAATTCGTCCTTTTTATATCTATCACGTTCTTCCTTGAGGCAAGCGACTAACTGAGGTGGAATGGGGATTGTTCTTCTGGCAGCGGGCGTTTTTAGTGTGCTGCTCACAACCGGTTGGTTGTGTCTGTGCCGTACGACTTGCTCAACCTTGATTCTTGGAACATCATCCAAGAACACGCAGTCCCATTTTAGCCCCATAATTTCTTCTCGCCTCATTCCAGTATAAACCGCGATCATGCAGAAGAGATATGCACTGGTACCTTTCACACTATCCAGTAAGGTATTAACCTGCTGATCGGAGAGTGCTTCTTTTTCTTCAGACGCAACACCACCATTGTGCATGATAGGACACGGGTTTTCTGGAATATCGGCATTTTCATATGCGTAGGTGAAAATCTGCTTGAGGAGCATATATGTCTTGTTGTGAACAGATTCACTGAACTTTGATACATGATTGACTGCAAATTCAATATCCGCAGGATTCACATCCTGCATCCGCATCCCCTCGAAATAAGGAATAATGTGGAGACGAATTGTACTTTCATAATTGTCCCGCGTTGCTTCTTCCAAACCGCAACACGTCAGATCAAACCACCTCTGAGCATAATCGGAAACGAGCATATTGGTGCGATCTTCTTTTTGGCACTTCAGTTCAAACTGGAATTCCTTGATTCGGCTTGTGAGCTCACTAGGCGTCTTACCATAAAGAGAAATATATTTTCCTTCAGCATTCTTGATTTGCTTTCGGTATAGTTTCTTATCCTTACAATACTGATATTCAGGTCTTTTCGGCATAGGTCGTTTCCTCCTCTCCAGTTGGATGCGAAGCAAATGCTGCATTGACAACATGAATGATGTCTTCAGGGCGGTTGTAGATCAAGTGGGCATATATATCCAGCGTGATTTTGGACTTTTTATGCCCTGCCAGATATTGAACTGATTTAATATCCATGCCTGATAGTAGAAGATTTGTGATATAGGTGTGACGTAGAATATGCGGTGTTACCTTGAAATCAATTGTGTAATAGTGGCGGTGATGTGCCGCCTTCTGCCCAACTTCTGAAGTAATGGTACGAGTGACGAGCTGGCCATTTACATACTTTTTATAGGTTCTGACTCCGGCAGTGCGATTCCGGACAGCATTCCAAAGGTTCTTGAACTGACTCTGAGAAAGCGGGCCACCTTGACTGTTTGCAACCACCCATGTCGATTTAGCAGTCTTTTTTTCTTCTTCCAGACACGAGACAAGCTGTGGTGGTATCGGTATTTTTCTCTTTGATGCCTTCGTCTTGAGTGTTTCCGTTACTTCTGGCTGATTATGGACGAATCGCAGCGCCCTGCGCACGATGATATGAGGCGATTTCCCAAGGTGCACACAGTCCCACCCTAGCCCCAGAATCTCTTCTCTCCGCATCCCTGTATAGATACCAATCATACAAAAGAGGTATGCCCTGGTCTCTTTGACCGCATCAAGGAGGATAGAAACTTGTTCTGGCGTCAACGCATCACGCTCCGCAGGTGGGATTCCGCCCGTTTTCGTCTTTTGGCAGGGATGCTTCAAAACATCATGGTTCTCGTAGGCAAAATCAAAGACTTGCTTGATTAGAAGCGCGGTGCCTTCAAAGACCGACTGGCTTTTATCCGCAACATGGGTTAACACAGCATCAATGTCTTTTTCTTTGATGTCTAATAGCCGCTTTCCTTTCATGTGTGGAGCAATATTGTGATTGAAGAGGTATCGGTAGTTTGTCATTGTCCCGAAGGATAGTGCAACGCCGTGTAGATCCAACCAATGCTGCGCATAGTCGTTAAAGAATGGATTCCTCCGACCTGTAGCACTCAAACCCTGTTGACTCGTTCGCTTTTCTAATTTGGCTTCTAATTCCTTTACAGTCTTTCCATAAATGGGAATTCGCTTACCGAATTCATCTGTAATCCTAATCCTGTATTCCTTCCGCGACTTCACATACTCATATTTTGTATTCTTAGTAACCATCGTGGCAATCCTCCGTGAATATTCTTCACTGAATACTACGGAATCTGTTGGCTGGCAACAACAAGAAATCTTTTTCAAAAAATTTCGCGAAAGTGGGTTGTGATCGATATGCCATTTTCTCCTGATTTAGTGAGGGCACAAATTGACGGTGCAAATCGGAACTACCATCAGCACCGTAGTTTCACCTTGCAATGCACCTTGAAAACTGCATACGATCTCAAGACTTCACCATGTTCGAGCCACCGTAGCGAGGTGTTAAGGGCCGAGGACAAGCCCAGAGCGATGACAACATGGGAAATTAAAGGTACTCCCGTCCGGCTAGGCCACAAACCGAGGGGCGGCAAGCTCATAAGCATGAGATGAGGCTGCAATGCCTGTGTTTCTCCGTGACCAGAGAACTTGAGATCGCCCTATATCTCACTTTGGAGGAGGTGCAGGTATGAACTGTACGCAGACAAAGCAGTTAACGCGGTTTCCACGGGTCCGGATACCGAAGAGATGGTTTCGTTATTTCAATGACCACAAACAGTTCCGTAACGAAGGGAACCTTCATCTATTTAGCCTGATGGCGCTCTTCTCCTATGCAAATTTCCGCTCTCATACACGGCATATTGGTGAGCAGTACTTTTTAGAAGCACCTGGTCAGTGGATCTGCAAACTGTCTGCATTGCCGCGTATTCTTCGTGTCCATTCAAAAGCGCAGGCGCTTGACTTACTGGGGTATTTCAAAGATGCAATGTTGCTTGATTATGAGATTTTGGATCAGGATACCGGCCTTTTGCGCTTTACAATCTCAAATTGGAAGCGACACTGCACCCATTTGAATTATAATTATTACAGTTATAAAGGCTCAGGCTTTTTCTTCTTTCCGCTGCCAGTGGGCAGACAACTGCTATCGGCCTGCCGTCGTCATGCCGATATTGTGTTCAGCGAATTGGATGCTATCATGGATTTCTGGCTCCACACTGTACTGAATGATGAGACGGTTCGGGGTTCCGAATTTATGCCGGTCGTCTACTATGCCAATATGAAGAGCTTACCACTACTATCCTACTCCTATCTGGCAAAACGATGGGGCTGGTCCAAATCTAGAGTCGGTCGATTCATTTTGAAACTTGAAGAATACGGAATCATCAGTCGCGTCAGCTTCTCCAGTTCACGTGGCTCAGTGATTTCACCATGCCAGTATCGCGAGATGATTTATGGTGAAGATTGTGAAGAAGTACACCTCAAAAAGATAGGGGAAGTCTTGGGCATTACCCAGTGTGTCGTACCAGCGGATGATAGCAAAAATCTTACCCTCAACATCCAAACGTGCGTCCCACAAAGGGAATCGGTCGTTCCCGGTGGAAAACCCTTGAGAATACAGGTGTTTCAGCACCTTCAGTCTTCTTTTTTTGCTCGACCAACGCCTTTAGTCTTCTATAGTTCTTTAGACTGGGGTAAGTCTAACCTAGGAGTAGGTTCGAAGCCAAACAAAAAAGAAAGTAAACCATGTGACAGAGAGGAGACATCCAAATGAGTGAAAATAAAAAACTTGATGGGCGACCTGCCTATGCACTTGAGAAAGAAATTGTTTGTGATGAAATTGATGAGTGTATTCGGACGGGTTTAGGCATCCTATCTGGCCGAGACCAGAAGCAGATTGATAATTTCCACAACACCAAATACTTGCTGAAACAGTATCGGAAAGTAGTGTATGCCATTCATGTATCTGAAGCAGATCTTAATGCTCGAATGGAAATGGAGCATGGCATCACTTTATCGGCCATGGAGGTTAACGCAGAACTTGCTGGAATTGATCTGAGCGGAACGAAGTTAGAGAACTATGCTCGCAGCGTGATCCGTAGCAAGAACATGCTCCGGATTATCAATACTTGCTTGGATGCTGTACGGCAGGACCCTGACGATGGAGAACTGCATTATCAGGTCCTATACGTGACCTATTTCTCTGACCGCAAACCGGTCAATCGTGATGCTTTGCTGATTGAGTTGGATCGGCGTGGGTTCCCAATGTCGCCTACCACTTACCACAAATATCTGAATGAGTCTATCCGGGCTATTGACCGCATCCTCTGGGGATATACCGCCAGAGATTGCATTGAACTGGTTAAACAGTTCCTCCCCGAATAAAGAAGCGCGAACAACCGGCGAACAGAATACGTACTAAATCCGGACAGGATACGAATTGCAAGCGAACAAAGCCTGTGTTATGATGACTATGCTGAAAAATGAACGATGCAAGGACCGCCTTGTTAGGGCGGTTTTTTCATGGCCAAAGGCCCTAGATAAGAAGCAAGAGCGCACGATCTCGCTTTCTTATCTGGGCCTTTTTTCATTTCCAGTAATTCAAATCAAGGAGGCATATCACAAATGACTTTGAAGGTCCAAGCAATTCGCAAGTGGATCAGCAAGAAGACTTCAGGGCTGAACAAAGGTCGCACAATTTACTGTTCCTTTCTCGCCTGTTCCTTGATGCCGCTGCTGTCTGATAGCGCATTTGCCGCTGATAACACGATCTGGCAGAAGGCCAGCGCCATCATGAACGACATCTATACGCAGATCCTCGGTGTTTCAACCATCGCCGCCATCGTGACGGCAAGCATTGCGCTGCTACTGATGAACTTTTCCAAATCCGGTCGGACGGTAGATGAGTCGAGAGCCTGGCTGAAGAGAATTATCATCACCTGGGCGGTGCTGAACTCTCTTGGATTTCTCATGGCATACATCACCCCGTTCTTTGCTGGAGGACAGTGGACAGCATCTTGAAGGAGGAAACGATTGACTATGAAGAAACTCATTTGTTTTATTGGCGGTATCGTTACTGGCTTTGTGCTCTGTCTCGGAACTGCCATGCTGATCCCTGATGATGAGTATCCAATCCCCAATGACGCATCTTTTCACCGCTAAATTGTTGAGGTGCAGCGATGGGAATCTTGGATAGTATCGTCGAATGGATCGCCACACAGATCATGAATCTGCTGGATCTGGTTACAGGCTCAATACTTGGTGCTCTTGGTTGTGACATGAGCACGTTCCTGCGCTACTTCCCAGCCGCAGAAACCCTGTATGAGGTCTTCGTAGCCATTTCCATTGGATTCATTCTGTTGAATTTTGTGTGGCAGTTATTTAAGAACTATGGAGCGGGTGTTGGACTCAGTGCGGAGGACCCGGTAAAACTTGCTCTTCGTTCCTTCCTTTTCTTGTTTCTCGCTCTTTTCTCCGATGAGATTATGACTTTGCTGCTGAATGTTGCAGGTACACCCTATGCGTGGATTGTGGATGCAGAATTGCCTGCAATCGACTTTGCCAGTTTTGGGAGTGTGCTCACAGTCATTATCGGCTGCTTGGCATCAGGTTCCGTCAGTTTGATCGTCCTCATCTTGGTTGTGATTGTGGCTTGGAACTACATCAAACTCCTCTTTGAGGCCGCTGAACGATACATTATGGTAGGAGTCCTGGTGTTCACCGCTCCTATGGCGTTTGCTACTGGAGCATCAGAGAACACATCGAATATTTTCAGTTCCTGGTGCCGAATGTTAGGTGGGCAGTTTTTCCTACTCATCATGAATGCTTGGTGTCTCCGACTCTTTGTTTCAATGGTTGGTACCTTCTTAGCCAATCCTCTATCTGTATGAGTCGTGAATTTGGAAAGGAGAACGATGTGAAATTGAAAAAATACATGATGTTTGCCATCACAGTGTTCCTCCTTTGCAGTGCGCTGGTTGCACCAGCGCTTGCCATTGAGGAAAGTGAAGTAGAAAGCGCTATTGCAGCATCCAGCCGAGAAGAAGTTGCAGGTAACATCTTCATCTGGTTCTTATGTGCAATAGCATTTCTCAAGGTAAGCCAGAAGATTGATAGTTTTATGTCTGCACTTGGCATCAATGTTGGTCGAACTGGTGGCAGTATGCTAGGTGAGTTGATGATTGCCGGCAGAGCAATTGGCACTGCTGCTGGCGCTGCCGGAGGTGCAATCAGCAACATATTTAACCAGAATCATAATCGGAGCAATACTACAAATCAGGCCGCAGGACAGGCTTTTCCTGGTCACGGAGGTGGACTTGTCAGTATTGCAAAACGTGCAGCAGGCAATGCCGCCGCTTCTAGTGCAACTGGCAGGAGCTCTGGTATCGGAAGTTTTGTGGGAGGCGCTATGTTTGGTTCCAGCATGAGAGGGAATGGCAGACTTGCTCAGGATGTAGTAAGTGCTGTGGCAACTGGAAATTTCTCCTCGGTCGGCTCCATTACAGGAGAAAAAGCATCTCAGGCACTGTGCAACTATTTGGGCTACACTGCCGGAGGTGAACAGGGTGCGGGAATCGAAACTGAACCGCTAAGGGCGGCGGGACAAGTCGGCAGTGTCACTTTTGGTGAAGATCATATCACGGAAGATGGTGGAACTGCCGCAGGTGCTGCTCCCATCCCCTCAGACAGTCCTGTCTCCAGCACGATCCCTCAACACAAAGGCATTCCTTCAGGAGTTAGCGCTGCTCCATCCCATGCTGGTATCAATATCACTGGCGCTGCACCATCTTTCCGCAATGTGGAGATTGGAGGCGGGCGTATTACTGGTTATGAAACTCCGGCAGATGGTGGTGTTGAGCAACAATTTGCGATGTATAACGCCAAACAGTACATGGAGCCGACCGGTCCCTATGAAACTGTGCAAACGGTTGATGGAGAAAGTTGGTACAAGCAGTACGCGCAGCCTGTTGTTCAGAGGACTCCATATAAGGATGCCGCTGACCACGGAAAGGTCAAGTACGATGAAAAAATCGTACAGCAGCTTCCTCAAGTCCCAAAGAGAAAGGATAAGATCTAATGGCTGACGAAAATAATCAGGAGAGAAGTCAGGCCGCAGATGCACAGGTGAGTTCCGCTGCAAAAACCGGGAAGGCAATCTCAAAAATTGCCGTGGGTGCAGCGACTGGTGGCATTCATGGAGCTGCACTCGCAACTGCTAAAGCATCAAAAAAATGGTTGGGAGTTATTGCTGGTGTCCTTTTGCTCCCAGTTCTTTTGGTTGTGATGCTACCTTCTATCATCTTTGGCTCTCTATTTGGCGATGGCACAGATGCTCCAAATGGTATCACAGACGATGCAGTGATGACTCAACGTATGTATGATCTCAATACAGGAATCAGCACGATCCTCTCCGAGGGCCTATCTGATGTGCTGGCCCGGATCGATGCAGACTTTTCTGCATCCGACTGTGATGAAAAAGAAGTTAATAACCCTTATGGATCGGACATCGTTTTCAATGCCAATCACTTCATTGCTATGTACTGCGCCAGTAAGGATAGCGATGCTCAAAGCATTTCGCAAGAGGATATGGAAGCGGTTTTGAGAGCGCATAAGGCTGAATTGTATTCCTTTACGTATACTGATGAGACTCGTACCGAAGAGGTCGTGACCGATGAGGAAACTGGCGAATCGGAAACCGTAACCAAGAAGATCCGTATCTACACAGTGACCTATAATGGTGAAATGCACTTCGCTGACCATGTTTTCCAACTTAGCGATGAACAGAAAAACCTCTCATCAAATTACGCTCAGAACTTGTCCATTCTTCTCAATGATGGGGCCTATCAAGCTCTTTCAGAAACGGAGTTCTCTGCCACTGGGCTCTCCTATGATGGCGTGGTCTTTGCAGATGGTGTCACGCAGGTCGTCTACTACAACCAGTTGGATGAGAGATGGCGGGACCTACCCTACGGTACAGACAATATCGGAGGCTACGCATGTGGTCCAACATCTATGTCCATAGTGGTTTCGAGTCTCACATCAGAGACCGTTGATCCTCCCCATATGGCTCAATGGGCATACGAAAATGGGTACTGGTGCAGTGGAAGTGGTTCATACCGATCACTCATTCCCGGAGCAGCGCGAGCGTGGGGACTGACCGTAGAAGGGTGCACGGCATCTGAACCACAAAGAATCGTCGATGCTCTGGCAGATGGAAAACTGGTGGTTGCGATTATGACCAAGGGGCATTTCACATCTTCTGGACACTTTATCGTGCTGCGCGGGGTCACATCAGATGGAAAAATTCTTGTGGCGGACCCTGCAAGCTATCGCCGCTCCGAAAAGGAGTGGGACATCAAAATCATCCTAAATGAGGCCAGTAAACTATCTGGTTCCGGCGGCCCGTTTTGGATCATTAGCAGATAATAGAAAAGAGGCCAACTATGCAAAGACCAAATGAGGAGATGGATGTGTATTACATCCCTCCTAATTTCCTAACGAGTGGTCGGCTGTTTGGCGGCATGATTCGAGTGCGCAATGCAATTGAGGCTTGCGTGCTCGTTTTGCTTACTGGTATCCCTATCCTTCAGTTACCGTTTTCTCTGACGACACGAATCGTCATTCTCTGCCTGATCACACTTCCTTTGGGAGTGTTTGGTGTTGTTGGCATTGATGGAGATTCGTTGTCTGAATTTGTCTTCAATTGGTGTCGGTGGCTTATCCGGAGAAGGATGCTCTACCGCACAGATGTATCGCCGACAAAACAACCTATTACAAATCTATCCAGGCAGCGCCATCAGCCTCCCGATTCGCTGGATATTGAACTGGTACAAAAACCAGTAAAGCATTCTAGACGGCACAGCCCGAAGGGGGATTCCACGAAACAGCCGCACAGAAAATCTCGGAAGGAGATCTGGACAGAAGATTTAATTCCGGTAAGGAACATCCAGAATGGAATCATTCACCTCAGCGATGGTCGTTATATCAAGATTCTAGAGGTGGAGCCGATCAATTTTCTTCTTCGCAGCGTTCGTGAGCAAAAGCACATCATTGCTTCTTTTGCCAGTTGGATGAAGATCAGTCCAGTCCATATTCAAATCAAGGTACTCACCAAGAAAGCTGACATCAGCAAGCACTTGAATGCCATAGAGCGAGATATGGACCGGGAGCAAGATCCCAAGTGTAGAGAACTCCAAAAAGACTACTACAATCTCATCAAAACCATCGGTTCCCGTGAGGCAATCACCCGCAGGTTTTTAATCATATTCGAGTATGAACCTGCCTTCACCAATAGAAAATCAGATTACTCTGAGGTGGTATCTACACTGGAAACAGCAGCCCGAACCGCAAAACAGTACTTCACTCATTGCGATAATGTGGTCATCACGCACGATGATGAAAATGGCTTTTTACTGAATGTCCTCTATGCCATTTTTGACCGAGAACTCAGTGAAAAGGTACCTATTGAGAAGCGGATACACGATCTGCAACTTAGGCAGGCAATAGAAAGCACCCCCGAGGGAATAACTGTTCCACAGGTTATTGCACCGGAGTGCATTGACTTACGACATGGCAGCTACGTGGTGATCGATGGCGTGTATCATGCCTATTTGCTTGTTCCTTCCTCTGGCTTTAACCCCCATGTAGTAGCTGGCTGGACCTCACTTTTCGTCAATGCGGGTGAAGGAATCGACGTTGACTTCTTTTTCCAGCGTGAGCCCAAAGAGCGAATCCAATCTAAGCTCGGCCAGCAGATTCGCATCAATCGCAGCCGAATCAAAGACACCTCAGATACCAATACAGATTTTGATGACATCGAAGGTGCCATTAAATCTGGCTATTTCCTGAAGCAGGGACTTGCCAACTATGAGGACTTCTACTACACAAGTATCATCGTAACAGTCACAGCAGATAGTTTGGATAATTTGGAATGGCGGGTTGCCGAGGTTCGCCGCCTGATGATTTCACAGGATATGGATGTACGAACATGCTATTTCCGCCAGGAAGATGCCATGCGGTCTGTAATGCCGTTTTGCCGTTTGAATAAAAAACTGTTCGAGCGTAGTAAACGAAATATGCTCACATCAGCCGCTGCCAGTTGCTATCCCTTCACCAGCTATGAGATGTCAGATGAAAACGGCATTCTGCTCGGGGTAAACAAGCACAATAACAGTCTGGTTATCGTGGACATCTTTAACAGCAGGGTCTATAAAAATGCGAACATGGCTATCCTGGGCACCAGTGGTGCCGGAAAAACCTTTACCATGCAACTGATGGCTTTGCGGATGCGGCGGAAAGGCACACAGGTTTTCATTATTGCACCACTAAAGGGGCATGAATTCCTCCGTGCCTGTAGAAACGTGGGTGGCGAGTTCATCTCCATCAGCCCCGCTTCAAAGCAGTGCATCAATATCATGGAGATCCGGCGCACAGATCAGACTGCTAACGCCATTATTGATGGAGGAATCAACGAGAATTCTATTCTGGCTAAGAAGATTCAGCAACTTCATATCTTTTTTAGCCTCCTCATTCCAGATATGAGCCATGAAGAAAAGCAGTTGCTGGATGAGGCACTAATTCGGACCTATTCAATGAAGGGAATCACCCACGAAAATGAGTCGCTAATCGACCCGGATGACCCAAGCAGATACCGTACCATGCCGCTGTTGGAGGATGTCTATAATATCCTGATGGAGGCCCCGGAAACCAAACGTATGGGTAATATCCTGAATCGACTTGTCCACGGCTCTGCTAAGACCTTCAATCAGCAAACCAATGTGGATCTTTCCAATCCCTACACAGTACTCGATATTTCTGAACTGACGGGTGAACTACTGACTGTTGGTATGTTTCTCGTGCTGGACTTCGTGTGGGATAAAGCGAAAGAAGATCGCACCAAGGAGAAAGCGATCTTCATTGATGAGATCTGGCAGCTTGTTGGTGCCGGAAGTAATTCTTTGGCCGCCGAATTCTGTCTGGAGATATTCAAGATCATCCGGGGATACGGTGGTGCTGCTATTGCTGCAACACAGGACCTCAACGACTTTTTCAGTCTGGATGGGGGCAAGTACGGTAAAGGCATCATCAATAATGCTAAGACAAAAATCATTCTCAATCTAGAGGATGACGAAGCACTTCGCGTACAGGATGCGTTGAATTTGACTGATGCAGAAATTTCTAATATTACGCGGTTCGAACGTGGCAATGGGCTCATCTCCACCAACAGCAATCACATCACTGTTGAGTTCAAAGCCTCTAATTTGGAGAAGCGGCTAATCACAACCGATCGCTATGAACTCAATCAGATCCTTCAGGAGCAGCAATAAGCTTTTACGTTAAGCGTTCTCAACGAAGAACATTCAATGGCGGAGTTTTACATTAGAGATACGTTCAACGTAACTAGAAAAAATAGTTACATTATGCGTTCTTATAACTCGACATTAAGGAGATAGAACCATGTCATTTGCAACAGTAGTCGGGGACCGGCAATTGGCCTATATCACAAAAATCCTCGCCATTTTTGGTGTCGTTGAGGAACGGCAGATGCGGGAACTATTCTCCTATCTTCCCGCTGCAAAATACGGGAGGATCATGACGCGGCTGAGCAGTGAAGGCTTGGTGTATCGAACATCAGACGCCAAATACCTGTCTACCAGTCGGTACTCCTTGAAGAAGTACAATCAGATGGAGAGTGTAATGTGCTTTTGGGCCTTTATTCGAATCAAGAATCGTATCTTGGATTTCTGTGCAGCTGAGCGGCCTACACTGCTCACGATCAGCACGAAAACAAAAGAATATGACCTGATTCCTGTTTCGAGTTCGAATATTGCTCTAATCAATGAGAAAGCGGACGAACTGCCAGAGCAGTCCGTCCGCTTTCTAGTTACCAGAGATCTAACTTTACTCAATGATATTGAGCGAAGAATCCAGAACGATATTGCACTTTTAGTCGATGAAAATGGCGTAATAGGCGCTTATGAACTGTGAGGTAAGCAAAAATGAATCAGAAATACGTAATGAATATGATGGAGATCGCCTCTGACTTTGATGCAATCTCCACGGAACTATTTGCACTATCCCACAATGCGGCAGATAACCCGCAGTATGACCCCAAGACAAAACTATATAGCCTCGTCCGCAGTACAGAGGAAAATGCTGTGCAGCTCCGGCACTTGGCTGGTCGGGTGCTTGGGAAAAGTTCCGAACCCATTTATGATACCGTTGTATCTGCAATGGGGATCGGCGTGGTTGAGGAGGAAAAATGGCTCAAAATCACTGTTCCAGCCATACTTCCATCCCGGAACCAGCGGGATAATCTGGCCTATATTACCAGACCACTCCGTCACTGCCTGATCCAATTCCAGCGAGAGAATCCGATGGAGCGGTTTCGTAACTGCGGAATCTGCATCGTCCATATGTATGATGAATCGCTGGGAATCCGGCGAGTCAGAGACTACGATAACATTGAAACGAAGCGGTATTTGGATGTCATTGAGTCGATCCTACTGACCAACGACAGCGGGTTGCTCTGTTCTGTTCTCCAGACCACCAAAATGGGTGAACGGGACTGTACCCAATTCTACTTAATGCAACCGGAAACGCTCTCTATTTGGGCAAAAGACCACATCAAAAGCAATACCTAAATCTACAAAAAAATGCCCTCAGAAATTGGTATCTAAATGAGGCAATTTGAAAACTGGCTCTAAGAGCCCCGCTTTTCGGTATGGAAATCGCCATACAAAAAAGCGGGGTGTTTTTGTGCAAGAGCAAATGGTGCTTCTTATCAGTCGGTGTAAGCATTTATGCCGGCAGCCTCTAAGCAGACTGTTCTGAGCGGATCGGAGGTGATGAAATGATTACTTGTAAGAGTGATAGATTGCTCGAATTCCTTTGGTTTGTTGGTTACTGTATTGAGTTCCCATCTCAGTTGGCTGTACGGATCGGTGGACATCCTGAGTGGAATCGGCATGTGATGTATCGAGCGATAGAGTTGGGTTATGTGGTGGTGAATCGCTGCACATATCGAGGACGAATTCTTCGTTCATTGCGATTGACCTCCAAAGGCATAGATTATATCGCCATTGCAGATCCCAACTCTCTTACCTACATCTATGCCAAGCGTGACCAAATGCCGGCAGGCCACCTATCAGCGGAGAAGATTATGCGGTACCATGCGTTAGCTTATGCACTGGTCATGGCCTACAACTCAGGTGCTGCAATCTTGCCAGACGCCAAGCCTTCCCTGCTGTTCAAGGATCAGTCACATTCACAGAATGCTGGTGATTACAGTGGAATCTACTTCTATTCTGCATGGGAGATTCGACAATCCATACAGGAGTATGATCCAGAATCTGTTGCGAAGACTTCTCGCATTTTAGGTGTCATCGTTCGAGGTAAGGAGTGCTATTGCTTGTACTTCACGGGGCATAGCAGGATGTACTGGATGCAAGGGATCGAGGAAAATACCTGCGGTGCGATTCAAACCCTACTCGAAGCGAGAGGCTTCCCACAGCAAACTCTCAGCCAAGTTATCATCGGATCGAATATGTCCGTTGCACGCAAGATTGCGCGACACCCTGGCGGAAAGGGCCGCCGCAGGTACTTTGTAGTGTCCGACTATTTTGAACACTGTTATTATTTGGTCAATTCACTTCTGGGAGATCACCTACTGAAAATGATCGTCGATCCAGAAGAGAAGCACAGAATGGACATTGAGATCCTATCAAATTACAGGCAACCGGAAACCAAAACCCGTGAGTATGATGCGGTGACCAAGGATGGCCGGCGACCGGTTACACTGAATTATCAGTGCGATTTGCTGGCACTGCTCAATATGGACTTAGCCCCCTACGGATTCAAAGAAAGCCCAATTCTTATCTGCCTCGATTATCAGACTGATGCAATCCAATCGATTCTAGGTCCAATGGTTGAGGTTCGGTCAGTGTCGTGAGGTGAGTTCAATGAAAAAGAAACTCACAACGGCATTGAGCATTCTTATCCTACTTCCAGTGCTATTCTATCTGACCGGGATACTTGCACAATTTATCATCAACATTGCAGCCTGGAAGGCGGCGGGGAGCGACTACCGTACCTCGCCAGGCTTACCTTCCCTTGAGTTAGATGAAATCACTGCCGCAGTATTCACATTTCCCGAAGGGCTCATTGCTCTTAGCGTGATAGTAGTCGGAATCGCAGTTTTGATCGTGTTTGGCTTTCGAATAGGTTGGGACAACTCTGGAACGACCGACAGTGAGCGAAATCTGACGATCTCCCATTCTGGCAGTCATGGCACAGCTGCATTCATGGATAAGCGAGAGGCGGATGCTTGTTTTGATATTCGACCTCCCAGTCAGACCAGCCAAGACATCCTCGGCATGGTATCAAAGAACAGAGTATTCACACTTCCCCCGAAGACCAGACTCAATTCCAATATCGCAATTTGTGGTGCATCAGGAACGGGTAAATCTCGTTCCGTAACGCGCAATCTAATCCTTCAAGCAGCCAAGCGTGGGGACAGTTTGATTGTTACAGATCCGAAATCTGAAATCTATGAATCCATGAGCCAGTATCTCAGAGAACAGGGCTATACAGTTCGGGTATTCAACCTGATCCAGATGGACCACAGCGACTCGTGGAACTGCCTGGAAGAAGTCGGAGGCAGTGAACTGATGGCGCAGACCTTTGCAGACATTGTGCTCAAGAGTACGAGTGGTGATTCAACTGAGGCATTTTGGTTCAATGCAGAACTCAACCTGCTCAAGGCCCTAGTGCTTTATGTTTCGCAGGAATTACCGCCAGAAAAACGCAACTTGGGTCAGGTATATGATCTCCTATGCAATGAAAGTGAGCGCGGCTTATCCAAAATCATGAATAGCATACGAAGAGAGCATGTCAATAAATACACAGGTGAAGTTATGCCGCCTTCGCCAGCCTTCGCCCCTTACGCTTTATTCTTGCAATCAAGCGAAACCGTCCGATCCAGTGTGATCATCGGCTTAGGAAGCAAACTCCAAGTCATGCAGGCAAAGGAAGTACGTAATATCACTTCCTTCAACGAAATTGATCTAGAACTCCCAGGCAAGCAGAAATGTGCGTATTTCTGCATCGTATCCGACCAAGATAATACATTTGAATTCCTCAGCTCCCTATTCTTCAGTTTTCTGTTTATCAAGTTGATTCGATATGCAGATAACTTTAGCGAGGGTGGCTGTTTACCGACTAAAGTACGCTTTGTTCTTGATGAGTTTCCTAACTGCTGCCTCATCAAGGACTTCACCAAGAAATGCAGCACGATCCGCTCCCGTGGTTGCTCAGTTGCAGTATTCTTCCAGAATGTCGGCCAAATGCGGAACCGATACCCTGATGACCAATGGCAGGAGATCATCGGTGCCTGCGACACTACGATCTTCCTTGGCTGTACAGACAATTTGACTGCTGAATGGATCAGTGAGCGGGTCGGAATCGCCTCTGTTGAGGTGGAAGGCACCATGCGTGACCTGAACACCATGCACATTACTAACTACACGCCGAACTTCAGGCAGTCTAATACACTCGCAAGGCGTCAACTTCTGACACCTGATGAAGTGATGCGTTTACCTACGGATGAGGAGTTGGTCTTTATTCGAGGCCAGAAAGTGTATCGAGCAAAGCGATTCGATTACTCCAACCATCCAGATTATAAAAAGCTCAAAAGCAGCAAGGCAATCTTGCACGAGCCCGACTGGAAGAAATCCGGTCGGGCTCAAACTTTAGAGCCTAATCCACCTGCCATTTCAATCAACTCTATCAATGAGAAACAGGCTGCTGCTGGGTGCAAACTGAAACCCACCTTGCATCCTCCAACAAATGCCAATCTCGGTCGAGAAGTTGATTTGGATGAGATTTAACTGAAAGGAAGATGATCATAATGTCTGAAAAGGACTTTGGAACTAACTCTGTCGTGGATCAGAACACGACCATGAAGTCCAATCAGGATGGCCAAGACCCCTCTGAACAGAGACGGAACCCCAGACCTCGTAGCCAGAACATTCTGGAACTCTCTGACCAAGAACGTGGCTTCACTCCCCAGGACAGTGATGATGTGAAATGGAACTACCTTAATGGTGCCATACACAGGCATCTGGTCCTGACCGGAGTGGTAAGCGGCGTGGAGAATGCAGAGGGGATCAATCCTATCTGTGTTGTGGACTATGAGGGTGTACGTATTGTGATCCCCGGACATGAGATGTTCATGGATGATTGGCCGATCAATACCAAGCCTCCCCTGAACTTCCGACTTCGACTCAGCCGTATTCTGGGTGCAACCGTTGATTTCGTGCTTTCCGGTGTCGATCTGAAGAACCGTGCCGCAGTAGGCAGCCGTCGTGAAGCCCTTATGCAGCGCCAGCAGAGATACTACGCCTCTGGCCGTGTGAAGGAGGGCATCCTGATTGCCTGCCGTGTCATCGGTGTTGCTGGGCATCGCATTTATGTTGATGCTCTCGGGGTAGACACCTCCATCGAAGCCAACGAATTGTCTTGGGAATGGTTCTCTGACATTTCGAACCTCTATGCGACGGGAGATATTGTCGTAGCCAGTGTCCAGGGTGTTTCCTTCGATGAGGAAGCCGAAACCTATAAGGTGCAGGTCTCCGTCAAACGTGGCATGGAGAACCCGGACCTTCCAAACCTGCGGAAGCTGACGCCTGGCTCAACGTATTATGGCGTTGTGACCCATGTGATTGGCAGACTCATTTTCGTTCGTCTCCAAGCGGGGGCTAATGCAAAGACCATGACATATCGGACCAAGGAGCTTCCCAGCAAATTGGATACGGTCAGTTTTCTCGTTCGCTCTGTCGATGAGGAACAAGGCATTGCATTTGGCCTGATCACGCGCATCATTAAGCGCCATGCCAGATTGAGGTGAGTTTGATGATGAACGACAATGCGTTGCTGAGGCAGCATTGTCGGGATGTCATTCGAGCTTGCCTGAATATTGTGGAGGAGCAGGGCGATACCTTCGTTGCTATCCATAAGGATGAAGAAACGGAGTGTGTCGTCCTAGTCTCCATGATTCGCACTTATCCGATCATGTCCATCATCGTTGCAGATAAGATCCTCTTTGCAAAGGAAAATGAGGTGGATATGTATCGGTCAGCCAATGCGATGAATGCTGAATCACTTACGGGTTGGCACTCTATCTTCCTCACAGATAGTAGCAGCATCTATATGTACCGCCAGTGCATTTGGGTGAATGACCATTTAGATGAGGATTCACTGATGGAGATCCTGTGTGAGTGCATTGCTGAATATCGCCGTGGCCGCTCATGTCTGGCACCTGATCCTGCGCCTCCGGAATCAACAGAGTGAGAATATGAGAAAGGAAAATCTATCATGAAGAAACGAGTAACGGCATTGGTACTGGCGCTCGCCTTGAGCCTCGGAATGTGTGTGAGTGCCAGTGCAGCCTCTTTTGTCCCTGATGATGTTACTTACCAGAATTTGAATGGCCAGCAGTTAGCGATCAAGGTCTACACACTGCTCCCTGATCAAGACCCATCCAGTTTGGAGGAACCTGACTTCGAATATGATGGCTACCTATACGCATACAGCAGCATCGTTAAGGAGGAGCAGACCTTCAATGAGCAGAATAGCCACACAGAGACTGTGACCATCACCACCAGCTCAAAAGATCTGGAAGACATCCTGGCAGAACTGAAGCCTACGATGGAGTATGATGATGGTCACGCATCTGGTACATTGGCTCTCGATCACAGCACGATCAAGACAGAAGCTGCCGGATATAAACAAAGTAGTTATACCGTCACAGCAACCAAGAATTATACTGGCCTTGACCGGAACGACTCGACCTATATTGATAAAACAGTTGTGAAGAATGGCCGGACTCTGAGCCTGTCCAATGTGACATGGAGTGTTGAGAGTACAGCTCTTGTGGGAGATGAGCTGGTTCCAGCCACATACACTGCCGTAGCGACCTATTCTGGTACCGCATCATCCAAAGTAGCCACAGGCTATATCACCACTGCCGAATATACCGGAACTGTTTCTGCCTCCGGTGTATCCAGCATCCAGTATACCGTAACTTACATTGGCACCCCAGTACAGCCTGAATCCGAATCCCTCGGCACCCTGCCGCTAATCGGAATCATCTGCCTTGTGGCAATGGGCGGTCTGTTGTTAATTGTGCTGCTGACTCGTAAGAATACAACAGTGTATGAAGCGACCGGCAAGGGTAAAGAGTATGACCGGTGTGGTCGATTCCTCCTCAAGGCGAAGCGGCCTGAGCTTCGCATCGACAGACTCAAGAAGGTGCCAGAAGGCGTGATTGCCGTCGAAGTGGACGAGCGGGTAGCACGAAAACTCTTCGGCAAGAAGATTAGTATCCGTTACTACAATGCGATCTTCGAGCACACTGTTGGTGAAGTTAATGGACCGTACTGGTTCAAAGTCGATGTTGGAAGTTCATGTGACGAACCATTAGAGGAGGAAAATACATGAAAAAGTTAGCGACCCTCTGCATGGCGCTTGCTGTGCTATCCGGCGTGGCAGTCCCTGCCAGTGCTGCGGACTACTCTTTTAAGACTGACCCAGAACCGGAATACTACGATAGCACAAACTATGAACATCGGTATGATGCGGCCTATAACTATGGCGAGCATAATCAGATCGACTATGATATTCCTGAAATCAAATACGGGCTCAGCCAGGAATTTCTTGAACAGTCCCTCAATAACCCCTACCTACCCAGTGGCCTCCAGTATGGCCAGCATGGGAACACGATCTCTGGCGGTGGCTATCCCGAATCTGATTTTTCCGATGTCAGCCACGGCAGCAATATTGAGATCACTTACCGACCTGAACTGACCGTTGCGGACCTCACTCAGTCGGATGGAAGTATTGGCACTGTCTCTATCTCCCGTGTCGGACTGAAAGCCAAGGTATATGAAGGCGCGACGGACAGTTCCATGTCCAAGGGTGCTGGCCACTATGAAGGTTCCGGCCTCTATTTTGGCAATGTCGCACTATTTGGCCACAACCGTGGCAACCACCCGTATTTTGGGAAACTGAAGAACGTCAAAGTCGGTGATACGGTGAAATACGAAACCAACCAGGGCACGAAGACCTATGAAGTGACCTTTGTTGGGAAGATTTCCAGTACTGATTACTCCTATACCAATGAGATGGGAGATAATCGGATCACACTGATCACCTGCGTAGCTAACCAGCCCTCTCTCCGCCTGTGTGTGCAGGCTGTGGAGATCCATTGATATAGTTTTGGAGGTACATCATGAAGAACAACAAGCCTCGTTCTCGAGAGCACCGGACTAAGCCCATGACCGCTGGCGCGACGAAGATGGTCAAGGTCCACCTTCCCCAGTCCGCATTCGATCAGTTCAAGGAGCTGGAGCGGGCCAAACTGTTTTCGAAGGAAGAGATTTTCCTGTGTGGCCTTCAGAACTGCTTGAAGCAGTAAAGCATCCGCTATTGGATCACCCCGGAGAGAGTGGCTGGAAATACTTGATGAGGTGAGAAAAATGAAGCGTATGGGTACCTTTATGGCCGGACTCCTGATTGGAGCAACCCTCTTTGGTGGGTCTGTCGCTTATGCTGCTGGTATCATGGCAGAACGCAGCACCCACACGATCCTGGTAGATGGCGTAGAAACCCCTATGACCGCTTATGCGATCAATGGGAACAACTATGTCATGCTCCGTGACATCGGAGCCGCAGTAGATTTTAATGTCTTCTGGGATACCGAAAAGCACTGCGTACAGGTGGAGAGCGACAAGCCCTATACTGGTCAGCCCTCTCTACCCAACATCGATCTAGATACTATCCGGACTGAAATGGTGGAGCGGATCAATGATGTGCGGATGCAGCATGGAGCACAGTTCCTGCGAATTGATGACAGGCTCATGGCCGCAGCTCAGGAGTGTGCGGACAAGCACTACACCTGGCATCATGACCTGGAGGAGTGTGAGGCGGTCGCTCGAAGCGGCTACCCTTACGGTTTTGGCATCAATCTGACCGTATTCACACTCTGTCCCACTGACCATGTTGCCGAGCAGGCGGTGGAGAACTGGGTCAATTCGCCCGGGCACTTCCGGACAATGACCGTCTCTGATGGTGATTCTATCGGGGTAGGCGTTGCACGGGAGAATGGCGTTACCTACTGCTATATGATCGTAGGCAGGCCGGGTACCTATAATCCATATGGAGCATGATCCGTTATAAAACGAGGTCTCTCAGCTATGCTGGGAGACCTTTTTTGTGCCCGAATGCTCTGGAATAGCCCTTGGAGAGGGGCTTAAAACACTACTACTCTATGAATCAAGGAGCACTACTCACATGAAAAGCATGACCAAACTTGGCAGCAGACTCTTTTCGATGCTGTTGGCCTTGCTCTGTGTGCTTGGCCTGTTTCCGACCGCAGCATTCGCTGCTGAAACGACCCCGAGTACGATCAAGCTGACCAACTGCACCTACAACGGCACCCACTATGAGTCTCCGGCGCTGGGTGTCTGTTATATGCACCAGATGCGATATGACTATGACGGCGATAGCGTCATGGGTTTTTGCTCTGAAAAGGGCAAAGGGATGGGCTGGTCGCTGGAAGGCCATAAGTGGGATAAGCCTGAGCCCATCAGCGATCCTACTGTGAAGAACGTGATGGCCTACTTCTATTGCCACACCTCCGGGGTGTTTACGGATCAAGCCATTTCCCTCGGTGTCGCTGAGACATGGGGCCCTGATTATGTTTGGGTGATGAACGCCTGGGTGCAGGCTATTGTCTGGCGCTATAAGGAAGGCTTGTTCTCTGACCCTGCGACAGCATGTGCTGAAGAACTCATGTATGTCCACAACAACATCAATGGGACCAACTTCAAAAGCATCGATGATGAGCTGGAGGGCTGGTCCTTCCGAGATCGTGCATTGTACATTCTCGGCCTTGGTGAGCAGGGTGTCTGGGGCGAATGTGATGTCTATGAGTACCACTATGCAGGCCCCGGCTCCTCCCATCATCCTGCCAATGATGTACAGGCCGTCTTGGTTGGCCGGCTTACAATCACCCGTGAAAAGTATGACCTGACTATTAAAAAGGTGGATACAACCAATCCCAATAAGGGTTTGGCTGGCGCAAAGTTCCTTGTCCAATCCAATAATGGAACCTACTCCAAAGAAGTAGTTACTGGGCGGGACGGTACGGTGATTGTCGGCCCGCTGGAAGCGGGCACCTATTCCATCACAGAGTTGGAAGCCCCGGAGGGTTATGAGATCGACAACGCCGGACCCCAGTATGTGGTGCTTCCCCGTGATGACGGCACGGAAGTGGTCGTCACCTTCATGGATACGCCCATCATTACCGGAAATGGCAACATCCGCAAGGTGGATGCGGACGATCCCACCACCGGCCTGCCCGGTGCGGTCATCAAGATCGAGGGTGTGGATAACAGTTTCGTTGGCACTTACACCACTGGCCCGGGCGGCTACCTAGCCGATGTGCCCTGGGACACCATGCCCATTGGCAGTTATGTGGCCACAGAGGTGACTCCTCCCACCGGGTACACCACCAGTTCCGACCCCAGCAAGGTCCGGCAGGAATTCCATTGGGATGGTAAGACGGATGTTTCTCTGGTCTTCGAGAACGACGCCAAGGTAAAGGTGTGCCTCATCAAGCTGGACGACAGCGATACCCCTCTCCCCGGCGCGGTGTTCAATATCGTCAAAGATGGCCAGATCATCGCAACGGAAGAAACGGGCCGAGATGGCATCATCACCGTCCCCAATGTGACCGAGGGCATGTACGCCTTTGTAGAGATCTATGCTCCCGAACCTTACGCCTGCCTGACAGAACCGGTCATTGCCCATGTGGATCAGGCCACAGTAGATGGCGGCGGCACAGTCCGGGTGACCGCTGTGGATAAGCGGCTGCCTGACCTCACCATCTTCAAGCGGGATGAGCAGACCGGCGATGGCATCCCTGGCACCCACTTTGAGATCAAGGGCATCCAGCACGGCTACCATCAGGATGTAGTCACCGGCCCCAACGGTAAGGCCACCCTGACCGGCATTCCCGTTGACAGCTATACCGTGACCGAGATCTCTGTCCCTGCCCCCTATGTGGTCAGCAGCACCCCCACCCAGACCGTCTACCTTGGCCCCGGTGACAGCAGAGAATTGGTATTCGATAACCTGAAACAGCCGGAGCTGACCATCGCCAAGGTGGATGCGGATGATCCTGCGGTCAAGATCCCGAATACCGTGTTCCGTATCATCGGCATCGACAACGATCACCGCAGCGATGTGACCACTGGCAAGGATGGCACGGTCAAACTCCGGCTGGTCCCCGGCAGCTATAAGATCGTGGAAATGGCGGTTCCTGCCCCGTACTATCTGCCGGACAAGGATGCCGACCGGGAGCAGACCGTTTCCCTCAACGCAGGGGATGAAAAGACGCTGACCTTCAAAAATCGGAAGGCCCCGGAGTTGACTATCTACAAGGAGGACAGTGTTGCCGGCGCTCCCATCGAGGGGGCGCTTTTTCATGTGACTTATGTGAGCAATGGCGAGGCAGCGGAGGCCCCCGGCACCATCGACTTTGGTGAGATCCTGACCGATGCCAAGGGCGAGATCCGGCTTCACGAGCAGGGCAAGCGGCTCTATCCCGGAGAGTACACCATCACCGAAATCCGCCCCGCCCCTGGATTCCAGATGAAGGAACCCTCCACCCAGAAGATCATCCTCCACGGCAGCGAGAGTAAGACAGTCACCTTTGAAAATGTGCCGCTCAATGCCATCATTGTCGAAAAGTACGACAGTGTGACCCACGAGGCCCTGCCCGGCTGCACATTCCAGCTCCGTTATCTGGGCGGTACCTCTGGCACTGGCGGGACTGTCATCGGCCAGAAAGTCACCGGGAAAAACGGCACCGCCATCTGGACCGGGCTCAAGAGCGGCACCTACATTCTGGAGGAGGTGGACCCAGCAGATGGGTACTCCATCATCCAGTCCTCCGAAACGATCTTCCTGGCAGACAGCGGTGAGCAGAGCGTCGTCACCGTCCGCTTTGAGAATATGCCGGACGGGATGCTGCTCATTCGCAAGGTCTGTGATGTCAACCCCAGCATCACGCTCCAAGATGCGGAGTTCAAGATCGCCTACGCAGATGGTACCCTGATTGGGGACTCCAACGGCATCTTCCGCACCGATGAGAACGGCGAGATCCGCATTTCCGGCCTGAAACCCGGCAAGAGCGTTGTGGTGACCGAAACCCGCGCCCCGGACGGATTTATCCTGGATACGCAGAGCCAGACGGTCCAGATCAAGGAGGGGCGCACGGTCAGCCTGACCTTCAAGAACACCCCCAAGGGTGCCCTCATTATCCAGAAGCGAGACAGCGAAACCAATAAGCCCCTGCCCGGTGCTGAGTTCCGGGTGACGACTGCTGCCGGATGCGAAGTCGGGCTGAACGGCGTCATCGGTGACAGCACTCTCACGCAGAATGGCATCTTTACCACGGACAGCAGCGGCGAGATCCGAATCACCAACCTGATCCCCGGCGCTTACGTGATCACGGAGATCAAGGCCCCAGAGGGCTATGTGATGGACCAGCCCTCCACCAATGTGGTCATCGGCCCCAAGGGTGATACCCAGACCGTAGTCATCAAAAACTCCCAGGCCGGCACCCTGATCATCGACAAGCGGGATAGTCTCACAGGGAAACCCCTGGCTGGCGTCACCTTCAAGGTTACGACTGCTTCTGGCGAATTTGTCCCCGATGAAAACGGCCATATCTCCAGCAACGGCCTGTACATGACCGATAAGGAGGGCAAGATCCAGATCAACGGTGTGGTAGGCACACTGGTAGTGACTGAAACCAAGACCATCCCTGGCTACACCATCGACCCCGGCAGCCAGACTCAGACGGTGGTGGTCCACCCCAATGACACCCAGACGCTCTATTTCACCAATACCCCCAGCACCACTCTGGTGATTGAGAAGTATATCGAGGGTACCACTACTCCCATCAAGGGCGTGACCTTCCTGGTGACCGATTCCAGCGGTGCTGTGGTAGGCCAGAGCAATGGCGAGTTCATCACCGATGAGGCGGGCCGCATCGTCATCACGGACCTTGTTCCCGGCACCACCGTGACCGCCAGAGAAACCAAGGTCCCGGAGGGATTCGTTCTGGACACTACGCCTAAGTCCATCCAGATCAAGGAGGGCGAGGTCCAGACGCTTCGCTTCTACAACCAGAAGCAGGGCGGCCTGGTCATTGTGAAGAAGGACAGCGTGACCGGCAAACTGCTTCCCGGCGTGGAGTTCCAACTGACCTATGCCGACGGTAGCTTCGTGGATGCCGACCACGGCCACCTGTCCAGCAAGGGACTCTACACAACGGACGCAAACGGTGAGATCCGTATTACTGGCATTACCGGCACGGTTATTGTGAAGGAGGTAAAGCCCTTGCCTGGATATGTGATTGAACCCGGTAAAGATACTCAGACTGTGGAGATCAACCCGGCTGATACCCAGACTTTAACTTTCTACAATACGCCCGCAGGTGGATTGCAGATTATTAAGAAGAATGAAGATACAGGCGAGCGCATTAAGGGCGTCCAGTTCGAAGTCCGGAAGATGAACGGTGAGATCCTGGGCACCTACACCACTGACCGCAACGGCGTTATCCATATCCCCAATGCAGAGAGCGGCTGGTACACAGTCGTTGAGCGGAAGGCAGCGAATGGTTACGCGCTGGATGCCAATCCAGAGCAGGTCTGCGTGAAGGATGGAGAAACGACTACGCTGGAGATCACCAATAAGCGGATGTGCTCCATCATGATCCATAAGGTCGATGCTCGTACAGGTGAGGGAATCTACGGTGTGAAGTTCGTTCTCTATGATGCAGGTAAAAATCCAATTGGTGAGTATACCACTGATCAGGACGGTTATATCTACATCCGTGATGAGCTTGAGGCCGGAAAGTACTTCCTGCGTGAGTTGGAAGCTGCGGACGGTTATATCCGCGACGAGCAGTATAAGACCATCTACGTTGAGCGCGGTAAGTGCACTCAGATCGAGTGGGAGAACAGTGCAGTAACAGGCCAGATCCAGATTCGCAAGTACAGTTCCGATGATAACCTCATTACTGGCCAGCGTGCCGGCAGCGAACTGGAAGGTGCAGTCTATGAGATTTCGCAGGCTCGCTCTGGTAAGGTCGTTGGCTACATTGTGACGGATAAGCATGGAGTTGCAGCCTCTGACCCGTTGCCGCTGGGCCGCTACTTCGTGAAGGAAGTATCTGCTCCGGCCTATTTCCAGCTCAGCAGTGAGAAAATGGAGGCAGAGATCGAGTATCCCAACCAGATCATCAAACTCTCTGCTTACAATAAACCCGCTAAGATGGGAGTGACCATTCAGAAGACCGGCAACCGCGAGGTGCAGCCTGGGCAGATGATGAGTTACGACTTCTCAGGCATTGCCAATACCTCCAATGTGGCACTGAACAAGTTCTTCTGGCACGACCGCATCCCGACTGATGCAGCCAGAGCCATCAGTATTACCACCGGCACCTACAATCAGCGACTGTACTACAAGGTAACATTCAAAACCAATCTCAACGACTATCGGACTCTGGCCAGCAATCTGTTGACCTCCAACAACTATTCTCTCAGCCTCAATGCCAATACCCTTGGCTTGGCGCAGGGTGAGTTTGTCACCGATGTCCGCTTTGAGTTTGGTACTGTTGCCAGTGGATTTGCTTCTGTAATGAAGCCCACCATGCGTGTACAGGTTCTGGGAACCGTAGCCGATGGATACCAGATCATCAACCGCGCTGATGTGGGTGGTCAGTACCTCAATGAATGGCAGACGGCCAAGGCAACTTGGGCCACTGTTGTTCGGAGATTCCATAATCCTCAGCTGCCCAAGACTGGTTATTGATGCCCGTTGCAGCTAGGCAATGAGATATAACACTGGAGAGGGCCTGTGCAACTGCACAGGTCCTCTCCAAATCTATAAGTTAGGGAGAATATTGCTATGACTCGTATGATTTGTTTGGACGGTGAGATATATAATGCGGATCTCATTGTAGAGGTAGAGGAAACACGAGATGGCAAGTTGAAGGTTCTGCTTGATGACGGCTCTACATTCGTGACGGCAATGGAGAACAAGCCTACCATCATGGGTGAGGACTTCATTGTGTCTTTGGTCCCCTGTAATTCTGCTGTCACACTTCATTACCACCACAGAAGAGATAAGTGTCTGGTCTCTCCAGTGTCGTATTTTGCCATTACTGCGGCTGGGACTTTGCGCCCGGTAAATTCGGATGGCATTTTCATGGAGGATATGCCTGATGCCACATATCACGGTATGTGGCCACGCTATTGATTTTGGCTCTCAACACATCGTAAAACACCAACGAAGGGGCTACTCTTGGTGCCCCTTCGTCGGCTTCAATTTGCTAAATTAAAAGTGGAAAGTCCAATGGTATGAAGTCAAGTAGGTGATGCAAGAAAATTTTAAGCGAAACAGAGTAAAAAGCACTGTGTAGACAGCAAAAAGGCAACACCAACCAAAGCCCTGTCCCTGAGAAATTTTGAAACAGGGCCTATGAGTCAGAGTGGCAAGCTGCGCTCTCAGCCCTCCGGCGGGATATACAGGCGGTTGTCCTTTAGCAGCCGAAAGACCAACCGGACCAGTTTTCTGGCAGTTAAAGCGAGTGCGCGTTTATGCTGGTACTTGTTGACCTCTTTGAATTTGAGGTCATAGTAACGCCGGAACTCGGAGTCGCATCTTCTCACGGAGTTGGCGGCTTCCAGCAGGTAGTAGCGGAGATAGCGGTTGCCGGATTTAATCATTCTGGAGTGTTCGGCCTCGAAGTCGCCAGACTGGCTCCTGTTCCAGACAAGGCCGGCGTATTTGGCAACCGAGGCTTGGGAATCAAAACGGTGGATATCACCAATCTCAGCAATGATACCGGCGGAGTAGACCTTGCCAATACCGGGGATGGAGGTCAAAGTGTTCGGAATGATTTCAAACTGCTGTTCAATGGCCTTATCTAATACTTTGACCTGCCCTTTCAAGGCGCGCATGGAGGCAATAGAAACAGCCATTGCTTGGTTTACAGTGTCGTTTACTGTTTTGGGCAGCCGATAGGAGCCTTTGGCTGCAGCCCGAACTGCCTTGGCGGTAGCATCCGGGTCAGCAAATTTGCCACGGCCTGTTTCAGTAATAAAGGCAGTCAGTTCCTCCAGGTCGGCATTCGCCAAGTCATCCACGGTTTCAAAGTGTTCCATGAGTGCGATGGTGGTGGCGCTGGTGTTCTGAATGTCTTTGTCCTGGGCCATGCCGGAGCATTTGAGGAATAAGTAGTTGGCGAACCGCTGCTTCTCCCGGGTCAAGTTTTGGATGACATCAAATCTGGCTCTGGTAAGGGTTTGCAGGGCTTTGTAGCGGTAATCGTCCATGTAGACCTCCCTGTTGATTCTGCCGAAACGGAGATGGTCGGCAATCACAAAGGCGTCCACCCAGTCGTTCTTTGGCAGGTCAGAATAGGCTTCCTTGAATTTCCGCACCTGCTTTGGATTTAGAACATGGATTTTCCTCTGAAACCGCCCCAAGCGGCCATCCTCACGAAGAGCATAGACTAGGCTGTCCCCGTAGATGGAGGTGGCCTCCAGGCCAATCACCACACGCTCAAGCTGCATGGAGCCAAGTGCCGATACGATTCTCTCTGATAACAGTTTAGCACCGCCAAGGTTATTCTGCACGGAGAAGCTGGAGTGTTTGCTGCCGTCCGGTTTCATCAGGTAGGCCACATTGTTCTTGCTGCTCACATCAATGCCAACGAATAGTGGATTCACAATTTTCACCTCCCCGCATGGAGATTTCAGGCCAGCAGGCTTTGAGATACCCATGATAACCGGAGCATCTGGCACCCTCGCTTATCAGAATCATTCCTGGGCAGACCAATGCGATAGCCCTCACTGCTGAAAGGGCGGTCTTGTCCCAGGCAAACAGCCAATGAGTTTGCAGCTAACTTCCGGTTCAGGGGAACAGACTTTCAGTGAAGTAGCCTTACGGCTCAACCGGAGGACTCAGAACTTGACCCTGCTGTCCTACAGCTATTGTATCACGGGCACCTCAAAGCCTGCTGATACCTGAAACTATTAACTTTGAAACTTATTATACGAGGAGGATACCTGATGTCATGGGTTATTACAAATGATAAGTTTTTTGTTCGCTGCGATAAAAGAGGCTGTGCAACCCCAGTCATAGATAAGCGCAGAGCGAAGATCTTTGACGAGCGGTTCAATGCAGATGAGTTCCTGAGAAGTTTGCCAAAGGCTATGAAGAATCTGGGATATTACGTTGCTCCTGCGGATGGTTGCACTTTGCAGGAAGACGATTATGGAGCCGAATCTACATCTGGTACGCTCTCTCACCGTAAGCCTGAGATTACAGAAGCAGACTACTATCTGGAGGCGATTGCTTCCTTCCGTGAATTCATCCAAACAATCCAAAAGGCACGTCCAAAGTTGGAGGAACAGCAGATTCGGGCAGAGATGGAGATCGAAGACCTCCTGCACGCCGCAGAGTTTTATGATTTGGCACGTGATCAGGGCTATGAGATTTTTCAACGGCTTCGAGAAGCGAGAGTACGAAGGCGAAACTGCAAAAATGCAGTTGCCTGGATCAGCTTCGTATTGGAGGCAGACCCGAGTAACTTCCTGCGGAACGATCCCTCGCCCAGGATCAGCGGCACCAGCCACAGACAGTATCGTCCCAGGGCACTGCCGGAACTCTTTGAGCAACTAAATAGTTTATGAAGAAGCCGGCTCCAATGTGCTTTCCCATTGGAGCCGGCTTCTTTGTTAATTGCAGTATTGCGCTATCCTTATGAATTAGAATTGAGGTGTTAGTGTGAAAGAAAGAGCCGGTCGAGGGCAAATAAAAAAGAGCATACGAAACCAGCCCTGTCAACATCAAAGTATGCAGGGCAACGGGAAGGACTGTGGAAGATGGTCAGGCAGAATCAAGAACGGTTAGCCCTTGTGCTTCAAGGAATCGAACCGCCTGCTTCACGGCCTTGGCAAGCTGTTTTTCCTTCAAGTGCTCAGGCATATCAACCTTATACAGGTCAACAGGATTCCATTCTTCTAAGTTGGAGAGCATGACGTAAACAGCAGTCAAAATCATTCTGGCAATGGCAATGATGGCCCGTTTCTTGCCCCGGCGTTTGGCAATACGTTCATATTTGAGCACGTAGTAGGGGGAAGCCTTGTCCTTCACGGCTGCGTGGGCGACTTGCACCAGCGCAGGTTTGAGATATACTCCCGCACGTGAAATGCGGACAGATTTTTTCTTCCCGGCAGATTCGTTATTGCCTGGGGTAAGACCGGCCCAACAGCACAGACGCTTAGAAGAACCAAATTGCGTCATATCAATACCAATTTCAGACAGGATGGTAATTGCGCTGCTGCGGTCAACGCCTGGTATCGTACAAAGAAGTATGATGTATCCTTCGTATCTGTTGACCATGGTATCAATACAGGTATCTACCCGCTCAACCAAGGAGCCAATGTAGTGCAGGTGGTCCCGGACGATTCCAATACGAGTTTTCTGCTCCTGTGTGATTTCATATCCCTCAATTGATTCGAGAACATCATCTGCTTTTTTCTTGAGGGAGCGCTGCAACAAAGAAACGCAATGCTGTGGGTCAAAATCCTCGTCGGATGTGAGGTAGTCCGTAATGGCAGCTGCGGACTTGCCAAACATATCGGACACGACGGAATCCAGCGCCACATTGCAGACGGTAAAAGCGTTCTGAAAGCGGTTTTTCTCGCTGCTTCGCATGGATATCAGTTTATAGCGGTAACGAGTCAACTCACGGAGGATGCGGATATCCTTGTCCGGGATAAAGCTGCTTTTCACCAGGCCGATGCGGAACAAATCTCCAATCCATTTGGAGTCTTTGGTATCATCCTTGTTGCCTTTTACAGCTTTGACCCATTTGGGATTGGCGATGATGACCCGGACGCCTCGCTTCTCCAAGATATTAAAGGCAGGAATCCAATACTTCCCAGTGGACTCTATACAAACATCCATGCAGTCGTTCTCATGGAGCCAGTCGGCAAAGCGGTTCAGGTCAGAATTGAACATTGAAAAGCGTTTCTTCTGATATATGGGCTGCAAACTATCCTGTGGAGTCTTGATGATGGTTGCCACCAGAAAGGATTTGTGAATGTCAACCCCGCAGCAGGTTGGAAATACGACTTTCAAACTACATACTCCTTTTCGCAAAATAGTGCGGAGGAAGCAGTGACTGAACCACCAAGCTATTAACAGGTGTTAATACAATTCCTAGTGTGCGGGCTCGCAGCTCCACTTATTTGTGCTTGAAAGATGGTTCCAGCACTGATTGATATACTGTTTTAAACTCTGGAAGCAGTCTACGACTCACCTCCCCGTGCATTGTAGTATGCTTCCTCCTCAAGCTAATTTTATAAGAAAGGCGACCGTTTGTCTGCACTCTTTCATCTCTATTTGTGCCGATAGTGAAACGGTCGGCATGGTGATTGATATGAACGAGAAAACACAGTCCCTTTTAGACGAAGCTGCCGCATTTATGGAATGCCCGTGCCTTTCGGATCTGCGCTTCCTGACCCCGTATCAACGCTGCGTCTTAGCAGCGTTTTTCAGTAGACTGAACACAAAAGACTATCCACTGTCTGAATGGAATGATGCACTAGAATATCTCACACATGCGAAGAAAGCACATGACTCTGCTACCGCACATGAGTTGCTGCTGGAGCATCTGCGGGCCCTACAATGTGGATAAAATCAAATCCTCAGTTACTTCTGCTCATTGTGCTGCTCAGCAAGCAAACGCTCCCTCAACGCGGATACGGCCAGAGACAGTGCTTCCGCCTCCTCCTCATCTTCCGGCATCATATTAAAGATAATGTCGATCGCTCTTTGAGTTTCCATCATCGTGTTCTACCTCCGATTGTATTCTTAATTTATATCATCAAATAGAAGCAGGTCGCCCCTGGATTGAGCCAGTGTCTTCAATTCATCGGTAAAGCCTTCAGCGCTAAATAAAACATACCATGTGTGTCGGTCTGCCTTTTTCCAAGTGACACTCTTACTCTTCTCCACAAGATCATTGAAAATGTTGACACCAACAGGCTCATGCCAGAATTTGCACTCACCAAGAATCAGATTCTTTCCATCAGGATCTATGGCAGCAATATCAATCTCATTCTTGCCATCCCACCAACGTCCAATCTTCGAAAAATGGAACGGCCAGCGATCTTCGCCATTCAATTCCCACATCCGTTCACGGCAGACATCCTCATAGACAAAAGCAATATGGCCGCTTACCAAACTAGAGCGGATCTTCTTCATGACGATGCTGCTATTCCCGCTTTCGATAAAACTCATGTTGGGATAGACGAATGCAAACCAGAATCGAATGTAATTATCTTTGATTTTGTAAAGGCCCTTCTTACTCTTTTCTGGATTTTCCTCTGTGATTGGGACCTCGCGCTCCAGAATATCCAAATCAATGAGTGTCTTCAGATACTTCGTTAGGCTTGTCGCCGGCACCTCCAACACCGAGGCAATTGCAGAAAGCTTACTGTTCCCCATAGCGATAGCCCTGATGATGGAGAAGTAACTGCCTACCTCCGATACCTCTTGCTGGAGCAAGAAGTGCGGCTCATCATAAAGATAACCTGAGCGGTTGAGCACGTTCTTCTGGATGGCGGAGTAGATGTCTTCTGTTTCGGAAAACAGTTCTATATACTTAGGCACACCGCCAGTGATCGCATAGAAGTCAATCAACTCTCGACGACTCTTATTGGGGAAAAAATCGTGATAATAACTGAACGGGATTTGCGTAAGACGTATCTGCGCGGTGCGACGACCATATAGCGGGCTGGAGTAGGCAAGCGTCTGCGACTCCATCATGGATATAAGAGACCCACAGAGGATGACCATAACCGAGCGGGTCTTCAGAATCTCCTCCCATATCCGCTGGAAGATGGATGGAAACGCAGGATTGGATTTGCCGATATACTGGAACTCATCCATAACGATCACAGGTTTGCGGTCGAATGGACTGTCCATAATTGCTTTGAATATCACGTCCCAACTCTTGACATCAGCGTTCTTGAGTAAGTCGCTGCCAATAAAATCGGCTGCTTTTTCTTTGAATAGAGCGCGGTTTTGTGCTTCTGATTCTTCACTTGCAAGGAAGAAGAGTGCATTCTTATCCTTGATGAACTCCGAAATCAGTGTGGTTTTTCCAACTCTGCGCCGGCCATACATGATGACTAATGCGCTGCCTTTTCTGCGGTACTCGCTCTCAAGAGTCTCCATCTCATATTCACGGTCGATAAACTGTTCCATACAGCAGATCACCCCCTCGTGATGCTATTATTATACTTCAAATTATAATAATGTCAATCATAATCTTTTGCTGTATTCTCCAGCCACACGAGTTTGTATTCTAGAACATGGCTGAGCAGTTTCCTTGGTTCAACATTGAATTTTTGGGCTAGTGCAATGACATCTTCATCAATGAGATGCAGATTCTCCTCTTCACACCTTTGCTGCAATTCTTCTTCCTGAAGAAACAGTGAGGAGATTCCATTAGGTACCGCGCCCAGACGTTCAAACAGCTTCTGACTGGACTGATTGCCGGGATCGATTCGGACTCTGAATTCAGATTTCCCCAGTCGGTGATTGATAGCATCCATCATTGCAATCAGTGCTTTGGGGCCGATTCCCTGCCGAGTCCATTGTGGAAGCAGTTCAATGGCGATCTCCCATGGTTCATGTGCTGTATCTTTGATCCCGCAGTAGCCAATGTAGGTTTCATTTTTGAGAATAGAACACATGAGCGCCTTGGGCTGAATATGCTCTTTCCAAACCATGTCACAGTATGCCCCTTCTTGGAGCATAGAGCGCATGGGAGAGTATATCCGTTGGATCTCCAGAAAAGTTTCTCGATCAGATGGATTTGCTGCCCGTAGAATAAGTTCATCTTTGATTTGAATTGGTTGGCCAGCAGCCCAGAACGAAGAGGCGATTTCTTTACCAGTCTGATCATCTATTGCAAGATCAACCAGGATCTCTGCTACATTACGGCTTTTCTTTTGGCTCAGGAACTCTATTGCTTCCTTTCTCTTCTCTTCGAAGTCCTTCCCATCATCTGAGTCCATAAGTTCAAGCACAGTCTGGAGCATGGTATCCATTTCTGCTTTGGCTGCAAATGAAGCCATTTTCTCACTGTCCATTTTGGGATACCTCCGCCATTTCAGAATCAGGATTTGTTGAGCTGTTCCCCCCATGATATAGGGCTGCCACAGAATCAATATGCTGGCGCATCTCTTCAACGACATGATCGGGCCCAATGATCTGTGCGCTTGAGCCAAATCCAGTGACCCACGCGAAAAACTGCGGGCTTACTACGACATCCGCACGAACTGTGAAGTGATCATCACCATCGGCAACGAGGAAAACATCCCTGCCCAGCCGATCTAGAACAGCCCCTACCAAGTGGTTCTCGAAGCGGAGCTGGACGCTGACCTCCTCACCTGAAAACATCCCAAATACCTTTCGCGCATAGACGGCCATATCTAGTGCCTTGAATGCTTCCAAGCCATCTCTCGCCTGATCCAGAGTAGAGATGTCCGTCATTTTATCCACACGATAGTGCTTAATGATACCAGCTTCAGAGTCGAAGGCAACCATATAGTAGTTCTCATCATCCCACGTCATAGCGAAGGGGCTGACGACATAGAAAGCCCCATCCTTACGATACCGGCGCTCTTTTGATACCGTGTATTCAAAGTATCGGAACTGGATTTTGCAGTTTGTTGAGATTCCGTGATGGATGGCATCTACATTGTAGTAGATAGATTCATTCATTGTTTTGATCCGATTGGTTACAAAGACCTGACGATCCAGAAGCTGAGCCTCGTGGATACTCGCTAAGGTTTCAATCTTTCGGATCAGCGTTGCGGTCTTTTTATGAGTAATAAATTTGGAGGATTGTACACTGTCCACCAATAGTTTCAACTCTGGTAACTCAAAAGAACGGTTGGCAATATAGTAGCCAGCGGAGCGGCCCAAGCTAGACTGTACGATGTCCAGTCCATAGAATTGTAATGCCTCAAGGTCTCCATAGATACTCTTTCGCTCACTCTGTATTCCCTGTGCGGCAAGGTACTCAATGAGCTGTGTAATGGTGACCGGATGTTGCTCGTCAGAATTCTTTAGGAGGTAATCCATGATATAAATGGGTTTCAGCTTCTGGTAGGAAGATCTCGCCATGGCGCTCACACCCTTTCCAACTTATGTTAGGCATATTATACCTGATAATCAGTCCATTAAACAGTACATAATTGCAAATTGATTAAAGGCAGCTCAATGAGCTGTCTTTTTTATTTGCCAGTATTGTTTACAAAAAGTTCATAAATAAGTGCGAGACATTTTCCCTTCGCATGGGAGAACCAAGGGCAAAGCTAAAAAACAGGAGGCGTATATCATGCGAAGGAAGAACATGTCGAAGATGGCACCCAGAGTGCTCCGTTGCCCAATTTGCGGCTCCGTAGCCCAGATCAGGCCGGCATCGGAAATCTATCATGATCCACAGAGGACGGATGAGCTCTATGTCTGCAAGAACTACCCTAAGTGCAACTGCTATGTTGGAATGCGGCGGGGCACCAGAATCCCACTCGGAACACTCGCTGATGGGGACTTACGACACCTGCGGATTCGAGCACATCGGAAGTTTGATCAGATTTGGCAGTCTGGTGCTATGAGCCGCGATTCTGCCTATCATTGGCTGGCTGCCGCGCTGGGAATCCCTTATGACCAGACACATATTGGCCAGTTTGGTACATACCGCTGCCAAGAAGTAATCGAAAAATGTGATCGCATTCTGGCCATGCGTCAGAGTGCCCAAACAGCATAGGAGGTGCTGACATCATGATGACGGAATATCAGAGAACTCTGGTGGAGGAGAATTTGGACTTACTGGATCGGCTGATCCTAAAACACATTGGCGTTTCCGGGCGAGCGCTCCAAACGTATGAAGATTATTATCAAATTGGAAGCGAGGCGCTTTGCCGCGCAGCTATGCAGTACGATCCCTCCCGTGGTCCATTTGCTCCGCTCGGATGGCGATATGCCTACAATGCCATCATCGATCATTGCCGGAAACAGCAGCAGGTGAATCAATCCATCTCAATTGTCACTGATGAGGATGGAGAGAATGATTTCCTTTTTGATATGCATCCTGTATTTGATGAAGTAGATGACAAACTCTATGGAGATGAAATCAATGCAGCAATGGCGGCGTGCAAGAACAAATACAGTGGTGTTATCCTGAAAGGAATTGAAGCGCTGGAATTGAAGGCACTCGGATACTCCAGCCGGGAGATTGCAGAGCAGCATGGTTCAACCGTGAATAATGTCAATGCTTGGATCGCTCGTGCACGATCTGTCCTGAAGACAGATCCACTCATTCAGCCCTTCCTTCAAGCATGAGGTTGGTCCATCTACAACTCCACAGGGACTCTATAGGCGCTGCTCAGCACAGGAAAATTTTCTGAGATACCACCGTTGGCTGTTTACTTTTTTAATATTTTGGATATAATATAAACAGGAGGAGGTGTAGCTATGTTTAGCAAAAATCTTCGGTATTACCGCCTGAAGAACTCAATGAGCAGAGCTGAATTGGCTAAGCAAAGTGGCTTGACTCCCATGGCAATTACCAATTATGAGAATGGAACTCGGAACCCAAGTATGGAGGTTCTGAAGAGTCTGGCCAATGTTTTAGGCGTCAAGATTTCTGATTTCCTTGCTGTACGGAATGAAAACATCGTCTTCTCTCACGGTGAGTTTCGGAAGGTATCTACCATGTCACAGGCTAAGCAGGATTATGTTCGAGAGGTCGTCGAGGAGTATTTTGGACGATTCTATACTGCGGTCGAACTGCTTGGTGGTGAGGTGTTACCTGACCCGCCAGAGTGTCATGCACTTCCGATAACCGGTGACGTCGAAGAAGATGCGCGCGCAATGCGCCGCCACTTGGGGATTGCTGAAGAAGGGCCCATCAAGGATCTTATAACCATCCTTGAGAATAAAGGCATCTTAGTCTATGTCTGCGAGATTGAAAGCAGCAAATTCTCGGGAATGAACGGACTCGTCAATGACCGCCCATATATTATCGTCAATGGCAGCATGACCCCAGAGCGTAACCGCTCTACCATCGCACATGAACTGGCACATCTATTCTTTGATTGGCCGGACGACTTGGAAGAAAAGGAGATCGAAGACACTGCGACTGCTATCAGTGGTGCTTTCCTTTTCCCCAAGGCAGATGCGATTCGAGAGCTCGGTGTTCATCGTGGCCGTGTAACCAAAGATATGACTTTAGTTTGCCGCGAGTACGGAATTTCCATGCTTCTTCTGGTTATGCGAGCGCAGTTGATTGGGATCATTACTAAAGAAGCCTACAAAAGCTTTTATATTCAGGCGAGCAAGATCGGTTGGCGTACCAATGAGCCAAGCCGGATTGAGAAAGAGCGTCCTGAACTTTTTGAGCAGTTGGTATTCCGGGCAGTCAGTGAAGGTGAAATCAGCATCCAGCGTGGTGCCGAACTGTTGCAGATGCCCTATGCGGAAGTAGTATCCCATTGCTGCTTCAATGAGGGGTAATAGATGGAATATATCAGCAGTGATACGAATGTCTGGATCGACTTCAACATCATCTCCAGAATGAACCTTCCGTTTCTGCTTCCGTATACCTACATCATGTATACTGAGTCGATGGAATCCGAACTACTTAATCCGGAAGGGTTTAAGGACCAACTTGCGGAGGCAGGCTTGGTAGGTGTTGATATTACCATTGAGGAATTCTTTCTTGCTCAGTCTTGGGGGCCACTATATCCCAAACTCTCCATTCAGGATCGAATCGCACTGGCCATTGCAAAGCAGCGAGATATTACCCTTCTGACCGGAGACAAAGCACTCCGCATGGCAGCCGCCCAAGAAGGCGTACACGTGATAGGAACACTTGGTATTCTAGATCAGCTCTTTGACGGGCAGTATATTGCGAAAGATGAGTATCTGTACTGCCTACAGGAGTTCCAAAAGCATAACGGCGGCGAAGTCCGTTTGCCCCGTGCCGAGTTAAAGAAACGCCTTGATTGCTTCAACGATTCATAAGTAAATCGTGTTATGAACCAGAGTCATTTGGAACCACAAACTTGGTGCTAAATGACTCTGATTTTATTCTGATTTGTTGTTCTTCTGCTACTCTCTCCGTAAAAGGAAATAGAAAGTGACACACGAACAGGAATGTGAGATGGAGGAACATACAATGATGACATTTTACTCTGCGGTCGGATGCTATCGAATTCGGAAAGAAAACGGGCGCAATGTGCCCTATATTCAGAAACTGGGAAAGCTCTATCCCCTCTCTATCCCAGAGTTCGTCATCTGGAGTACGCTGCTGTGGGAAGTGCTGACTTATAATGAGCTGGAGAAGTTTTATCAGGCTCAGATCAGGGCACTCCCAGTGAAGACACCCCCTTTAGATGAACTGCTGGAACTCTTGATCCGGCGAAAGCTTGTGGTGAAGGGTGTAGGGTATACGGGCCGCGATGCACTGTACAATATGCTCTCGGACGCCTTTGTTGTTCCTTTTCGGCACGGTGGCAGCAAAAGATTATGGAGTCTTTTGAAACTTACGATCCAGGGGAAGGTATCTTTTTCTCAGGCATGTGTACAGCTCATGCAGAAGCGTCGTTGTGATAGTGAACGGCGAGTACAGGCACTGGTCAATCAGACACCCCTGAGCACTTCAGAGTTGATCCGCTGCTTTGAAAAGGGAATCACTGATGTCAGTTCGACCCAAAAGGTTCTGGACCAGATCTACCCCGATAGTACGCAGGCGGAGATTGCAGCGGAGGAAGTCCTAGCCAGTTGTGCAAATGATGTTTTGCAGGCGGTATCCAATCTATACCTTGAGCGTCAGATCATATTTGAGATCCCTTAACACAAAATGCACCTGCTACGGCGGGTGCATTTTTCTTTGGAGGTAAAAGACTATGTTGAATCAAATTCCCCGTCCGGTGCAGGTAACACTATATAAATTCTTCTTTCTCTATGTTGGTATAGGGATACTGGGAGCCTTACTTAGTTGGGCAATGTCAGATTTTGCTCTGCTTCTGCTTTCTATTGGTGTCCTTATTTTCGGCACTATCCGTGCGTTTGGACTATTACAGCGAGTGAGGTCCGGTGATTATCGCGTACTGGACGGAACTGTTCGGTCTGACACGATGCACCCATTTCGCTCCTGCCACACTCTAATCATTGCAAATGAGTACGGTGTGGCTCGACGGATTCTTGTTGCAGGTAAGCATCTCCTCATTCCGGAGCGGAAGTACCGCCTTTATCTCCTTTATAAGGACGATAAGGGGTATGGCACCAGCCTGCCAGACATGATGGCCCCGGCGCAGACCATGCTGGGCTATGAGCTGTGGACGCAGCGTTTGCAAAAGGTCGAGTAGGTTTTGGTATTGTAGATTCTATGGAGAAGCAATGGTACGATACCCATGTACTGATTAGATTTACTTCTCCCTGATGGGATCTTGTTAAGTGGTGAGCCTTTGAGCAGTTGTCTCAGGCTATGGATGCAGTATCACACTGGATGGCACCTTGGTATGCCTATCTAGAGATACTGCTTTTTTGCGGCATAAATGCTGCATATGGAGTGACCAGACTGCCGGAAACGGTGTTTGGAATATAATTAAGTCTGTTTGAACAGACGGAAAGGAAGAACATATGCCTTACGCAGAATTGAACTTGGAGGGCAGGCTTGTCAATGAGCCGGAATTTCGCACAGGCAAGGATAATCAGGAGTATGTCACCTTCAGAGTCGCTGTAAACCAGCAGTTTGGCTCTCAGGAGTATGCTTCCTTTTATTCTTGTACCGGGAAGGAGGACATTGCCAACCGCGTCCATAAGGCCGGGCTCCACAAGGGCCGTCTGATCCATATCAGCGGTGGCTTGGTGTTGAAGGACTATCAGAACAAAAACGGGGAAACCCGGACATCTGCTGATGTATCCATCTACAACTGGCATTATGTGGGCGCGAAGCCGAAGACCGAAGGTGAGCAGGCTCCTGCACCGGCCACTCAGGGCGGAACGGGAGCGGTACACAATGAGACCTATATCGGAGATCCTGATGATCTTCCGCTGTAATGAAAAATAGAGGGGCTGTAAGGTAACAATCGTATCTTACAGCCCCTTTTTTTCGTATCAGGCTAGGTCAGAAAAAGAAAGGATGATTGAAAAGTGAAGTATTTGCGATCCCTGCAATCCCGTGTGGTATTCAAGTGTGCTGTTGTTCCTGCGCTCCTGCTCTGTGCAATTTTCCGCAATCCTGCACTTCAGTGGTTCGCGGTGGCAGCCTCTGCTCTGTGGCTTAGTGTTGTTGCCATAGGCTTTTGGGCCGAAGCAGCACCCAAGTTGAAACGCCATAAGCGTACAAAGGCCAAACCAGAACTCAGCACAGCAACTTCTATGGACGCCGTTCCGCATCAGAATCCTGAAAACAGTTTGTTTCTGATCCGGCAGATCAATTACCGAGTAACAGAGCAACTGAAGTCAGTATATCCTGCCGTTGCATGGCTCTGGGTCAGACGCCCAACCACTGAGGAACTGTGTCGGGGAGGAGCGTGGCGCATTCGTGTGTCCAATGCTGATCCCTTCAATTTTGGCGAAGTTGCCATTGATCAGTCTGGAAAACTCACAATCACAATGCTGCAAGCCTGCCTTCTGAAAACAGTCACTGCTGCTTCTAAAGACGATGACAGTGATTTGGAAGAGCATGAGTTGCTTGATCGCGTGGATGTGAAGGAGTGGTATGAAGGCGAAGGAGAACGTGTCATCACGGCTATGATCGACAATCTCAACACACAGGGTCATCGCACCCTGCTCATCCGTGAAAATGGTGAGGTCTATGTTGAGTTGGATGCCGGCAACAACCAGAAGGTTGAGTGCATTCAAAACTTCCCACCACGGATGGTGTGGGAGGAGATCTGCCAGACACTGAAGGAAGATGAGATCACCGCATCGATCAAGCCAGACGGATTGGCTTTGGCGTGGTGATACAGAGGAGGTTTTTAATCATGGGTCGCGGAAAACTTTTTGAAGCATGGTCATTCAGGCTGGCGCAACCAGCCCCCTTTGATGATCCTCAGTATTCTGGTGCCAAAGGAGTCGGTTTATCCAGATACAACACAGCAGGCAGTGCGCGAAAAGCGACGCTCCACGCGCCGACGATGCGTGCGCTGCTGGCATATGCCAAGCTGGTATCTGCCTGCGAATCGGGTGCCTATGTTGAGGATCTGGGAGCGATAGGACATCAGGACAGCACCTACCGAATTGCGGAATACTGCTCAGCCAGCAAACGAGACTGTGTGGTGTTCACGCCAAATACAGGCAAATTTATCGTCAGCCAATTTCCAAATGGCTCAGATACTCCTGCCCCATATTCCGTGGGTGCAGGTTCTGGGTCGGGAACGGCACTCCTGTTCTGCTTGATGCCAGTATTGGAGGAAGATGACGAGTTCCGTACTTACTTTGCACATTTCAGGGAACTGATGGATGCCGGATGGACTGAGATGGATGATGCCTTTGAAACAGCTCTGTTGCTTTGTGATAATGTCTATCGCCGCATTGAAAATGCAAAGGGCGTTGGCAAAGCCGGCGTTAATCTGGCGATTCCAACCACAGGGAATATTCCAACGCTTTCCCGGTTGGCAATTGACGCAGGTACTTACACTCCGACTGGTGTTGTCTATGGCGAGTTCCAAGTCGTTAAGGCAGGAACCGGTGTTAGCCAAAGTGCTGTAGCTTACAAAGCGGGGGACTTTTCTGGTCACTATCAACTCTCTCAGCGGACGCTCAGCGCCCGCGAAGAGAGCATGGTGCCTAGTCTCCCCGATTGGTACATCATTCCCAAGGAGGTTGTTCGTGTCTGCGAGCACGCCCAAATAACGACAAAGACCAGCCAGCCTATGCGGAACTTTATGTTTCGTGGTGAGGCAGGTACTGGGAAGACGATGGGGGCCCAGGCAATTGCTGCCGGTCTCCATCTGCCATACACCATGATGACATGCAGTGCCAACACGGAGATCTCAGATCTGATTGGCCAATTCATCCCCGATGGTGGCAGTGATCCCGGTCAGTCTGAGATGGGTGAACTCCCCACTATTTCTGATATTGTAATGCACCCGCCCAGTGTCTATAAGATGCTCACAGGTGAGTACGATGAGGAAAAGACGGAGGATGATGTGCTTCAGAAACTGGTGGAGATTGCCGTTGGCCGGCTGGCTGCCAAGGAAGAACATCACGGCCAGAGAATCCGCTATGTGGATACCCCGCTGGTGGAGGCGATCCGATATGGGTATGTCCTAGAACTTCAGGAGCCTTCGTGCATTGCCAATCCTGGCGTGTTGGTGGGTCTGAACTCCCTTCTGGATAACTGCCAGACCATCACACTGCCTACAGGAGAACGAGTACATCGTCATCCTGACACGGTGATCGTTGTCACAACCAACTCGGATTATGCTGGATGTCGAGAGGTCAACCAAAGCGTGATTTCACGAATGGACCTGATTTATGACATCAATACGCCGGATCTTTCCACGATGGTCAAGCGAGTGATGAATGTCACAGGCTGCACGGATGAGCAGGAAACTGCAAAGATGGCCGGTGTGGTGCGCGACATTGCTGAGCGGTGCAGGCAGACGATGATTTCGGATGGAAGCTGCGGTATGCGTGAGCTGAAAGCCTGGGTGCTCTCTACCATGATCACTAAGGACCCCTATGAGTCAGCCCTGTCTACAATCATCGCTTCGGCTTCCGCAGACCCGGATAACCGAGCTGATCTGATTAGTACATGCTTAGAGAAACAGTACGTGAGGTGAATTGAGATGATTCCAATTATGGAACAAGAACGGCCAAACATCCTCCCCAGATACCGATGCGGTCAGTGTGGCACCAGATTTCCCTTGTTCTCAGCGAAAGAGAAAGAATGGAACTACTGTTGTCACTGTGGAGCAGAAATCGAATGGGATAAAGTCAAACCTATTGTGTGGGAGGAGAAACAGTGCTCAGTTTGTGGCAAGATCATGATCCGGATCGATAAGGATGGCCATGCTTACGATAATGGCAACTATGTTGGCCTGGACATGTGTTGGAGCTGTGTTATGGAGCACTGCATGGAAACAAACTGCCTGCAATGTGACATTGGGAACTATCCCGCCTGCCGCTTCCTTCCTTATAAGAAGCTGCGGATGGAGAGAGCCAACCAGAACGAAACTTGATGATGAAAGAGGTGTAATCAATGAACAACGACGGAACGAATTTCTTTAACTTCGCGATTGCTGTGGCAGTTGCCTGCAATGCTGATACTCGCCCCAAAGGTGAGACAAAGCCCGAAGCGGCTGCGCAGTATATTCAGAATGTCTTGGACATGGCGTTTGTCAACACGGGGCTCAAGTTCAGAGTCAAACCATTGGCGTATCCCCTATGTGGCAAGATTCCCATTGTGATCCAGGTCCCAGGCAGAGGTGCGTGCCTTTTGTGGTATTACCCCTACATGAAGACCCACGACCTGACGCTGGAATTGGAAGGTGTGCTCCATACAGTCCTGACCGAAGCCCTCTGCGAAACCGCATGATGGAGGTGGCCGGGTAATGAGAGCATCCCACCTTACAGTTCGTAAGCGAATCATGGATGAAAAAAGCAAGATCACCGATGAGGAGTTTTTTACTTCAAAGGAATACCGTGGCTACCTTGCAGACATTACGGAGGCAGCTACGAAACGCTATCGTCGGCCTATCCATGTTACGGTGTTTGCCGATCCGGAAGACAGCACAGTTGCCTATACGGATTATAACGGCATTGTCATCAATGCCTGCAATCACATCACCTGGAGTATGCCAACTCGTAAACTTCGGTCTATGAGCATCGAGGGATTCAATGCCCACGAGAACAGCCACAATCTCTTCACGGACAATCGTATCGCGCACGCTTACTTCAATAGTCTGGAACATGGAAAATTCTATCCAAAGAAGCCAACCAGACTGAAAGGTGACCAGAAACTCAACGCTCAGGGAATCATTGATGCTCTAATGGATGACACGGACCCAATTCCGAAAACGGTCATTCTGCGGACAGCAAAGGCTCTGAGCAATATCCTGGAGGATGGTTACGTGGATGCCAGATACTCCTATGAGTTCCCTGGCAATCCTGCGCGAGGGATTGCCCTGAATAATGTGCGCTTCGCAGAGACTGTCCCAGACATCGATACCATGATCGACAAGCAGTTCTATCCACACAATATTGTGCTGAATCTGCTGCTTGAATATGTTCGGGCCAGAGAGGTCAATAACCTCACTGGATATACCGGGGAATACATGGATCGGTTCCTGGCAGCGCTGCCTCTGGTAGATGCGTGCATTTATGACGAAGATAGCAGGGCTCGGTTTGATGCGGTCAATCGGATCATGATCGACCTGTGGCCACTTATGCAGCGGTGCTTTGACGACCTAAGAGATAAGCAGCAGAACGATGCCTCCAGTTCCTCTGGAAGTGGAAATTCTACAACACCTGGCACCGGAGAGGATTCAGACTCCGATGATGGTATGGATGCAGTTCAGGATGCTCTGGAGAGCCAGTTGCCTCAGATTGCACCTAACTTCACCATGAAGTCAGGTCCTGTTCCGTTCAACGGAGCCTTTTCGCCTGATGAAGAACAGGCTCAGGAACTTCTGGAACAGGTGAGCAAGGCGCTTTCTGAAGAAACAGCACGAATTGCAGCACACCGAACAGAGACCATCATCAGCAATGGCGATGGCAGTATTGTTCAGGACAGCGAGTACGAGGGTGCCGGCTACGAGTTTTCCGCTACCGACATCGAGCGCGTGCTGGAGGAGATCGCCACAGGCAAAGTAAATGAATCCCTGGAGGAGGAACTATCGGAAGAGTTGCAGTCAGAAGCAACGAGCATTGAGTACGGAAACGCGCATCGGAACATCAACATCACAGTGCATCGCATGTCCCATGTCAATCAGAACCTGATTGATAGTTATACCGCTGTGGCTCCGCAGCTGCTGATGCTCTCCAAGCGATTACAGAGAAGCGTCAGTGCAATCCTGCGGGATAAGCGGCAAGGCGGGAAACAGACGGGCCTCTATGTTGGAAAGCACTTAGATCAGCACGCCTTCCACCGTAATGATGGCAGAGTGTTCTGTAATAAGCGGCTACCAACTGAGCCGATCAATATGTCTGTTGCTCTGCTGGTAGATGAAAGCGGAAGTATGTGCGGCTGTGACCGGATTACGAAGGCACGTGCGACTGCGATCGTTGTTCAGGACTTTTGCGAGAAATTGGGTATCCCCATTATGATCGTGGGCCATACCGCAAGCTGCGCCCATGTAGAACTCTTCTCCTACGCAGATTTTAAGTCTGTGGATAAGAAGGATCGATACCGCCTGATGGATATGAGCGCTCGGTGCTGCAACCGTGACGGAGCTGCCCTGCGCTATGTTGCTGAAAAACTCAGTAAGCAGAATTCGGATGTGAAGATGCTGTTCATCATCTGTGACGGGCAGCCAAATGATGATGGGTATACTGGAACGGCTGCGGAAGCAGACCTTAGAGGGATCAAACTGGAGTATAGCCGGAAGGGTGTGCAGATCTTTGCTGCCGCTATCGGCGATGATCGAGCCAATATTGAGCGCATCTATGGCGCTGGGTATCTGGACATCACCGATCTCAACCAGCTCCCTGTTATGCTGACGCAACTCATCGCCCGCAATCTGCCGAAGTGATAGGAGGTCCAAATGAATAGAAAAGAGATCGCGAGCTACTGCAAGAAGTGCCATTTTAGTTTGAACGTGTACATGCTCTACTGCAACTATGGCAAGAAAATGGTGCCCTGCACCATGGTGCCTGAGTGTCCATATAAGGCTCAATGCCCTGCGTCATTTGATCGGGAGTTCCATCAGCCGAAGGCAGGAAAGCATCTGGAGGAGAACTGAGGTGGAATTATGAAATGTAAAGTCAAGAAGGTTAAACGGGGTCGCAGAATGATCTGCGACCCCGGCGTCTGCGACCACTGTATTTATGTTGGCGAAGGTGACTTCCTCTGCGATAACACTGATGATGAAGCCTATGTTGTTGTCATGAGCGATTGGGAACCTACGGAACAGTACCCGCACTGCCTGCGTAAGCGAGAGGGAGGTCGAGTTCAGTGACCCTCTATCTACTGATCCACGAGCAGGATACGGATGCTGCATGGGGTGCCGATGTACAGGTCTTCCTAAATGCCACTGAAGCACAGAAAGCCATGAACGCAGCCTATCAGGAAACTGCTGACAGATGGAACTTTGATGACCAAGAATCAGATGAGGAGCATATGCGTACCTGTTCTGATTCTGAAGCCACGATTCGTGATGATACGGACGTGGAGCACTGGCGCATTGAAGAGCGAGATTTGGATGTGCAGATGGCAATTGAGGTACAGGGTGGGCTGATACAGAACATCTATGCGAATGCAGGGATCTATCCAGATGTATTCGATTTGGATGTTTCGGCCTTCCCTGATAAAGGGGAAGAGGACGACGTTGCTGCAAAAGCTGCAAGCCTTAATGAAATCAAAAACCGCCCCGGATGGCGGAATGTGTGGTAAGAAAGGAATTGTATTATGAGTCATTATTCTGTTTGTGTTACTGTTCCTCATCATTATGACGGAACTCAAGTCAATGCAGAAGATATTGAAAGCTGCTTGGATGAGATCTTGGCTCCATTTGATGAGCAGAGCGATGAAGAGTCGTACTGTGAATTCGACGATCGCACCGAAGAGGCAAAAACTGACTATGAAACGGACACAGCACAAGCCATTCGTTATCCGGATGGCAGCGTGTGTGTGATCCATGATGCAAAGTTTCGTAAAGACTTCTACCTCATCGACAATACGATCTATGCTCGTGACCCGGATGGTGGCATCTCAGGAAGAATCCAAAATGAGGAATCCAAAGCACTGGAATTTCTCACAGCGTGCCCTTTGAAACTGCTGTACCCAACTTTTGAACAGTACTGCAAGGATCATTCTGGTATGGTTCAAAATGATGCTGGTGCTTGGGGTTACTACATCAACCCAAATGCGAAATGGGATTGGTGGCAAATCGGAGGACGCTTTTCAGGCCGTTTGCTTGTGAAAGCGGATTTACAGGATTGTATCCAGACTGGAGATGCCCGTGAATGTGTTGCTCCCGATGGCTATAAATTCGTTGATGCCGCCCGGAAGAAGGACATCTGCTGGGCTGTTATGAAGGAAATCGGCACGAAAGCCGTGGAGCAAAACTACGAGCAGTGTGTCGCTGCATTTATGTCCGGAGATGTAAAGAACTTTGATTTCTTTGCAACTCTTACGGAAGACGGAATCCGAGGCTGGGGCGAAATGATCTATATCAAAGGTGAAACGCTGGACGACTACAAAGCGAGAAAAGGCGTATCGGATACTGATCAATATTTGATTGGGAACTACGCCTATATTGATCGCAATGGCGATTGGTCCGGTTCCGGTGATATGGGTTGGTTCGGCATTTCTTCAAATGATAAGCCTGAGCGCATCTGGAAAGATGAACTTCAGGCTTTCATGGATGAGGTGCAGGATGACGATTTCATCGCCATCGTTGATTGCCATATCTGATTCTGTTGATCGTACTTGGTGCCGGACTTTCATTACTGGAGTCCGGCACCCACCCTATTACTGTAGGAGGTAATTATGAAAGCGACTGGTATTATTCGCCGGCTGGATGACCTTGGGAGAATTGTAATCCCTCGTGATGTGCGGCGGCAGCTCCACTTCCGAGAAGGAGATCCGTTGGAACTGTTCATCGAGAAGAACGGTGTGCTATTCAAGAAGTACTCACCCATCACATCCATCAACGACATTCTCAACGAGTTGCGGGATGCAGTGCGTGAAGAGGAAGGAATTCAGAATCGCGCAGAACTGCTTGTGCGTATCAAGGAATTGGGAGAGTTCTTCGAAGAGTCCCAGCAGTCTGGAGGTGAAGAAGATGCGTGAGCAGCGTTCATCTCCTGATCGCAATATGCAGGAATACTTCGACTTTTTGGAAAAGCTACGGGATTCTGGTGTTACCAATATGTATGGCGCAACACCGTATCTCCAGAAGCAGTTCCCGGAATTACGGCATGATTTTAAGCGTGCGGTCAATATCCTGCATAGTTGGTTTGATACATTCAAAACTGGGAGGAAAGAGGAATGAAGATCTACGATGATAAAAGTCGTGTTGCCTCAGAACGGAATATCTGGATCAAGCGTGGTTATGCCATGGCTGATCTATCCTCGATCCAATTTTCTTTCCGATATACGAACAATAGTGCAGATGATCAGCGGGAGCGATTCTATGAAGCTGCTGAAACTGTGAGGTACCAGGAGAACTTGGATCGTAGTCGAATCATGGCGCAGGTAATGGCTGCCATCGCGGAGAAATTTGTGTGCTATCAGTATACCAAAGAGGAACCGGCCCCCTACGGAAGTGACCGGTGGGACTTGTTTTTCTGGTGCAATAGCTTTCCGCATTATGGTTGCGCTGAGTCCGTACCTGACCGGGACTACTCCTATTTCACATTGACTTTCAATGAAAAGCAGACAGCAGAGCAGCACTGGATTCTTCGGGATCGATTGGAGCGCTTTTTGCGCGAAAACTTCGAGCATAACAAGAATCTTGATGTTGCTTTCCAACACAAGGTCGCCTATAACATCCAAAAAATACGAGAGGATGTAGAAAACCTGAAAAGGTGTCTGGATAGAAAGCGATGTGAGTATCAAGGCCAAGAAGGTGTGCTGGTTTGGAGGGATGGTAGGCTCCTCTTCAAAAAGAAATATGCGAAGACAAAAGCCTATGTGGTGAATGATCTAGCTGTATTGGAGTATGGCTATCAATTCGGCCTGCTCTCCGATGCGGATGCTCGCCCCTTTCAGCATCGTATATCCGGTCCTCTAGTATATGAGAGAGATGGCATTCGGGTAGAACTGAATGATAAGGGAGAGTCACTATTCAGTGGCTATGATACCAACTCGCCACATATGCCTTCAGGCTATTGGCCAACATTCGAATTCTATGTCGATGTTCTGAGCGAAGGCGGCTGGAGAGAATTGACTGGCATTGGCTCTCGGACACAACTGCCTGTGGGACGACCTCAAGAGACGCTGGAGCGAGCGTTACAGCACATCCACAAGGAATGCCTTGCGGTGTTGAAAGCAGATTCGAGCGTGTCTCTGAAGGAAATCGGCGAACGCGTTTCAAAGATCACACCTGAGATGTTCGCTCAGTCCTGTGCAAGAGAATGATTTGGTCAGCAAAACCTGACTCGTTTCGATTGAGAGGTGTGCTATGAGAATCAGGGATAATCTTTTGGTTACAGTCGGCAGCCGAGCAGCCTATATGGATCATGCGGGATATATTCAACTTCCTGCTGGTTCTGTTGGGGAAGATGTTCTGGCCAACTTCGCTTCCGAGATCGTAGATGTGTGGCTACGTACCGAATGTGACACCTGTTTCGATGAGTATATTGAAACGGCTCTGGAGAACCGCTTCCCCAAAGGGGGTTGAGGATTCAATTCCTTTTCCTGTCCGAAGGTTGGGACAGGCCCTTACTCTTACGAGTGGGGCCGGCATCCTATGAAAAATTGTGTTGATAAAAAAGAAAGGCGGAATCAAGATGGACGAGCAGCGAATTCAGAAGCAGATAGCGATTTACATGACTGATAAGAAACTTTGCGAATTCAATGACAAACTCAAGCTGGCTCCTGTGGACTACTACGCACATGTCCACGCCCAGGGTGAGAAGCAGGAAGATGGGAGCCGTCAGCGCTCCTGCATCGGTATGGTGCTTCAGGACTATTCCAATGGCACCGGAGACAAGACTGTTCGAGTGATGGCCAATCTGTCCCCGGAGTTTTTCGCCTATGCGCTTAGCCGTGTTTCCATTGGCGTTGAGAATTTCGACTTTAATGAGGAGAAAATCTTCGGCGAGCCGGATTCCAACGGCCTCTCTGTGGTAACGAAGACCACAATTAAGAGAGCATCCTATGGAAAAAATGGTGAGCCCCGAAATTATCCGTGGTTTATCATGGTCGAGAACGGGCGTGCAGTCAAGGAGAAGACACAGAAGGGCGGTGTCCATATGAAGAAAGGCAGCTATCATAAGGAGCGTGCAGTCTTCATCAACATCAACGACTATGACTTCTTTCGATTGATGCAGCAGACTACGCGGTATATCCGTGCATGGGAACTGACCAATGGCCCGAAACGAATTCGTGAGGCACAGCAGATCCTGGCTATCCAGGATGCTCAGCAAGGTGCCTGATGGTAATATAATCGTTTGAATATTTGATACTGGCGAGGGAGTGATGTACTTATGGACATCACTCCCTCGCTGCATCTATGGAGGTTTATGATGACTGGAGATAACTTGAATGATTATGCCCTTGAAGTGTTTCTGGCTGCCAGCGTGATTCCGGAACCAGGTACCTGCCCTGATACAGTGCGGGCTGCTAAATTGGAGGCGGTATCAAAGGTGCTTCAGCGCATCAGTTTTTACCGCAGCCGTGGCTTCCTACCACACCTCATCCACTGCGTTTTTGCAAAGAAGATGAAGATGATCTCTGAGGCCACAACAGTAAAAGACCTGCGGGCGGTATCCGATGTTCCAAAACCACATTATAACGGGAACAGAGTCATCCCGAGCGACTTTTCTGTGCCAGAAGAGGAAATCATGATCTGGTCGCTAACGAGTGCGCTTGGCCCATTGAATGATGCGGGCTTCAGACGCTATATGGAACTATTTGAGGAACTTTTCGGTATAGATGAAGAGACTTTGATGAAGGAGCCTCTGGCCAGTTCGCTGGGAGAGGAGGTGACGTGATGTTGGACTATTACAGCACGCAACTCCTTCAGCATATTCTGGTATCCTACCTCCCCAGAATTCATCTGGCCGAGGAACGTGGTTACTCTAACCCAAGCGATAAATACCACTGGCTCTATGAGGAATTGCATTGCCGTGTGGTATTTTTGAGAGGTGTGCTCCTCTTCTTGGATGCGTTACCTCGCTTCATGGTAGTAGGAACCGAAGCCCTTCAGTATGTTACTTCCTATGTTGGAAAACTGTTTGCCGTGGATTGGGTCAGTTCCCTACGCAATGAGAAGACGGAACAACACCCCTATTTTCAGGACAACAATCCATACTGGACAGAATTCCAGGAGGTGCTGGATCACATTGATGATGGTTATGATCTAGGAGATCTTCCACAACTCTATGTGGATCTCAGCGAATATGTGGTCCGTGCGTCTCGGTTGTATTTGCAAATCCGTGAGTGCAGCATCCATGCGATAGACCGCGATAAGTTCGAAGCCCTTCTCAGCAGAAAACCGGAGTTCTCACAAGCGGGGTGATCTGCATGAGAAGCGAATTTGAATTGACACCTGAGCAACGGACATTCGCACATGAGCATCATGGGCTCCTGATGAAGTTCATTGGCACATACCATCTCTCCGATGACTATTATGGTCCTCTAGCAGAGAGATACTTATGTACCGTGAAGCAGTATATGGAGAAGCCAGCACTACAAAAATATGCGTTCTCTACAATCCTGTGGTACCGACTTCGGAAGGAACTCAGCTGCGTTTGGAAGAAGGAGAAGCGTTACAGCCCAAATCTTTCTCTGGATGACATGATCGTAGTACCTGGACATAGCGACGACACCAGTGAATTTGTCTTCTGGGCGGATACAGGGGAAGTCGTAACAAAACAGCAATTGGATCTACTGACCATGAAGGCAGATGGGATTCCTATGGAGCAAATAGCGGACCATTTCCGATGCTCCAAACATGCTGTGAGTTGCCGGGTACATCGAATCAAGAAGAAACTGAAGAAGAACGGGGTCATTTGACCATGCCGGCAGCACTCCTATAGGATGCTGCCGGCATTTTTTTGATTTCTTCTGCAAAAGTCCGACTAATGGTTAGATGGTCTGTCTAGCGGTGGATTTATCGAAAGACAAGTACAGTATATACTCCTATAAGATGGATACTCTATCTGATAGGAGGCGCAGCGCTATGATCGTGTCTGAAGCAAAAAAGATTGGGATGCAGATCCAGATTGCGCGGAAGAAGCGCCAACTATCCCAGGCAGACTTGGCCCAGATGGTCGATTTAACGCCAAAATATCTTAGCATGATTGAATGTGGGACAAAGACACCTAAACTTGAAACCCTCATCAGCATCGCAAATGCGTTGGAAACTGACGCCAATTCGTTGCTTGCAGGAGTACTGAATACTTCAAGCGTGGTAGAATCTGCGTTCTTTTCCGATGTGATTGATAAATACCAGGAACTCAGCAAGCGCCAACAGGAAAAAGTATTGCGCTTGTTGAATGCGTTGATCACAGAAGAACTCCACGAGAACTGAACAATTATGATGAGAGCCCTGCGCCGAGGTGACCGGCACAGGGCTCTTTTTTTATTTCGGTAAAACTCCATCTTGAAGTTAGACTATCCAACTAATAGAATGATAGTGAAACTTCCAGTTCCACTCTACATTTTATCAATGAGAGCGAAAACTACCTCTTGCTGCTCAGGTGTGAGTCGGGTCCAACGCTCCAACAACTTCTGTTGATCGGCTGTTAAAGCAACAGGTTCATTTCTCTCTGCAAAAAGTTGAGAGAGTGTGATTCCAAAAGCCACACATACTTTCTCAAGGGATGGCACGGTGGGGATCATACCCTTCCGAAACCACGAAGAGATCGTAGACTGTGGTAAACCGGAGCGCTCAGCCAGCTGATATTCAGTCCAGTTTCGCTGTTCTCTCAGTTCGGTGATTGCTGTAAGAATATCCTTCATGTCTGGCACCCCCTATAGTTGCGTCTAACGTAAATTATACTTTGATTCATCGTTGCTCTTTAATCACTTATTTCGTATAATTTTAACGATATACACAAGCAAAGGAGGACCAGCAGATGCCAAGTATCTGGCGGCTGGTTATGGTTGCTATGATAGAAAGAGATAATACTACTTGGCCCGAGGGCTTGCCCAAAGAGTTAGAGGATTTTTTCTATGAGGTAAAATTCGTTGAAGTTGAAGCACCTGGCGTTTATAGCATCATAGCGAGGATGCACCCAGATCGATTACTCACAGACGAATTCTATGTTGTGGATCGCTCGTCTACAATCATTTCTGATGCAGCAAAGAAATACGGTGATGCACTGCCTGAAATTCCGCAGTTCCTGCTATTTCCCTATGACAAGAAGGATGGCGGATTTCCAATCATAGCGTATGAACTTGCGCGCTATCGTGTAACGAACGGTGAAAAGTTGGAGCACATGGGAAACCTTCACAATATGGCCTTCTATGGAATGGAGCAGTATCCGCACTATTTCGGATACTATCCGGCTCCCACAATGACACCCAAAGGGTATATGACTCGGTATCAAACCATTGATAATGGGATATTCCTGTTGGAGACCGACCAAGGCAATCGGCTTATGGCGGTTTGCTACCCCATTTGGGAGTCTGACCTATCCGATGCACTGACTTCGGCTGGCCTTCAAACAGATTATGATATAGCACATAACATTAGCGAAACACTTGGATACCTGTTCTTCGAAGAGCCGTACTTCTGCCTCGTTATCTTTGAACTGGTCTATCTCAGAGAGGAGTGGGTGAAGTCCGGAATGGTTGATCTCGCTGCCCTCATGAATGCAATTTGGCGCGATCAGCCAGGCTACGCAGCTGCACATAATTTGAGTGAGCAGAGCGGCCTCCATGATGCTCTCGGCGTTCTATTAAATATCCTCGGAACGGAAGTCGAACTCAGCAGTTCCACAGACCGGATGATCGCCATCACACCCAATGCCGGTTGTGACTACCTCCACCTGCCTTGATTTAGTCCTGATAATGGGACAGTTTATTTTATATTCTATCAATACAACAGCAGATACCTAATGGCATAGATGGAAAGGATGTGGATGAGATGAGTTTTTTCGGCAGACTTTTTGACTTCAATCGTGATGGAGAAACAGATTTTTCCGAAGAACTCCTTGGGCTCGGCATGATTGCGGCAGTTGCTGGTGCAGCGGAGGAGGAAGAGCAACTACAAAGAGAATTAGACGAGGAACTGGAGGAAGAAGAGGACGAAGAGATGGAGCAGGCTATTCGCGCCTCTCTCGCAGAGATGAGTAGTTTCGACGCCGATGACTATGAAGAAGAAAGTGAGTCGGTCATCCGGGCAAAACTGGCGGAATTAGAAGACAAACTCCTCGACTGGGAATGTGAGGAGCCGGATGATGTGCTCGGTTCCGCGTATGATGCCTGGGAAGAAGGCCGTGAGCAGTTGGAGGATGCAATCTCTGATTTGGAAGACCTGCTGGATGAATAAAAAATAAGTATGAAGAGGAGAAGTATGTGATGAGAGCCCTGCTGAAAGATAAAGAAGATAGCACTTTGATTGCAATTGAAGTGACTGAGGCGGTCTATGACCCGGAGGAACAGATTCTCTACCTACGAAACGCGGATGCCAGTTATCAGGTAGAGAGCATCATCGCTGTCAATGCTGATGCAGCGATCCGAGAGTTGTTCGACCGTGGTGCTGTTGACCTCACCTTCTACCCTGCTTGTCAGGAGGATGAGCCGTAATGATCCTGATTGCATGTGTAGATGACCGTGGCGGGATTGCCTTCAACCACCGAAGGCAGAGTTCTGATTCTGTCGTTCGGGATCGGATACTGGATCTGACAGCCGGAAGCCGTTTATGGATGAACGAGTATTCGGCCAAACAGTTTGATGTGGATGCAATGCCGCAAATCAACATTTCCGGTGAGTTCCTTAATGAAGCTGTTCCAGGCGACTATTGTTTGGTAGAGGATGTTTCTGTGGCCACCTACGAGAAGTGGGTGGAGCAGATCATCCTTTTTAAGTGGAACCGTGTCTATCCACAGGATCGTGCCTTTGACATCGACCTGACGCAGAATAGGTGGAAACTTCAGTCAACGGAAGACTTTCCTGGGCACTCCCATGAAAATGTGACAATGGAGGTTTATGTGAGATGAAGAATGTAATGAGTCGCTGGTTAGCGATTCTCGCCCTTTCCCTGTTTCTTTTGTCCGGATGCAGCAGCGACAGCTCTGGCACCAGAACAGCTACTGTCCCCCCTGATGAATCCGCCATTGTTACAGAGAATCCTGAGAAGAGTGATTCCGATGAATCCCTAACGCAAGACCTCGGGCTGACATCAGATCACATCGGAAAACCAGAACAGAGCGAGCCACAGACTCAGAGTGCCCCTCAAACACCGCAGCCGTCTCAGCTTCCGACGGTATCCGCTTCCTTCAACCTTGCCGAGGTGCCGGCCTTCTCAGGTAATGCCTACATCGCAGTCAATGGGAATGTCCCCTACTTCGACGATTCGGAGCTCACTACCAATTTTTTCGAAACATACGATCCTCTGGACGCGCTGGGCCGCTGTGGTGTCACCTATGCCTGTGTAGGCCAGGATATTATGCCAACAGAAGAGCGTGGAAGCATTGGTCAGGTTAAACCTACTGGTTGGCATACAGTGAAGTATGACTGCGTGGATGGCAAGTATCTCTACAACCGCTGTCATCTCATTGGGTTCCAGCTCACCGGCGAGAATGCGAATGAGGAGAATCTGATCACTGGGACCCGGTACCTGAACATCGAAGGAATGCTACCTTTTGAAAATATGGTGGCGGACTACGTAAAGGAGACGAACAACCATGTACTTTATCGCGTGACGCCAATCTATGAGGGAGACAACCTTCTCGCTGCCGGTGTTCTGATGGAAGGATATTCTGTTGAGGATCAGGGTGATGGCGTTACCTTCTGTGTCTTCGCCTATAATGCTCAGCCCGGAGTCAAAATCAATTACGCCACTGGAGAGAGTGAATTGGAGAGCGGGACTGTTAACACCCAGCCAAAACCTCAGTCCGAAAAGCCTGCCACGCCCGTTGCTCCTAGCAAGCCGACCGAGAATACTCCTGCGCCGGAGCCGCAGCAGAGCACACCTCAAAGCCAGTGCGATTATGTGCTCAACACCAATACGAAAAAGTTCCACCTTCCCTCTTGCTCAAGTGCAGATGACATCAAGGCAACCAATCGGCAAGAGTATAGTGGCAACCGCGATGATCTGATCGCGCAGGGGTACGTTCCCTGTAAACGCTGTGATCCCTGATTGGGCCTAGACTCAAAAAATAGTGCTATCCTTACTGGAAATGTATGCAAAATCATAGAACTACTGGAGCCGAGGCAAACACGATGCCTCGGCTCTTAAATAGTCCGTATTAAGGGACAGATATTGTTGTACTATGGTTTCATCGCAGGTGGAGATGATTGGTCAGGGAGCTGCAACAGGAGAAAAGAATGGGGGCAGGCACATGTATTACGCAACTTCGCTTGGACGCAAACGGATCATACATACACCGGATTGTCCCCATTGCAAGAGAATTCGCGAGGAAAACTTGATCGAGATTCCGTCCATATGGATGGCTTTCTCCAAGCGCTATCACCTCTGCAAACACTGCAATCCACTGATGCAAAAATATAAGTCTGAAGAATCAGCAATTCAAGAGTATTGCTCCCATAATGGGCTGTGCTTCAGCATCGAGAATAAGTGTTTCCGTGTTGAGACCCCTCGCAGTCTATGGAAGATAACGCCGGAAGACAATTCCACATGCACAATGCTTTACCACAAAAATGAATTGCATTTGGAGAAGAGACGCCATGATAGAGTACCTGGTTATCATTGTCAGGGCGTATGCTATCCAACTCTGCTTGGGTATCTAGAGTATATAGTGGAGCACGACTACTTCCGAATGCTGAACCCGATCCACCCTGCACCGAAGAAGAAAGAGCCGCCTCGAAAGGGAACAAAGCGCTACCGAAAACAGCAGAAGCGGGCCAAAAAGCAGGCGCGTCGAGAATCCATTCGCAACGTGCTAAATTTAATTGATACCATTCGGGTGTAATGTCAATAATTGCCGAAATCTTGATTGATATTGTTCGCCGTTAGGTGTAAAATAAGTTCATCGGATATTACCATACATAGCTGCGGACCTGGCAGCCAGTGGGAGCCTTGCCATGTCGCAAGGCTCCTTTGTTTTGAGGTGATGAGATGGACTACATGACCATTAGTGAAGCAGCAGAAAAATGGTGTTTGACGCGGCGGAGAATTCAGACCTTGTGTGCGACTGGACGTATCCCTGGAACAGAGAGATTTGGTTCCGCCTGGATGATTCCAAAAGATGCAGTTAAACCGGCGGATGCACGAATTAAGAGTGGAAAGTATATTGGTGTTTATGGGAGAACCCACAAAAAGGCCGAAGGTATGAAAGCCAATAACTGAAAGCACCTCATATGGGTGAATTGGATAACTGGAGTGTATAAAAATGATTACAGGCGAACTGAAAAACAAAGTTGATTCCATTTGGGATACAATTTGGACTGGTGGCATAACAAGTCCGATTACTGTTTTGGAACAGATAACATACCTCATGTTTATGAAACTTTTGGATGACAACCAGCTGGCACAGGAAGCAACAGCGAATCTCCTCCACGTTGTAATTAAGGACAAGGTTTTCAAAGATGGTATTTGTGTCATTAGTGAGAATCCAAGAGTTGAGACCGAGTACTTGAATCTACGATGGCATGTGTTCCATAACTTTGAGCCAGGAGACATGCTTACAAATATCCAGAATTATGTGTTCCCCTTCATCAAAACCATAGGCGATGGAAGGGATACTGCTTTCAGCAGATATATGAAAGATACTGTGTTTCTGATTCCAACCGCCAAAGTCCTTGCGAAGGTTGTAGATGGTATCGATGCTCTAGATATGAATAATAAAGACATTATGGGCGATGTCTATGAATATCTGTTGGGTAAAATTGCGGCAGCTGGTGAGAACGGACAGTTTAGAACACCACGTCATATCATCAACATGATGGTGGAGCTTATGAAGCCGACACTGAAGGATGCTATTCTTGATCCAGCAATGGGCTCAGCGGGGTTTCTGCTATCCAGTGCAGCGTATATCAATGAACATCAGCAGTCAGAAAAGTTGAAAAGTGAAAATAATAAGTACTTCAAATCTGGGCTATTTTCGGGTTTTGATACTGACCAATCTATGCTCCGAATTGGAGCAATGAACATGATGCTTCATGGTGTAGATGATCCACATATTATTTATCAGGATTCACTTTCGGGCGATAATACTGAGCGGAATACATACTCACTTATTATGGCGAATCCTCCATTCACCGGTAGCGTGTTTCAAGAAGAAATCAGTAAGGATCTGCTGGCGCTATGTAAAACGAGGAAAACAGAACTTCTGTTTGTGGCACTGTTTATTAAGATGTTAAAAGTTGGAGGCCGATGCGCCTGTATTGTTCCTGATGGTGTACTCTTCGGTTCTTCAAAGGCTCATAAGTCAATACGTGAGGAATTAGTTGAGAAGCAACAGCTTCAGGCGGTTATTTCCATGCCATCTGGTGTGTTCAAGCCCTATGCTGGAGTTTCTACTGCAATTTTGATTTTCACCAAAACCAATTCTGGAGGAACAGATAGAGTTTGGTTCTATGACATGAAGGCTGATGGTTTCAGCCTTGATGATAAACGAAGCCCCGTTACTGAAAACGATATTCCAGACATTATTGCTCGTTATAATAATCTTGAGGACGAAAAGGATCGTGAACGAACGGAACAGAGCTTCTTTGTTAGTAAGCAGGAAATTGTTGATAACGGATATGATCTGTCCATCAATAAATATAAGAAGATCGAATATGTGGCAGTAGAGTATCCTCCTACACAAGAAATCTTGGCCAATCTGAGGAAGCTATCTGTTCAGATTGATCAGGAAATAGCCGAACTAGAAAAATTGCTGAATCAGTAAATTCGGATTTGTGGGGATGAACGATGGCATATAACTGGACATATAAGCGGATTGGCGATGTATGTACTGTTGAACGTGGCGGTTCACCACGCCCAATAGATACATTTATTACAGATTCAAATGACGGCATCAATTGGATAAAAATCGGTGATGCTGATGATTCGATGTACATTACTAAGACCGAGCAGAAGATCAAACCTGAAGGAATGAAAAAATCTCGGTTCGTCGAGCCAGGTGATTTCCTTCTATCCAATTCTATGAGCTTCGGTAGGCCGTATATACTTAAAATAGATGGCTGCATTCACGACGGATGGCTTGTTTTGAGAGACAATAACGGTGCTTTTGATAAGCGCTTCTTATACTTCTACCTGAGTTCGCCGACTACATATCGCCGATTCAAATCAATGGCTGTTGGCGGTGTTGTAAACAATCTGAATAGCGAGATGGTTCGTAAGGTTGAAGTGCCTATTCCACCGATGAATGAACAAATTGAGATTGTCAATATCCTTGAAAAAGCACAGGCAATAATCTCTGCACGTAAGCAGCAACTTACCGAACTAGACAACCTCATTAAAGCCCGATTTGTCGAGATGTTTGGGGACTTGGCCGCTCCTGATTGCCGATGGAGAACCTTGCATTTATATGAAGCATGTGAAAGTGCGGATGGCATTAAGTGCGGACCGTTTGGAACGCAGTTGAGCAAGGACGAGTATCAATCTGCTGGTGTTGCAGTATGGGAAATTCCTCAAATCAATAATGGATTTACATCTCTCCCAACCCACTACCTGACAAATGAAAAGGCCAACCAATTGTCTGCATATTCGCTGATCTCTGGGGATATAGCAATGTCACGTAAAGGGAATGTCGGCAAGTGTGCTGTTTTTCCAAAGAATTTCCCAGACGGAATAATTCATTCGGACGTTTTGAGAATCAGGGTTGATCATGACAGAGTGTTGCCACTCTTTATGATGTATCAGTTGCATTTTAGTAGAGCTGTTCAGTATCAGATTGAATCTGTCAGTTCTGGCGCAATTATGGCTGGAATCAATGTGAGCAAATTGAAAAATATCATCGTCCATGTGCCGCCAATTCAGATCCAGGAACAGTTTACTACTTTTGCCGAACAGATTGACAAATCAAAAGTTGTGGTGCAGAGAGCACTCAATGAAGCACAGATATTGTTCGATAGTTTGATGCAACAGTATTTCAGTTAGTTAATAAGGCATAATGGATGCAGGATGTTGGTACACAACGGGCGAGGTGTATTAACATGGAAGAAAAATTGGTTAGTATCATGAATGAAATGGCCGAATATCTCAGTATCTCACAGCTGAAGAAACTGCAAGAGGTGCTGCTCAAACAATTATCTGAGAAGGAATCTCAGAAGACTGCCATCTCCAACGCGGAGTATCTGAAACTGTTTCTGGATGCAAAGAAAATAGAGGGCTGTTCAGAACGAACAATCAATTACTATCGCGTGACTATAGAGCATCTACTTTCAGCCATTTCAACTCCAATCCGCAAGATTGCCACCGATGAGATACGAAGCTATCTGGTAGACTATCAGAAGATCAATGATTGCAGCAAGGTGACTGTGGACAATATACGGCGAAACATATCCAGTTTTTTCTCATGGCTGGAGGAAGAGGACTATATCCTGAAAAGTCCCATGCGTCGCATACATAAAATAAAAACTAGAACAGTGGTGAAAGAGGTCATATCTGACGAAACTATTGAGCTGATGCGGGACAACTGCACACAGATTCGGGATATTGCGATAATCGATCTACTATACTCCACAGGCATCCGAGTGGGTGAGTTGGTCAACCTCAATATCTCCGATGTGAATTTGCAGCAGCGTGAGTGCGTCGTGTACGGTAAGGGCGATAAAGAGCGTCGGGTATACTTTGATGCAAAGGCAAAAATACATTTACAAGCTTATCTGGATACCCGCAGCGATGCTGATCCAGCGCTGTTTGTAACGCTGGATTCACCTCATGCACGACTGAAAATCAGTGGCGTGGAGATACGATTGCGCGAATTAGGACGACGACTGGGTATATCCCGCATCCACCCCCACAAATTCCGTCGCACCATGGCCACCAGAGCAATCGACAAGGGAATGCCCATTGAGCAGGTGCAGAAGATCCTCGGACATTCCCAAATCGACACAACCATGCAATACGCCATTGTCAATCAAACTAATGTCAAAACCTCACATCAGAAGTTTATTGCCTGACAACTTCGGATTTGTGGGGTTGAATTGAATGGAATATGTAAATCTGGGTGATCTCATCGTTGCTGCCAAAAACAATCGTTGCGGTGACTGCGATTTCCCAGTTCTATCTATAACTAAGAACGATGGTATTGTTCTCCAAAGTGAGAAATTCAAAAAAAGGATTGCGTCTAAGGACACCGCCAACTATAAAATAGTGCATCGGGGACAGTTAGTTCAGGGCATCCACATCGACGAGGCTAATTTTGGAATCCAAGAGGTTGTGGACATCGGAATTGTTAGCCCTGCTTATAAGATCTGGGATATTAAGCGGAATGCAATCGTTCCAAAATACTTGGAAGTCGTATTGCGGTCTCCAAGAAGTATTGCCTATTATGCATCGAAGTTCAATGGGAGCATAAAACGCCGAGAACGCCTGTCAGATAAAGACTTTCTCCAAATGAGAATCCCTTGTCCATCGGTGGATGAGCAGATTTATGCAATTGAGGTATTGGATAAAATAATCGCTCTAATCGATTCTCGAAAACAGCAGCTCTTAGAACTGGACAACCTCATTAAAGCCCGATTTGTCGAGATGTTTGAGTCACACCCAAGAGAGACAGTTAAAGCGGGCTCACTCTTTCAAGAGATTAGAAATGGTGTATCCCCCTCAACAAGCGGTATATATACACTAAAGGTCCTAACACTATCGTCCATTACACAAGGCGCATTTGACGAAAGTGCATGGAAAAACGGCATATTTGATAAGATGCCTGCTGCTGATAAACGCGTAAGCAAAACGGATTTCTACATTTGCCGCGGCAATGGAAACAAAGCGCTTGTTGGAACTGCCGCATACTCAAAACACGACTGTCCTGATTTGGTGTTTCCTGATACCATTATTGCGGCTCGTGTTGATACATCGAAGGTTTGTCTGCCGTATCTTTTTTATGCTTGGAAGCAACCGGAAGTACGGATGCAGATTGAAACAGGAGCAAGGACTACGAACGGCACCTTCAAGGTCAATCAGAAAATTCTGTCGGATATTGAGATTGTCATACCACCTTTAGACGCACAACTTCAGTTTGCGGCTATTGTAGATCAAATAGACAAATCAAAAGTTGTCGGTCTAATAAATGGTATTATGAATGGAGGGGTTTCTAGTGACAGTAGGCCAGATGGAATCGAAACTTGCCCAAGCGAAAAATGCACAAAATAGTCAGGACCGTGCGCTACTGTGCCGTTTGCTTCTTGAAGATGCAATTGGTTTCATTTATGAGAAGGCAGGTGTTGAATTTCCGAAGAAGGCTTCGCTATTGGAGTTAATTGATGGTCTTACTGTGTCTTCATATATCAACGATTCAGATACTATTAGCACCCTTCATTATGTGCGTATACTCGGAATGAATGCCCAGCATGGTAAGCATATTAAAAAAAAGGAAGCAAAACTGGCGTTCAACAACATCTTCTATTTGATTGGTCTTATCAAAGCCAAGGAAAATGGGACAGAAGCGACATACCGCAAACCGCCCTATATGAGCGAGGCAGAGACTCGAAGACAGTATATCGACCTATATTTACAGGAGGCTGGATGGGAAGTCCTCACAAAAGAAAATATTGCACAGCCGTCTAAGGCAGGCGTTGAAATTGAAGTGCAGGGTATGCCAAACCCGCATGGAGTTGGTTACTGTGATTATGTGTTATATGGGCGGGACGGAAAACCTTTAGCCATTATCGAAGTCAAGAAAACTTCAATGGATGCAGCAAAAGGCCGACATCAAGTGGATCTCTATGGCGAGTGTATGAAGAAGGTTTATGGTTATAAGCCTGTCCTTTATTATACGAATGGATATAACACACAGATTATCGATGGCATATATCCTGATCGGCCTGTGATGGCATTTCATTCTCAGCAGGATCTTGAACTGCTGCTCCAACGAAGAAATAGAGGTAACATTACAGATCTTACCATCAATGCCAATATCACAGATCGTCCGTATCAGAAAATGGCGATTACGAGTATCTGTGAATGGTTGAATAGCAAGCATCGCCGGGGGCTGTTAGTTATGGCAACGGGTACAGGAAAAACCCGCGTTACTATTTCCCTCGTTGATGTTCTAGCCAATAATAAGTGGGTTAAAAATGTTTTGTTCCTGGCAGATAGAACTTCCTTGGTCAATCAGGCAAAGAGAGCATTCACTAGGTTACTTCCTAAAATGAGCGTATGTGAGCTGTCTGGCGATGAACCCAAAGATCTAAATGCAAGACTTATCTTCTGTACATATCAGACGATGATTCACTATATTGATGCTGAAGAAAAAGTCTTCTCTTCTGGCCATTTTGATTTGATCATTATTGACGAGGCTCATCGAAGTATATTCAACAGGTATGGAACGATTTTCAAATATTTCGATAGTTTTCTGATAGGATTGACTGCAACTCCCAAAAATGAAGTTGATGCAAATACATATAAAATTTTTGGTTGTGAGGCAGGCATTCCAAACTATGATTACAGTATGGAAGAAGCTGTGAATGAGAAATACCTAGTAGGCTATCGTGTAATCAACAGAACATCCTCGATTCTCACGAAAGGTATTGATTTGAATGCCTTGACTGAGGAGGAAAAGGCCCAATTGGATGAGTATCTTGAAGAAGATCCTCCCACGCCGGATTTCAACATACCTGGTAATGAAATCTTCAAATATCTGTTCAATGAAGATACTTGCAAGCGCGTTCTGGAAGAACTGATGATGTGGGGTAATAGAGTTAACGGAGGAGAAACCCTTGGAAAAACAATCATCTTTGCGTATAACCACAGACATGCACAGATGATTGTAGATTGTTTCCACAATATGTACCCAGAATACCCTGCGAATACCTGTCAGTTGGTGGATTACTCTATCAGTTATGGTCAGGATCTTGTCCTTCAATTTGAACAGAATGATGAATTTAGGATTGCAGTCTCAGTGGATATGCTTGATACAGGCGTTGATGTTCCTGCTGTTCTGAACCTTGTCTTTTTCAAAAAGGTGCGCTCAAAGATTAAGTTCGTTCAAATGATTGGAAGGGGAACGCGGCTTTGCGAGGATCTATACGGAACAGGCAAGGACAAGAGTGGATTCTTGATTTTTGATTACTGTGGAAATTTTGAGTACTTTGGCATGAATCCAGATGGCAAAGAAGGAAAGGAAATTCAATCTCTTTCTCAGAGAATGTTTGAAATTCGTCTGGATATGCTATACGAGCTTCAGAGGATCGAGTATCAAGAAGATTCGTGGTTCCATATGTACTATGACCGAATCAAGGCTGAGTTACATGCTGCTGTCGTTAAGGTGAAGTCCCATAGTAAGCGGATTCAGGTACGCGAATCCATGCAGTATGTGGACAAGTACTATAATTGGGATACATGGATTTCGCTTTCTCCTGTTATGGTGAAAGAAGTGAAGAAATACATTTCGCCGCTTCTAGATAGTGGATTGAATGGAAACCATCTTAGTATTGCATTTGACATACGGATGTTCCATGTTGAAAAGGCGTTATTAGAAAGTGGCAACCTGAATAGTGTCGTAAAACATGTGAAAAATATTCGACTTGTGGCACAGTATTTAGTCACTGAAAAGGCATCAGTACCGCAGGTTCTATCAAAAGCAAAAGAATTGAAAACACTTGTTACGGAGGACTTCTGGAAGGCAGCGACTGTCCCGGAACTAGAGACAATGCGTGAATCGTTGCGTGACCTCATGGTGTTCATTAAAGACGGTGGAAAAAAGAAACACAACATTGACATCCAAGATGAGATTTTTGAATCCGATTTCCAGCCAGATGCCACAATGATTGATATTCGTACTTACCGTGAAAAGGTCATCGACTATTTGGCAGAGCACTTGGACAGTACTGCAATTAGGAAGATTCATAATCTTGAACCAATCACAAATAACGATCTCGTTGAATTGGAGCACATACTTTGGCATGAATTAGGCACACAGCAAGATTATAACGAGACGACCGACATTGGTAATCTGGCTGCCTTTGTTCGAAGTTTGATTGGTGTGAGCCAGGAAGCAGTCAACGAAAAGTTTGGAGAGTACCTGAATGGCAATCTCCTTAATGCACAACAGCAGGAGTTTGTGCGGACGATAATTAACTATGCCCGTGAAAATGGAGATGTCGAGTTGGCGGATATGGTTAACACTGAACCGTTCAAGAACTATAACCTTACAGAAATATTTGGACTGAATTTTCCTGCGCTGGTGACAGTAATCAACTTGCTTCACACGACGATACAGGTTGCAGCCTAATTACCAGAGAGTCCATAATTCATGTAGGAGATGTTACTATGGCAGAAATTATCTTAGAAACAAAGCTGGTTGGAGCCATAAATGGAGCCTTCCATGTGGCCTCCTACCAACGAGGATACCGTTGGGGGCCGGAAGAGGTCAAGCGCTTACTGGACGATGTATACACCAATGGCAATCAGGATTACTGCCTCCAGCCTATTGTAGTGAAGAACAATGGCGACTCCTACGAACTGATTGATGGCCAGCAGCGATTGACAACGCTGTATCTCATCTACAAGTATATGCACAACGCCAGCGGTGGATTCCTGGACGAGCCTCAATTTTCCATTACCTATGAAACCCGTGAGAAGTCCCAGGAGTTCCTTACTGACATTGATATGGCTCGTAAAGATGAGAACATCGACTTCTGGTTTATCTGCAATGCATACGAAACGATTAGTGAATGGTTTGCTACCAAGGAGAAAAAATCAACTCTCACTAATATCAATAAATACTTCGATGAAAAGGTCAAAGTGATTTGGTATGAGGTAGATGAGTCTCAGGATGCCATTGCACTGTTTACGCGGCTGAATATCGGAAAGATCCCCCTGACAAGCGCAGAATTGGTGAAGGCTATGTTCCTGTGCCGGGGCCGCGATACCTCCGGGGCCGATATGGCTCAGAGTTTGCAGTCTAGGCTGGAGCGTGAAAAGCAGGAAGAAATCTCTTTGCTCTGGGATAATATCGAAAAGGAACTTCATGATGATAGTTTGTGGTACTTCCTCACGAATAGGACCAGTGAAAGCTATCAGACCAGAATTGATCTTGTTCTGGACATGATGGCCAAAACCCCAGCTGACAACAAAGAGAAGTACTTCACATACTTTGCCTTTGACCAGATGCAGAAGACCACACCTCTGGATGTTCTCTGGAGGAAGATCCAGAATACCTTCTTGCTGCTAAAGGACTGGTATGAGAATCATACTCTGTACCATAAGATTGGATACCTGATTGCTTCCAACACGGCAACGCTGAATGAGATTTTCCAGTACTCCCAAGATAAAACAAAGCGGCAGTTCGCAGATGACCTGGATGCTCGGATTAGAGCCAGCATCAGGCTCAAGGGGAACTCTAACTATGGCGAGCTCTCTTACGAGAAGAAAACTGACTACGATAACATCAGCCGATTGCTTCTGTTGTTCAATGTGGAGTCTGTCCGGCAAAATGGTGCGTGTACCCAGTGGTTCCCCTTCGACAAGTTTAAGTATGAAAAAGGTCGTAAAGTAGCTTGGAGTTTAGAGCATATCCATGCGCAGCAATCTGAAGGTATGCGCACACAGGACGCTTGGAAAAAGTGGCTGGAACTGCACACTTCGTCTATCGAAGCGCTCAATGGAGATCATGTCGGTCTGCTCAGCGAGATGGCAGCAGCCATTCAAAAGGAACGACTGGAGCGCAATGAATTTGAATCACTTCAGCAGAAGGTTGTGGAGCTGCTGTCGGTCGATGGCAACAATGTGTTTCTCCACTCTATCTCTAATCTTGCACTGCTCAATACCAGCGACAACGCTGCTCTGAACAATTCAACATTCGATGTTAAGAGAAATGCAATCATTGAAATGGACAAGGCTGGCCAGTATATTCCATTCTGCACAAAAATGGTTTTTCTAAAGTACTACACCCCGTCTGCGGATAATCAACTCCACTTCTGGGGAGCAAAGGATCGGGAAGCCTATGTTGCTGCAATGAATACCGTGCTAAAGGATTATCTGACGGACGCTATTGTGATAGAGGAGGTGGAATGAGATGGCCACTGCACTTCACACCTTCACTGACATTTTTAACACAGAAATCGAGTACCAGGGCGAAGTCATTCCGCTGAAAAAGATTGTCATCCCCATTATTCAGCGAGACTATGCCCAGGGGCGTGAGGGCGCTGATATTGCCCGCGTGAGAATGAGATTCTTGGATTCCCTATACCGTGCCGTAACTGAAGCACCAGTCACTCTGGATTTCATTTATGGTGACATTGACCAGAGTGGCATTATGACGCCCCTGGATGGCCAGCAGCGCCTGACAACACTCTTCCTGCTCCACTGGTACGCGGCAAAAAAGGCCGCTCTGGAGCCTTCGGAATATGAGTTTTTGAAGTGCTTTAGTTATGAAACAAGGTACAGCGCACGGGACTTCTGCAATCTACTTATCTCTTTTGAACCCTCATTTGCCGCTAAAATCTCCGAAGAGATCGTGGATCAACCATGGTTCCCGCTAGATTGGATGAAGGATCAGACGGTTAGTTCTATGCTGACCATGTTAGATTCGATTGATGAGAAGTTTGCAGTTGTTCCAGATCTCTGGGAGCGCCTATGCGGCAACGCAATTTCGTTCTATTTTCTGCCAATTAAGGATATGGGCCTAACTGACGAACTTTATATCAAGATGAACTCTCGTGGCAAACCGTTGACCCTTTTCGAGCATTTCAAAGCAGAACTGGAGCACAAGATCAAAGCAGTTGATCCGGATGTTGCAAAGAGGTTGATGCATAAAATCGACCTCACCTGGACGGACATGCTCTGGTACTACCGTGGCGACGATAATGTAATTGACGATGAGTTCCTGCGCTATTTCCGATTCATATGTGATATTCTCTGTTATAGATCCGGAGGCTCCCCCCAGGGTCAGAGCGGCGATGAGTTTGATCTGTTGGAAAAGTACTTCAGCGACACTGCGGAATCTCCACTGGAGAATATGTTGCTCATGGAGAAGATGTTTGACTGTTGGTGTGATTTGGATAGCACTACGCCGGATGCTTTCCTAACGCAGTATTTCACCCATGAGCACGAAGCCGGCAAAATTAAAATCGATGACCGGTATGCTATCGATATTTTCGAAGACTGCCTTCGTACATACTCCGAAATTGTGGGTGTAAGAAACCGCAAGTTCCCCTTGAATCGGATTGTTCTTCTCTATGCTATCGTGATCTATCTGATAAACAGGGACACCATTACTGAAAATCAGTTTATTCGAAGGCTACGAATCGTGAACAACCTTGTGCAGAACTCGGAAGATGAGATCAGTGATAGTGAGAATAGAAGTAGCGGCAACAGAATGCCTGCTATTCTCCGCCAAGTTGATTCCATTATGGTAGCTGGTGTATATGAAAAAGAAAAGCGTAGAATACATTTGATGTTCAAAAACTACTTGATGAGTTTTATGTTTGTGTTATCAGTACCGCCATCCGCCAGAATGGTCCAAATACTGTTCCCCGGGTTTGCGCCAACCACCTGATTCGTCGATGTAATCATCGTTGGCTTCTCTCCATGCTCCAGACGCATCTACATAAGAATCATCAGGAGATCTCCATGCCCCCGAATAATCCACATAATCGTCATTTGGCATCCGCCAAGCACCAGATGCATCCATATATTGCTCGCGTTTCCATCTTGGCATAATCAATCACCCACATATGTTTCATCGAGTAATTTTCTTCCATTTGTTTTGCCTTTGATTAAAGCGATATTTTTCGTTGAGTATTGTTGCTGCATCTTCATAACCATTTCTAGCAGCCTGTTCAAGCCAATACCCAGCTCGTTCTGGCTCATAGGTCGTCATAGAAGGAGCACCTGCCAGACTTCCATCCAGCAACAGTCCGAGATTATATTGTGCTTCCGGAACACCTTGCTTTGCTGCTGCTTCCCAATAAACGTCAGCTTGTTGAAAATTGATTTCTACACCCCTACCATCATAATACCGATTCCCCATTTCCAATTGTGCTCGAGAACTCCCTGAATCCGCAGCCAATTTAAAAAAGTGGGCGGCAATAACTGGATTCTGTGGTATATACGGTGGATAACCATGGTCAAACTCAAAGCCTAAAAAATAAGCGCATTCATAATTTGCTTCCATACCTGCTTCTAAATAGACCTCAAATGGGACACGGATATTGGATAGGCCTTGATACCCAGTTCCATCTAGCATGCAGGAGGAAGCCAACGCAGCTCCAGCTGAGCAGCCCTCAAAATATGAAGCTATTGCAATTTCAATCGCCATTGTGCCGGCCACAGCATCTTTTTTTTCGCGCTGGTCAAAGAGTTCCTTTAGCCCAATTGCTGCATCGTATAGTTCTTCCCCTGTTTGTTTCTCAAACAGCACACGTCCTATTTTGACATCAATATTGTCCTCAAACATAGATGTGCCTCCTTAGTAGATGTCTTGGTCATTATTAAATTGGTTAATCCAGTTCTCCAATTCAGTAATCAAAATATTTTTCATCGTGGAAATAAATGTGTCTATCCGTGGATTGTGATTCTCCTTTATTGCAACAACTTTTTTGTAAAGTGAATCACTCTCTAATAGTTGACCATTGGCATCAGCAGGAGATAGAAGAACCATGATTATTAGATGAATCGACGAATTTGTAATCTGCTCTCCTGAAATGAGAAACGATAGTTCACTATTTCGGACAAAAGAATCTTTAGTCTGAATATGTATTGTCGGTAGAGTATCTACCCACCCTTCGATGGCCGCACCTGCTTGGACAATCGACACTCGATACATATCCCCGAAGTTCCGAATAAGCCCATCACGAATAAGTTGGCTTATATGTTCATCATTCCATCGAATGCCTTGCAAGCTAACATCCTTCTGCCACTCGTCAATCACCATCGGGAATTTCTGACATTTTCGTTTTAAGGATATTGATGTAAAATACTGCTGAATCTCATTTGATTTCCAAGTGAAGAAGCGGTGATCATAAAGATACTCTCCCTCTCTCGGCTGTACATCCAAAGTATCAAACGCCACTAATGAAGAACCTGCGCCAATTGCTCCATTCCCTTTAAGCAATCTTAAGCGTTGCTCTTGGTCCGGTGTTCGTGGCATATTATTCTTCACCATGTACTCTAGTACAATCTGTTCTTGCCCAAACGCGCCAAAATGAAAGAATACATTTTGTAGCACATCTAGTTGATTTCGATCTACGCGTGTTCCACAATTGCTTAACCAATCCTGCAATGTTTCATCGTATTGGTCTGCACTTCCAGAATGAATGTGGCGAAGCTCCTCCGCAATCACCATATCAACCGAAGGATAAAGGATGACCTTCTCTTCGCCATCAACTACCTTAACTTTACTAATACCAAATAGCCTACGGCAAAGCTTTGTATATACACCATATAGCTCAACTGCACCGATGTCTTGATTTTCATCCTGCGCAAAATGGAGCAAGGCTAGCTTAATTTTACCAAAATCCTCTTTTGAGTAACTTCCATAAAGCCAGTGTTTCACAGCACTTTTGTAGTCACCATTATCTAACGCTTCAACTCCATCCGAGAAGGCACCGATTGTGGGATTACAGTCAATAATGTTAAAGTCACGTATTGCTTTAATTAAACTCTCAACATCTTCGCAGTTGGTAAATATACTTGATGATGCGGTCATTTCATCTTGCAGCACCGACTCGCTTGCAATAATCAGTTGAACTTCGTCCCTGATTTCTTTGAAATAGAGTAGATCTTTCAAGACCAGAATCATAGATGATGCGGTAATTTCTCCGTCCTTAAATGCTTGCGCAAGGAAGGAATAGTATTCTGTCTCAACCTTCTTTAAATTATCACGGAATACGTTTCCAGACCGATATTCCTGAGCCATTTGATCGAGAAAAGAAAAATCACGCTGGCCCATTGTGCTCCCCAGCATCATCTGGGTAAACATATAGGTCACAATATAGTGCTCCTTCCGAGAAAGGTATCGCGTTCTCTCGGAGGCAATATATTCTTTAAACTCAGCTTCGTGAATGGAGAGTTCTTCTTGTGCACGTTGACGATGCTCGTCCAATACCTTCTTTGCCTTTGCTTTTCGTGCGGATATTCCAGCTGCACCAGCAGCGATGCCAGCCATATCTCGAAATATGCCCATCTTGTTCACACTCCTAAAACTTGATTTCTCTGAGTTTCTTCGTCACATAATATGTGACTGCCTCTATATCTTTTTCTGCTTTCCCTTGAAAATCCACATAATCTCTAGGCAAATTGGGGAAACTCTGAATCCATGCTTTATGTTTGGCTGCCAAACGCTTCAATACGTTCAGTGAACTATTCATTCCAAGTTGATCCTTCATAATCTCTGTTAATTCGCCTTTCAGATTCCCGTCTCCCGCATGATTCTGAAACTGATTACAGTCAGAAATCAATTTATCGTAAACTGCCATTGCAATCTTCCATTCCTCAATCCATTGCATCTGAATCTTCACTAACCTACTCTGAACTGTAAATAACATGGCCTTTTGATGAATTGGCCTAGACTTCATAAGCTCAAATAGCTGATCATTGTCTGGAGCATCCTTTTGCTCAAACATATCTACTCGCAACTTAAACGGTTTCAATAGGCCCTCATAATACACAAGTGTTTCCCCAGGCAGATATGTAGACAATTCCTCAAGTTGCACATTTGAGGCTGACATAGATGAACCAATTAGATTCCGGTCATCTTCAGATGTAATCCGGTGAGTAATCTTTAATGTGGTGTTTTTCAAAATTTCTGGTGCCATGGAAGTTGGCAACTGATCTGCAATGACAATCCCTTCACGCAGTGCACGGACCTCTGCTAACATTTTTACAATATAACTGGTAGCAGCCGACTTAGGATTTGCATCTTCTCCAGTGGTATCACTGCACACTGGTGCAATCAGGTTGTGGGCCTCTTCAATAAAAATTACATGACGTAAGGGTTTGTCCATATCCCCCTTCGGATCAATGCGTAATGCTTCTCGAATGAGTGTACATAGCATCAATGTCAGAAAATTTGCGGGTCCTTTTCCTAGCGATTCCAATTCTATGATAATCGGATACTTCGTCCAGTTCTCTGGTGTTATTGTAGACACAGGAACATCAAATACGTTCCCCAAATCGCGCCTTAATAAAGATGAAATTCGCATCTCCAAAGCGGACTTCATATTGCCTCGGACTTCACCATCGTAGTCCGTCTTCTCAAGTTCCTCCTCCAGTTTTTTATAGAGTTCTGTCATTGTTGGATAATCTCGCTCTCCAGTGTTTATGTCCTCAACATCCCATCCATGATCCACATAAACAGCTTCAATTGCGCGATCTAGAAGAGCAGGTAGTGGCGGACTCAGAGGAAATGCGCCTTCAAATACTTCATCTAAATTCTGAATATGCTCTGCCAAGGCCATCCCTATCGGAAATTGGAAAGGGTTAATTGCAAGAGGGAATCTAGAACCTGAAGAAGGAGAAAATACAATTAGGCTATCAATATCAGTTTGAGCCAACGCACGATATTCTTTTTTCGCAGGCTCCAAGACTAAAAATGGGATACGGTATTTTTCCCAAAGATTATAACAAAGTCCGAGCATTGTGTTTGTCTTACCCGCACCAGGCACACCACAAACAAATGCATGTTTCTTGAGTAGATCCACATCAAGTGTCACAGGATAGTTTAGAAGATCTCGTCCCAATGGAAGCGAACCAGACATATATTTTGCCTTCGTCTCTTTTGGAAAATCAATTTGCTCTCCTTCCAAAAGAATGGGGCATCGAAAAAAAGGTGATAGTTCCTCTAAAGTGAGCAGTGTCGGCCAAAACACAAGTGATTCAGGAACTAGGCTTGAATAGTATTGATGTGAAGCAAGAACCTCATCAATTGTTTCGCAGTGCAGTGGACAAAATATCTCGGCATTGCCCTCTTCAATCGCCTCTCCTACAGCCGCTGACATCAACAATTCTGCCCCTGTTTTTGTATCAGAAAATGTGCGTATATTCGCATAAAAGCAAGGAGACTCTGCAACACAAGTCAAGAATTTCTCGTACTCATCCAATGTTTCTTCCGCAGCAATATCACGGAAACTCACCTTAGTAGTCATATCCAACGAGACTTTTTGGGAAAACCCATATGAAGTTCTTTTACGCAAGTAGGATATTGGACGATCTAGAGCACGTAAAACAGTGTCCACTGCATCAGTGCCCTCAAAGCTTACCACATAAGCAAGATTCTGTTGCAGCGCATCCATTACGCGAAGCATATCCCTTAACCTAGCATCTTCCGCAGATTTCCATCCAGATACTACGTAAAAATTCTGAGAATTAGCCTCTGAAGTCATATCGGAATTTCTGCGCCGCTCTGTCTTCTTTAAGACCGCTTCACTGCAATAACTCCATGCTAACTGATGTTCCAGGGAATTCCAGTCCACGGGCACAAAATGAAAATAATCAGCCAATGGTGACACCCTGACCAGCTGGTGCAGCGCTGGAAGCACCGCGTCACTGGAGCTAGTAATCAGCAATAAGAACTTCATACGTTCCCCTGGCTGATTATTTGCGTGATACTGAATTAAAAGATGAATTCTTGTTTTTGTTAAAGATGTTATGCGGTTCCACTGGCGTAAAAAAGCGTTATGTCGTCCTATCAATCCATTTGCATCGTTGTCGCCCAACACTTCATATTTACAAAGAGAAAGATCGGGCGTATATTCCAATTCATATCCTAACTTAACCATATCAAACACCAATGTCAGTTAAATACCACTAAGTTTGTTCCTTATTTTGGCCAATTTATCTGAATGTTTCTGAGTTTCAGTAGCTATATCTGATAATTGGCCACTATTTTCTGCTAATTCACGGCTCTTGGCATCAGCAAATGCACCAATTAGAGGGACATCTCTCAAGCCACTGAGCTTTTCTCCCTTTTTCTTCAGATCATCACTATCTTGGCGGGTTCTATCAAGCGCTTTATCTGCATCAGCTTGCGCTTCATACGCATCTTCAGCCAAGGATTTTGCCTCTGCTCTAACATCCGACTGGGCCTTTTGGCAAACCGCATCAATTTGCTGTTGCAATTCTTCTGGCAAGTCGTGAGGTATTCTGGAAATGCCTTCTTGGAGTTTTTCAGCTCTTTCCTTTATGTGTTCACTCTTTTCATCTAGTTCGAATGCCTTAAAGTCCGCTTTACTCATTTCTTTAATGGCATCACTTCGGATTTTTTCAAATCTAGCCATAGCAGCACCTCCAATACACATAAGCACTGATTTGTACCGTACAATGATTGATTTGTCAAACGGTGTGAGAAAACTCCAGTGTTTGCGTTTTAGACTAATTTCTTCGGAAGAACTAATCAATTATAAATATTGATACATATTTAATTATAGCAATCCAGTCAGGTCAGGTAGAATAAGTTTCGCAAAAAGACAAAGAGACATGGTTTGCAGATGTCTGGTAGAATGAAGTTGCGACACCACCATTCGAAAGGAGACAGCAAACCATGTCCGAAAAGATTGTACAGCTAAACGAAGAAGTTATCAAGGGGCAGCTCAAGGAACTTGTGCGCGGAAGCGTAGAGGAAACCCTCAACGAGCTGCTGGAGGCCGAAGCGGAGAAGCTGACCCAGGCGGCCCGGTACGAGCGCAATGAGCAACGCCAGGGCTACCGCAGCGGCCACTACAACCGCAACCTTACCACCACTTCTGGGGATGTCACACTCAAGATGCCCAAGCTCAAGGGGATCTCCTTTGAGACTGCCATCATTGAGCGGTATCGCCGCCGGGAGAGTAGCGTGGAAGAGGCTCTCATTGAGATGTACCTGGCTGGCGTATCCGTCCGGCGTGTAGAGGATATTACCGAGACTCTCTGGGGCAGTAAGGTCTCTCCCTCCACCATCAGTGAGCTGAACAAGAAAGCGTATGTCCACATCGAGGATTGGCGTAACCGTCCTCTGCAAGGCGGGCGGTATCCGTATGTCTATGTGGATGGGATCTATCTGCGCCGCAACTGGGGTGGAGAGTTTGAAAATGTGGCCATCCTGGTGGCAATCGCGGTCAATGAGGACGGATATCGTGAGGTTTTAGGTGCCGCCGAGGGCATGAAAGAGGACAAGGCCAGTTGGATCAACTTCTTCCAGTGGCTGCGTGGCCGTGGCCTGGACGGCGTGAAACTCATCGTTGGAGATAAGTGCCTTGGTATGCTGGAGGCCGTGGGCGAAGTGTTCCCTGAAGCCAAATACCAACGCTGCACCGTCCACTTTTACCGTAATGTGTTCTCTGTCACACCTCGCTCCAAGGTGAAACTGGTAGCCAAAATGCTCAAGGCGATCCACGCCCAGGAGAGCAAAAAAGCCGCTCGTGAAAAGGCCAGGGCCGTAGTGGAGGAGCTGTGTTCCATGAAGCTGAAAGAGGCTGCTAAGAAGGTGGAGGACAGCATCGAGGAGACTCTGACCTATTGTGATTTTCCCAGTGAGCATTGGACCCGTATCCGCACCAACAATGTCATTGAGAGGCTGAACCGGGAGATCCGCCGCCGTACTCGTGTAGTGGGCAGCTTCCCGGACGGCAACTCTGCCCTTATGCTGGTCTGTGCCCGGCTACGCCATGTAGCTGGCTCCCAGTGGGGCAACAAAAAGTACATGAATATGAAGCACCTGGAGGCCGCCATTGAGGATGCCTCCATTGCCGGCTGACTCCATTCATGCCAGAGCTTGCAAACTAAAGTGCGAAAAAATCTTGACACGACCTCCAGTCATTAGCCTGCATTAACCTAGGTTAATGCAGCAGAGAAATGTTGGCCCATGATCAAAACGCCCATCAAAAGAAACGCTTATTTATATCTTGGATAAAAAACTAGTGCAAACTATCACTTTGACAGTTTGCACTAGCCCTATTATAGCTGATTTTGTATTCAGATTAAGACTACATTGTTAGATAATTCTATTCCTTCATACTACGCCCCTCTCTCAAAGTGCGTCTCAAACGACTAAGTGTTACAGGTGTTATCCCAAGAAAAGAAGCGATGTATCTATTACTAATCTGGTCAATGAGTCCTGGGTACTTTCGTAAAAACCACTGATACTTCTCCATAGCGCTTGATCTACATAATGTCAATTTGATTTCCCAATGCATGGAAAAGGAAGAGATTAGCAGGTGGTTGTATAGTCTCTGTAGTTCAGGGTACTTTTGTAATAAGTGCTGGATTGTTGGAATAGGAATTGTCAAAAATTCACTAGGCACTAGCACATCCATCGATAACGGTGATGGCATCTGTAAATCAGCAGATGTCATCACAGGGATTCCTGATTGAATAGCAAAACAATCTGTTATCTCTTTTCCATTAACGTCAAAGAGATAACCTCGTACAATTCCTTTGATTAGGAAAGGTACTATGCTCGGATAATCACCTTCCCGAATTAAAAAATCCCCTTCAGATAGATAAAGAGAGGTACATGCGTCAGTCAATTCGCTGATTAAATTTGAGTCATTAAGTTGTAGTATTTTCCCAAATACATCTTGAGATGATATACCCATCTTTATTCTTCCTCTGCTATTTTTTGAGTTCACTTGCACCTGATATGGGAAGGCTTGCAATTTTATTCTGAATAATCTGAATCGTGATATTCTATTACTATGCCATTATAAGATAAATGCAAATGTAATGCAACATTTCTTAAAGCGTTGCATTTGATTTACTCTAGGCATTACAGCATTGGTATTATAGTTCCTCAGATAAAAGTATAGATTGGTCTTCATCTACCGCATCACAATGAACTGGCTCTTGCACCCGTAGCTCGGCACGAATCATAGACTCCTTCGTATAGAGTTTATTCATAGTGAGTCTATATGGCGAGTTTTTCTTTTTACCATTATACTCTAACACCATCGTCTCAGCATACCCAAGTGAGCCATGGCCCCGCTCCTTACCTAGTCTGGTCAGTTGCTTGATTGAGATTGCCCCCAACTTCTCCTTAAATACATCATCAATCAGTGTATCACCATAGGCGATAACAAGTTTGGTCAGTGCATTCAGTATATTGGCAGAAAACGAACGATCTTCGCCTTCCCATGTTCCAATCGTCAGCCGCAAGACCCGGTCCAAAACGTGGTACCCGTATCGCTTGTATATCTGTTCAACAGTGGAAACAGCACAAATCAATCCAGGACCTGTCTTGCCGCTTATTCTCAAGCCATACGACTCCACCAAATCTCGAATGATAAGTTGGTCACTATTTCCGGCCTCAATATTTGCTGAGAACACCTCATACGGTAGGAGCTGCTTAACAAATTTCATTTGATTGGCAAATATATCCGCCTCATGCTCATAACACAGGTCTTCATAGATCATACACCAGACAGGGGTATCACGTGATCCAGAAGCAAGCGCCACAATTTCTATCGTGTGCTGACCATTGAAAACATAATTGATTCCGTCTCGCCGACTTACCTTAACGGGATTGATTTGAAAAATATCAAAGTGCGCAGCAGCCCGCGCGATATGTGCCTGAGATAGATTGCGTTGATAATCTTGGTTTGAAACAAGGTTGCGGATGGGAATCTGCTCAAAGTGGACATTTGGAACAAACTTACTATAATCGTTCATTTACTCCTCCTTGATTGCTTCCAACATGGCTTTAATCTGAACATGCAAATCAAGAAGAACCTCTGCTAGTTTTCCCTTCGCTTGAGAGGAAACTATGCTGAGATCTGTTTTTGTCTTTAACCGCTGAAGCGAACTAGACCATGATGGGACAGTTAGAGTGAGCCCAGTTATTTCTGCATCAGGATCAAATTGGGGCATGTCTTTGACAGAAGGCTTAACTGGTTTCTGTGGTGCATGGCGTGGAACACTATTCATCTGAGTAATGGTTTGACGCACCTGATTGTATTGGACAAATGGCTGCTGTGAACTCTCCATTTGCTCGCAAAACTGCCGAATTTGAGAAGGCGCCATTTTGGATAATTCTAGCACATGGTTGTGTGAGATTTTGTAACGACCGGATAATATCTTACTAACGATTTCCTTGTCCTTCTTCCCCAATTCATCAAGCGCACGGGAATAAGTAGCATATTTTTCTACGGTTCCATGAGAAATATGATTCGCTTCTGCAATTCGCATTGCTGTCTTTACTCGTGTAGGAACCACTCTTTTCAGCGACTCCGAATCAGCGCGCTCTTCAGAGCCGGTACTGTCTTGGCCAACATACTGATTGATACCAAGGGCATTTTTTTTGGAATTCACAATTTTTTCAGACTCATATTGTATACCAATCAAGTACTTCCGTGTTTCCTCTGTGAGATTCCTCCGGCCAAGTTGATTTGCACAGATCCATGCAATGACCTCTTCCTTGCACTCAAACTCCATTTCCTCTACTGAAAAAGGGATTTGATGCTTTCTGCATAACTCGTAGCGGTTATGACCATCAATAATGACACCATGCCATGTTGTCAGCGGATCTCGGCAGCCATCCGAAATTAAATTCTGTTCTAACTGCAAGTACTCTTGCTTAAACAGAGGTCGGATGAGATTTTTGAATTCCGGATCAACCACCAACTCATGTATCGCTTTCTCTGTTATCAATTTACTTTTCTCTCCTAATTTCTTCGAATTCACGCAGCGAAAACACCGCGATGCGCTGTTCCGGAATTACTTCCCCAGCCACCCGGTATGAACTTCCCAATTTTACATTCTGTATCTCCTGGCACAGTTTCCGAATGAAGAAGCGGCTATAAATCTCGACTGAGTTTGTAGATTTGAACCGTGTCTGATTGACTTTGTGTGTCTGATCCCCTCGAAATGTATGGTCAACTGAGCGTATGACAACAGCCATATCATCCAAATTAACAAGTATCTGAATATACTTAGGATCACCAATGAGGTGAAGACATGCTTTGTGAAGCCGAATGCAGTATTTTTTCAGATCAATGGACATAAAAACGCGAGATGCTACTTCATCATTCATCGGTGATACCTCCTTGCGTGGCAGTCGCCAATGATGTGTCTGGTATCTGCTGCTCAGCAAGGCCATTGTCCTTGATGGCATATACTGCGTATCCATCAAAAATATTGACCTGCATGGTCTGCTTATGTTCATAGTATGGCAGGCCAAACTGATCCTTCCATTCGGCAGGAAATACTGGCACTCTGGATACCCTTGTCTTTGAATCATCTGTTACTGTTTTTTCATATACCTCGGGGGCAGTCAGATCAAATGCAATAAGATAGGTATCCCGAGCATGGATGATTTTACCCATAATTTTGTAGCGGTGTTGAGGGGCCCACTCCATAAGCGTGAACAGCTTATAAGTAAACAGTTTACAGGTAACTTGTTTAGGCTTTGGCTTTCCGCGCCCCCTGATTGACCAGGGAACCGCATCTCGTGCTCCCTCTTCACATGGCAAAAGTACGAGAACTTTCTTTTCCTGATTGACTAGAGCCTGAACATAATCAACACCTGGAAATCGATGTAAGCAGGCTGCATTCACATAGAATTTGCAGTTATAAAATGTGACTGCTGGCTCAGATAGGTGTGCAAAGAATTCACGGCGTACTACTTGGTAATTATCAAGAGAGAACTGTTCTCCCGCTTCAAGAACCTCATCGTTGTCGGATAGTTTAGGTTCGAAGCAGGCAGCCTTTTCTCCTTGATGAAACTCTTGTACCGACCTATTATTTATGTCTCTAAGGATGGAATCTAGTACTTCGTGGCTCTTCAAATCCGGCATCTTATCCCTCCTTAACAGGAGCTGCACTTAGTTCCTGCCTGATGTACTGTCGCAGTTCCTCATAGCTTGTCATATTCAGCGGGCGACCTGTAGAAAAAAGCTGACCTTCAATGTAGAGTTTCCAATCCTGCTCACTTTGGTTTTCCAACTCATGAATCGATCTCTCGCGAAGGTAGAACGGAACGCCGAAACTTCGTGTCCATGCTTCTGGAACTGCACGGATAATATCAGCCTGCTCTGACTCTGGAATGGTTGTATCAGAATCAATCTCTTCCGTGACCAGATAAGACTTAATATAAACTTCCGCGTCAGCCGCATTAAAGATGTAGGCTTTTTCTTCTGCATTTTCATAAAGAGCCCCAAAGATTCGGTATCGACACCCAGTTCTCCAAGACATGAGCGAAAAAAGCGTGCCAGAAAATGCTGCTGTGGGAATTGTTCGCGGACCATATACTCCATTTATACTTTTCGAAAAACAGATGCCATTGCGATTTTTCTTATCAGTTGGCCTGATTGCCAGTTTTCTCTCTAGCGGGTTAATCAACAATTCAATATAGTTTTGTGCCTCGAACTTCCGAACGCATTCAGTGCTGAAAGTCATCTTTTTATCAACAACAGTAACTGCCGGGCGATTTTGATGATCAAAGAGTTCATGTCGCGCAATTTCAAAACCTCGAAAATCAAAGTCGCCGGCATTAACTTCAATCTGATATACTTCGTTGTCTGAGGTGTGTTCATCATCCTCACTATTCTCAACACAGTAGACACTTTGTGCTGCTTGAATGTAATCATTGACCTTAAACCCTGCCCAGCGAGGATTGACGCAGACGAAGCCTTTTAGCATTCCACTCTCAATGACTCGCAGTTCGGGAAGAAACGATTTATTTCCATACTTTGCGTTGTCGAGCAGCTTTTGCACTGCAATAAAATCGTCACGCGAAACGATACTATCATGGTGGTCAAAATACCTGCTTTGTGGGCGCTCTCCACGGTTCTTACGAGCAAGATGAGTATGATAGTCAGGCGTGAATGTTTTCCTAGTAAGAACATCCCCGCAATATCGCTCATTTCGCAGAATTTGGATAATGGCATTTGAGGTCCATTTTACATTTCCCAAGTATGTTCGCCGGCCAAGCGCCTCAAAGGTTTCTGCGATCTGCTTGGTTGAATACCCATAGAGGTACATAAAAAAGGCCAACTTTGCAGTTGGGGCCTCTTCCGGGTTAACAACCAATTCACCATCTGCGTTGTGGCTGAAGCCAAGCAGTTTCGGTGTAAGTGGAATACCATTATCCAGCCGCATACGAAGTGATGTTTCCATGCTTCGGCTTCTGGTATGCGACTCCTCCTCTGCCATGGTAGCCTGAAAGGATAATGCCATCTGCGAGTCGTCATTCAGTGAAAAAATACATTCTGACTCAAAGAACACTCCTACCGGAGGTCTGAGCTCCGCGAGTTCACGTACCATACCAATCGTGATGATGACATTACGAGCAAATCTAGAAACACTCTTAGTAATGATAATGTCAAATAGCCCTGCTTTTGCGTCGGCGATCATCCGGTTGAATCCATCGCGTTTTCGCAGAGATGTTCCGCTGATTCCCTCATCCTGATAGATGGCCACAAGGTCCCAGTTAGGGTGCCTGGTCACAAAGTCCTCATAGTACTTTTTCTGAAGTTCAAAAGAGGTGGTTTGCTTTACATTGTCAGTAGAAACGCGGACATATATTACCACACGCAAATGGGCCTCGTTGTCATAGTAATCCAGTGTCTGTTTTGCCGGGATGTACTCATATTTTGTAGGATCTACTTTAACCTTCATCCGGCGACGAACGCGCTCTTTTTCTTCTCGCTTTGCCTCCTGGATGCTCTTATCAATCATCTGTTAAACCTCGTTCCTCGGCCCAGTTTTCAGGAAGTCCCTCCAAAGATTGATCCGGCAGAAATCCTATGTCTCGAAGGTCTTCCTGATAGTAGGATGCCAAGGTAAAGAGGTCTTCCGAAATGAAATAAATACCGATTGGATGCCTTTGAGCAGCAAGGAGCCGGGCACAGATCGTAATTTCAGGCATCTTCTTCGATACATTCGACACTTTTTGTGTGATGATGAGATCTATTTTCCCCGCCATACAATCATTCAAGAGGTTACACCATGCAGGTGCAGATTCCATATTTGGCGGGGTAGATCCCTCATCAACATAGAAACCAACAAACTCCCAATTGGGGCACAGGGCAATACAGTCTAAAAACTGCTTTTTGTGATAATCCAAGTAGTTCTCATACTTGGTCTGGTTGAAATAACGGATGTAAATACCAATTCGGTAGTGTTGAGCTGTGCTAGGCCTCTCATGACGAATACTATTGAGCCAGAGCCTATGAGCTGCTATCTTTCTCCTGCGCGCAGCTTCCTCCGGGGTCGCGAACGATACTTGCTGGATACCGGCAACTTCCCCCATCTTCTGAAATACATCAATCTCATCCATCCGTGTTCCTCCACAAGTAGCGATTTAATTGAGTTAGATTATATCGATTCTTGTAGGATACTGGAACAAACCGAGAGTCATGGACTTGACTCTCGGTTAATAATGCACACGTTTATTTCGTTTTTTCTATTCTGAGTATTCAAGTATTGCCCAATCGAAGGGATTCTTTTTCCTATCTTCCCATGATATAGTTATTATAAAGAGCGGCTGTAGGCAGAGACCTACATGAGAAAAACAGAACCGCAATTCCTTAATACCAACATCAATGGAGGTAGTATCAGATGGGTGAAGAGAAGCGAATTTTTGGATACGCCCGGACTGTGACCTCTGATCAGTTAAACGGGCAGTTGTTGATAAAAGAAGACGAAGCAGTTGTCGTTAACTTATGTATTCTCCAAACTCAAGGAGTATTTAGAAAACCCGCCTGAAGATCTAATTCGTGCAGTTCTAGATGAGCATGACACTGAAGATCTGACATATGAACAAGCAGCAAAAATGGTTACTTTTGAAGCCGTTCTGCATCAAATCGCTGATGAGGTGAGTGAGAAGTGGCCCGAAGCTGGTCAGAAATTTGCGCAAGCGAAGGGCGAAGGAATTCCGCCGTTGATTGATAAACCTGTAGCCCCTTTTTCTGCTTCCGGGCTCATTATATCGGAGGAGACGTTCAAAATGGCACAGCAAAGACTTCTAGATCGGTAATAACAAAAGATGCCGCTTGCATCATTGCAAGCGGCATCTTCATTCTTCGTATCGTTTCCTTTGTGCCTGCATGGTATCCTTCAACTCTCGAACAATTCTCAAAATTGCTTCAATCTCATCGGGCGTGCAGTCATCTAATACAGCTTCAAATTCGCTCTTTCCAAACGCCTGTCCCCTTGGTACGTTTAGGCGGAGAAGTTCGTCTGCGGATGACTGTAATGCTTCTGCTATGTGAGCAAATGTATCAAGGCGCATTTTCACCTTGCCCTGTTCCACATAACTGATCCGAGGTAGGGACAGCATAGCTCTATTTGCCAAGTCAGCCTGACTCATTCCTAATGCAAGGCGAGCTATACGAATTCTCTCGCCGATTTTTTTGTAGTCTAACTGCCCCTGTTCGCTCAAATCCTCACCTCAGTTCACTTATCCGCGATATTTCCCTGCCAGTATATCGTTTATAGGCTATTTAATATATAACCGTAAGGTGATATACTAACTTATACAGTAAAATGAAGCCATCTTTTTTAGGAGGCTTCTTTTATGAAAATGAACAACTCTCTTGTCGGTAAGCGAATTGGTCAACTGCGAAAGAGACGCGGCCTGTCTCAGTTAATGCTTTCAGAAATGATTGACCGCTCTCCTACACACCTGAGCTACATAGAAACGGGCGCAAAGAGCATGAGCCTAGAAACCTTTGTCCGAATTGCAAATGCCTTGAATGCAAGTGCCGATGAACTCTTGATAGATCTACTCAACAACACCAATGTGGCATCAGCACATGCGTTTTCCTCGTTGCTGTCTGACTGTTCAGAATATGAAAAGCAGGTGCTTTTGGATACTCTTTTGGCCACTAAAGGTGCCCTGAGAACCCATCTGCATCTGCTAGGCAGGCATTATATATAACGTAACGAATCCAAAGATAAAGTGCAATCGACTAGGAGAGAAGCCATTGACTCTCAGTTTGCGTGATGTGCTAAATGCTCCATCAGCTTATAAAATATCATCGCTCATTCACCACTCATATTCTCTTTTGTTTGAGTGATGATGGGTGATGCAGGTTCATACTACATTTTCCAAAAATCCATTTACATTTTCAGCATTTTCAGGACATTCAATGCGATGTCTGATATAATATTCTTATTTTAGTGAGGAGGTCTGCAAAACATGGGTATCTGCTATAAGAAACTATGGAAGCTGCTCATCGATAAGGATATGAAAAAGAAAGAACTCTCTACTATCGCCGGCATTAGCCAGGCTTCCATCACTAAAATGGGCCGCAATGGTCATGTTAGTACAGAGACGCTTATGAAGATCTGTTCTGCTCTGGGTTGCGGTATTAGTGACATTGTAGAAATCACTCCTGAAGTATAGTTGCTTTGTTAATTGACGCTGCTATTGGGAAAGGGGATGGAATACATGAGAAACACATTGAAAGCTCCGCAAGTAAAACACTATATAGACTGGCTGAGACGAATCGAATACCGAAGCGCAACTTGCCAGTTTAGTTACGACGATTTGACATATCAGAAAATTGATGAGCTATATCGGTTACTGGACCGTATTAAGCCAAATTGTGCTAACGGAGCTGTGGAACTATGGCTCCAAGTAGATCGTGGCAGCATAGACGATTTTGGAAATTATGAGGAATTCCGTGCGTCAGGTGAGGTTGATACCTATGAGGAGTTCTATTCATGGTGGACAGCAGAATTTCCAGATGAAGTGGAATGGATCAACTTCACCGCTATTGAAGATCGGGAAATTGGCTATCGCATGATCTACCTTGGGCAGCATTCTGTACTCGAAATGGACTCTGGCAAAGAGAAGTCCTTTCCTCATGATATTTCTGAGTTCAGTTGCTGGTTAGTGGATGCTGTTTCACAAGTGATTCACCAAATCGAGGCCGGCACATATAACGAAATGGTGGAGCGGAATCTTCCACCGCAGCATCGAACTGGCACAATTAGGCGATCTAAACTATGGGAAGTGTGGCCTGAACATAAGGCAGACTTTTTTGAAGACCTTTCTCAAAAGGACATAGATGAGTTCTTATCCGTGGCATCGGATTTCTTGCCTGCTGGCAGCCAAAGGCTAACTGAAATGACCGCCAATTACTTTTTCTTCTGCTGTGCACTAGGGTATCATGCCAATCAGTATCCGGGCGGGGACAAACTCCCAAGAGATCAGTACCGACAGCACGCCGATGGTAGAGACGATGGGCTCCTTGATATTACTCCTGATTCCCCACACGCATTTTCACTTTGGTACCATAACAGAGAAAAAATCGGTGGGCATCCCTGGGAAGTCTGCCGTGGTGGAAACTCCACGCACATTTCACTCTATGTACAGGAAGATGCGTCCGGTTATTCGCTTCAGTTGGCTGGTTCCTCTTGGACCAGAACAATTGAGACTGTTCGTTTCTTTCTTGCACTATATCGGGCTGGCTGCCCGGTTACAATCCGCGAGGCTGAAATGCTCAAGTCTAGATTGATTGGTAGTGAGCAAATCGGTATCGTTCCAAAAGGTATCGTTCCATGCTACTGCCATTCCTTATTTGAAGGTGAAAAAGTCATTGACTTCATGAATCTTCCAAGCGAAGACCGCGACTTATTCGCTGCACAATGCGTGTGGAAGCCTGTTAAGAAGGCATATCTGAAAGACGAGGTAGTTGATGGTTTACTTCACAAGTGATCTCCACCTAGGCCATGAAAATGTAATCAAGCTCTGCAATCGTCCATTTGATAGCATTGAAGAAATGGATGCGGCTCTTATCCGCAACTGGAACCGTAAAGTGACCAACGGGGATACCGTATATGTTCTCGGGGATTTGATTTACAAAAGCAAAAAGCCGCCAGAAGAGTACCTTCGGCAGCTGAAAGGAAAAAAGCACCTTATCGTAGGCAATCATGACCGCAGTTGGTATAGCAAGTGCCAGTTGGATAGTTTCTTTTTGAGCGTTAACAATCTTCTCTATATGACAGACGGTAAACGGCAGTATACTCTTTGTCACTACCCGATGATGTCCTGGCCTCACATGGCTCGGTGCTACATGGTGTTTGGACACATTCATGGAAATACAGATGCAGAGTATTGGCCTTTGATTCAGCGCTCTGACCTCATGCTGAATGCTGGGGTCGATGTCAATGGTTTTGAACCCGTTACATTTGATGAGATGTTAAACAATAATACCCGCTTCAAAAGATCTGCTCAGTTGGCTGAGCCAGTGGAGACAATATGAGTAACAAGAAACAATATAGCCTTGAGAAGGAACCAATCATTTATGATAAAAGGGCGTTTTCCTCTGACCTTCAGAACACGAAGAAATGGGACGGATTGTTTAGACTCCGAATCAACAATCATGTCGATATTCTAATTTGTAACAAATCATACCTTGCTCCTATCAATGATATGGCTCTACCGCGCGTGATCCTGAGCGCAATCCGGTATTCTCTTGGACGATACACTTATATGCCAGGTGTTACTACCAGTTTTACAATTCGCCACCTAGACTATCTTGATCCCACAATACGTGCTGAGGCAACAGGATTTATCAACAGTCACCTTACTGTATGTGGAAAACATGAGCCACAACCTGAACTTTGGCATGAGATGCTAAATGCTCTATCTGGGAATTTCAACATGGGGAGGCAGAAACAAATGAGGAAACTACAACCAGTCGATAGCATGGAACGGATCTCCAGACAATATCTTGTGGAAAACATGGATGAAATTCTGGATCGTATAACCAATGAAGATATAGGAATGGTGATTACTGAAGACGGGAAAGATGACCTTGTGATTTGCCCGTACTCCTGGTACAGTCCATACGATGATGATGACTTCGGCTGCATTGTTAACAGTGCGCTTCGGGATGCGATGCACGCAAAGAATGAAGACCAGCAAGCAGTCATTCAATTTGTGAAGCGCCATTGCTGCGAATTTGACAGGAAAACATTGGATGTTGCTGTACAGGACATAATGCGCGAAATAGAACGGCCTCTAACGCCGTTAGATGAACCACAGGTTTGGCAAGAACTCCTGATTTTACTCCAGCAATGCCTTCAGACACAGGATTCAGAACAGGAAAGGAGTAGTCCAAATGCGTGAAGCGAAATATGAAACAGTTGAGATCATGGTCGATGCAGAGCTACTGGAGCAGTTAAAGCCGATCATTGAACCTATGGGCCTTACGCCCGAGAGTCTGGCTGTACAGTTTATAGAGTGGTGTGTGGCACCGGAAACACAGAACGAAGCCATCTCACTTCTTATAAAGTGGAAAGAAGAAATGGAGCTGTCATCTCGTCAGAGTAGGTAGGTGTGGTGAAGTGCTATCTAAAAAAACATTTTGTGAAGCGTTGAGGAAAATACAAGCACAACGGGAAATAGATGAAAAGTTCTCCGAGGCCCTACAAACTGTTGGAAATGGGTACTATGTTTTCGGATCAGAAAATCTTTCTCTCGCAGCACTTCGGGATGTCTTAAAAGAATCAGTTAACGACCAATATGACTACATTGAATGGTGGCTCTACGAAGCTACCCCTGACTATTTAGTATGGTCAAGTGATGAACGAAGCAAATGGTGCCTCAAAGAACCAGAAGACCTATATGATTTCATCATGGATCAATGCCAAGACAGATAAGCCTGTTTTACCGCAATGAAAGGAGCTACTATGTCAACATTATATACTGCCCAAACCAAGGCGGAATTAGAGCGCGTCCTGGGTATTATGAAACCTTACATTGATGAGTGCGTCTGTTACGATGTGGTCTATTCTCCCAAATTCGGATATTTGCTTATTGATTTACCTGGACATGATACAATTGATGATGCAGAAGTCGTTCCACTGGATGACGCAGCTACTCTACTTCATAAGTTGTTTATCAATCTCGCCTACGACTTCATGGAGAAAAATGGCCACTGTACCGACTATATTGAGGCCACTGACCTTGAGAAATACGCATTACGCATCTGGATGAAGAAGTACATTGATCAGCTCCCAGAGTACCGCTATATTCTGGATAATATTCTAAGACAATAAGTCCGCATCATTGGTAGGCACATTTTTCTGATTTCACATACCAATTTATGTTTGCTTATTCATGTAATTTCGCCGTTTATTCGCCTATAACAACGCAGAAAAATCGCGATCAGACAATATGGTAAAAATTTACTGGGTTCATTCTGAAGGGAAATTGATTTTCAAAAACCGCAATCCATTGCAGCGCAATGGATTGGAGGTTTTGAAGGTCTAGAAGTACGGCCTGAAGGCCGCCCGCCGCGCTCCCCAGTTCTCCAAGCGCTAATTTTTCGCCTGACCTTTTAAAATGCCGCCCATATGGGCGGCATTTTACTTGCGCTTTCAGGGCTCTGCGGCGGTATGGGCGCCGCTTGCTTCTGCGGGTATGGGCGGATGACTCCGGCTCGGATATTGCAGGAAGGAGAGCCTGCGGCACAGAAATCGGGAGATTCCTCCCACAGTCAGGGCACAAACTATTGTCCCCTCCCGCAGGCCGCAGATGGCCCCCAGGCTGAGATAGGAGAGCAGGGCGGCTGCCGACACCATAGCCAGATCATAGCCGGTCTTGGTCTTCCCAAAATCCCAGCCGAATACCTGGCTGGCGGTTCGGACAAACCCCTCACATGGCAGGATCAGCACATTGGGAAGCACCTCCAGCGCAACCCCCAGCCCCAGGGAGAGACAGCCCAGCAGGAGCACCACCCACCTGGCCCCATAGGACTCCGGCACCAGCGGGGCCAACAGCTCCGTCCACAGGTCGATGCAGACCGAGAAGAGGAGCGTGGCCGGAATCTGGAGGAGCTGTATGGACTGAAACCTGTGCCGGAGCAACAGCACCTGGCCGACCAGCATGGTGCAGTTCACCAGGAAGGTAAACACCCCCAGCGAGAGCCCTGGAAAGACAAACGTGAGGACATAGGAGAGGCTGGACACCGCCGAGGTGCCCATACCGGCTAAGGTAATCAGGGCGATTCCCAGGGCGGCGCAGAGAACTCCGCAGAAGAACAGAATATAGCGGCGCAGCAGGCTGGGCTGTCTCATAAGCCTACCCCTCCTTTTATAAAAAATATTTTTTAGATATAATAATATTTTAGCATTTTTAAAAATTACGTTCAATTGTCGGCCTGCCCAAAAAACCACCCCCATTTTTGACATCCGGCGCCGCTGATACAAATGTTCTTTGACATGCCTTATACAATCCGCTATGCAGTGTAGAGACCGTGTAAAGAAACGCCCGACCTCCGGTATCCAAAGGGTTTTCCACATTATCCACATGGTTATCCACATCAGTTAACACCCTGTGGATAACGCCAATATGCAAAATTCAGTTGACATAAGACAAGTCAAGCAAAAAATCCACGGCGGATTCTACAAACTTTTTTGTTCTCCATTTTTCTTCCAATTGTGGTACAATAACGTCAGGTGTCCTGAACATATCATGAGCCGCCGCTCAATCATGAGGTGAAAGCATGTCCGAACCCATTGCCGCCATTGCCACACCCCCGGTTCCCAGCGCCATTGGCATCGTCCGCGTCAGCGGAGAGGGCGCTATCGAGGCCGCGTCCGCCGTGTTCCGCGCCGCCAGCGGGCGTCCCCTGGCTGCCTGCGAGAGTCGCAGGCTGGTCTACGGCACCCTGCTGGGCCCCGACGGTGCCCCCATCGACCAGGTGCTGGCCACGCTCTCCCGTGCCCCCCACAGCTACACCGGCGAAGACACGGCGGAGCTGCAGTGCCACGGCTCTCCCGCAGTGCTGGCGATGGCGCTGGAGGCCCTGTTTGCCCAGGGCGTCCGGCAGGCCGGGCCGGGGGAGTTCACCAAGCGGGCCTTCCTCAACGGAAAACTGGATCTGACCCAGGCGGAGGCGGTGGCGGATCTCCTCGAGGCGGAGACCCCCGCCGCCGTGCGGCAGGCCGCCGGACAGCTCTCCGGCGCGCTGAGCCGCCGGGTGGCCGCCCTCTACGACGGTCTGGTGGATCTCATGGCCCACTTTCACGCCGTGCTGGACTATCCGGACGAGGACATCGACCCCTTCCGGGCCGACACCATCCGGGAGGGCCTGGACGCCGCCCATACGGGCCTGGAAGCCCTTCTGCGCACCTATGACCGGGGACGGTATATCGCCGGCGGCGTGCCCTGCGTGCTGATAGGACGGCCCAACGCGGGCAAGTCCTCCCTGCTCAACGCCCTGGTGGGCTATGACCGGGCCATTGTCACCGACGTACCCGGCACCACCCGGGACACGGTGGAGGCCCGGTGCCGGCTGGGCGGCGTTGTGCTGCGGCTCATCGACACCGCCGGCCTGCGGGAGACCGACGACGCCGTGGAGCGCATCGGCGTGGAACGCAGCCGGGCCGCCCTGGCTGGGGCCGCCCTGGCCCTGCTAGTGCTGGACGGCTCCGCCTCCCTCACCCCCGAGGATGAGGCCGCCATGGCCCAAGCCGCCCGCGCCCCCCGGGTCATCTGCCTGATCAACAAGTCCGACCGCCCCCTGGCTTTCGCGCCGGAGGAGCTGCGGAGCCGCTTTCCCCATCTGTGTGTGGTCAGCGCCGCCACCGGCGCAGGGCTGGATGCGCTGGGGGAGACCGTCGCCGCCCTCTTCCCCGCTGGAGGCGCGGAGAGCGCCGGAGAGCTGCTCACCAATGCCCGGCAGGCCGATGCCGCCCGGCGGGCGCTGGAGGCCGTTACGCGGGCCTCTGAGAGCCTGGAGGCCGGTATCACCCCCGATGCCCTCCTCACCGACGCGGAGGAGGCCCTCGCCGCCTTGGGAGAGCTCACCGGGGCCAGCGTGCGGGAGGACGTGACCGCCCGCATCTTTGAGCGCTTCTGCGTGGGAAAATAGGACGCATGGCCCGCCGCCCGCCGGGGCATCCTATCGGGTGAAAGGAGCGATGCACATGGAGGTCTCCATCGAGCGCAGCGACTGTATCAGCTGCGGGCTGTGTGTCTCCACCTGCCCCGACGTGTTCCGGATCGCGGAGGACGGGTTGGCGGAGGTCTACCGCCAGCCCGGCCCGGCGCACCTGCCCGCTGTGAAATCCGCCGCCGAGGGCTGCCCGGTCAGCATCATCTATCTGGAGGAGTGACGGGTCAAGCACGACAAGGGGCCGCTGCCAATGGCAGCGGCCCCTTGCGGTTCCTTCGGTTGTCACGCCTCACACCCTCCGCCACGGCGCACTGCTCACCGCTCCGCAAAAAACACCTTGCGCCTTCGGCGCAACTTCCATAAGGAAGTTGACACCCGCTGAAAAAAGTTGCTTTCCGGTGGGTGCCGCTTTATAATTGTCTCACCGGCAAATCAAAATTTGGGGAGGAGAGGACTCAGCATGGAAAATGAAGTTATATTAGGAAATGTCATGGTTGATTGCGATGACGAAAAGAAATTGCAGAAATTTTATGGTGAGTTATTAGGTTGGGAAATGTGCGAATTATTTGCAAGACCTGCTGTACGCAGTTCTACGGGAATCGTTTTTCTGTTCATTGAAGAAGCTGAGTATATTTGCCCTGTATGGCCCGAAGAAACAGGGAAACAACAGAAACAGATACATTTTGATTTTCAAGTTGATAATGTTATGGAAATGGTTAAGAAAGCAGAGCGGTTGGGAGCAACAAAGTCAAAAGCACAATTTGGCGGAAGTGATTTTGTAACAATGTTTGACCCAGCAGGACATCCATTTTGCCTATGCCAAAAGTAACAAAGTACAGTTTATCGCTTCTCCCACGAATACTTTCCTTGAAAGTGTCATAGTGGGTTACACAGTATAAAAAGGACAAGGCAGACCGTTGCGGCCTGCCTTGTCCTTAACTTCTCTATAAATCCTTACACTTCGGCGCAACTGCTTTTTTGTCTGTGCAGCTCGCTGTGCGCCTGCTCCCGGGCGTTCAGCGCTTCGCTTTACTGGAGATTGAAGAAGGCGTCCATACCCAGGTACTGCGCCACGTCGCCCTCGTCGTCGCAAAGTCCGCTCCCGTCGGGACGCCCATGCGTGGGCATCCCTCCCTCCGCTCCCTTGCTCCTCCTCTCCCCAACCGACCCACTGCGTTGGGCTCGGTTGGGGACCCCAGGAGCTGGGCGACTCAAAAAGCGGGGCCGCTGCCAATGGCAGCGTGATATGTACCCAGAATTCTGGACACATAAAAAATTGAATTAGGTGCACATGGATGCCTCTCTGAATTTTGTAGGAGGCATCCATTTTGTTTTCTCTTGGATTCTTTCGTTGTTGTAGTAATTTATGTAGCCGTCAACAGCCTTGGCAAATGTTTCAAAAGAGGAATACTCTTTTTCATGCCCGTAGAACATCTCGTTTTTCATCCGTCCAAAGAAGGTCTCCATGATGCAATTGTCGTAACAGTTGCCCTTCCTTGACATGGATTGAATGATTTTGTGATCTTTAAGTGCCTGCCTGAAGTACACGTGCTGGTACTGCCACCCTTGATCAGAGTGAAAGATCAGGCCATCTACAGAGGGAAACTTCGTAAAGGCGCCGGCCAACATTCTCTGGATCTGTTCCATATTGGCACTTTGAGATAAATCATAAGAAATGATTTCGTTTGTGTTCATGTCGAGTATAGGAGAGAGATAACACTTCCCCCACGAAAAACCGAACTGAGATACATCGGTAGTCCATTTTTGCATAGGAGCTGTCGTGCTGAAATCCCGGTCAAGGATATTCTCAGCAACCTTGCCGACCTCGCCCTTGTAGGAATGATACTTTTCCTTTGGGCGCTTTCCTGCCAACCCCATAGTGTGCATAAGCCGTTGTACCCGCTTATGATTGACCTTGTGGCCGCGCTTTATCAGTTCCTGATATACTCTTCGCACACCGTAGCGGCCTTTATGCTGTGAGAAAATGTCTTTGATTTCATCTGCCAAGCAATGGTTTCGAACAGCAACTTGATCGGCCTTGCTCAACTCAAAATAATAGGTAGACCGTGCCATCTGCATAGATTTCAACAGATATTTCAATTGGTATCCTTTTTCACGCAGCTCTTTGATGATCGCTGCTTTCTCGCCTTGAGTTGCGCTGCGTGCCTCTCTTCTCTCAAGGCGATCTCTTTTTTTATAACTTCATTCTCCGCCTTTATATACTCGTTTTCTGCCCGAAGCCGGATCAATTCTTCTCGTTCGGATTCATTCAGTGGCCTTGCTTCTTCCTTTTTCATTTGGGGTACCCCTTTACTTGGACGACCTTTTTTCATTTCTACCAGGCCATTATACCCCTTTGTTTTATAGTTTTGAACCCATTGATACAATAGTCTATCTTGAATACCGGCCTCGATTGCCACTGACACACAGGATTTTCCGGACATTACTTGGGATACTAGTTCCAGCCGTTCTTCTGGTGTCCAGTTCCTGTTGAAATTTTTGTGTTTCAGTGCTTCTGGACCGCGGCTATCCTCTGCTCTTACCCATAGTCTCACTTTATCCCGAAAGGATTTATCGCTAACACCTTCCGGCGTTTCTGGCCATTTTCCTTCTCGATACAGTTCTACACATTTCCTTTTGTACTCATACGTGTACCGCATAATAATACCCCCCCTACTGGGTGTCCAGTAAAGGGGGTACATATCAGCGGCCCCTTGCGGTTCCTTCGTTTATTTGAGGTTGAAGAAAGCGTCCATACCCAGATACTGCGCCACGTCGCCCAGCTCCTCCTCGATGCGGAGCAGCTGATTGTACTTGGCCACGCGGTCGGTGCGGCTGGGAGCGCCGGTCTTGATCTGGCCGGCGTTGACGGCCACGGCAATGTCGGCGATGGTGGCGTCCTCGGTCTCGCCGGAGCGGTGGGACACGATGGCGGTGTAGCCGGCCCGGTTGGCCATCTGGATGGCGTCCAGGGTCTCGGTCAGGGTGCCGATCTGGTTGACCTTGATGAGGATGGCGTTGCCCACCTTCTTCTCAATGCCGGTCTTGAGCCGCTCGGTGTTGGTGACGAACAGGTCGTCGCCCACCAGCTGGACGCGGTCGCCGATGGCCTTGGTGAGCATGGCCCAGCCCTCCCAGTCGGTCTCGGCCATGCCGTCCTCCAGGGAGACGATGGGGTAGGTGTCGGCAAACTTCTTCCACATGTTGACCAGCTGCTGCTGGGTCAGCTTCTTGCCGGACTTGGGCTGGATATAGCACTTCTCCTCCTCGTTCCACCACTCGGAGGAGGCGGCGTCGATGGCGATCTTGAAGTCCTCGCCGGGCTTGTAGCCGGCCTCCTCGATGGCCTTGACGATGACCTTCAGGGCGTCCTCATCCTTCTTCAGGTTGGGGGCGTAGCCGCCCTCGTCGCCCACGCCGGCGGCGGGGGTGCCGTTCTCCTTCAGGACGTTCTTCAGGGTGTGGAACACCTCGGCGCACATGCGCAGGGCCTCGCGGAAGCAACAGGCGCCCACAGGCATGATCATGAACTCCTGGATCTCCACGTTGTTGGTGGCGTGAGCGCCGCCGTTGAGAATGTTCATCATGGGCACGGGCAGAATCTTGGCGTTGGCGCCGCCGATATAGTTGTACAGGGAGGTGCCCAGGGCCTCGGCCGCCGCCTTGGCGCAGGCCAGGGAAGCGCCCAGAATGGCGTTGGCGCCCAGCTTGGTCTTGTTGGGGGTGCCGTCCAGCTCGATCAGAGCCTTGTCGATGGCGGTCTGATCCAGCACATTCATGCCCACCAGGCACTCGGCGATGTCGGTGTTCACGTTCTTCACGGCGGTGAGCACGCCCTTGCCCAGGTAACGGCTCTTGTCGCCGTCGCGGAGCTCGCAGGCCTCATAGATGCCGGTGGAGGCGCCGGAGGGCACGGCGGCGCGGCCGACGGTGCCGTCCTCCAGGTAGACCTCCACCTCAACGGTGGGATTGCCGCGGCTGTCCAGGATCTCGCGGCCCAGCACGTCAACGATCTCAATGATCTGCTTCATGATGAAAACTCCTTTCGTATTGGCGGCGGGAGCCTGCTCCCGCCTACAGGGGTATTTTGTGTGGGGGGCGGGCTCCGGCCCGCCGGGGCTCTATGGTAGGGCGGGGGTTCATCCCCGCCGGTTACCGCTTCGCCGCCATTCCCTTAAACGGGAAGGTCAGTTGACAATCAGCGTCTCCCCATCCATCTCGGCGGGCTTTTCCAGATACCCCACGCGGCTCGCCGCGCGGGGGCCCCGGGTCTTTTTATCTGCTCGGGGCAAGTGAATTGCCCCGACATCAAGGTTTTGGCCGTCGGCCAAAACGCTTGGACGGCGCACAGCGCCGCCCGCCTGCGGCGGGGATAGGCCTGGAAAAGCCCTTAATTCAAAATCAGAGTCTCCCCATCCATCTCGGCGGGCTTTTCCAGGCCCATCAGATCCAACATGGTGGGGGCGATGTCGGCCAGGCGGCCGTCCCGCAGCTTGACATCGGCGCCCACAATATAGAAGGGCACCAGGTTAGTGGTGTGGGCGGTGTAGGGGGTCGTACCGTCAGCGTCCAGCATCCGCTCGGCGTTGCCGTGGTCGGCGGTAATGAGCGACACGCCGCCCATCCGGGAGGTGGCCTCCACCACCTTGCCCACCCCCGCGTCCACGGCCTCCACGGCCTTGACGGCGGCCTCGAACACGCCGGTATGGCCCACCATGTCGCAGTTGGCGAAGTTGAGGATGATCACATCGTAATTGCCACTCTCAATGCGCTTAACGGCCTCCTCGGTGACCTCGGGGGCGCTCATCTCCGGCTGGAGATCGTAGGTGGCCACCTTGGGGGAGGGGATCAGACAGCGGTCCTCGCCCGGGAACACCTGCTCGGCGCCGCCGTTGAAGAAGAAAGTCACATGGGCGTACTTCTCCGTCTCGGCAATGCGGAGCTGAGTATAGCCCTGGCGGGCGATATACTCACCGAAGATATTGGTCAGCTCCCGGTGGGGGAAGGCCACCAGCACGTTGGGCATGGTGGCGTCATACTCGGTAGTACACACATAGGTCACCGGGAAGTAGCCCTTTTTCCGCTCCACGTCGGTGAAGGCGGGGTCCACAAAGCAGCGGGTGATCTCCCGCGCCCGGTCGGGGCGGAAGTTGATAAAGATGATGGAGTCGCCCTCCTTCACCTTGCCGTCCTTGGTGCACACCACGGGCTCCACGAACTCATCGGTCACCCCGGCATCATAGGACCTCTGTACCGCGTCCACCGGGTCGGGATTCTGCACGCCCTCGCCCCGGGTCATGGCGTCGTAGGCCCGCTGCACCCGGTCCCAGCGCTTGTCCCGGTCCATGGCGTAGTAGCGGCCCATGACGGTGGCCACCTGGCCCACGCCCACCTCTTTGCACTTTTCCACCAGCTTTTCCACATAGCCCTTGCCGGAAGCGGGGGGCACGTCCCGGCCGTCCAGGAAGCAGTGGACATACACCCGGCCTAATCCCCGCTTTTTGGCCATCTCCAGCAGGGCGAACAGGTGGGTGATGTGGCTGTGCACGCCGCCGTCGGACAGAAGCCCCATCAGGTGGAGTGCACCGTCCCGCTCCTTGCAGTCGTCCATGGCCTCGATATAGGCCTCGTTCTCAAAGAAGCTGCCGTCCTCAATGGCGCGGCTGATGCGGGGCAGATCCTGGAACACCACCCGGCCGGCGCCGATGTTGGTGTGCCCCACCTCGGAGTTGCCCATCTGGCCCTCGGGAAGACCCACGTCCAGCCCGGAGGCGGACAGGCGGCAGCCGGGGTTTTCCGCAAAAATCTTGTCCAGGTTCGGCGTGCGGGCCGCGGCGATGGCGTTGCCAGCCCGCTCGTCCCATACGCCGAAGCCATCCATAATGATCAGGGTAGTCGGTGTCTTACTCATAATAACCTCGAATCTCTTCTTCTCTTTCCAAAACGGAGACGGGCGCGGGCGGCCCTGCGCTTCTCGCTGTCACGCTGCGGGTTGGGCGCACGTCCGGATCGTTAAGTCCGGGCTGCGCGAAAAATACCGCTCCAGGGTATCGCCCGTCGCCTGTTTTTTCGTCTGCGCCCTGCCTTAACTCCCCTGTACGCCTGCCCTCCGCGCTTCTTACTCCTGATTGGCCGCGTTCATGATCTCCACAAAGTCCGGGGCCTTCAGAGACGCGCCGCCGATCAGGCCGCCGTCCTCGTCGTCGCAAAGTCCGCTCCGCTCCATTTCCGCCTCCCGGCGAACATTTCACTCCGCTTCCTTGCTCCTCCTCTCCCAACGAGACCCGCTGTATCGCCGTCGGCGGCTTTGCCGCCTTACAATACGGCGTACCCCTTGCGGGTGCTGCGCTGGGCTCTCGTTGGGTTCCCGAACCGCCGCCCGACGCGGACGGCGTTACTCCTGGTTGGCCGCGTTCACGATCTCCACGAAGTCGGGGGCCTTCAGGCTGGCGCCGCCGATCAGACCGCCGTCCACGTCGGGCTGGGCCAGCAGCTCATGGGCGTTCTTTGCGTTCATGGAGCCGCCGTACTGGATGGTGACGGAGCGGGCCACGCGGGCGCCGTACAGCTTGCGGATGACGGTGCGGATGGCCTCGCAGACCTCACCGGCCTGCTCGGCAGTGGCGGTCTTGCCGGTGCCGATGGCCCAGATGGGCTCATAGGCGATAACCACATGGCGCATCTTCTCGGCGGGTACGCCGGAGAGGGCGGCCTTCACCTGGTAGGAGATCAGATCCATGGTGACGCCCAGCTCCCGCTGCTCCAGGCTCTCGCCCACGCAGACGATGGGGTACAGCCCCGCCTCCAGGGCGGCATGCACCTTCTTGTTGACGGTGAAATCGGTCTCATTGTAGTACTGGCGGCGCTCGGAGTGGCCGATCACCACATACTTGACGCCCAGCTCCTTGAGCATCTCCGGGGAGACCTCGCCGGTGTAGGCGCCGTGGGACTCGTAGTGGCAGTTCTCCGCGCCGATGGAGACGCGGCACTCTTTGAACAGGCGCACGGCGGCCTGGATATTCACATAGGGCACGCACAGCACTACCTCGCACCAGTTGGGCTTGCCCAGCAGGGGCTTAAGCTCCTCGGCAAATGCACGGGTTTCGGAGAGGGTTTTGTTCATTTTCCAGTTTCCAGCGATAATCGTCTTACGGTAGCGGCGGTTCACGGCAAACAATCCTTTCGATTTTGGAATAGCTATAAGGGGGCGGCGCGGCCCCAGCGCAGCGGTTCGTGCGGGGCCCTCGGCGGAGGAGCTGCCCGGCACGGAAGTTGTCACGCTGCGGCGGCGGCGCGGTCGCCGCACTGCTCACCCCTCCGCGAAAAACACCTTGCGCCTGCGGCGCAACTGCTTTTTCGTCTGCGGGCTTCGCTGTGCGGCTGCTCCGCTCGTCTCCGCGATTCTTTCTTACTTATCCAGCAGGCACGCCACGCCGGGCAGCTCCTTGCCCTCCAGGAACTCGAGGGAGGCGCCGCCGCCGGTGGAGATGTGGGTCATTTTGTCGGCGTAGCCCAGCTGGGCCACGGCGGCCGCGGAGTCACCGCCGCCCACAATGGTGATGGCGTCGGTCTCGGCCAGGGCCTGGGCCACGGCCCGGGTGCCCTCGGCAAAGGCGGGGAACTCAAACACGCCCATGGGGCCGTTCCAGATAACGGTGCCGGCCTCTTTCACGGCCGCGGCATACAGGGCGATGGTCTTGGGCCCGATGTCCATACCCATCATGCCGTCGGGGATACCCGCGCCGTCCACGGCCACCGGCTTGGCATCGGCGGAAAACTCCGCGGCGGCCACGCCGTCCACGGGCAGGAGCAACTTGACGCCCTTGTCCTTGGCCTTCTGCATCATCTCCCGGCAGTAGTCCAGCCAGTCGGCCTCCAGCAGGGAGTTGCCCACGCCGATGCCCTGGGCCTTGGCAAAGGTATAGCACATGCCGCCGCCGATGATGATGGTGTCGGCAATGTCCAGCAGGTGATTGATCACGCCGATCTTGGAGGACACCTTGGAGCCGCCCAGGATCGCCACCAGGGGGCGCTTGGGGTTAGCCAGGGCGCCGCCCATGATCTCCAGCTCCTTCTGGATCAGGAAGCCGGACACGGCGGGCAGGTAGGCTGCCACGCCGGCGGTGGAGGCGTGGGCGCGGTGCACGGCGCCGAAGGCGTCGGACACGTACACGTCGGCCATGGCCGCCATTTTCCTGGCCAGCTCGGGGTCGTTCTTGGTCTCGCCCTTCTCAAAGCGGGTGTTCTCCAGCAGCAGGATCTGGCCGGGCTTCAGGACGGCGGCCTTGGCGGTGGCATCGGGGCCCACCACGTCGGCAGCCATGATGACCTCGCGGCCCAACAGCTCGCTCAGGCGCTTGGCCACGGGAGCCAGGCTGAACTTGGGATCGGGTCCCTCCTTGGGTTTGCCCAGGTGGGAGCAGGCGATCACCGCCGCGTTCTGCTCCAGCAGGTACTGGATGGTGGGCAGGGCGGCCACGATGCGCTTGTCGTCGGTGATGGCGCCGGTGGCCTTGTCCTGGGGCACATTGAAGTCGCAGCGCAGCAGGACCTTCTTGCCCGCTACGTCGATATCCTTTACGGTCTTCTTGTTGTAGTTCATAGAGCCTCTCCTTTCATCGCGCCCTCCCCGGTCAGGCCGGGGAAGTCAAGCTGCCGCAGCGCCTCATAGGTCAGAATGGCCGCGGCGTTGGATAAGTTCAGGCACCGGGCCTCCGCCCGGATTGGGATGCGGATGCAGCGGTCGGCGTGAGCTCTGCGGAATGCCTCGGGCAGGCCGGCGGTCTCCTTTCCGAAAACCAGGTAGCACTCGTCCCGGAAAACCGCCTCAGTATAGGATCTGGGCGCCTTGGTGGTAGCCAGCCAGATATCCTCCGCGCCGGTCTTCTGAAAGAAGTCGTCCAGGTTTTCATATACCCGCACGTCCACCAGATGCCAGTAGTCCAGGCCGGCCCGCTTGACCGCCTTGTCGCTGATGTCAAAGCCCAGGGGCTTGATGAGATGCAGCCGGGTCCCGGTCACCGCGCATGTGCGCGCGATATTCCCCGTATTTTGGGGGATCTCTGGCTCAAACAGCACGATATTGAGCACCCTGTCTCCCCCTCCCGGTTACTACTTGGTCAGCGCAGGCTATTGTACTCCAAAACAGCAAGGATTTCAACCTTAAATGTGTAAATACGCGCTAAAACATTCAGTTTTCTTTCTGGAAGCAGCCCCTTCCTTTTCTTTTTATTGCCCCTTTCGTGCGCCGGTGAAATGTGCTATGATGAAGGGCGAATGGAAGAGGAGTGTGAAGCACGTGAAACAACCGCGCAATCCGCGCAGGCTGGTGGTCAAGGTGGGCACATCCACCCTCACCCGGGAGACCGGGAGCCTCAACCTGCAAAACATGGAGCATCTGGCCCGTGTATTGGCCGATCTGGAGGGCATGGGGTATCAGCCCGTCCTGGTGTCCTCCGGCGCCATCGGCATCGGCACCAAAAAGCTGCGGCTGGGGGAGCGCCCCACCGAGCTGCGGATGAAGCAGGCCGCCGCCGCCGTGGGCCAGTGCAGGATGATGCACATCTATGACAAGCTCTTTGCCGAGTACAACCGGACGGTGGCCCAAATCCTCCTCACCGGCGAGGACGTGGAGTCCCCCGTCCGCTCGGAGCATCTGCACAACACCTTTGAGGCCCTGCTGGAGCTGGGGGTGATCCCGGTGGTCAATGAGAACGACTCGGTGTCGTCAGCGGAGATCGAAACCGGCCAGTGCAAGGTGCTGGGCGACAACGACACCCTGTCCGCCATCGTGGCCCGGCTGTGCGGCGCGGGCCTGCTGGTGCTGTTCAGCGACATCGACGGACTGTATGACGCCGACCCCCGCACCCACCCCGACGCCCGGCTAATCCACCAGGTGGAGGCCATCACCCCGGAGCTGCGGGCCATGGCCGGCGGTGCGGGCACCTGGCGCGGCACCGGCGGCATGGCCACCAAGCTCAACGCCGCCCAGCTCTGCCTGGAGGCGGGGGTGGACATGGTCATCGCCAACGGGGCGCGGATGGAGGCCCTCTACGACATCGTGGAGGGGAAGAACGTGGGCACCCGCTTTTCTGCCCGGCGGGGCGCGCTGCAATAGAAAAGAAGGAGGAATCCCATGACTGTACTGGAGACCCAGGGTCTGGCCGCCCGGCACGCGGCCCGGGCGCTGGCCGTGGCGGGTACCGCCAGGAAAAACGCCGCTCTGGAGGCGGCCGCCAGAACCATCGAGGCCCGGCAGGGGGAGATCCTGGCGGCCAACGCCGCAGATCTGGAGGCGGCCATGGCCGCCGGACTCCGCCCCGCCCTGCTGGACCGGCTGGCGCTGGACGAGGGCCGCATCGCCGGCATTGTGGAGGGGGTGCGGCAGGTGGCCGCCCTCCCCGATCCCATCGGGGCGGTGACCAAAATGGACACCCGGCCCAATGGACTGACCATCGGAAAGCGCCGGGTCCCCCTGGGGGTGATCGGCATCATCTACGAGGCCCGGCCCAACGTGACGGTGGACGCCGCAGCCCTCTGCCTCAAGTCGGGCAACGCGGCGCTCCTCCGGGGCGGCAAGGAGGCCTTCCACTCCAACCAGGCCTTTGCGGCCGTCCTGCGGGACGCCCTGGAGGAGGCCGGCCTGCCCCGGGACTGCGTGGCCCTGGTGGCCGATACCAGCCGGGAGAGCGCCAACGAGCTGATGGGCCTGACGGAGTACCTGGACGTGCTCATCCCCCGGGGCGGGGCGGGGCTGATCCGCAGCGTGGTGGAGAACGCCCGGGTGCCGGTCATCCAGACCGGCGTGGGGGTGTGCCACATCTACGTCCACGAGAGGGCCGACCTGGACATGGCAGCCCGCATCCTCTACAACGCCAAGACCTCCCGCCCCTCGGTGTGCAACGCCGCCGAGTGCGTGCTGGTGGACCGGGCAGCGGCGCGGGACTTCCTGCCCCTGGCGTGGGAGCTGCTCCAAACCAAGGGCGTGGAGCTGAGGGGCTGCCCGGAAACCCGGGCCATCCTGGGGGACTGGGTCAAGCCCGCCGCTGAGGCCGACTGGGACACCGAGTTCGGCGACTACATCCTGGCCGTCAAGGTGGTATCCGGCTTTGACGAGGCGGTGGACTTCATCGCCTCCCACGGCACCGGCCACTCCGAGGCCATCGTCACCGCCGACTACTTCGCCGCCCAGCGCTTCCTGGACGAGGTGGACGCCGCGGCGGTGTACGTCAACGCCTCCACCCGCTTCACCGACGGCTTCGAGTTCGGCCTGGGGGCGGAGATCGGCATCTCCACCCAAAAAATGCATGCCCGGGGCCCCATGGGCCTGGAGGAGCTGACCAGCTCCAAATATGTAATCTACGGCACCGGACAGGTCCGGTGAGCATAGGATTCTAGGGGGCCGCCCGGCCCTCCGCGCGGCATAGCCGCTGCGGTTTCGCCTGCGCCCCGCGCCTCCGCGCTTCTTGTCACGCTGCGGCGGCTGCGCGACGGTGTCTAAGCCCCTCCGGCTGTGCAAGCCGGCCTGCGGCCCCTTCGGGCCCTCCGGTCCGTTCGCTCCGCTTTGGGTCTTACCCGCCTGCGCCCCGCGCCTCCGCGCTTCTTGGTACATACGGCTGCCATGCCGTATGAAGGAGGTGCTGACCATGTTGGAATACCGGCTGGAGCCGGAGGGCGGGCTCCTCGTCTGTGCGCTGGGCACTCTGGAGGTGGGGGGCGGTCAGATTGTGGAGTGCTCCCTGTGCCTGTCGGATATCCTGCCCGAGCGGCGGGTGGCCCTGGCGGTGGAGCTTCTGGAGGGCGAACAGCTCCGGGGCACGCGGCTCTATACCGTGCCGCCCCACCATGAGGACGGCCCCGCCGACGTGCGGATAGAGGGCATCCGCTTCTACCTGCCCGGCGGCGCGGGACCGGAGGGGCTGACTCTCCGGGCCGACGCCCACTATATCGACCGGGGTGACCGCTGCGTGTTGCCCTGACCCCTTTGAGGGCCCCTTTGGGGCCCTCAAAATTTATGCTTGCATCTTTCGCCTTCTTTCCCTATAATGTCACTCACTGCGCAATGCGCAGAATCGGACATTGAAGGAGATCGAGAAATGAAACAACAAGTCACTCTGGCGCTGAGCCTCACCCTGGCGGCCGGCCTTCTGGCCGGCTGTGCCGACACGACGGGCGGGAGCCAGCCGACTGGGGCGGCCCAAACATCCCCTGCGGATGCCACACCGAGCGCGGCGCAGAGCGCCGCCTTTACCGACGAGATGAAGATCCCCCATGCCGTGGATCTCTCCCCCGAGGACGGCGCCGACTCCGTGGAGCGGCTGGGCGACCACGCGGACTCCCCCTACTTTGCCCACCCCGACTACTACCACATGCAGTCCAGCGACACCCTCACGATCCTGACCGGCTTCCAGACCATGCAGCAGACCAGCGAATGGGCCTGCGGCGTCACCAGCACCCTGATGGTGCTCAACTGGTATGACCGGCTGGGCGACTGGAACGAGGAGAGCCTGGCCGCCCTGCGCCACTCCCTGGAGGGCACCGGGCTGGCCGGCTACCCCGGCACCACCCTGCGGCAGGCCATGGATATCTTTGACGGCGTGGGCGGATTTACCTATACCACCAACCTGGACTACGAGGACCCCTCCTCCGAGGTCTGGATGGACACCATCCAGGGCTGGCTGGCCGAGGGCAAGCCGGTCATGGTCTGCTGGAACGACTGGGGCGGACACTGGCAGGTGATCATCGGCTACGACACCATGGGCACCGAGACCCAGCAGGACGACGTGTTCATCGTGGCCGACCCCTACGACACCACCGACCACTGTCAGGACGGCTACGGCGTGCTGATGGCGGAGCGCTTCCTGTATAACTTCTCCATGTACGGCGCTTTCCCGGAGGAGGAGGGCGGCAGCGACTTCCTCTTCCTGGTGGCCTCCCCTGCGGAATAAACCAGAAAATCCCGTGCGGCACACACCGCACGGGATTTTTTTAGAACTGGAAGACCGCGCCGATCACCGCCGAGGCGGCGATGAACACGATGGGGTGGAGTTTTTTCAGGGGCTTCACCTGGAGGCACACGAAGATGACCACCGCCAGGGCGATCCCCTTCCACTGGAACAGGGCCGCCGCGCCGCCGGTCTGGAAGGCGCTCAGGTTCAGCAGGGCGATGGAGCAAACCTCCGCCAGCGCCGCGGCGATAAGGGCGGTGGAGGCGGGGCGGATGCCGTAGAACACCGCGTCCACCCCCCGGCTCTCCCGGAACTTCTTCAAAAAGCCCGCGATGACCAGGATGACGAGGATGGAGGGGCACACCAGGCCCAGGGTGGCGATAACGCCCCCCGCGATGCCGCCGGTGTGGAAGCCCACGTAGGTGGCCATGTTCACCCCCATGGGGCCGGGGGTGGACTCGGAGATGGCGATCATGTTGGCCAGCTCTCCGGAGGTGAACCAGCCGGTGCGCTGCCCGATGTCGGTAAGGAAGGGAATGGTGGCCAGGCCGCCGCCGATGGCGAACAGCCCCGCCTTGAAAAACTCAAAGAAGAGCTGAAGGTAGATCACGGCCGCAGCCCTCCTCTCGCCGCCCGGATGCACAGTCCGGCCACGCCGGCGGCCACCACCAGCACCACGGGGGAACAGAGAAAGCTGAGCACGCTCCCCGCCCACCCGGCTGGGAAGGACACAAAGCTGCCGAGCACCGCCAGCACCAGCACCACCGCGAAGACGCCCGCCGTCGGCCCGTCCACCACCGTGCTCTTGCGCAGCTTGAGCACGCTGGACAGGATCAGGGCGCACACACAGGCCCGCACGCCGTTGAAGGCGTGCACCACCACGGGCTGCTCGGCAAAGTTCTGGAGGAAGGCGGCGATGAGCATGATGATGACCAGGCAGGGGAACACCAGTCCCAGGGTGGCCACCACGCCCCCCGCCGCTCCCTTCCGGCTGTGCCCCACAAATGTGGCGGTGTTGACGGCGATGATGCCGGGGGTACACTGGCCGATGGCGAAGTAGTCGGAGAGCTCCTCCTCCGTGGCCCAGCCCCGCTTCTCCACCAGCTCCCGCTGGAGGATGGGCAGCATGGCATATCCCCCGCCGAAGGTGCAAACCCCGATTTTGGCAAAGGTCAAAAACAGGTCGGCATAGATGTTCACGTCACTCCAGCCCCTCCAGCTCCTCCAGCCACAGGGCCGCCACGGCGTCGGAGGGCATGCGCCAGTCGCCCCTGGGAGAGAGGCTGACCGAGCCCACCTTGGGTCCGTCAGGCAGGCAGGAGCGCTTGAACTGCTGGGCGAAGAAGCGGCGGTAGAAGGTACGCAGCCACTGGAGCACGACGGCCCGGGGGTAGGTGCGGCCGAAGGCGTGCTCAGCCAGCCGGAGCACCTTCCGTGGCGGGAAGGCCCAGCGGATGGCATAGTAGAGGAAGAAGTCGTGTAGCTCGTAGGGGCCCACCAGATCCTCGGTCTTCTGGGCGATCTGCCCCTCGATGGCGGGCAGGAGTTCGGGGGAAACGGGGGTGTCCAGGATATCACTGAGCACATGGGAGAGGGCCTCGTCCTCCTCCGCCTTGTCCCCGGCCACATAGGACACCAGACGGCGCACCAGGGTCTTGGGGATGGAGGCATTGACACTGTACATGCTCATGTGGTCGCCGTTGTAGGTGGCCCAGCCCAGGGCCAGCTCAGAGAGGTCTCCGGTACCCACCACCAGTCCGCCGCACTGGTTGGCCACGTCCATGAGCACCTGGGTGCGCTCCCGGGCCTGGCTGTTCTCAAAGGTCACATCGTGGTCGTCCATGGACTGGCCAATGTCCTTGAAGTGCTGTCGAACCGCCGCGCCGATGTCGATGCGCCTGAGGGTGGCCCCCAGCCGCTCGGCCAGCTCCACGGCGTTGTCCCGGGTGCGCTCGGTGGTGCCGAAGCAGGGCATGGTAACGGCAATCATGTCGCTGGCCGGCCGGTCCATCAGGCGCATGGCCACGCTGGTGATGAGGATGGCCAGGGTGGAGTCCAGCCCGCCGGACAGGCCCACCACCGCCGCCTGTGCGCCGCTGTGCTCCATGCGCTTTTTGAGGCCCAGCGCCGCCAGGAGGATGATCTCGTCGCAGTGTTCGCTGCACTCGGCGCCGTCCTCCGGGACGAAGGGCAGGGGGTTGACATGGCGGGTGAGGGTGGTGGTGCACGGCTCCAGGGCGAAGGGGACGGTGATCACCCGGCTGTCCGCATTGGAGCGGAAGGTGGTCAGGCGGCGGCGCTCGTAGTCCAGCCGCTCCACGTCCACCTCGGACACGGTGAGCCCGGTGGCGAAGCGGCGCTCGGCCAGCAGGGCGCCGTTCTCGGCCACGATGTTGTGGCCGTTGAAGACCAAGTCGGTGGTGGACTCCCCCTCCCCGGCGTTGGCGTAGACATAGCCGCACACCAGCCGGGCGGACTGGCCGCACACCAGGCGGCGGCGGTACTCGGCCTTGCCCACCAGCTCGTCGGAGGCGGACAGGTTGAGGATAACGGTGGCCCCCGCCTCGGCCAGGGCCACAGAGGGGGGCGTGGAGGCCCACAGATCCTCACAGATCTCCACCCCCACAGTGAGGCCGGGCATGCTCTCGCAGGGGAAGATCACGTCGGAGCCCAGATAGACCTCCTGCCCGCAGAAGGAGAATAGACGGTCGCCGGGGCCGGCAGGCTCAAACCAGCGCTTCTCGTAGAACTCCCCGTAGTTGGGCAGGTAGGTCTTGGGTACCAGGGCCAGAATCTCCCCCCGGTGGAGCACGGCGGCGCAGTTGTAGAGCTTGTTCTGGTGCCGCACGGGCAGCCCCACGGCGGCCAGGAGATCCAGGTGCTTGGTGGCCTCCAGGATGGTGGCCAGCCCCTCCTCCGCGCCACGGAGCAGGGTGTCCTGAAGGAAGAGGTCGCCGCAGGTGTAGCCGGTGAGGCACAGCTCGGGCAGGGCCAGCACCCGCACCCCCTGCTTATCGGCCTCCCGCATGAGGGTGAAAATCTGTTCGGCGTTGTAGCGGCAGTCGGCCACCCGGATCTGGGGCGTGCCGGCGGCCACCTTGATGAATCCATCGCGCATAGAAAGGCGCCTCCTTATGGCGTATCATGGTCTGTGCCTTTATGATACCCCAAACCGCAGTGGATTGCAACGCCCGCCCCGGGGATTTACCCCAGCTTGCGGGCGAAGTCGGCCAGAGCTTCGGAGATTTTGAGCTGCTGGGGGCACACTGCCTCGCAGCTCCGGCAGCCGATGCAGGCGGCGGGCCGCTTCTCCTCCGGCAGGGCTTCCACCGCCATGGGGGCGATAAAGCCGCCGCCGGTGAAGGTGTGCTCGTTGTAGAGGGCCAGCAGGCCGGGGATGTCCAGGTGCCGGGGGCAGTGGTCCACGCAGTAGCGGCAGGCGGTGCAGGGAAGCACCTGCTCCCGCACCATGCCGGCGGCCACGTCCAGCAGGGCGGCCTTTTCGGCCTCACTCAGAGGCCGGTCGGTTTCGAAGGTGTCCAGGTTGGCCCGCAGCTGCTCCAGGCTGGACATGCCGGAGAGCACCATAGTCACGCCGGGCACCCCCTGGAGGAAGCGGAAGGCCCAGCCCGGCATGCTCTCCTCCGGCCGCAGGACGGCCAGGCGGGCGGCGTCCCCGTCGGACAGCCTGGCCAGCCGCCCGCCCCGCAGGGGCTCCATCACCCAGATGGGGATATGGCGGCGGTTCAGCTCCTCCGCCTTGGCCCTGGCGCCCTGGAAGTCCCAGTCCAGGTAGTTGAGCTGGAGCTGGCCGAACTCCATGTATTCCCCATAGGCGTCCAGGAAGCGCTGGATCACCGCCAGGGAGCCGTGGGCGGAGAAGCCCAGGTGCCGGATGCGCCCGGCCTCCTTCTGGCGGAGCAGGTACTCCAGCACGCGGTTGTCCGGGTCCAGATAGGGGCCCACGTTGCGCTCGTATACGTTGTGAAAGAGGTAGAAGTCGAAGTAGTCCACGCCGCACTTCTCCAGCTGCTCCTCGAAGATGGCCTCCACCCTGTCCGGCCGGATGTTGGACACGTCGTAGCCGGGGAATTTGGAGGCCAGGAGCCAGCTCTCCCGCGGATAACGGGACAGCACGCGGCCCATCACCCGCTCGGAATTGCCGTTGTGATAGCCATAGGCCGTGTCAAAGTAGTTGGCCCCCCGCTCCATGGCCAGGGCCACCATCTCGGCCACCGCCGCCTCGTCCACGTCGCCGTCCCCACCGCCGGGCAGCAGAGGCAGCCGCATGCTGCCGAAGCCCAGCATGGGCAGGCGCAGGTTTTGAAAGTCCTTGTAGATCACGGAATGTCACTCCCATACATTGATTTCAATTTACCTTACTCCCTGGAGTACACTCCAAGTCAAGCCTTTTTTCCAAAAACACCGAAAAGCCCCGGCCAAAGGCCGGGGCTTTTCGGGTGTGTGTTGTGTGTCTTGCAAAGGTGTTGGAGAGGGATAAGAGAGGAATTGGTTTGGGAGGATGGTCTCATTCGATTCATCTCTGAATCTGTCTGTATCATACCGTGTAAATAAGACTAAATCGTGTCTTTAATGTGAATAAACTGTAAATATCAGTTTTTTATGTATTGGAGGCGGGATGTCACCCGGTCAGATCGGCGGGCGGGGACAAGCCCCGCCCATACAGTGCCGCGTATCATGCGGAACTCGATATGCCCCCAACCAGGCAGGGGCGGCCCTTGGGGCCTCCCGCGGGCGGGGACAAGCCCCGCCCCTACAGCGCCGCGTATCATGCGGAACTCGATATGCCCCCAACCAGGTAGGGGCGGCCCTCGTGGCCGCCTGCGGGCGGGGACAAGCCCCGCCCCTACAGCGCCGCGTATCACGCGGAACCCGATATACCCCAACTAGGTAGGGGCGGCCCTCGTGGCCGCCCGCGGGCGGGGACAAGCCCCGCCCCTACAATGCCGCGTATCACGCGGAACCCGATATAACCTCCAGCCAGGTAGGGGCGGCCCTCGTGGCCGCCCGCGCTCCGGGATAAAGTGGACTCTTGACTTTCCTTCCCCTCAGTGATATAGTAGGTCCGTTCAAATTGGCTTTGACGGAGACGAACCCGCACAGCGGCGGACAGAGAGGGGCGCGCACGGTGGAAGCGCCCCACGACACGCGGCGGCTGTACCACTCCCGAGCCGCCCGGGATGACCGGGCCGGGGCTTTCCCGTTACAGGAAGTCACAAGCGGCCAGTTGCCACGCTGCACGCCCTCTGCGGCGGCCAGCTGTTCCACGCTGTGCCGAACCTGCCGCCGGGCTTTGCCCGACCGTTCGTTCGGCCTGCGCGTGTTGCGGTTGTCCTGCCGGGCGTCTCTGTGTCTCTGGCAAGCAGGGTGGAACCGTGGGACGTATGACAGCGCCTCACCCCTGACACACTCAGGGGTGAGGCGTTTTTTGCTGTAACCCCGCCGCATTTTTACCGGGGCGGGCGCCGTGTGCCGCCCCACAGACGAGAAGGAGGTTATCAGAATGTCCGAAGAGAACAAGAACAGTGAATTTTCCTTTGAAAACGAGAGCTACCGCAAGACCTACTGGCACACCTGCTCCCACATTCTGGCCCAGGCGGTGAAGCGCCTGTACCCGGAGGTAAAGCTGGCCATCGGCCCCTCCATCGACGAGGGCTTTTACTACGACATGGACTCCCCCTTCCCCTTCACTCCGGAGATCCTGGAGAAGCTTGAGGGAGAGATGCGCAAGATCTGCAAGGAGAAGCTGAAGCTGGAGCGCTTTGAGCTGCCCCGGGAAGAGGCCCTCAAGTTCATGGAGGAGAAGGGCGAGCCCTACAAGGTGGAGCTGATCCATGATCTGCCGGAGGACGCCCACATCTCCTTCTACAAGCAGGGCGAGTTCACCGATCTGTGCGCCGGCCCCCATCTGGACTCCACCGGCCGGGTCAAGGGCAACGCCATCAAGCTGACCGCCTGCAACGCCGCCTACTGGCGGGGCGACTCCAGCCGCCAGACCCTCCAGCGCATCTACGGCATCGCCTTCCCCAAGAAGGACGAGCTGGACGCCTACCTCCAGCGCATTGAGGAGGCCAAGAAGCGGGATCACCGCAGGCTGGGGAAGGAGCTGGGCCTGTTCACCATTATGGACGAGGGCCCCGGCTTCCCCTTCTTCCTTCCCAAGGGCATGGTGCTGAAGAACACCCTCATCGACTACTGGCGGCAGGTGCACAAGCGCTACGGCTATGTGGAGATCTCCACCCCCATCATGCTCAACCGCTCCCTGTGGGAGCGCTCCGGCCACTGGGACCACTACAAGAACAACATGTACACCACCGTCATCGACGAGGAGGACTTCGCCGTCAAGCCCATGAACTGTCCCGGCGGCATGCTGGTCTACAAGAACGAGCCCCACTCCTACCGGGATCTCCCCCTGCGGGTGGGCGAGCTGGGCCTGGTGCACCGGCATGAGCTGTCCGGCGCCCTCCACGGCCTGTTCCGGGTGCGCTGCTTCACCCAGGACGACGCCCACATCTTTATGACCCCCGACCAGCTCAAGGACGAGATCAAGAACGTGGTCAAGCTCTTTGACGAGGTGTACTCCGTCTTTGGCCTGCACTATGAGATCGAGCTGTCCACCATGCCGGAGGATCACATCGGCACCGTGGAGCAGTGGGAGCACAACCAGGACATCCTGAAAGAGGCCATCACCGAGATGGGCAAGACCTACGTGATCAACGAGGGCGACGGCGCCTTTTACGGCCCCAAGCTGGACTTCCACCTGGCCGACTCCCTGGGCCGCACCTGGCAGTGCGGCACCATCCAGCTCGACTCCCAGCTCCCTGAGCGCTTTGAGCTGGAGTACGTGGGCGCGGACAACGAGAAGCACCGCCCCATCATGATCCACCGGGTGGTGCTGGGCTCCATCGAGCGGTTCATCGGCGTCATCACCGAGCACTTCGCCGGCGCCTTCCCCACCTGGCTGGCCCCAGTGCAGGTCAAGGTGCTCCCCATCACCGACCGGGCGGCGGAGTACGCCGACCAGGTGGCCGCCAGGCTGGACGCGCTGGGCTACCGGGTGGAGACCGACCACCGCAGCGAGAAGATCGGCTTCAAGATCCGCCAGGCCCAGTTGGAGAAGGTGCCCTATATGCTGGTGGTGGGCGACAAGGAGGCCGAGACCGGCGGCGTGGCCGTGCGCAACCGCCACGGCGGGCAGACCGTCATGAGCTTCGACGCCTTTGCCGCCAAGCTCAGGGACGAGGTGGACTCCAAGGCCCTGGAGCAGAACTGACCTTCCCCCGATTTTGATACGCCCTGGGCGGCCATAGGCCGCCCAGGGCGTATCTGTTCTTACGGGTCGTTTCCCCTCCCTGCCCCGTAGGTCTCTTTTTGCGGACAGGCCTTTCCATAGACCCCCAATTTCTCAAGAATGCACAGCGGCGGCCCGCGCATCCACGCAAGCCGCCGCTATTCCTTTGCCTTCATCGCGTCCACCAGCCGGGCCAGCGCCTCCGCCTCCCGCTCCGTCAGCCCGTCGGTGTGAATCGCCGGAGCACTCTCCCGCTCCGGGAACACCAGCGCATCCACCGAGAAGTCCAGCAGCTCCATCATCTGAAAGAGTAATGGAACGGACGGCAACCGACGGGATCCTTCTATATTTTTTAGGTGGATCGGCGTAATGTCCAGCATTTCAGCCAGACACTCCTGTGTTAGCCCTTTTTTCATGCGGGCGGTGCGAATGGTCTCTCCCAGCGCCCTGCGATCCAGTTCCATCCTCATATCTAACAGCACCCCTTTTAGGTATCTTAAAGTTAATATTCTCTATTGCAAATTTCCTAAAAGATTATTATAATAGATGCTATAAGATACCCCTCACTAAAATGAACTGCGATTACTGGGGTGATTATATGTGGGAAGTCGTAGCTTTTGTCATTATCATAGTTATCGGAATTTTCTATCTCATAGGTACTTATTTTGGCGCTGGTGCCGTTATTTTAGTAATCGGCGCTATTGTATTTGGATTTTATAAATTTCTTCATTTTGGTGATACAGCAGAAGAAGAATCCGAATATGTAGAAAACGCTCTCAAGTTTATAGAATTTACGAAAAGATTAAATTCCCCTCTGCTTACGTTATTTGCCACTCCCAAACATATTGGAGTCGTTTTATCTGATGATGCTTTGGGTATATGTGTGCAAATGTGTTTGGCTACAACCTCAGATGCGAGGTTAGAAAAAGCCAGGCGTGATCTATTGGAAAAAGAGCTGGTAAAGCATATTGATGGTAATAATGGATTGCAATTATACAGAGAGCTATGCTTAGATGTCGACTTGTGGAAGCATGATGAAGATCATCCGATTATATTAAAATATCTTCTGCCGCCGTATAATAGAGCCCGGAGCGAATTACAACAATTAGATACATATATAAATGCACTCAAGCGCCGATACAAAAAGCAATACCAAAAAGAACTAAAGATTGTTACTTGGATTGATTATAAATAAAACGAGAGGTGAACACGATGCCATCCAGCGACTACAACAAGTACCTCGCCGCCATCAAGGCGGCCAACGACATGGAGAACAAAGAGCTTTTGCGGCAGATCAAAAACGAGCTTATCGCCAATTACGGCCTCATGGACGACGACGTGGACTATCTGCTCCGGCAGTTCCGCTACAACGTCTGACTGACAGAGGGGTGCCCCGGCCGCAGGCCGGGGCACCCCTTTTGTGTGGACTTTACGGGCGGCCCATGCTACAATAGAATTCGGTACTTCATTAAGAGACAAAGGATGGATGGGAATGGGAACGACCCTCAGTACCCTGAGCAATCTGGCAATCTACATCGGCCTGGTGGTGGTGGGCGCCTTTCTGGGCTCCCGCAAGGCACTGCGCAGCCGTCCCCTGGCGTGGGTGGGCAAGCTCCAGTTCGCGGCCCTCATGATCCTCATTGTCACCCTGGGCATCAACCTGGGCGCCAATGACGAGGTGGTCTCCTCCCTGGGGCAGATCGGCCTGGCGGCCCTGGTGATCACAGTGCTGGCCATGGCCGGCTCCCTGCTGTGCCTCACCCTGCTGCGGCGGTTCGTGCTCAAGCTGGACCACTACGGCCTGCCCCGGGGCAGCGAGGCCGCCCGGGAGGAGGAGGCCCACCACGGCGGCAAGGCGGACAACTCCCTCACCTTCCTCATTGTCATTGCCGTAGTGCTGGGGATGCTGGCGGGCCGCTTCGTGCTCCCCGCCGCCGTTACCGCCCACTGCGGCACGGTCATCAGCTTCGGCCTCTACCTGCTCCTCTTTATGGTGGGCATGGACATGGGCAAGCAGGGCACCCTGCTGGCCGACATCAAGACCGCCGGCTTCCAGGTGCTGCTGGTGCCAGTGGCGGTGTGCGCGGGCTCCCTGGCCTTCGCCGCCCTGGCCGGCCTCTTCCTCCCACTGGGGGTGAAGGACTCCATGGCCGCCGCCTCCGGCCTGGGCTGGTACTCCCTGGCCCCCACCCTGCTGGCCCCCTACTCCCTGTCGGTGTCCGCCGTGGCCTTCCTGTCCAACGTGATGCGGGAGATCTTCGCCATCATCACCATCCCCATTGTGGCCAAATACGTGGGCTATGTGGAGTGCGCCTCCCTGCCCGGCGCGGCGGCCATGGACACGGTGCTCCCCGTGGTGGTGGGCGCCACCCACGAGCGCATCACCATCTACTCCTTTACCTCCGGCGTGGTGCTATCCCTGGCGGTGCCCCTGCTGGTGCCCGCCATCGTGGCCCTGCCCTTCTGAGAGGAGGTCTTCTGCATGGAAATTGAACGCCGCTGGCTGGTGGAGGGCTGGCCCGCCCTGACCCCCTCCTCCGTCCTTCGAATGGATCAGGGCTACTTTGCCGTCCGCCCCGCCATCCGCATCCGCCGGGAGGCCGTCCTGGGCGGGGAGACCCGTTACGTCCTCTGCTTCAAGGGGGGCGCGGGCCTGGCCCGGGAGGAGGTGGAGGTGGACGTGGACGAGGGGCGCTACCTCCGCCTCAAGGCCATGCTGTCCGGCCCCATGATTGAGAAGGAGCAGCGCCGCTATTCCCTCCCCGGCGGCCTCACGCTGGAGGTCAACCAAGTCGATCCCGCCCTGGAGAGCGGCTTCTACTACGCCGAGGTGGAGTTTGACACCGAGGCCGCCGCCCTGGCCTGGACGCCGCCGGAGGCACTGACGGCCTACCTCTCCCACGAGGTCACTGGCCAGCCCGGCGAGAGCATGGCGGCCTACTGGGCCCGCACCCGAGGCTGAAAAAACTCCCCCGCAGGCATGGCCTGCGGGGGAGTTTCGGTTATTTTCTGTTGTCCGTCTCCTCCGGGAGCACCTCCACCCGGATCTCCAGCACCCGGCGGTGGTCCACCTTGGTCACCGTCACGTCCAGGCCGTCGGAGACGAAGCGGTCGCCCTCCTCAGGCACACGGCCGATCTGCTCCATCACCCAGCCGGAGATGGTGTTGGAGTCGCACTCCCCCTTTATCTTGAACAGGTCAAAGAGGTCGGTCAGATCGGCGGAGCAGGAGATCAGGTAGCTGCCGTCCTCCTGCTTCTTGAACTCCTCGATGACCTCGTCGTGCTCGTCCCAGATCTCGCCCACCAGCTCCTCCACGATATCCTCCAGGGTGACCAGGCCCTCGGTGCCGCCGTACTCGTCCACCACAATGACCATGTGGGCTTTCTCCCGCTGGAGGATGCGCAGCAGCTCGGAGATCTTGGTGTTGCCGGTGGTATAGAGCATGGGGCCCAGCATCTCCTTCACGCTGGTCAGGCCGCGGTAGCGGGCCGCGTGGAAATCCTTCTCATGGATGACGCCGATGATGTTGTCGATGTCCTCGTGGTACACCGGCAGGCGGGAATACCCGTTCTCAGCGAAGATCTTGGCGATCTCCTCCATGGAGTCGGTGTCCTCCACCGCCACGATGTCCACCCTGGGGGTGAGGATCTCCTCCACCTCCAGGTCGTGGAACTCGATGGCCGCCCGGATAAGGCGGCTCTCATGCTGGTCCAGGCCGCCCTCGCTCTCCGCCTGGTCCACCAGAGTGACCAGCTCCTCCTCGGTAATGCCGCCGTCCGCCGATTTGCGGAACACCTTGGACAGCAGCCGCTTCCACTGGGTAAACAGGAAGTTCAGCGGGGTAAGGACCGTACGGAGCACCCCCAGCAGCGGGGTGGCAAACATGGCAAACCGCTCGGGGGACTCCTTGGCCAGGCTCTTGGGGGAGACCTCGCCGAAGATCAGGATCACCACGGTCAGCACAATGGCGGACACGGTAGGTCCAGTCACCTCATCAATCAGGTGGATAAAGAGTACCGCGCCGATGGTGGTGGCCACGTTGTTGACGATGTTATTGCCGATAAGCAGGGTGGAGAGCAGCTTGTCGTAGTCCTCCGCCAGAGCCAGGGTACGGGCCGCCCGCTGGTCGCCTCCGTCTGCCCAGCTCTTGAGCCGCACCCGGTTCAGGGAGGTAAAGGCGGTCTCCGTGGCAGAGAAATAGCCTGACATGATAACACAGAACACAAGACCCACGATCATGGCGATACTGGCACTGTCCAACATAAGAAAATATTCAACTCCAACTCTTTCAGTTTTGAAATCAACGCGCAAAGGGACAACCCTATCCCCCGCGGGTAAGGCTGTCCCTGACCGATTCCATTATGTACTTGCAACTAGGCGGAGGTTCGTCCACGAGGGCTCACCGTCTCCTTTTTGGTTTATTGGTGTGTAGTATAGCACAGCTTCCTGCAAAATGCAAGGGGAAGGTTGACTTTTCCTGTCCCGCCCCCCATAAGCGAAAAAACGCGCCCAGCCTGCGGCTGGGCGCGTTTTTGATGCTCTTTTACGGGTGATTACACCAGCTGGACGATGGCCATCTCGGCGCAGTCGCCGCGGCGGGGCCCGATCTTCACGACGCGGGTGTAGCCGCCGTTGCGGGTGGCGTACTTGGGGCCGATCTCGTCAAACAGCTTCTTGGCCACATCCTCCTTGGTCAGGTAGGACAGAGCCTTGCGGTAGTTGGCCAGATTGGCGTTCTTGGCCAGGGTGATCATCTTCTCGGCCATGGGAGCCACTTCCTTGGCGCGGGAGACGGTGGTCTTGATCTGGCCGTTCTCCAGCAGATAGGTGGTCATGGCGCGCAGCATCGCGATGCGCTGATCCGTGGGCTTGCCAAGCTTACGGTTGTGAGACATGAGATTCCACTCCTAACGGATGTTCGCCAAGGCGAACTCCTACTCTTAAATTCGTCCGTGGGGAGATTCCCCCGAAAGGGCGCTCCATGGGAGCCGGCCGGACCCGGGAGGGGACGTTACGTGCCCCCGGGCCGCCCTTTCCTCCGGCCGTCAGTTTTCCTCGTCGGCCAGGTGCAGGCCCATCATGGCCAGCTTGTTGATGACCTCTTCCAGGCTCTTGCGGCCCAGGTTGCGCACCTTCATCATCTCGTCCTCGGTCTTGGAGATCAAGTCCTCGACGGTGTTGATGTTGGCCCGCTTGAGGCAGTTGAAGGAGCGGACAGACAGATCCAGCTCCTCGATGGTCAGCTCCAGCACCTTGTCCCGCTGGGTCTCCGCCTTCTCCACCACCGTGGACTTGGAGCCCATGGTCTCAGAGAGATCGGTGAAGAGGACGAAGTGATCACAGAGGATGCGGGCGCCCAGGCTGACCGCGTCCCGGGCGGTGATGGTCCCGTCGGTCCACACCTCCAGGGTCAGCTTGTCGTAGTCGGTGGCGTCGCCTACACGGGTGTTCTCCACCGTGTAGTTGACCTTGCGCACCGGGGTATAGATGGAGTCCACCGGGATCAGGCCGATGATGGTCTGGGCCGGCTTGTTCCGGTCGGCAGGCACATAGCCGCGGCCGTGGGACAGGGTCAGCTCCATGTTGAGGCTGGCGTCGGGACCCAGGGTGGCGATGTGCAGCTCCGGGTTGAGCACCTCCACCTCGCCGTCGGCCTTGATGTCGCCGGCGGTGACCTCGCACTCGCCGCTGGCCTCAATATAGACCGTCTTTACGCCCTCGGAGTGTAGCTTTGCGATGATGCTCTTTACATTGAGGACGATCTCGGTCACGTCCTCCTTTACGCCGGGGATGGTGGAGAACTCATGCTGCACGCCTGCGATCTTGATGGACGTGACCGCCGTACCGGGCAGGGACGAGAGCAGGATGCGGCGCAGGGAATTACCCAACGTGGTGCCGTAACCGCGCTCCAGGGGCTCCACCACATACTTGCCGTAGGAACCGTCGCCGGGGTTCTCCACACATTCAATGCGGGGCTTCTCGATTTCTACCATGTGTTACCCTCCTTTTCGCGGCTGCGGGCACAAGGCCCGCAGCCCTATACAGCTCACCAATAATCGAGGGTACAAGCAGTGTTACTTGGAGTACAGCTCGACGATCAGGTGCTCCTCGACGGGCAGATCGATGTCCTCGCGGGCGGGCATCTGCACCACGGTGCCCTTCAGCGCGTTCTTGTCCCGCTCCAGCCACTTGGGCACCAGAACAGTGGGGGCGTCCCCACCGGTCAGGCGCTTGAACTTGACGGAGGAGCGGCTGGACTCCTTGACCTCAATCACGTCGCCCGCCTTGACCAGGTAGGAGGGGATATCCACCCGCTGGCCGTTGACGGTGAAGTGGCCGTGGCCCACCAGCTGACGGGCCTCACGGCGGGTCATGGCGAAGCCCAGACGGTACACCACGTTGTCCAGACGGCGCTCCACGAAGGTCAGCAGATTCTCACCGGTCTTGCCGGGCATACGGGCGGCCTTCTCATAGTACATCCGGAACTGCTTCTCCATGATGCCGTAGACGAACTTGACCTTCTGCTTCTCGGTCAACTGGAGGGCATACTCGCTCTTCTTCTTTCTCATCTGGCCGCCGGGATTGCGGTTGCTCTCCTTCTTGGCATAGCCCATGGCGGCAGGAGAAATGCCCAGCGCACGGCAGCGCTTGGCGATAGGCTGCATATTCTTTGCCATTTGTTCTTCCTCCTTCTCTTACACGCGGCGGCGCTTCGGCGGACGGCAGCCGTTGTGGGGGATGGGAGTCACGTCCTTGATCAGAGTGACCTCCAGGCCCACGGCCTGCAGGGCGCGGATGGCGGCCTCACGGCCGGCGCCGGGGCCCTTCACGTACACCTCGACGGTCTTCAGGCCGTGCTCCATGGCGGCCTTGGCGGCCGTCTCGGCGGCCGTCTGCGCGGCGAAGGGGGTGGACTTACGGGAACCGCGGAAGCCCAGGCCGCCGGAGGAGGCCCAGGACAGGGCGTTGCCGCCCATATCGGTCACGGTGACCATGGTGTTGTTGAAGGAGGAACGGATATGCACCTGGCCCTTCTCAACGTTCTTGCGCTCGCGGCGCTTGCGGATAACCTTCTTACCCTTGGTAGCGGTAGCCATGTGTTTCTCCCTCCCTTACTTCTTCTTGTTGGCGACGGTGCGCTTGGGGCCCTTGCGGGTGCGCGCGTTGGTCTTGGAGCGCTGACCGCGGACGGGCAGGCCCTTGCGGTGCCGCATGCCGCGGTAGCAGCCGATCTCGGTCAGGCGCTTGATGTCCATCGCCACGTCACGGCGGAGGTCGCCCTCCACAGTGTAGCTGTGGCCGATGATCTCGCGCAGCTTGGCCTCATCTTCCTCGGTCAGATCCTTCACGCGGGTGTCGGGGTTGATTCCGGCCTCGGCCAGGATCTTGTTGGCGCTGGTGCGCCCAATGCCGTAGATATAGGTCAGGCCGATCTCTACCCGCTTATCCTTCGGCAAGTCAATGCCAGCAATACGTGCCATACTGTTTCAGCACCTCCTATTAACCTTGTCTCTGCTTGTGCTTGGGATTCTCACAAATAACCATGACCTTGCCCTTGCGCTTAATGATCTTGCACTTCTCGCACATGGGCTTCACGGACGGTCTTACTTTCATGATAAACCTCCTTGAATGCCTTGATGGCCCCGGAACGGCGGAGGCAAGGCCCCGCTTACCCGCTCCGGTCATTGATGGGTTCTCCCAGGGGGAGGCGGCGCAATTCCATTTCGCCGCGTTAAATCAGCCGGTTACTTGGATCTCCAGGTAATCGGCCCCAGGTTACGTCATAGGGGGACATCTGGACCGTACGCCCCACCCGGCGCAGGCGCCGTGTGGGGACCCCGACTCCATCTGCGGGCGTCGGAAGTGAATTCCGCCGCCCTCCGCGCCAGAGGCGCGCCCCGCACTGCGGGGCCCCAGTGACGGTCCGGCCAGCCTGACAGATTACTTGGACCGCCAGGTGATCCGGCCCCGGGTTACGTCATAGGGGGACATCTGGACCGTCACTTTATCGCCGGGCAGGATGCGGATGAAGTTCATGCGCAGCTTGCCGGAGATGTGGGCCAGAATAATATGGCCGTTTCCGATGTCCACATGGAACGTGGTGTTGGGAAGGGACTCGGTCACGACGCCCTCCACTTCGATCATATCGTCCTTTGCCAAAGCGTCATACCCTCCTTAGTTCCTCAGCTCGGAAAGCGGCCAGCGCCCTCCGTATGTCTCGGTTGGATAGGTTCCCGCCTGTCCGGAGCTGATCCAGGACAGGGTGCTGGAAATCACCGGCGGGGGCGGTATGAACCGCCTTTTTCCGCTTGGGGTTCTCCAGCTTCCGCCGCTTCCCGTCGCAGAGCAGCAGGTAGGGGCCGTCGGTGTCCAGGACACAGAACAGCCCTCCCCTGTCATGCCCGGCCAGGGAGCGGACAATCTGCGCACACGCGCATCCCATACTCAATCCTCCACCCGGGTAAGCACTTCAGGCTCCCCGTCGGTGATGAGAATGGTGTTTTCATAGTGGGCGGTCAGGCTCCCATCGGCGGACACGGTGGTCCAGCCGTCCCTGAGCACCTTCACCCGCCAGTCACCCGCGCACACCATGGGCTCCACGGCGATGGTCATACCGGGCTGGAGCCGGGGGCCATGGCCCGCTGGGCCAAAGTTGGGTACCTCAGGCGGCTCGTGGAGTTTGGCCCCCACACCGTGGCCCACGAAGTCCCGCACGACGGAGCAGCCGTCTGCTTCCACGTACTGCTGCACCGCGTGGGAGATATCATAGACCCGGTTGCCGGAGCGGGCGAGCTTGATGCCCTCCCAGAAGCTCTGTTCGGTCACATGGATCAGATGCATGGCCTCGTCGCTCACCTGTCCGCAGGCGAAGGTGGCGGCGCAGTCGCCGTGGAAGCCGTCCAGAAAGGCGCCCACGTCCACGCTGACGATGTCGCCCTCCTTCAGCTTCCGGGGACCGGGTATGCCATGGATGACTTCCTCGTTGATCGAGATACAGGCGGAGCCGGGGAAACCGCTGTAGCCCAGGAAGGAGGGCTTGGCTCCGTGGCTCTCGATAAACTTGCGCACGGCGGTATCGATCTCATGGGTGGTCACGCCGGGCCGCACCATGGAGCCGGCCAGCGCCCGGGCCTGGGCGGTCAGCCGCCCGGCCCGGCGCATGCACTCGATTTCGCGGGGAGATTTGAGAGAGATCATATCCATCTCGTTCACTTCCCCAGCAATTCCATGATTTTGGTGTTTGTCTCCTCGATGCCGCCCAGGTCGGGCACGCGCTTAAGCACGCCCTTCTCCTCGTAGAAGCCTTTCAGCGGCTCGGTTTGACTGTGGTAGATTTCCAGCCGGTGCTTGACGGTTTCGGGCTGGTCGTCTTTGCGCTGCTCCAGCACACCGCCGCACTTGTCGCAGAGCCCCTCCTGCTTGGGGGGCGCCATGACGACGTGGTAGGTGGCTCCGCAGGCATGGCAGGTCCGGCGGCCCGTCATGCGGGCCTCGATGACGCTGTCGGCCACCTCCAGGGAGAGGACCGCGTCAAAGCGGATGCCGTGGCGCTCCAGGGCTTCGGCCTGAGCGATGGTACGGGGTACGCCGTCCAGGATGAAGCCGCCTGCGCAGTCGGGCTCGGCCAGCCGCTCCTGGATGATACCGATGATGATCTCATCCGGAACCAGCTTGCCCGCGTCCATATAGCTCTTGGCCTGCAAGCCGATGGGAGTGCCCTCCTTGACGGCTGCGCGCAGGATATTGCCGGTGGAGATGGTGGGGATGCCCAGCTTGCGGCTGATAATCTCCGACTGGGTGCCCTTGCCGGCGCCAGGTGCGCCTAAAAGAATGATTTTCATCCTGATTCCCCTTACTCCAGGAAGCCCTTGTAGTGGCGCATCAGCATTTGGGCCTCCAGGGCCTTGGTGGTCTCCAGCGCGACGCCGACCACGATGATGATGGACGTGCCGCCGATGGCCAGGCTGCTGACGCCGATCACCGCGCCGGTGACAATGGGCGCGATGGCGATAATCGCCAGGTAGAGCGCACCGAACATGGTGATCTTATTGAGCACCTTGTGGATAAAGTCGGCGGTGGGCTTGCCGGGGCGGAAGCCGGGGATGAACCCGCCGTTCTTTTTCAGGTTGTTGGCAACCTCCACAGGGTTGAACTGCATCGTGGAGTAGAAGAAGCTGAAGCCCACGATGAGCAGGAAATACACCACGATATAGAAAATGCTGGTGGTGTCAAAGACGCGCAGGAAGCCGCCCCAGAAGCCCGGGTCGTTCTTGCTCACGCCGGCAAACGCGGCGATGGTAGCGGGCAGAGAGGCGATGGCCTGGGCAAAGATGATGGGCATAACGCCGGTCATGTTCACCTTCAGAGGGATGTGGCTGGACTGGCCGCCGTACATCTTCCGGCCCACAACGCGCTTGGCGTACTGGACGGGAATGCGGCGCTCCGCATTCTGAATGAATACAATGAGAACCACGATGGCCAGCATGCCGATGAGAATCAGCGGGATGGCCCACACGGGCAGATTAAAGATTCCCTCGCCGGTAACGCCGTCCAGATTGTTGCGGACGCCCTGATACATGGTGCGGATCATGCTGGGGCCGCGGGACAGGATGCCCGCGAACAGGATGATGGAGATGCCGTTGCCGATGCCGAACTCGGTGATCTGCTCACCCAGCCACATGACAAAGGCGGAGCCGGCAGTGAAGCACAGTACGATGACGATACCCGCCCACCAGCCAGGCAGGCCGGCGGTGTCCAGCATCGTTCCGCCGCCCTGGGTGCGGATCAGGGTGTAGTAGCCGAAGCCCTGCAGCAAGCCGATGGCCACGGTGACATAGCGGGTAATGGCCGCAATCTTCTTCCGGCCCTCCTCGCCGCCCTCCTTCTGGAGCCGCTCCAGGGCAGGGATGGCAACGGTGAGGAGCTGGATGATAATAGAACTGTTGATATACGGCTGCACGCCCAGGGCAAAGACGGCCGCCATGGAGAAGGCGGTGCCGTTCATGGCGCCCAGCAGGGTGAAGATGCCGCCCATGTTGTTGAGGGTGGCGCCCAGCATATTGCTATCAATAAAGGGGACAGGAACCACGGAGCCCAGCCGGAAGATCAGCAGGGCAAACACGGTGAAGAGGATCTTCTTCCGCAGCTCGGGAATTTTCCAGGCGTTACGGATGGTCTCGATCACTTAGACCACCTCGTACTTTCCACCTGCCGCAACAATCTTCTCCTTGGCGGAGGCGGAGAAGGCGGAGGCACGGACCGTCAGCTTCTTGGTCAGGGTGCCGTTGCCCAGCACCTTGTAGCCGTACTCGCACTTGGAGAGGATGCCCTTCTCCAGCAGGTCGCACACATTGACCGTAGCGCCATCCTCAAACTTCTCGAGGGCGGAGACGTTGATCGCCTCCAGGGGTTTGGCAAAGATATTGTGGAAGCCGCGCTTGGGGATGCGGCGGGTCAGAGGCATCTGGCCGCCCTCAAAGCCCACGCGCACGCCGCCGCCGGAGCGGGCCCACTGGCCCTTCTGGCCGCGGCCGGCCGTCTTGCCGTTGCCGGAGCCGTGACCGCGGCCCTTCCGATAGGCCTTGGGGTTGGAACCGGGAGCGGGGGAAAGTTCATGCAGATTCATTTCGCGCACCTCCTTACTGTTCCTCGGTGACCTGGAGCAGGTAGCCGATGTTCGCAATCTTGCCGCGGGTCGCCTCGTTGTCGGGCTGCACGGTGGTGTCGCCGATCTTGCGCAGGCCCAGGGCCTCGGCGGTCGCCTTGTGCTTGGCGATACGGCCGTTCAGGCTCTTGACCAGCTTGATGTTCAGATTAGCCATGTTCACGGCCCTCCTTAACCTACGATCTCGCTGACGCTCTTACCGCGGATGCGGGCGACCTCCTCGGGGCCACGGAGGGACTTCAGGCCCTCAAAGGTGGCGGAGACCACGTTCTGCGGGTTGTTGGAGCGCAGGCACTTGGCGCGGATGTCACGGATGCCGGCGGCCTCCATGACGGCGCGGACGGGGCCGCCGGCGATGATGCCGGTACCGGGGGCGGCGGGCTTGAGCAGCACGCGTCCGGCGCCGAACTCACCGATGACCTCATGGGGAATGGTAGTGCCGGACAGAGTCACGGTGCACATATTCTTCTTGGCGTCCTCGATGCCCTTGCGGATGGCCTCGGGCACCTCAGCGGCCTTGCCCAGACCGAAGCCCACGCGGCCCTTCTCGTCGCCCACGACCATCAGCGCGGCGAACTTGAAGATGCGGCCGCCCTTCACGGTCTTGGACACGCGGTTCAGAGCGACGAGCTTCTCGGTAAACTCGCTGGGTTCTCTCTCAAATCTAGCCATTTATCGTTTTCCTCCTCCCTTAGAACTGCAGGCCGCCCTCACGGGCGCCCTCGGCCAGGGCCTGCACGCGGCCGTGGTACACGTAGCCGCCGCGGTCAAACACGACGGTCTCGATGCCGGCGGCCTTGGCGCGCTCGGCGACAGCCAGGCCCACCTTCTTGGCGGCCTCACAGTCGGAGCCCTTGCCCTCGAAGCCCTTCTCCAGGGAGGAAGCAGACACCAGGGTCTTGCCGGTCACGTCGTCGATGACCTGGGCATAGATGTTGGTGTTGCTGCGGAACACGTTCAGGCGGGGACGCTCGGGCGTGCCGGAAATCTTGCCGCGCACTCTCTTGTGGCGCTTAAGCCGCTGAGCGTTGGTATCGGGTCTGTTGATCATAGTGGCACACCTCCTTATTTCTTCTTGACGCCGGTCTTGCCTTCCTTGCGGCGGATGACCTCGTCAGTGTATTTGATGCCCTTGCCCTTGTACGGCTCAGGCGGACGCTTCTCTCTCACTTCGGCGGCGAACTGGCCGACCTTCTGCTTATCGGTGCCGCTGATGACGATCTTGTTGGCGCTGGGCACCTCGATGGTGATTCCCTCGATCTCCTCGACGGTGACCTGATGGGAGAAGCCCAGGTTCATGACCAGCTTGTTGCCCTCCTTGGCCACACGGTAGCCCACGCCGTTGACGTCCAGCTCCTTCTTGAAGCCCTCGGTGACGCCCACGATCATGTTGTGCAGCAGGGTGCGGGTCAGACCGTGCAGGCTGCGGTTGGCCTTCTCGTCGTTGGGACGGGTCACATGGATCACATCGCCCTCCTGGGTGATGGTCATGGCGGGATGCAGCTGCTGCGTCAGGGTACCCTTGGGCCCCTTTACGGTAACCAGGTTACCGGCTTCGATCTTCACGTCCACACCGGCGGGGATGGAGATCGGCATTCTTCCGATACGAGACATATTCTACTCTCCCTCCTTACCAGACAAACGCCAGGACCTCGCCGCCGACATGGGCCGCGCGGGCGGCCTTGTCAGTCATGACGCCCTTGGACGTGGACACAATGGCAATGCCCAGGCCATGCAGAACCCGGGGCAGCTCGTCAGCACCGGCATAGACACGCAGGCCGGGCTTGGAGACACGGCGCAGGCCGGTGATGACCTTCTCCTTGCCGGGATTGTACTTCAGGGTGACGCGGATGACGCCCTGGGTACCATCGTCGATGAGCTGGAAGTTCTTGATATAGCCCTCATCCAGCAGGATCTGCGCGATGGACTTCTTCATGTTGGACGCGGGGACGTCCACGGTGTCATGCTTGGCGTTGTTCGCGTTGCGGATGCGGGTGAGCATATCCGCAATGGGATCAGTGATGTGCATGATGTTTACCTCCTATTAGAGTTACGGGCAGGGCCCGTATCAGCGGCAAGGTATCGCAGCTAGGCAACTGCGACCTATTGCTCGCCGGCGGGGGATTTATTCAAATTACCGGCCAAGAGGCGGGCTGGCTTTACCAGCTCGCCTTCTTGACACCGGGAATCTGACCCTTGTAAGCCAGCTCGCGGAAGCAGATACGGCAGATGCCGTAGTCCCGCAGGTAGGCGTGGGGACGGCCGCAGATCTTGCAGCGGTTGTAGCGGCGGGTGGAGAACTTGGGCTCCGCCTGCTGCTTCAGGATCATAGACTTCTTAGCCATTTCGTTCTCCTCCTTTAGCGGGCGAAGGGAGCGCCGATCAGGGACAGGAGCTCCTTGGCCTCTTCGTCGGTCTTGGCGGTGGTACAGATGACCACGTCCAGGCCGCGGATCTTATCGATCTTGTCGTACTCGATCTCGGGGAAGATCAGCTGCTCCTTGATGCCCAGGCCGTAGTTGCCGCGGCCGTCAAAGGCGTTGGGGTTGATGCCGCGGAAGTCGCGGACGCGGGGCAGGGCCACGTTGAACAGGCGGTCCAGGAACTCCCACATGCGGTCGCCGCGCAGGGTGACCTTCGCGCCGATGGGCATGCCCTCACGCAGCTTAAAGTTAGCCACGGACTTCTTGGCCTTGGTAATGATGGCCTTCTGGCCGGTGATCTTGGTCAGATCGCCCACAACGGCCTCCAGAACCTTGGAGTTGTCACGGGCCTCGCCGCAGCCGCAGTTGACCACGATCTTGTCGATCTTGGGGATCTGCATGACGGACTTGTAGCCAAACTTCTGCATCAGAGCAGGAGCGACCTCGGCCTGGTACTTCGCCTTCAGGTTGGGCACTTTCTTATCAGCCATTATTGTTCACTCCTCCTCTCTCAGATCTCGGCGCCGCACTTCTTGCAGACGCGGACCTTCTTGCCGCCCTCCAGCAGCTTGTGGGCGGGGCGGGTGGGCTTGTTGCACTTGGGGCAGACGCGCTGCACCTTGCAGGCATAGATGGGGGCTTCCTTCTTGAGGACGCCGCCCTGCTCGCCCTGCTTGCGGGGCTTGGTGTGGCGGGAGACGACGTTGATCTTCTCCACGACCACCTTGCCGGACTTGGGCATGACCTCCAGGACCTTGCCCTGCTTGCCCTTGTCCTTGCCGGACAGGACGACAACCAGGTCGTCCTTACGAATGCTCATCTTATTCATGTCTTCTCCTACCCCCTTACAGCACTTCGGGAGCCAGGGACAGGATCTTCATGTAATCCTTGTCGCGCAGCTCACGGGCCACGGGCCCAAAGATACGGGTACCGCGGGGATTCTTGTCGTCCTTGATCAGGACGGCGGCGTTCTCGTCGAAGCGGACATAGCTGCCGTCAGAGCGGCGCACGCCCTTGACGGAGCGGACGATGACGGCCTTGACGACCTCGCCCTTCTTCACGGTTCCGCCAGGCTGTGCCTTGCGGACGGAAGCGACGACCACGTCGCCGATGTTGCCGAACTTGCGGCTGGAGCCGCCCAGCACGCGGATGGTCTTGATCTCCTTGGCGCCGGTGTTGTCGGCGACCTTCAGATAGCTTTCCTGCTGAATCATTCCGGCACCTCCTTACTTCGCCTTCTCGATGATCTCGACGACGCGCCAGCGCTTGTCCTTGGACAGGGGCCGGGTCTCCATGACCCGCACGCGGTCGCCGATGCCACACTCGTTCTTCTCGTCGTGCGCCTTCAGCTTATAGGTGCTCTTGACGATCTTCTTATACAGGGGGTGGGCCACACGGTCGGCAATGGCCACCACCACGGTCTTGTCCATCTTATCGGAAACCACCAGGCCGACTCTGGTCTTGCGGGAAGAAGTTCTGTTCTCCATGATCTCGTTCCTCCTTCTTATCGGCCTGCGAGCTGCTGCTCACGGATGATGGTCTTCACGCGGGCGATGTCGCGCTTGACCTCAGCAATCTTCACGGGGTTGTCGAGCTGGTTGGTGGCATGCTGAAGACGGAGCTGGAAGAGATCCTTCTTCAGGTCGCCCAGCTTGCTCTCCAGCTCAGCGGCGCTCATCTTGCGGATTTCAGTAGCCTTCATCTTCATTCACCACCATTCTCGGTCTCGGCGGTCTGCTTCGCCACGATCTTGCACTTGACAGGCAGCTTGTGGGAGGCCAGACGCAGGGCCTCGCGGGCAGTCTCCTCGGAAACGCCGGCGATCTCAAACATGACACGGCCGGGCTTGACCACGGCCACCCAGTACTCGGGGGAGCCCTTACCGGAACCCATGCGGGTCTCGGCGGGCTTCTCGGTGATGGGCTTGTCGGGGAAGATCTTGATCCAGACCTTACCGCCACGCTTGGTGTAACGGGTCATGGCGATACGGGCGGCCTCGATCTGGTTGCTGGTGATCCAGCAGGGCTCGGTGGCCTGCAGGCCGAAATCACCGTAGGTCACGGTGTTACCGCGCATAGCCTTGCCCTTCAGGCGGCCGCGGTGCACGCGGCGGTATTTCACTCTCTTAGGCAGCAGCATTAGTTGGAGCCTCCTTCCTTGGGAGCAGCGGGACGGGCGCCGCCGTGGGGACGGGCACCGCCCTGGGGACGGTTGTTGTTGAAGCCACCCTGGGGACGGCCGCCGTTGCGGTTAAAGCCGCCGTTGCGGTTGAAGCCGCCCTTGCGGTCGCCGTCACGCCGGTCGCGGCGGGGGCGGTCGGAGCGCTCCTTGAAGTTCTTGGTGTCCAGGGTACGGGGGGTGGTGCGCAGGGTCTGGGTCAGCACCTCGCCCTTGTAGATCCACACCTTCACGCCGATGCGGCCGTAGGTGGTGGCAGCCTCCGCGAAGCCGTAGTCGATGTCGGCGCGCAGGGTCTGCAGGGGAATGGTACCGTCGTGATAGTGCTCGGTGCGGGCGATCTCAGCGCCGCCCAGACGGCCGGACACCTGAGTCTTGATGCCGCGGGCGCCCATGCGCATGGCGCGGCCCATGGCGTTCTTCATGGCGCGGCGGAAGCCGATGCGCTTCTCCAGCTGCTGGGCGATGTTCTCAGCCACCAGCTGGGCGTTGGTGTCGACCTGCTTGACCTCCACGATGTTGAGGGCGACGGGCTTGCCGATCATCTTCTCAACGGTCAGGCGGTACTGCTCGATCTGCTCGCCGCCCTTGCCGATGACGACGCCGGGGCGGGCGCAGTGCAGGTAGATGCGAACCTTGGCATTGTCGCGCTCGATCTCGATCTTGGGGATACCGGCGGAATACAGGGTCTTCTTCAGGTAGTCCCGGATCTTCTTGTCCTCCACCAGCAGGTCGCCGACCTTCTCGTTGCGGGCGTACCAGCGGGAGTCCCAATCCTTAATGACACCCACGCGCAGGCCGTGGGGATTCACTTTCTGTCCCATATTCTTCCTCCTCCCTTAGCGCTCAGCCACCGCGATGGTGATGTGAGAAGTGCGCTTGTTGATGCGATAGGCGCGGCCCTGGGCCCGGGGCATCATCCGCTTGATGATGGGGCCGGGGCAGGCGAACACCTGGGAAACATACAGCTTCTCGGGGTCCATCTGGTGGTTGTTCTCCGCGTTGGACGCGGCGCTCTTGAGGAGCTTCAGCAGCAGCTCGGAGGCAGCCTTGGGGGTGCCCATGAGGATGGCGTTGGCCTGGGCCACGCTCTTGCCGCGGATCAGGTCGCAGACGATCTGGACCTTACGGGGAGAGATACGGGCATATCTCAGATGTGCTTTCGCTTCCATGTTTCTCTCCTCCTCCTTACTTACCAGTCTTGCTGCCGGCGTGGCCGCGGAAGGTGCGGGTGGGGGCGAACTCGCCCAGCTTGTGGCCCACCATGTCCTCAGTCACGTAGACGGGCACGTGCTTGCGGCCGTCGTGCACGGCAAAGGTGTGTCCGACGAAGGAGGGGAAGATGGTGGAGGCGCGGCTCCAGGTCTTCAGGACCTTCTTCTCGCCGGTCTGATTCATTTCGTCGACCCGCTTCAGCAGCTCGGGGGCGCAAAAGGGGCCTTTCTTGATACTTCTGCTCATCTTTTACTGCCTCCCTTACTTCGCGTTGCGGTGCTTGACGATGAACTTCTCGGTGCGGTTCTTCAGCTTGCGGGTCTTGTAGCCCATAGCCGGCTTGCCCCAAGGAGTGACAGGGCCGGGACGGCCGACCGGGCTCTTGCCCTCGCCGCCGCCGTGGGGGTGGTCACAGGGGTTCATGACGGAACCGCGGACGGTGGGCCGCCAGCCCATGTGGCGCTTGCGGCCGGCCTTGCCGATCTGGATGTTGGCCCAGTCGGTGTTGCCCACCTGGCCGATGGTGGCCTTGCACTCCTCGCGGACGTAGCGAACCTCGCCGGAGGGCAGGCGGACCTGGGCCATGCCGTTCTCCTTGGCCATCAGCTGGGCGGCGTCGCCGGCGGCGCGGACAAGCTGGGCGCCCTTGCCGGGGTACAGCTCGATGCAGTGGATCATCTCGCCCACGGGGATGTTGGCGATGGGCAGGCAGTTGCCGGGCAGGATGTCGGCGTCGGGACCGGTCATGATCTTGTGGCCGGCCTTCAGGTTCACGGGAGCCAGGATATAGCGCTTCTCACCGTCCTCGTACTGGATCAGGGCGATGTTGGCGGAGCGGTTGGGATCGTACTGCAGGTTGATGACGGTAGCGGTGCCGTTCTTGTCCCGCTTGAAGTCGATGATGCGGTACTTCTTCTTGTTGCCGCCGCCGCGGTGGCGGACGGTGATGCGGCCGTAGCTGTTGCGGCCGGCGTTCTTCTTGAGATTCTCGGTCAGGCTGCGCTCGGGCTTGGCCTTCTTGTCGATGCCCTCGAAGGCGCTCACGGTCATGTGGCGGCGGGAGGGCGTCGTGGGCTTATAAGTCTTGATAGCCATTGTTCGTTATCCTCCTTACACCATGCCTTCGAAGAACTCGATGGTCTTGGAATCCTCGGTCAGGGTGACCATGGCCTTCTTCCAGGAGGGACGGCGGCCAGCCGGGAACCGGCCGGTGCGCTTCTCCTTGCCCTGCATGTTCAGGGTGTTGACCTTGGCGACCTTCACGCCGAAGATCTCCTCGACGGCCTTCGCGATCTCGATCTTGTTCGCGCTCTTGGCAACCTCGAAGGTGTACTTCTTGGCCTCGGTCTCCGCCATGGACTGCTCAGTGATGATGGGGCGCTTGATGATATCATAAGCGGTGGTAGCCATTACGCAAACACCTCCTCGATGACGGCCAGGGCCGCCTTGTCAACGATAAACTTTCCGGCGTTCACGATGTCGTAAACGCTCAGGATCTTGGCGGTGGTGGTGACCACGCCGGGGATGTTCCGGGCGGACTTGATGACGGTCTCGTTCACCTCGGGGGTGACGACGACGGCCTTCTTGGCGCCGACGGTATCCAGGAAGCCCTTCATGGCCTTGGTCTTGACCTCGTCCAGGTTCAGGCTGTCCACGACGACGATGTCGCCGGAGGCGGCCTTGGCGGAGAGGGCGGACTTGAGGGCCAGGCGCTTGACCTTCTTATTCAGCACGTAGCTGTAGTCGCGGGGCTTGGGGGCGAACACGATGCCGCCGTGGGTCCACTGGGGGGCGCGGGTGCTGCCCTGACGGGCGCGGCCGGTGCCCTTCTGGCGCCAGGGCTTAATGCCGCCGCCGGAGACCTCGGCGCGGGTCAGGGCGCTCTGGGTGCCCTGCCGGCAGTTGGCCAGGTGGTTCTTGACCACCTCGTGGACGACGGTCTGGTTGGGCTCGATCCCGAACACAGCTTCGGAGAGCTCCACCTCGCCGACCTGCGTGCCGGCCATGTTCACAAGAATTGCCTTAGGCATTTGGTTTCTCTCCTTTCTTACTTGTTACGGGCGGAAGCCTTCTGGGGATTGACGCGGGCGGAAGCCTTCTGCGGGTTGCTGGAGATACCAGCGGCGGCGCCCTTCTCCTTGACGTTGATCACGGAGTTGCGCAGATACACGATGCCGCCCTTGGGGCCGGGAATCGCGCCGCGGACGGCGAGGATGCCCAGCTCGGCGTCCACCTTCACCACGTCCAGATTGAGGACGGTGACCTGCTCGTTGCCCATCTGGCCGGCGCCGATCTTGCCCTTGAAGATGCGGGAAGGATCGCTGTTGGCGCCCATGGAGCCGGCGTGGCGGACCACAGGACCGGAGCCGTGGGTCTCCTTCAGACGGTGAGCGCCGTGGCGCTTGATGACGCCCTGGTAGCCGTGGCCCTTGCTGATGCCGGTCACGTCCACGCGGTCGCCCTCGGCGAACACGTCCACCTTCACCTCGTCGCCCACGTTCATCTCGGCGGCCTTGGCCAGCTTGAACTCCTTCAGGGTCTTCTTGCGGGCGTCGCCGGCCTTCTTCAGGTGGCCCAGCTCAGGCTTGGTGAGCTTGCGCTCCGCCACGTCGCCGTAGCCGAGCTGAACGGCGTTGTAGCCGTCCTTCTCCTCGGTCTTCTTCTGCACCACGGTGCAGGGGCCAGCCTCAATAACGGTGACCGGGATGACCTTGCCGTCGGCGTCAAAGATCTGCGTCATGCCGATCTTCTTGCCGATAATGGCCTTTTCCATGATAGTTCCTCCTTAATAAGGTTATTGGTTGAAAAACGTGGGCATTGGCTCCCATTGGTTTTCCAACTTGACCCGTCCGCCTCAAAAGCGCGGCGGACTGCGGGTACACAAAGGTAATTGTCTGAGATGGCTGTGTCACGCTGCGAAGCCTTCGCAACGTCACGCTGTTCATCGCTCCGTGAAAAATGCCGCTCCGCCTTTGGCGTCGCCTGTTTTTTCACCTGCGCGATTCACTGCGTGCCTGCTCCCGGCTTCTCCGCGCTTCGTTACAGCTTGATCTCGATCTCGACGCCGGCGGGGAGCTCCAGGGACATCAGGGCCTCCACGGTCTTGGGGGAGGGCTTGAGGATGTCGATGAGGCGCTTATGGGTGCGGCGCTCGAACTGCTCGCGGGAATCCTTGTACTTATGGACGGCGCGCAGGATGGTCACGACCTCCTTCTTGGTGGGCAGGGGGATGGGGCCGGACACGGACGCGCCGGTGCGCTTGGCGGTCTCCACGATCTTCTCAGCGCTCTGGTCGATGAGCTGGTGATCGTAGGCCTTCAGGCGAATGCGGATCATTTCTTTCTGAGCTGCCATTGTGGTTCCTCCTTAAAAACATACGAAGTGGTGGGTTGAGCACGCTTCGTACGGTGAGAAATCTTCAGTACACGTTTCCGTGCGTATCACTCCGTGACATGAAGAAAACCGGCACAAGCAGGCCGGTTTACTCCCTGCGCGGCGATATACGCCGTGCACGGACTCCTCAGCCGCCCGATTCTAGCTCGGACATACTCCGCGGAAGTTACCGGCTCGCGCCGCAATCTCCCGCATCATCGCAGACTGCGCCCCTTTACAGGCGCTCTGTTATAATACCTGAAAAATCCCGTCCTGTCAATAGATTTTTCCGGTTTTCGTAAAATTTATTTCTTCACTGGGTCCTTGGCCCGGCAGCCCAGCCAGGAGGACAGCACCAGCAGCAGGAATGCGCCGAAATAGAACCAGAACACCTGTCCGGTCCACATGGCCACAATAGCGCCCAGGCGCAGAAGGGGCAGATAGAAGAACTGGGTCAGCAGGCCCACTGCGTTGTCCCAGTAGGCGTGAAGGGACAGCTCCTGCACCCCCAGCAGCACCAGCACCACCAGCGCTGGAAGGTTGATGCACAGCATGGTGAGCGCCATGCCCCTCTTGGAGCCCTTGAAGCCAAACGTGCCGGAGACCACCATCCACAGCGTCAGCACGGCCAGACCTACCACGATGTAGAACCAGGCGCCCATCTGGGCAAAAATTGTCGTCATCCCCAGACTGAGCAGCCATCCCAGCAGGAAGGGGCTCAGTCCCACCAGAAACAGCACCGCGGCTTTGCGCATGCAATCACACCTCTTTCATCATACGGCATTTTTTACCGCTGCACAGCATACCACACCCCGGCGGCCTCTGTCAACCGGGTCGCCGGGGCGCGCCTTACGGCAGCAGCACGTCCGCCAGCCGCCGCTTCATCTCCGCGGCGTCGATGGCCGTGCCGGTGAAGTGCTCCAGGGAGAGCACCGCCTGGTTGACCAGCAGTCCGAAGCCGTTGGCGGTCTGGTGCCCCCCCTCCCTGGCCCGGCGGAGCAGCTCAGTCTCCGCCGGGGCGTAGATGAGATCCACCACCGGTGCCCCGGCGGGCAGGGCGTCCAGGAAGGAGAACTCCTCAAACTGCCCTGCCGCCCCCTCCATACCCAGGGAGGTGCAGTTGACCAGCAGCCCGCACTCCGCCGCCTCCCGCCGCAGGGTATCCGGGTCGAAGCCGGCGGGGCGCAGGCGGGCCGGCTCGTGGGCGCAGAGGGCGGCGGCCTTGTCCGCGGTGCGGTTGCACACTACCACCTCCGCCCCGGCCTGGGCCAGCTTGAGGCACACCGCCTTGGCCGCCCCCCCGGCCCCCAGCACCAGCACCCGCTTCCCGGCAGGGTCGATGCCCTCGTCGTTCAGGGCGCGGAGAAAGCCCGCCCCGTCGGTGTTGTAGCCATAGGCCCGGCCGTCCCGGATACAGACGGTGTTCACCGCGCCGAAGAGGCGGGCATCCCCGTCCAGCTCGTCCATCAACTCCACCAGCTCCTCCTTGTGGGGCATGGTGGCGTTGAACCCGGCATAGCCGGCAAATTTGGCGCATTCCAGCCACTCCCGGCATCTCCCCCGGGGCACCGGCTGGCAGAGGTAGACGTAGTCCAGCCCCAGGGCGGCCAGCATGGTGTTCTGAATCAGCGGGGACTTGGAGTGGAGCACCGGCTCGCCGATGACGCAGAGCTTTTTCGTGCTGTTTTTCACTTCCACCTGCATGTGCGGGGCCTCCTTTTTGGGTTCGGGCCGCAGATCGGGGAGGGCGGCGTTCACCCCCAAAGCGATAAGCAGGCCCACCACCGTCTCAATGATGCGGGCGGCGGCATAGTAGTACCGGGTCACACCGGTGACGCCGGTGATGAGAATGACGCAGGGCAGGATGCACGCCATGCCACAGGCGGTGGGCCGCTTGAGCAGCAGGCAGATCCACACCCCCGCCACGCACACCGCCCCCAGGGCGGGTATGCGTACCCAGGGATCGTCCAGGGCGGCGCCCAGCAGCAGGGTGGCGGTACCCAGGGCTCCGCCCACCGCCACGCCGATGAGGCGGGAGAGGCCCTGCTGGATGGTCTGGCCCAGGGTGGACTGGGTGCAGATGATGCAGGCGATGCAGGCATAGAGGGGGCCGAGCTGGCCCCACACGCCCCCCAGCGCCTCGTTATAGATGAGGCCGAAGGGCACGAAAATGGTATAGGACAGCATGACCGCCACGGCGGTCTTGACCACCCGCATACCGATGCGCGGCAGGGGCACGCTTTTCATCTTCTCCCCCTCCTCGATCCGCCGCAGCGGGTCAAAAAGTCCAGCAGCAGGCGGTTGAACGCCTCGGGCGCGTCCAGATTGACCACATGGGCCGCGCCGGGGAGCACCGCCGTCTCCGTCTCCGGCCAGGCCCGCTTCCAGTCCTCCATGTGCCGGGCGATGGTGCCGGTCCTGTCCCGCTCGCCCCGGCACACCAGCAGGGGCGCGTCGAAGGAGAAGTGTTTCTCGGGGTGGAGGCATTGAGCGATTCCCCGCCAGCCCCGGAGAAACTCCCGCCGGGTGAGCTGGTCGAACATGCGGCGTACCGCCGCCCGCCCCTCCTCTGTAGAAGAGCAGGCCATGGCCATGGCGCTTTTGAGACACCTCCACGGCCACACCCCCAGCAAGGGGGTGGAGGCCCGCAGGCCCGCCCGCTCCCAGCCGCTATAGCAGTCCAACAGAATAGGGGTAGCTCCGGCCACCAGGTATCCGGCGCAGCCGCCGAACTGCCAGGCGTACTCCTGGACGACATAGCCGCCCATGGACAGCCCCACCAGCACCGGGGCGCGGCAGCGCTCCTTTACCAGCACGGCCCGGAGGTCCTCGGCGGCCTGGGGGATGGAGAAGTCGGCACAGGGCCGGGAGTCCCCGTGGCCCCGTATGTCGAGATTGAGCACCGTCCACCCCTCCAGGGCAGCGAGCTGGGGCGCCCACATGGTGCGGTCCAGCCCGTAGCCGTGGAGGAGCACCACCTCCGGCCCCTCCCCCTGCCGGCAGTCGTAGGCGATCCGGCAGCCGTCAGAGCGGACGGCTCTTGTCTCCCAGTCAGCCATGGGGGTTCTCTCTGCTTTCCTTCTCGTTCCAGAGAAAGTAGGACATGGCCGCCTCGTAGCCGTACAGGCCCAGGCCGCAGATCTGGCCCACGCAGGCGGGTGCGGTGACGCTCCTGTGCCGGAACTCCTCCCGCTGGTGGACGTTGGATATGTGCACCTCAATGCAGGGCACGTCCACCGCCTTGAGGGCGTCCAGGATGGCGTAGGAGTAGTGGGTATACGCCCCGGGGTTCAGCACGATGGCGTCGTACACGCCGTCGGCGGCGTGGATGGCGTCGAGAATGGCCCCCTCGTGGTTGGACTGGAAGCACTCCGCCGTGGAGGCGTGGGCGGCGGCGAACTCCTTCAGCCGCCGGCACAGGCTCTCATAGCTGTTCTCCCCGTAGATGCCCGGCTCCCGCTTCCCCAGCAGATTCAGGTTGGGGCCGTTGATGATCAGGAACTTCACGCCTGACACTCCCTTTCATAAAGGGCCGCGATGCGCCCGGCCGCCTCGGCGGCCTGGGTATGGCCCTCGATGATGTAGTCCGCCCACCGGCGGTAGATGGGCTCCCGCTGGCGGAACCGCTCCAGAAACGCCTCTTTTCCCCCCTGGCCCAGAGGGCGGCGCGCCATGGACACTGTGTCGTAGATCACGGCCGGCTCCCGGCTGAGCCAGAAGACCACGCCGCTGGCTTTGAGGGCGGCAATGGCCTCCGCCCGGGTGGGCAGGCCGCCGCCGCAGGCGATGACCAGCCCTCCCTCCCGGGCCAGCGCCCGGCTCACGTCCAGCTCACGGGCCCGGAAGCCCTCCTCCCCCTCCGACGCGAAAATCTCCGGGATGGTGCGGCCGGACGCCCGCTCGATGCGCTCGTCGGTGTCCACGAAGGCCAGGCCCAGCTTCTCCGCCGCCAGCCGCCCCACCGTGGACTTGCCGCAGCCCATCATGCCGATGAGGATGAGATTGTTCACGGCTCATACCCCCGGAAGTTCCCCAGGATACGGAACTCGGCGGCCAGCTGCCCCAGCTCGTGGAGCACGCCGTCCATCTCCGGGGCGGCGAGATCGCCGGTAAAGTCCAGGAAGAACAGGTATTCCCAGCCCCGGCCGGGAATGGGCCGGGACTCGATTTTCAGCAGGTTGAGCCCCTGGACGGCGAACACGGTGAGGATCTCGTGGAGGGAGCCGCTCTGGTGGGGCAGGCGGAACACGGTGCTGATCTTGTTGCGGCCGGGCCGCAGCTCCAGCACCGGGGACACCACCACGAACCGGGTGTGGTTCATGGCGTTATAGTTGACCCCCTCGGCCAGAATATGCAGCCCGTAGATCTCGGCGGCCCGTCGGGAGCAGATGGCGGCGGCGGCGCGGTCGCCGCTCCCGGCCACCTGCTTGGCCGAGCCGGCGGTGTCCAAGGTGGGCACCCGCCGCCAGCCCCGGTGGGCGTCCAGATACCTCTCGCACTGCATCAGCCCCTGCTCGTGGGAGTAGACCGTCTGGATGTCCTCCAGCGCCACGCCGGGCAGGGCCATCAGGCAGTGCTCCACCTTCACCTGGCACTCCCCCACCACGTAGTAGTTGTACTGGGCCAGCAGATCGTAGACCTGCCGGATGGAGCCGGTGGAGGAGTTCTCCACCGGGAGCACCGCGTAGTCGGCCTCCCCCCGCTCCAGGGCGGCGAACACGTCGGGGAACCAGGCCAGCCCCCGGCTGGACACCTCCGGGCCGAAGAAGCCCACGGCGGCCTCCTCGCTGTAGCACCCAGGCTCCCCCTGGTAGACCACCCGGGGGGCGGCCACCGGCTCCCGCCGGGCGGCCAGGGCCGCCGCATAGGCCGCATAGCCCGGCTCCTCCGCCCCCTCCCGCACCAGCTTGCGCTGCTGGCGGCGGGAAATGGCCATGATCTCCTCGTAGAGGGCCGCCACGTCCGCCTTGCGGGCCGGATCGTCGGTGAGGGCCGTCTTGGCGGCGATCACCTGCTTCTCCCGCCCGGCGTCCAGCACCGGGATACCCGCCCGCTGCTTGTACTCCCCCACCTTGCCGGTGACCGCCATCCGCTCCAGAAAGAGCTGCACCAGCTCCCCGTCGATGCGGTCGATCTCTTGGCGGTATTGCTCCAATTCGGTCATGTTCCCTCTCTCCTTTGTCTCCTCGAGGCGGCGGCCGGGCGCTTCCTTTCGGGCGGGTGTGGGCACCCGCCCCTACATTTAAACTTGGCCGCACGCTCCGCTGCCCCGCCTCTGCGCCATCGCGCGGGCGGCCCTAAATTCCCAGCACCTCGCACGCCGCCAACGCTGCCGCCGCACCCCAGAGCGCACTGCGCGCGCTCCGGGGACCCCACATTTTATTCTCCTCGGCGGGAGTGAATCCCGCCTTCGGCAAGGTTTTGCCCCCGGCAAAACGCTTGGACGCCGCTTCCGCGGCGGCTCGCTCCCGCTCGCGCGAGGCGGCGGCCCTAAATTCCCAGCACCTCGCACGCCGCCAACGCTGCCGCCGCACCCCAGAGCGCACTGCGCGCGCTCCGGGGACCCCACATTTTATTCTCCTCGGCGGGAGTGAATCCCGCCTTCGGCAAGGTTTTGCCCCCGGCAAAACGCTTGGACGCCGCTTCCGCGGCGGCTCGCTCCCGCTCGCGCGAGGCGGCGGCCCTAAATCCCCAGCACCTCGCACGCCGCCAATGCTGCCGCCGCCTCGATTACGGGCACGGCGCGGGGGACGATGCAGGGGTCGTGACGGCCCTTGATCTCGATCTCCGTCTCCTCCCCGGTGCGGAGGTCCACGCTCTCCTGGGGCAGAGCGATAGAGGGGGTGGGCCGGATGGTGACCTCAAAGGTGACGGGCATGCCGTTGGTGATGCCCCCGTTGACGCCGCCGGCGTGATTGGTCTTGGTGACCACCCTTCCGTCCTTCACCTCGAAGGGGTCGTTGGCCTCGCTGCCCCGCATGAGGGAAAAGGCCACCCCCGCACCGAAGTCCACGCCCTTGACGGCGGGGACGGCAAAGAGGTGCTGGGCGAAGATACCCTCCACGTTGCGGCCGAAGTCGGGGGCCCCCAGCCCGGCGGGCAGGCCGAACACGGCGCACTCAATGGCGCCGCCCACGCTGTCCTGCTCATTTTTGGCCTCCAGAATGGCCTGGCGCATCTCCTCCCCCTTGGCGTCGTCCAGCACGGGGAAGGGCTTGGCCGCCACGGCCTCCAATGCGCCGGCGTCCTCCAGGGAGGCGTCGGTGATGCCGTAGATGGAGCTGATATGGGCGCCCACCCGCACGCCCCGTAGGGCCAGGAGCTGCCGGGCCACCGCACCGGCGGCCACCAGGGGGGCGGTGAGGCGGCCGGAGAAGTGCCCGCCGCCCCGGTAGTCCTGGCACCCCTGGCTCTTGACGAAGCCGGCATAGTCTCCATGGCCGGGCCGGGGGGTGTAGCGGATGGCCTCATAGTCCTGGGAGTGCTGGTCGGCGTTGGGAATGAGCATGGCCAGCGGCGCGCCGGTGGTCTTGCCCTCGAATACGCCGGAGAGCACCTGCACCGTGTCGCTCTCCCGGCGGGCGGTGGCGGTGGGGTCCTGGCCGGGCTTCCGCCGGTCCAGCTCCCGCTGAACGGCCTCCAGATCCAGCTCCAGGCCGGCGGGTACGCCCTCCAGCACCACGCCGATGGCCGGGCCGTGGGACTCACCGAAAATCATGTGTCGCATGTGGGTTCCCTTCCTTTGCTTTCTCAGGTTTTGTGCCGGGAGGCCCCGGCCTCCGGGCGGGTGTGGGCACTCGCCCCTACGGTATTCATACGAACGCGGCCGGATGCTTTGCGCTTTTGTGTAGGGGCGGCCCTTGTGGCCGCCCGCGGGCGGGGACAAGCCCCGCCCCTACACCATTCGTGTAAAAACGGCTCCGTGGCCGCCCGCCCCTCCTACGTCCGGGCGATCTGACCGCCCAGGGCCTCGTAGTCTGCCCAGAAGCGGGGATAGGACTTGTTCACGCACTCCGCGCCGGTGATGGTCACCGGCCCCTGACAGCGGGTGGCCGCAATGGCGGCCATCATGGCGATGCGGTGGTCGTTGTGGCCGGAGACAGTGACGCCCCCCGCCAGCCGCTCCCTGCCCCGGAGCACCAGGTGGTCGGCGTGCTCCTCCACACCGGCCCCCAGGGCGTTGAGCACCTGCGTCACAGAGGCCAGCCGGTCGCTCTCCTTGATGCGCAGGCGGGCGGCGTTGACGATGGCGGTCGTCTCCCCCGCCCGCAGGGCGGCCATGGCCGCCAGAGGGGGCACCAGATCGGGGCACTGGGACACGTCCAGCTCCGCCGGGCCGGGCTGGGTCAGGCGGGCAAGCTGCTCCCCGATCACCCGGTCGCCCTGGACGGAGCGGGGGTTCAGCCCCTCCACGTCCACCCGGTGGCCCAGGAACGCGGCGGCAAACCAGAAGGCGGCGTTGGACCAGTCCCCCTCGATGGCCAGATCCCGGTGGCGGTACGCCTGGTTCCCCGGCACCCGGAAGCGCCGGTCCCCGTCGTACTCCGCCGAGACGCCGAATTGGGCCAGGGCGTCCAGGGTCATGTCCACATAGCCCCGGCTCTCCAGCGCGGTGGTGAGGACAAGCTCGCTGTCCCCCTCCAGCAGTGGGAGGGCGTAGAGCAGGCCGGTGATAAACTGGGAGGACACGTCGCCGGGCAGGGCGTAGACGCCGGGCGTCAGCCGCCCCTCCACGGCGAGCACCCCGTTTTCCAGCGACCACGCAATTCCTTTCTCCGTAAAGAGGCGGAAATAGGGCTCCTGGGGCCGCTCCATGAGCCGCCCGTGGCCGGTGAACCGGCCGCCCCCCTTGAGGGCCAGGGCCACGGGGATCAAAAACCTCAAAGTGGAGCCCGACTCGCCGCAGTCCATGATCTCCGGCGGGGGCGTCTCAAAGCCGTCCACCAGGTCGGCCCCGCGGATTACCGTGCCGTCGGCGGAGGCGTCCGCGTCCAGGGTGCGCATACATCGCAGGGTGGCCTGGATGTCCTGGGACAGCTCCACATTGGACAGGCGGCACACCCCGTCGGACAGGGCGGCGGCGATGATCAGCCGGTGGGCCTGGGACTTGGAGGGCGGCGGGGTGACGGCGCCGCCCAGGGCGGCGGGGGTGATGGTGACGTTCATCGCAGTTCCTCCAGCAGTTTGGCCTTGGGCATCCGGTGGGGGACGGCGCGGCCCATGCGCTCCAGGAGGATCACCGAAATGTCCTCCCCCGCCCCCTTCTTGTCCAGTCCCACGGCGGCGGCGTAATCCTCCGCCGTGCAGGGGATGGCGGTGGGCAGCCCCAGGGCGGAGAGCGCCTCCTCCAGGCGCTCCGGCAGCTCCGCCGGGGTCACCCCCAGGCGTACACCCAGCCGGGCGGCGGCGCACATGCCGGCGGCCACCGCCGCGCCGTGGCTCCACTCGGTGTAGTGCCCCGCCAGCTCGTAGGCGTGGCCCAGCGTGTGGCCGAAGTTGAGGAGCATCCGCTCCCCCGTGTCCCGCTCGTCCTGTTCCACTACGCTCCGTTTAATCGCGCAGCAGGTATACAGGATGTGTTCCATTTCCGCCATCAGCTCCGCCCGGGAGGGCCGGGCCGCCAGGAAGTCGAAGAAGGCCGCGTCCCTGATGCAGCCGTATTTGACCACCTCCGCCATGCCCTCCATGAACACAGGCAGCGGCAGGGTGTCCAGCACCTCCGGGTCCATGAGCACCAGCCTGGGCTGCCAGAAGGCCCCCGCCAGATTCTTTCCGTACTCCAGATCCACGGCCACCTTGCCCCCTACGGAGGAATCCACCTGGGCCAGCAGGGTGGTGGGGATCTGCACGAAGTCCACCCCCCGCAGGATGGTGGCGGCGGCGAACCCCGCCAGATCCCCCACCACGCCGCCGCCCAGGGCCGCCACCGCGTCGGTGCGGGTCAGCCCGGCGTCCATCATGGCCTCCCACAGCTCGGCCAGACGGGCGGCGCATTTGGAGCTCTCCCCGGCGGGGACGGTGTGGGCGGTCACCCGGAATCCGGCTTCCTCCAGACTGGCCCGCACCCGCTCCAAATACAGGGGGGCCACATGGCTGTCCGTCACCACGAAAAGCCGGGAGGCCCCGGGCAGGACGGCCCGAAGCTCCTCCCCCGCCCGGGCCAGTAGCCCCCGCCCGATCTGTATGTTGTATTCCCGCCCCGGCAGGGCGACGGTCAGCGTTTTCATGGTACGGCCTCCTCTGTTCAAAATCGACGGTATCCGTCGGGCGGGTGTGGGCACCCGCCCCTACGCTACAGCTCCGCAGGTTGCCCCAACGCAGGGGCCGGCACCCCAGGGCGGCCTCTCTTGCCCCTGTGGGGCAATTCACCTTCTGCCCTCATCGGCCCACGCCAACTATCCTCCACCCTCACCGTAGGGGCGGCCCTCGTGGTCGCCCGCGGGCGGGGACAAGCCCCGCCCTTACATACTGGTGCGGGGTGCGCCCCGCCTTCGGGGCCCCCACACGAACCCAGCGAAGCGGTTCGCGTGGGGAAAAGGAGCCGCAGCGGAAGGAGTGAGCTTTGCCGCTGGCGGCGAAGCGAAGGATCTGGAGCTTGCGGCGACGCTGTCACGCTGCGGGTTGGGCGCATGGCCGGGTCGCTAAACGGCCATTCCGCGAAACATGCCGCTGGGCTTCGCCCAGCCTGTTTTTTCGCCTCCATGTCCTCTTAGCTCCCCTATGCGCCTACCCTCCGCGCTTCTTTTTTTATTTTACCAGCGTTTTCCCCATCAGGTCAACCATGGCGGAGACCTTGTGCATGAGGGCATCGAAGTTCTGGGGGGTGAGGGACTGCTGGCCGTCGCATTTGGCGTGGGCCGGGTCGTTGTGGACCTCGATGATGAGGCCGTCGGCGCCAGCGGCCACGGCGGCCAGGGCCAGGGGCTCCACCATCCAGTACATGCCGGCGGCGTGGGAGGGGTCCACGATCACGGGCAGGTGGCTCATCTGCTTAATGGCGGGGATGGCGGACACATCCAGAGTGTTGCGGGTGTAGGTCTCGAAGGTGCGCACCCCCCGCTCGCAGAGGATCACGTTCTCGTTTCCGGCGGACATGATATACTCGGCGGACATGATCCACTCCTCGTAGGTGTTGGACAGGCCCCGCTTGAGGAGGATCGGCTTGCTCATCTTGCCCACCTCCTTGAGCAGTTCGAAGTTCTGCATGTTGCGGGCGCCCACCTGCACCACGTCCACCTCCCGCTCGAAGAGCTCGGCCATGCGGGGGTCCATGATCTCGGTGACGATGGGCAGGCCGGTCTGCTTCCGGGCCTCCATCAGCAGGTCGAGGCCCGCGGTGCCCATGCCCTGGAAGGAGTAGGGGGAGGTGCGGGGCTTGAACGCGCCGCCCCGGAGCAGGGCCGCGCCGGAGGCCTTCACGTCCTCGGCCACGGCGCAGATCTGCGCCTCGCTCTCCACCGAGCAGGGGCCGGCGATCACGGAGAAATTCCCCCCGCCGATCTTGGCGTTCCCCACGGAGACCACCGTGTCCTCCGGGTGGAACTTGCGGTTGGCCTTCTTGTAGGGCTCCTGCACCCGCATGACCCGCTCCACATGGGGGTTGATGGAGATCTTATCCATGTCCACGGCGGTGGTGTCGCCCACCAGGCCCAGGATGGTGCAGCCCACGCCGTTGGTGATGCCCACATCCAGATCCAGTTCCTTAAGCCTGGATACCAAGGCGTCGATGTCCTGCTGCCGGGTGCCGGGTTTCATAACAACTACCATGATTTTACATCCTTTCTCTCCATGCAAAAAGGGCGCCCATTGATGAAATCAATGAGCGCCCCTGCACGTTCAGGTACTATGGGGCCTTCCCCGGGCCCCACCCATTCATTCCATCCCCCGTGTTTTCTCCACGCCAAAAAAGCCGGCGCCCATAAATCGAGCCCAGCCATAGGAAAACAGGAAGGATGCAGTTGTGAGGGTTCGGTCTGCCATGTCTGTGCTCCTCACTTTAACAGGTTGGTGTCATTATACCCCCATCGTTAGCGGAATGCAACGGGAAATTTTCAAAAATCCCGGTTTTTTGCCCTGGGATAGGGCGTCCGCTCGT
>PVML01016949.1_pt1 | contig 165125 bp, 148 predicted proteins | sample 1853371 | NCBI WGS metagenome assembly PVML01 (sample SAMN08533508, study PRJNA380276) | Human gut metagenome, whole genome shotgun sequencing project. | isolation source: participant 1, chromium library | host: Homo sapiens | collected 2017 | reverse complement strand
TCGATCTTCTCGGTCATAGGGAACATGTCCACTGGCTGAATCGCTTCTATTTTATAATCTTTTTTCAAAGCCTGCAAGTCTCTTGCCTGCGTCTGTGGCTCGCAGGAAATATAGACGATCTTCTTCGGGCGGATCACAAGCAGAGACTGCAAAAATGCTTCACTGCTTCCACTTCTCGGCGGATCCATGAAGACCACATCTACAGTCTCTTCCCGGTCAGCCATACCTTCCAGAAAGACACCGGCATCTCCTTCTACAAAGCGAATATTATTCATATTGTTAAGATGCGCATTCACTTTTGCATCCCGTACTGCTTCGCCATTGAGTTCCACACCGATCACTTCTTTTACAGTCTTTGCCGCTACCATACCAATGGTTCCGATTCCACAGTAAGCATCCACCACCACATTTCTCTTATTCAGGCGCGCCAGCATCATGGCTGTCTTATAGAGCTTTTCTGTCTGCGCTGGATTAATCTGATAAAAGGATGTTGGCGAGATCCGGAACCGGCATCCGCACAGTTCATCCTCTATATATCCTTTTCCATATAGGGTAATATTTCTTGCCCCCAGCACCATACTGGTCTTGCGTTCATTTACATTTAAGACTACCGTACTGATCTCCGGGTGGACTGCCCGTAGTGCTTTGACAAAATTATTTTTAGACGGAAAGATCGGAGAACGGGTCACCAGCACTACCATGATCTGACCGGTCTTCGCACCGGTACGGATCAGTACATGACGAAGCAGACCATAATCCGTATCCTCATCATAGACCTTGATCTTGAAGGATTTCAGAAGGCCCCGGATCGTTCCGATGATGGCATCTGCCTTCTGATCCTCAATCTGACAGGTTTCCACCGGAACCACCTTATGGGTTCCCTCCTGATAAATACCGGAGACAATCTCACCATTTCGTCTTCTGGAAAATACTGCATGAACTTTATTACGGTAACAATAGGGATCTTCTGCACCGATGATCGGCAGGATCTCACCCATACCCTTCATGAGTTTTTTCACCGTCTGTTCTTTTTTCTTTAACTGCTCTTCGTATGCGATTCCCTGATAATCACAGCCACCGCATTTTTTAGCAAGAGGGCAGACTTGCGCCTGCCCTGCTTTTTCCTGTCTTGCCATGTTTATTTCACGATCACTTTCTTAAAGTTCTTCTTTCCACGTTTTACAAGAAGACCTGTCTGTAACTGCTCCCTGGTATAAGCTGCAGCAATATCGGTTACTTTCTCTCCATCAACAGTCACGCCGCCCTGCTGTACATTTCTTCTTGCCTCAGAACGTGATGCTGCCAGACCAGCTTTATGCACGATGGTCAGGATATCTACCTGTCCGTCTTTGAAATCCTCTTCGGAAAGCTCTGCAACCGGTGCGTCAGATCCGTCGCCTGCACCTACTCCGAACAGTGCACGTGCACTTTCCTGCGCTTTCTTTGCTTCTTCCTCACTGTGAACCAGCTTGGTCAGTTCATATGCCAGGATCTCTTTTGCTTCGTTCAGCTGACTTCCTTCCCACTTATCCATCTCATCGATCTGCTCCAGCGGCAGGAATGTGAGCATACGCAGGCACTTGAGCACATCTGCATCGGAAACATTTCTCCAGTACTGGTAAAACTCGTACGGGGAAGTCTTTTCCGGATCCAGCCATACAGCGCCTTTAGCAGTCTTACCCATCTTGTTTCCTTCAGAGTTCAGCAGAAGGGTGATAGTCATGGCATGTGCATCTTTTCCAAGCTTTCTTCTGATCAGCTCAGTTCCTCCCAGCATGTTGGACCACTGGTCATCGCCACCAAACTGCATATTACAGCCATATTTCTGATACAGCATATAGAAGTCGTAGCTCTGCATGATCATGTAGTTGAACTCTAGAAAGCTTAAACCTTTCTCCATTCTCTTCTTGTAACATTCAGCGGTCAGCATACGGTTCACGCTGAAGTGTGCTCCAACGTCTCTGAGCATCTCAATGTAATTCAACGGAAGCAGCCAGTCCGCGTTATTTACCATGATTGCTTTACCATCTGAGAAGTCGATGAATTTGCTCATCTGCTTTTTGAAACAGTCGCAGTTGTGCTGAATAGTCTCTTTCGTCATCATCTGACGCATATCCGTACGACCTGACGGGTCTCCGATCATAGCAGTACCGCCGCCGATCAGGGCGATTGGTTTGTTGCCTGCCATCTGCAGTCTCTTCATCAGACACAGTGCCATGAAATGTCCTACATGAAGGCTGTCAGCAGTCGGGTCAAATCCAATATAAAATACTGCCTTTCCGTTATTTACCATCTCTCTGATCTCATCTTCGTTTGTTACCTGGGCGATCAGTCCCCGGGCTACCAGTTCGTCATAAACCTGCATCTTTGTTCTCCTTTTTTCTCCATAGAAATATGTGACTCGGACAGAAGCTTTCCACATATTTTTGCATAAAAATACTCCCGCCCTTCTTACAAAGGACGGGAGTGATAGAATCCCGTGTTACCACCTTTTTTCACAGTACGCTCACACGCACTGCCTCACCGGGTACATGCTGTCTGAATGAAAATACAATTATTCTTGCATACACAAACATCCTTCAGATACCCTCGCACGATATCGGGTGCCGCCGTCGTCTCCTACCCACAATAAATTGTTTCAGAGAGAAGCTCCAAGAGGTATTCATGATCCTGTTTCTCCGCGCCTCTCACCTGCCGGCAGCTCTCTGTGGCTTCCCATGGATCACTACTTATTCTTTTCATCGCCTGTCAATATACGGCTATTTTAGGTGAGAACCTCTGGATTGTCAAGCCCCGATTTATAAAGATTTATACAAAAGAGGTTTCTTTTTTAAACAGTTTCACTGCCAGATGTTTTCCAAACCAGGATACCACCGGTCCGATAGTCAGTACGATCAGAAATGTCATCACTCCCGGTGTATTTCCGCAGATCCAGCCGATCACAACTGCTCCAAAATCCATCATCATACGAATGGTACGATAAGAAAATGGCACTCTGTTGGCTACCAGGATCACAAATGCATCACAGGGCGCCGTTCCCAGTTCCGCAGTCATATACACAGCGGCAGCCAGCACAAATATGGATACACCCACGATCAGCATCACGATACGGATCGTCATGGAAGGTGTCTCTCCGATCACTGAGGTTGATTTCCATACTTTTTCCAGATACTCAGCAATGTATGCGATCAGCAGCATGTTTACAACGGTTCCCGGTCCGATCTGATCTCGCTGAAAGATAAGAACCAGAACAAAAAAGAAAATATTGCAGAGTAACTGACAGTTTCCGTAAGAGATCGGAAGCCGCATTGCGATTCCCCGGTTCATGGTCGAAAATGGATCCGTTCCCATATTTGCGATAAACATAAATGACAGGCCGATGCCCATCACAATAATTGCAAAAAACATCCACAGAAACCGGTTGATATACTGTGGTTCCAGATACTTTTCCATTTTCATCCCATATTTCCCCCTGCGTCTTTTGTTCGGTTTCCCCACTATTTTTCAGTATATTCCCGCTCTGCGGTTTCGTCAATTAAGATTTCCAAATTACGACAGCCTCGAACGATAGCATAAAAGCTCGTATGACGTGTATCGGACAGGAAGGTGATGGCGTACTGCCTGATCACGTACACATATTGTGTACGCGCCAGTCAATACGCCATCACCTTCCAGCTCGCTCCAAGTCATACAGCGCAGTTTATTGCTATCGTCCGAGTCTGTTATAGATTTCACACAATTTTACCTAGGTAACATCTTCCGGAAATACTCCAAGAAGTTTGCGCCGATGATTTTCTGTACATAGGTTTCCGGCATGCCACGTTGAAGAAGGGCTGCGGTGAGAAGTATGATCTGGCGGTGGTCTTTCAGGGCATCTCCCTGTTCTGCTGAAATTTCCAAGCCGGACTGGGCCGCGCTTAAGGAGTCACAGAAATCAAATCCATATCCTACATGTTCCGGGCTGATCAGGGCTGCTTCATATTCTACATGTCGGCACAGCATCTCCAGCGGATCCTGGTCTCCTTCGCAGCCGACGATACAGCGGCACCCATTCAGTCCCATCATGCCGCCTCTGGCTGCCAGCCGCCGCATCTGGTCATCCCGCAGGTTCCGGTAATTGAACCAGACTCTCCGGCTGTTGGAATGAGTTGCCAGAAATGGCTTTTGTGCGATCCAGTCCACATCCTCGAATCCGTCGTCATTTAAGTGGCTTACATCCAGAAACATCCCCATCTGTTCCATCTCACGGACCGCACATGCTCCAAGGGCCGTAAGACCACCGGGGATCTGTATCCGCTCTCCTGCTTTGCAGCAGCCGTGAGCCAGCGCATTTTCCCTGCTCCAGGTGAGAGATGCGCCCCTGACTCCCAGCTCCCACAACTGATATAACCGGTCAAGGTCTGTTCCGATGCAGTCCAGTCCTTCCATATAGAGAAGGACACCGATCCGCCCTGTGGCAAGTGCCATGTCCAGATCCTTACAGGTCCGCACTTCCATAAACTCCGGATCCGCCCGGATCGCTTCCTGCAGCACATGGATCTGCCACAAGGCGCCTTCGTATCCTTCCTCCAGAAGCTGCCGGTCTGACTGATAGACGGACGATACCACCAGATTCACGCCCGCTGCCCGCAGATTTTTAAGATAATATGTTCGCAGAGGATTCATTTCACCATTTCTTACCCGATAGACAAGCTCTGCAGCCAGATCCAGATGAGCATCCACCACCGGATTATTGTTATGCAGGTTTATAGCCTGCTCTATGTATTGCTGTTGAAGTTCCATATTCTGCTCCGATACATTCGCTCTCAGTCATTATATGCAGACCTTTCTTCTTATTAGCACTGCTGCCGTCATCCACATATCCTTATATCAAGACCCGCCACCCCACAGGAGCAGCCCATGAATGTTCTAATCGCCGGTTACCCGCACCTGACTGCCAATTATGAAAATGCGTTAAAAGCCTTACGCTGCAACTATCTGGTCAGCCTTTCCCCATCTTCGGAACAGCTCGCCTCCTGTGACCGGCTGCTGCTCCCCGGCGGCGGTGACTTAGACCCGGCTCTGTGGAACGAGCCAGATCTTGGTTCTCGCACACCGGATCCATTTCTTGACAAAACCCAGCTCTCCCTGCTCCATGCCTTTGTCACTGCCGGAAAACCGGTCCTTGGCATCTGCCGCGGGCTTCAGGTGATCAATGTGTATTTTGGCGGTACGATCATCCAGCACCTGTCCACTGCATCCAACCATGAATACAAAGATGCTGACCAGTACCATTCTGTCCATAATGTTCCCGGTTCTGCCTTGTTTCAGCTCTATGGGTCTGATATGATCGTCAACAGTGCCCATCATCAGGGCTGCGGCCGGATTGGAGACGGACTTCTGATTACTCAGACGGCTCCCGACTGCGTCATCGAAGCTCTGGAACATGAAAAAAAGCCCGTCCTTGGTGTCCAATGGCACCCGGAACGGACTTTCGCCGAAGGAAAACGGCTGTTCCAATATTTTCTTACACCTCTTCCAGAAGACTGGTGATCGTCTCCACCACACCACGGATATCCATATCTTCCTCATCTACTACCACATGTGCATATTTTTCATAGTAAGGAGTCCGGTATTCCAGCAGATTCTCCAGAGTCTGACCTGGTTTCAGCACAACGCCGCGCTTTTTCAAATCTCCCAGACGTTTTTTCAGATTGGGATAAGACAGCTTCAGATACACGACCGTAGAGATCTCTCGTAAATGCTCCATGGCTTCTTCTCCGAATACCGCACTTCCTCCTGTGGCAATCACAGACTTCTCTACCTGAAGACCCGCATTTACTTTATTTTCAATTTCCAGAAATCCTTCGTCACCATATTCTGTGATCAGTTCATGCAGAAGCTTTCCGGTCTGTTCCTGGATCACCAGATCCGAATCCACGAAATGATACCCCAGCACTTTTGCAAGAACTACTCCTACTGTACTTTTTCCAGAACCAGGCATACCGATCAATGTCACATTCTTCTTCATCTTCTGTTCGTCCTTTCTGTCTCTCATCAAAAACTACTGCCAGATCCGCAGGTGCTTTACTACAAATGCCATAAACTTATATCTTGGATCTTCCAGTTCTCTGGAAGCTTCTTTTAATTTCTGCCGGATAGGAATCTGCTGCGGACAGTGCTGCTCACATTTTCCACACTGAGCACAACCAGACGCCGGATTCTGCTTCTTCCGAAATGCTGTGGTCATCAGATATTCTTTTTTTCCGGCTTTACGGCTTCCCGTATACAGTTCATTATAACAACGGAAGGTTCCCGGAATATCAATTCCTTTCGGGCAGGGCATACAATAACCGCAGGCAGTGCATCCCACCTTGATTTTCCGATTGATTTCCTGTCTGACCTTTTCATAAAGCTCCATCTGTTCCCCTGTCAGTTCTCCTGCCTTGGATTCCGATGCCACCTGTACGTTCTGTTGCACCATTTCTAACGAATTCATACCAGACAATACCACCGTAACCCCGGTCTGATTCCACAGCCAGCGAAATGCCCACTCTGCCGGAGTCCGCTTCGGCACTGCCTCTGCAAATAACAGCTTTGCCTCTTCCGGCAGAAGCTGTACTAATCTTCCGCCCCGCAGAGGTTCCATGATAATGACCGGAATTCCTTTGCTTTCTGCATAGAGAAGGCCTTCCCGTCCCGCCTGGGTATGCTCATCCAGATAATTATACTGAATCTGGCAGAAATCCCAGTCATATGCATCCAGAAGCTCCTTGAAATTAGCACTGTTTCCGTGATAAGAAAATCCGATACTGCCGATCTGCCCGGAAGCCTGCTTTTCCCTGATCCATTGATCTACACCTTTGGCACACAGTCCCTGCCAGGTCTGCACATCATTGAGCATATGCATGAGATAATAATCCACATGATCAGTCCTGAGCCTCTTCAACTGTTCCTGAAAGCATTTCTCCAGACCTGCCTTGGACTTGATCAGATAATGGGGTAGCTTGGTCGCAATATAGACCTGCTCCCGCACCCCATTACGTGCAAGAATCTCACCCAGTGCAGCCTCACTTCCTCCATACACATAAGCGGTATCAAAATAATTGACACCTGAACGGATTGCTTCCATGATCTCTTTTTCCGTTTTATCAATATCTATTTTTCCATTTTCTTTGGTAAACCGTAAGCACCCATATCCCAGAACGGAGAGCTTCGTTCCTTTTCTGTCACTACGATACTGCATGATACACCTCGTTTCTGTTCTCGTAACAGTCTACCAAAGGCTTTATGCTCTGTCAATGACAGGTGTTTGTCTATGGCGCACATTCTATCTGTGTATTTTTATTATTTTCTATTCAAATCAGATAATTTATATTTTTTATAAAAATATATTGACAAATCATTTTTTCATGTTATAATAAACTCATAAAACAACAGAGAACGAAAAAGAAAAATAATCCATCGAACGGAGCATGAAAAGGAGGAGAGTCCAACCAAAACTTAACGTAACACCCCATAATATATCAGAAAGGATGGTACGGTCCACCGGCATACGAAGATTACTTTTAAAAACTGAATAACATTTATTTAATTAAGAACCTTGTTTAGATAACAGGAATCACATGTAAGTGATATAGAAGGTAACGGAAATATACCTTGTTAATAAAAAACCACATGAACAGTTGAGAAAACTGGAAAAGTCATATAAGACGATAAAATAAAAAATGTCGGAAGCGACTATAAATACATAGATTTCAAGAAATGAGGTCACAGTCCATTGGAAATAACAGTTAAATAGGCGGTGTAAGAATTTTTAGAATAAATCCTTACACCGCCTTAATCATGTCTTCCTTTGTACTCTTCTATTACAATTCGCGCATGCTCTGCACAAATAATCCTGCAAGAAACGGTACACAGAACATCACCGGCATAATATACCGCATCTGATAATTGAATGTCGGACCAGCAATGCATACCAGCACCGCCACGATCAATGGACTTACCGCCACCAGATATCGTTTTTTTCCTGCACCGATCCATACTGCCACCAAAAGAATCAGCAGCATGGAAACCATTCCCGCATTTTCAAACCAGTTGAGCACTGGCACACGGGACAATAATTTTGCCACCCGTTCCATAACCTGGCGGACACCGGCCAGTTTTGCAGGCTGATTGATCTCCCAGCGCACATCCTGCCCGTCAATTCTGGAAGTCATCATATAATTCTGCGTATATCCTTCCTGATAGAACCAGCCATAAGCATTGTTCATGGTCGCTTCCACCGCATTGGCCGGATGCTTCACAAGCTGGATCGCCCATACGCGGAAATAATCGAGCAACTCACCTGTTGTCTCTGCATGGTAGGTATATTTTACCGGATCTGAGGTGATTGGATCATAAAGTTCTGCCAGATTCTCATAATCCAGCACCTTTCCAATGATCTCCGCCTCTTCTGCTGTCACCTCTGCACCATAATCTCTTACATATCTTGCCGTCTGCTGAAAAGGAATGGACAATGCTTCCTTTGGTCCGTTATCCTCCACCCCGCATGCCGGAAGAAGCACCTTCTGGTATCCCAGGATCAATACCACTGGAATCAGAAATGCAACCAGAATACTCTTCCACTTTTTCAGGTTCTCTTTTCCGATCACAGACCAGCCATAGGCGATCGCTGCCACTGCGGATACCAGCACCAGATAGATGCCTTCATTACGGAATCCTGCTGTGCCCAGACATACAAGGATCAGTCCTGCAATCTGTTTCTTTGAAAGTGACTCCGAATCCTTTATGGTCCGCACCAGTTCTGCCAGAAGAAGCATCAAAAATACAACACAGGCTGTATACGGAATGTCCTTCTCCACCACCGTAGATTCCATAGGGAAGAACTGGGTCATGCAGATGATGCCCAATGCCAGATAGCGGAACAGATACGGCGTCTTCCATCGTTTCATCAACAGGAACCCATAGGAAAAGGCAGACAAGAGCATGGCAAGCTGCAGTACCAGGTTCAGGAAAAATCCCAATATATAGGAACCTAGCAGATTACCAAGCTGCATGATCAGGCTCAGCATGATCGTATGAAGCGGTGGGTAATAGTTGTTGATGGTTCCCCAGTAGAACTGGCGCATCTCTGCCAGCGTCTCCGGCATGGACGCTCCCGGAAATTTTGCCAGAATGTATGGACTCCAGAAAATCATGATCACCAGCAGCGGTCCTGCAAATGCATGAGTCTCAAAGAGCAGTGTCGTCCATTTTCCACAGGATGTCTTACTTTCCTGCGCTTTTTTGCACAGATATCTGAGCACCATCTGAAACAGGCGCACTGCAAGTACATAATATCCTGCAAACACAACCCCAGAGATCAGCAAATGGAACGAATCCATAAAGATCAGATCCCAGGAGTTGGTGTAGCGGAAGCTATACCCAAATACCAGAAAAAAAGCTGCCAGTACCGCCGGAATCCTGCATGACAGACGCGGCACATGCTCCGGCCAGCGGCACGGAACTTTATAGAAAAAGAACAGGATCATCAATGCAAAAAACGCGTCCCGATAGGAGAAGGTCGGCAGAATATATTCCAGTTTTTTTATATTCGCTGCCAGCAAAGTCCACAGGCCGCCGCCTGCTGCTTCTGCACTGATCCCGGAAAGATCTGCATTCATACTCACCATCAGTGCAAAACATGCCAATGCTGCACAGATCCAGTTTATTACGGAATTGAGATTTTCTTTTCTCACATCATATCTCCTTCCACCTTTTTCGATAACTTTATTATTTTACACGATATTTGTCAACCACATGTAAACCAAATATCCCTGTTTTGTCACATTCACAAAATTTTCCGGCGTTTTCCTTGAACTTTACTTTCTATTCATATAAAATTTATATTATAAGTTCATAGTTTTGTATATGTAACTCTGAATCCAATCAAACGGCAAAGGATAAAATCATGAAACAGAAGCTTTCCGTTTTCTCTTTATTAATCCTGTCTTTCGTTTTACTTTTCTCATGCTTTGGCTTTCGCCGTATTGCCTCCGACACCCCGGAAGCACGCGAGGTTTACAGCCGGGCAGCTTATGATACTTACGCAGAAGACATCTTTGCCAGCCGGGAATCTTTTCCTGGACTTATTGTTTCGATCCAGGCAGATAATGACACCCTTTACGGTGAGGAGAATGGCCTTCTGTCTGCCAGATATATGTGTTCCGGCAGAGAAGGAGAATGTGAGATTCAGGTCTTTGTATACGACCAGAGTGGAACTCCTCTGATCGCTCAGAATGCAGGACTTCGGATCAGCGGTGCCACCTCCAGAAACGCGATCCGCAAATCCTTCCGCGTGATTGCCAGAAAAGAATACGATAAACAGCATCCAGACTTTACCTATGATCTGTGGAACGGACGCACCACACTGGATGGAGCTACGAAGCCCATCCAGGAATACAGTTCCTTTATTCTTCATTCTGTCCGTCTTGCCATGGACTCCACCGGAATCCACAACAGCGTTGGTTATTCTCTGGCCAGGAAAGCAGGGATCGTAGATGCATCCCCAACCACGCCTGCAGCTGTCTATATCAACGGCAAATATCAGGGTGCTTATTTTCTGATGCCGGCAAAGACCGACAACGCTCTGGCAGAGCTCTACAATATTGAGAAAAAAGAGGATATTGAAGTAGTCTCTGTATTTGAAGAAGAAAAGACCGGTACGCAATCCAGGCCAGAGATCCTTGCATCCTACCTGACGTTTGTAGATTTTCTGCAACATGCAGATATGACCGATCCTTCTGTGATCGAACAGGTGGAAGCTCAGCTGGATGTCCATCAATGTCTGCAATATTATGCAGTAAATCTGCTGCTTGGCAACGGAGACTGGCTGGATAATAATCTCCGTGTATGGCGTTGCAAAGATAACGGTCTTCCCTATCAGGATGGAAAGTGGCGGTTTTTCCTGTTCGATCTTGACTGGATCGGCAGTTTTTCTGATCTGGTCGTAATGAATTTTGAGCAGGCCACCCAAAGTGCCGATTATCACAATATCCTTCCGGCATTGCTGAAAAATCCGGAATACAAGAAGGAATTTACGAATCTCATCTATCAGATGGAAGAAGATGCCTTTACACCGGAAGTCATCGATTCTGTTTTTGCAGAGGAAGAAGAGCGAATGCATGATGAGGTCGCCTATGATTTCCAGTCAGAAGCATTCACCGGATATCTGATGTACTCCGTGAACAGCTCCCCACTGGAGGAGAAAGATTATATTACTATGGAAGACCGCCAGATCCTCATTGAAGATTTCCGAAATCATCTGGTGAATACGCCAGCACTGATTAACAATTGTATTGAAAATGGGTTTTAAATGATGCAGATCCATACACATATTCAGCAGCTATGTGTATGGATCTTGTTTTATATTGCTATATGATGTTCATCCGCTTCAGTTCACAGATCACGCCATCTTCCCAGACAGTCTCGCAGACTCTGTCTGCAATCGCTTTCAGCTTCTCATCTGCATTGCCCATGGCAACTCCACAGGCTGCATCCCGGATCATCTGATAATCATTCATACTGTCACCGAATGCTATGGTGTTGTCCGCATTTTCATGAAGAAGCTCTGCTGTTCTTCGGATCGCTGTTCCCTTATTCTCTGTCAAGGAGATCAGTTCCCCGTTATATACTCCTTCTGTAGTTGTCTCAAAAAAAGCGATGTAGAAATCCTGCTTCAGTTCTTCAATCAACTGCTCCATCCGCTCTTTTCCCCAGACCAGAAAAGTCACCTTCGGGATCGGTATATGCGTCTGGTGCCATTCTTTGATCGGCAGCAGATTCCCTGCTGTCCGGAAATAGAATTTCCATCGGGCCAGCTCAGAGTTATCTCCTGGCTTATCTTTTTCACGAAGGAAATCACCTCCGTGTTCTGACATATAGATATTCTCACTACCCTCCAGCAGACAGATCGCATCCAGACGATCCAGCACTTTACAGGCCTTCTCCACGAGTGCTGTGTCCAGTGCCGCACTCCACGCACGCTGTCCATGGATCCAGATATCACTTCCTGCACTGCAGATCAGACCATCTGTCTCCATATCAAGGATCTCAGGAGGTACACTGCCATGAGACCGACCTGTACTGATAAATACCATATGTCCCTTATTTCTTGCTCTCCGAAGCCCCTCCAGCACTGCCGGGTGTACTTCTTCCCCATGTGCCAGAATCGTTCCGTCTATATCTAAAAAAATCAGTTTTCTATCCATGTTTCCTCCAATTCTGAATTCTTGCAAATATTCCATAATAAAGTGAGAAAAATATTTCTGTAACCAGATAACAGGGCAGGGCAAGGGCATGTTTTATAAAGAAGAGATACAGTTTCACTGAGATTCCAATCTGATTCATCGTATGATGCTCCACCGCTTCCTGCACCTGCGGGTCTTTACACATGCTCCGTACATTTTTCAGAATCTGTTCAACAGAATCTTTCTTGTTCCGCCAGATCTCATTTTTTACCGCCATCACTGCCAGACTCAAAAAATCGTTACGGATCTGTGGTACAAAATCATAGATGCCCTTGTCATCAGAAATAGCTTCCAGCCTCTCCCGCAGCAATTTGATCTTTCCTAAATATTTCCCATCGTACTGGCCAGTCATAGAAGACATATTATACCAGTAATGGTAGGGATAATAGTCCTGCACGACACAGACTTTTCTGGCATCCAGTGCCGCTGCAAATACCATCTGTAGATCCTCTCCCACAGATACCCTGTCATCCCACAGAGGAAGATTTGGTTCCACCAGCTTTCTCCGGAACAGCTTGGTCACGCGGGATGGCTGGATCGTTCTGCCGATAAAACTGCCGTCATTTAACAGTACCGGAAATAAAGCATGCCAGCTCTGTTCATCATAGAACTCCTGCTCCAGACGGTTCCCCTCTCTGCGAGGCGGATAGTTCTTATCTTCATAATCAAATACCAGACCTGCCATAGACAGATCCGCGTCGTATCTCTCCATGGTCTCATACAGACGCTCATACATATCCGGATCGATCCAATCATCGCTGTCCACAAAACCAAGCAGATCACCAGTAGCAGCAGTCACGCCTGCTTTCCAGGCTGAAGTCAGTCCACCGTTTTTCTTGTGGATCACCACGATATTTTTATATTTTTCTGCATACTGGTCGCAGATCGCCGGACACTGATCCGGAGATCCATCGTCCACCAGCACCAATTCTATATTTTCATAGGTCTGCGCCAGAATACTCTCCACGCAGCGTGCCAGCATCTTTTCAACGCCATACACCGGCACGATCACACTGATCTTCTCTCTCATCCTGCCTCCTGCATCCGACTCAGCAGTTTTCCGTAAATTGCCGGGCAGATCTCAAACAGTTTATATCCCATTCTTGTCCTAACCGGAAGCTTTTCGATCCATTCTGCCCCCTGCTGTTCATAAGCTTTCAGTCTGTCCTTCAGTTCCTTTTTAAGCGCTGCTGCTTCTTCCACATTATCTGTGCAACGGAAATAAAAAGTAATACATGCATCACATAATTTTCGATAAGCAGACGGCATGAGACCGGTATATCCATGCTCATCAAAGAATCTGATCCGTTCCTCCTGCGCCTCCAGCCACTGCAGCCGTTTTCTGGAAAATATAGCTGTAATGCTTCCTGTATTTTCTGTAAAATATCCATATAACACACGATCTACAAATACCAGCTTCTTCGCCTCATCAAAAAGCAGATAGGTGGTCGCCTCATCTTCATGGATTCTGCCTTCCGGATAACGAATGGTCTCGAAGAGATCCCTGCGATACAGCTTGTTCCATGCCACCACAAACCAGGTAGCTTCCTCTTCATTTCCGTAAAGCTTTTCCATCAGGCTGTTGCCGCGATAGATTCGAAAAGCACCGGTTCCACGGTTCTCTTTTAGCTTTTCTCCCTTTGTATAAGTAAAACGGCACTGGCTGATTGCACAGCCTGTGGCCTTGATCGCATCATACATAACCTGAATATAGTCATCCGACACATAATCATCAGAATCCACAAATGCCAGATACTCACCTTTTGCCACATCGATGCCAGCATTTCTGGCACCGGAAAGCCCTCGGTTCTCCTGATGGATCACATGGATCCGTTCCTCTTTTTTTGCATAATCTTCACAGATCTGCGGGCACTGATCCGGAGACCCATCATCCACCAGGATGATTTCCAGATTCTGATAGGTCTGTGCAAGCAGACTGTCCACACAACGGGAAAGATAGCTTTCCACCCGGTACACCGGTACTATGATGCTGATTAAAGGTTCTGTCATCTTTCTCTCCTCCGTATCCAATGAACGATCGTTACCAGCCAGTTTCTCATAACACATAATGCATAGACCATTCGGGGTCTGTTATTTCGGAGAAACGGAAATAATATCCGGTAATCCGTAAGGGTAAGCCTTGCTTCTCCTCCACGGGTTCTCACCCAGTCATCCTGAGCATATTGTCGGATTGTCTCAATCTTCTCCTGATAAGATAGTTCTTTCTGCAAGGGCAGCTTTTCACATTCATCCAGTACTTCATTCATATAGCGTGTAAAGATTTGTCCATTCGGACAGTGCTCTCCCCATGTCTTCTCGTAGAATGCTTCCGCAGCCTCACAGACTCTGCGCGCCAGCTCCAGCCGGTTCGTTCTCACCACCGATGAAAGACTGGTCTTCTGAAGATCTTGAATATAATAACAAAGCTTGTCAGAAAGCACTGCTATCTTTCTGCATCTGCTCAGATAATTCAGATTAAACAACAGGTCTTCCCCAAGACTTAAGGATGTATCAAATGTTCCCATCAAGTCTTTTCGGTATAATTTATTCCAGGGCATATTAAGATAGCTCATGCTGTAAAGCTCCAGAAACATCTCTTTAAAATGCTGCAGTTCCCAGACGCCGCTTCGGGGACTCTTGGGAATATCTGCGCCCTCAAATAGATGATGAAATCCACATAAGGCCAGATCTGCGCCGGCGTTATCCACACAGTTTGCCATCTTTTCCAGATAATCCACCGCCACATAATCATCACTGTCTGTAAAGAGTACATACTCCCCACAGGCTTCCTGAATTCCTGCATTTCGTGCAGCGGAGACTCCACTGTTCTTCTGATGGATCACACGGATTCTTGGATCTCTGTCTGCCAGTTCATCACAAAGTCCGGCACTTCCATCCGTGGAACCATCATCCACCAGCAGAAGCTCCAGATCTGACCTGCTCTGGGCAAGCCAGGAATCCACACATCGTTTTAGACTGCTTTTTACATTGTACACCGGAATGACTACACTGTACATGTCTCTTTAAGCCTCTCCTTTCAGCCGGGAACGAACCATGCCAATGACCATGTTTCTCTCCTGTTTACGCAGGATCACAAAGAAATTCACCAGCAGTGCCAGCGGTCCCATGACCACACCTGTCAACAATAAGATTATCCAGGAATGGATCGGAACAATCATTCTGGACAGAAGTCCAAGCACAGTAATTGTACCAATGGACGCAAAACCAAGGAAAATATCACTGTAAAACCGATTCCAGCGGATCTCCAGACATCTTGCCGCATAGATCGGTGTAAAGATCATATTCCGGAGAACTCCGGTAAGCATGCTGGACAGAGGGAAACAGGCCACGCCAAGATCTGTCTTTGACAACAGGATCAGTGACAGGAGCGAAGAACAGATTCCCGATCCCAGAACCACTAAAGAGTTCCATTTTACTTTCTTCGTAATAATAAATACATGATAGAGCACCTGAATACTCATACTTACATACAGCACGCCTACTGCCAGCAAAGACAGTCTCTGCAGCATATCAGGATCCTTCGTTGGCTGCCACAGTGCGTAGAAATCTCTTCCATAAGCCGTTAGAAATGCAATGGGAATGCTCATAATAAAAATCAGGATCCGATTGCAGCTCTTGATAATGTCCACCAGCTTTTCCTTGTCACCTTCTGCGTATGCGATGGTGATCTGGGGATTGAAGACACCCACTACCGTGCCCATCAGGCTGGAGATAGCTGTAGGTACCATTTTTGCCAGAGACAGCATGGTCATGGAAGCACTCTCATCCAGGATCAGCGCACCTGACAGAAGAATATCCACACCGTCCAGAAGCTGCTGTCCAAGACGGGTCAGAGAATTCCATGCCCCCAGAGAGATCAGCTCCCACACTTTTTTCCACCGGAAGTCCTGCCGACGCACCGTGATACCTGGCAGAAGCTGTCTCGTATATCTGCGGTTCCAGAACGCTGTGTAGCAGGTACTGATCAGAGATGCTGCACCCACCAGCCACAGAGCCGGTCTCCACAACAGAAATGTTCCAAACAGGAAAATAATTCTCAAAATATCCGCATACATGCTTCGGATGGATGTGAGGTCCAACCGGTTCATGGCATAAGTGGATACACTGTAAATAGACATGATAATGCTCAGGAAAAAGTTCAAAAATACAAACGCCCACAACAGCTGTACATCATGCAGAGCATCCGCCGGAACATGCAGGAACGGCAAGTTCCCCATAAAGATCACGATCACCAGTGCCGGCAGCAGGAAAATGCCAGCCATGATCACATTCCCGAAAAATACAGAGGAGAAATATTCTCTCGCCTCCTGCTCTTCCCCACGATGAATGTGAATCGTCACAAAACGGCTTGCCATGGTGTTGAGCGCCGATACTACAATCTGGGCATACAGTACAAACTGATTGGCAAGCGTCACAAATCCATACGTATTTGCCATCTGCGCCTCAATAATGGGTGCCAGGAAAAAGCTGATCCCCATATTGACTGCAAAAGCCAGAAGCTGGGCAGCCATATTGATTGCCAGTCTTTTTTTATCCATAATCTATCCTCTTTCTTAGGTTAAACCGTCGTCACTTGTTTGATCACATACATGATCGTCAGAAGCTGGCCAGACACAGCAGCTGCTGCAATTCCCCGGTCAATCCGCGTGGTCAGACTGATCCACCTGCCTCTTGCGGCTGTCAGAAGGATCAGCATAAACGGCAGAAAATATCTTCCCTGCACCCCTTCAATGGAGACATGTCCCATAGGTGTCCACTGGAACAACATGCCAAGAAGAATGAGCCCCGTGCAACCCAGACACAGGAAGATCATCCAGAACCGTTCAAAACCACGGATCCGCACCTGTTTCTCCTGTGTATCCAGCGTCGTCAAGAACAAAAGGAACCAGAACAGCAGAACCACCAACATAGAGGTCTCGATCTCCACCCAGCCAAGCTTATAACCCACCAGTGACTCCAGATAAAATCCAATCTTATCAAAAAATGTATTTGCCATCATATAGACAAATTCCAACGGATCCTTCAGAAAATATCCAATGGTATAACCGGTCAGAAATTCTGTTCCATCTCCGGTGCTGACCACGCTGGTTGCCGCGGTCGTCGTGACGATTCCGCTGACTGTTGTCATATGCTTTCCTGCAAATGCAAGCAGCGGAATGCCTGCCAGCGCCCCCACAGACAGATATTTTTCCCGTTTTCCGGCAAACCGAGCCGCCGGGATCAGTATTGGAAGCAGGCAAAGCGGCACATAGCTTCCATTCTTACAGTACAACAGAAGCAATGCCATCACTTCCAGCAGAAGCATCCGTTGACCGGTCATCTTCTCTTCCTTGTAAATAGCTTCCAGACAAAGGCATCCATAGAGCAGGAGTATCCCATGGGTGATCGCATCATGGGAAAAGGATGTACACTGCTGTAGATTGACCGGTAACATCGCCAGCACAAACAAGGTCATCTGCCCAAATGGCAGATGCTTCATGCCAAACCATGCCAGCAGGGCAAATGCCACCAGATTCAAGTATCTGGCGATCAGCAGCATCGGAACCGTTCCCAGTCCCAGCAGGCGGGCGAACGTCATGCCAAGTACCGCCGGCGCATAGAACAGAAAGCTACCTTCTATATTACTGTTGATCTCTGTCTCTACCATCCGGTCATCTGTCACTTTAGAGAACAGTTCATAATATACATTTCTGTAATTATGAATGGTCGGCGAGGATGTAAAATCAATGGCCGCATCGTCTGCTCTCATAAGGCAGGTGGTATCTCCCAGAGATTCGTATCCCAGCAACTCGTTGCTATACCGATAAGCCATATCTATGTGCTTCGCTTCATCCGGCACCATCTGTGGGGTGAGAAGCACATTGTACACCAGTCCCAGGAACAGTACCGTCACTAAAAACACGGTGGTAAGCTTTGTCTTCCGTATAAAAGTCAGATATACAAACAGGCAGGCAAAGGCTTCAGCACCCAGAAATAAAAAGAAGAAAAATTTCTTCAGGAAAATATTAAAATAAAGGTACGCACAGACGCAGGCTCCTTCCTCGCTGGTCATCAGACTTAAGCCCCGGTTCAGAAGCTCCGGCGAAAAAGTAAGTTCGATCTCGTAGTCATGATCTGCCACGCCAGTCTGAGAGTCGTCAAACAGAAGTCCCACATATTCCCCGGAAATAAAGGAGGATGCAGCCACATCTGTCTCACACATGACCTGTCCTATCGACAGATCTGTCACTCTGGCATGCATGATTCCCTCATCCGTCAATGTGTTATCCGCTTCCACAAAGAACCGCACACCAAGACCTGTCAGTGAATCCTGTTCTGGATGCACCAGCTGTCGATAATATGCGTTCTCTTCGGTGATTTCCTGTGTCTCCCCATCTGGCTCCAGTATTGTTACCCGCTCTGTTGTATTCTGCGCGATTCGGATCTTCGTATCATAGAGATAGAAGAAGATCAGTGCCACTGCCAGCACGGTACAGCCAAGACCGATCATCTGACGTACTCGATTGCCTTTTTTCTTTGGCAGCTTTATCTTTTCCTTTTTCACAGGTCGTACAAATCCGCCTGCTCCGTAGACTCCGATACCTCCCAGCAGCAGGATCAGTCCGATCAGCATCGGCTTCTGGAACCTGTGTACCATGACGGTATATGTCAGATTGTAGACCAGACTTTTCTCTATAGATTCTCCATCCATCTGTGCCGTTCCCGGATTGACCGTGACCTCATTGAGCCACACAGAAGGTCCTGTCTCCGGCGCGTCAGAAGATATCCGCACTGTCAGAGTCTTAGGACAACGGGAAAACTTCACAAACAAGAACTGATCTGCTTCCATATCTACAAGTGGAGTAACGGTCTTACCGATCTGCTCCTCCCCGTCGTATGCACAGATCGACAGCTCGCCTTCTGTAAACTGATGTTTATTTATTGTAAAGAAAAATCCAATCTGACTGGCTGTCTCCGAAGGCATGTCCACCTGAAATATCAGCTCATGTCCCTCTGTCAGTTCTTCTGTTGCTGATTTTAAATTGGCCTGATTGGCTCCGGAAAGTCCCAAAGACCGTGCCTCTCTTACCGGGATCGCTGTACCTATCAGTACCACGGCCAGACAGATCAGCAGCCAGATGGCCAGATATTTTTTCTTGTTCTCCAGATTCCGCATTTTTCACATCCTCATGTAACAACAAAGGCAGGGGATGCTGTTATCCGCAGTTCCCCTGTCTCATCTGTTTTCCTTCTTTTTAATCTGCTTTTTCAAGCTTTACATCCACCGTCAAATCGGAAGGACAGGAAAATCCATCCGGTAATGTGACGGCCACCGGCACCGTATAAGTACCTGCTTTCCTGTAACTGCTCAGATCTGCATGAACCTCCACAGCATCCATGGAAAGGGTCGCCAGATCGTGCTGCATGCCCCGGATCGGGATCTCCAGTGTATGGCTCTCATCCTTGTCCACGGTCAGTCCATCTGGCAGATTGTCATAATTGATCTGCGCCGGTGCAAATGCATAATCCGCAGTCTCAAGCTCCTGGATCTCCATAGTCACCACAATACTCTTATCATCTTCCTTCGGAATCTGAATGCCTGTCGGCAGATACTGACTGATATCTACCGTATTCTGCACACTTCCGGTCTTGCCTTCCGGATTCAATGCTTCCGCCGGGATCTCCAGGTTCGAGATAGCGGTCAGTGCTGTCTTCTCTCCGGCAATGGTCACAGTCTCCGGCTTATAGGAAATGGATAACAGCCCATAACCCTCCGGTGCTGCCTGACTCACATCAAAGCTGATGCCTACCAGCTTGGTGCTCAATGTAGTTGCCGTCACTTCAAAATCCCCGTTCTTACCTACATAATCCAGGTAAGTGCCCTCAATAGCATCCCCATCACTGTTCTGAAGCTTCAGACTACAGCTTCTCACTGCCGTACCAGTAATTCCGGTAATATCTACCTCTGCTACTACCTGTTTGATCTTCTCAACCACCGATTCCGGTCCCGTGATCTCTACCAGAGACTGCTCCGGAACCAGAGAACCAAGTACCAGTCCGTCACTGGGCTCTCCTGTATATTTGGCAGTTACCTTGAACTGCTCGGTCACCTGTTTCTCAATGCTGACCAGCACATTGCTGCGATCCTGCTCAATCTTCTGAATGCTGCTGGATGGCAGACTTCCCACATAGCTGACTCCGATCTTCACCATGTTGTCATAGAGAAGATCCTTCTTCACATCCGCAGTGGCAGAAAAATCCTCTGCTTTCAGACTCTTTAACACAGAGGAACGGGCATAGACCGTCAGATTCACGATATCGGTTCCCTCTTCCACCCGGATTGTCTGATCCTGGGACGTCAGCACATCTGTATTGATCAGATTGACCTTCACACCACTGATCTTCTTATAAGACACCGCATCATCAATATTAACCACTACGACCCACAGAAGGACTGCCATGAGCAATGCGAGGATCTTAAACAACAGATTATCAAATATCTTTGCTTTCATTCTTTCCCCGTCCTTTCCAGAGCCTGATCTTGCGGCTGTCATCGGTCTTTGGCTGCAGTGCCTGAAGCTGCTTCTTCAACTGCTCCTGATTAAGATTCCTTAAAAGTCTTCCGCCTCTTGCCACCGATACAGAACCAGTCTCTTCAGACACTACGATAGTCAGAGAATCGCTGACTTCACTGACACCGACTGCCGCCCGGTGTCTGGTTCCCAATGCTTTGCTAAGCGTCATATTATCTGATAACGGCAGATAGCAGGTTGCCGAACGAATCCGATTGCCTGACATGATCACCGCACCATCATGAAGGGGTGTATTTTTCTCAAAAATGTTCAGGATCAGCTGGCTGGATACCAGAGAATCAATAGAGATCCCCGTTCTCTCATATTCCTGCAGGCTTACTGCCTGTTCCAGAACGATCAATGCTCCTGTCCGTGCTTTTCCCATCTCAAAACAGGCCTTTACCAGTTCTCCGATGGTGCGGTCTGTCAACGTCTCTTCTACTTTCCGGCTGTTGTCAAAAGGCACGATGGATGTCAGCAGGTTATTCTCACCCAGCTGTTCCAGGGCCCGGCGAAGTTCCGGCTGAAATACTACAATGACCGCCATGATTCCAAGACTGAAGAAGTTCTTGGCGATCCACAGGATCGTGTTCATATGGAACACATATGCCAGGATCAGCAGCGCAAACAGAACCGCAGATCCCTTCATCAGACTCCAGGCGCGGGTTGATTTGATCCATATCATCACATGATAAATAATGAATGCCAATATAAGAATCTCGACCACATCTGACCAAGTAATATTCAATGCCGCCATGGACACATACTGATCCATCCATTCTGGTATCATCTCTTCACAACCTTTCTGTCTGTTTTTCCTCTTATACTTTGCTTAGTGACGCTTCCGCTGACCGGTGCGGTGTCTGGTGTTGATCCTCTTCACCTGCTTATCCGAAACCGCAATCGACATCTTCGGAACAGCTTTCACATAATAATAATATTCGTCATCTTCAAACTGCGCATACTCTGTTCTGGAATAGTCCACGCTGAATACAAAGAACTCCACAGCCATGGCGATCACGATGGACACCAGCGTACCAAGAATCAGCTGAATGATCGGCACTTTCACCTGCATCACAAGTGCTCCTACCAGGAACAGGACTATATTCGTCACCGCTCCGGCTCCGATCGCAATATGCCATGCATGATCTGCGCTCAGGCGATGGATCGCATAGACGATCATCAGGACAACGGCAAATACCAGCACTGTCAGGATCACTATCTTGTTATTCAGCACATTTTCCACCAGATAACTAAGTCTGGAAGTCATCTGTTCGGTCTCCGAGCTTGCCAGCATGGCCTCATTGTTCTTCATGTAATAAATCAAATAATAAAAAACCGTTCCGCAGGCTACCGGCACCACACAGGCCGGTCCGCCAAGCAGTCCCATGGTCAGCGGAACCGCATATGGAATCTTCAGTAAAAATGCTATGGGCGTCAGCACCAGTACATATCCGTATTTGGGCGATACTCTGAAATACAGAATATACATAACCGCCAGAAGCCCGGCTGCCATGGCGAATACTTCCAGTGACAATGCATATGCATGGGCACACACTAAAAGTCCTGCAAATACAGCAATCATATTGACCGGAAGGAAAGAACACAAAAGTGCCAGCAATAAAGACACCGCCGGTCCCGATAGCTTCTGCATAAATCCGATCTGTTCGTTGATCATGAAAAAGGCAAACAATGCCAGTAAAAATTTTAACGCAGGCTTCAGATATACATCATATTTTCCGTAAAAGATCTTCAGCCGCTGCTTCATCTCAAGTAGTTCCGTCATGGTCCATTTCCTCCGTCAGAGATCCAGCATCCTTCATTTTTTCCTCTTTTGCATAGATCCCAGAGATTTTTTGAAGCGTATGGGAATATGCTCCCACACTCTTTTTAGCCGCCTGATAGCGGAACGAATAGACTCCATAGAGGAATCCTAAGTATATGACCATTGCTGCCACATACAGCCCAACGATCGTAGTTGCAAATCCCTTAAGATCCATATTATGAAGATTTTCCATTAAGTATTCCATTTTGCAGAAGACCCATAATGCCAGCATGGCAACAAAACCGACCGTTCCCCAGAACCAGCCGAGCAGAAGTCTGACGCTGATATAGTCATGTCTGTAGTAGTCGGCGATCTTCATCTGTTTCTTGCCTTCTCCATTCTCATAGAGGGAGGCATGTGTCATTAAAATGACCTTCTCTTCATTAATCATACTACTGTCTCCACCTCATATAGACTATAGTATAACACAATTAACTTCCTCTTCCAACACAAATGCATAAAAAATATACAGTCTGTGCACCATTTTCCAGCAATACCCTTGCCGCTTCATCAATCGTGCTGCCGGTGGTATAAATGTCATCTACTAATATGATTGTCTTAGGGGGAATGGATCCTTTTCTGACAGAAAAGGCATTTTTAAGATTTGATACACGTTCTTGATCGTTCAACTGCTTCTGCGCTCTGGTTTTCTTGCTGCGGATCAATATTTTACGTTCCACGGGAATCCCCATCCATCGTGACAGTTCCTCTGCCAGCACCTCTGCCTGATTAAACCCCCGCTTCCGTCTGCGGGATGGATGCAGCGGAACAGGAACCAGTGCCTGTGCTTGCCAGAGTGCGGCTTCTCTTCCACAGCTTCTTACGATCTCTTCTGCGTAAAATGCAGCATATTCCCGTCTGCCTTCATACTTGAATTTTGCTATGGAGCGGCGCATCCTCTCATCGTATATAAATGCTGCCCGTCCCTGCCGGTACTCATGATGCTTTCTGGTACAGTCCTGACAATATTCCCGCTCTTCTTCCAGAAGCGGTTTGCCGCACTTCCTGCAGGCAGGCTGCCGTACAAGGGGAAGCTTCGTTCTGCAGATCCTGCAGACAAGCTCCCCCTTGTCCTCTACCACGTCATGGCACACCGGACATCTTTTTGGATATAAAAGTCCTATTAAAATTTCTTTTATTCGCATCCTTCCACCTCTCTGATCCGGTCATACAGTCCACTGTACCTGGTCTGCTCGCTGGCATTGTCGATCATCTGTGCAAACGTCTCCGGACTTCCCACCAGTGTCACACAAGAGCGTGCTCTTGTAACTGCTGTATACAGAAGATTACGGTTCATAAGCATCCGCGGCCCTGTAAGCAGCGGGATCACCACTGCAGGGTACTCACTTCCCTGGGACTTGTGGATCGTCACCGCATAGGCAAGCTCCAGTTCTTCCAGCATCTGAAAGCTGTAGGTGACTGTGCGATAATCGTCAAACAGCACTTCCATGGTCTCTGCCAGAAGGTCGATCTGCTGCACGATTCCCATATCTCCATTGAAAATACCCGTTCCTTTGTCGATGGCGATTCCATAGCGGTTCCTTGCTTCCCACTCGATCTGATAGTTATTCTTGATCTGCATAACCTTATCGCCTTCGCGGAACCGCCCTCTGGCAGTCTCCTTTTCATTTTTCTCAGGAGATGGCGGGTTGAGATATCTCTGAAGCATCTCGTTCAGGTTCTCCACTCCCAGGCTTCCTTTTCGCATAGGCGTCAGTACCTGAATATCCGTAGGTCTTGCATCCACATATCTGGGCATCTTCTCCTGCACAAGAGCAAGCACAACGCGTAGAATGACGTTGGGGTCCTGCCGCTGCAAAAAGAAGAAATCCCGGCTTTGGTTATCCAATGTCACATGCTCGCCCCGGTTGATCTTGTGGGCATTCACAATAATATCGCTCTGGCTTGCCTGACGGAAGATCCTGGTCAGCTGTACTACCGGACAGCTTCCGGCTCTGATAATGTCCTTCAGCACACAGCCCGGACCGACACTTGGCAGCTGGTTGATATCACCCACCAGGATCAGTCTGGTTCCCACACTGACAGCTTTCAGCAAGGCATTCATCAGGAAAATGTCTACCATGGACATTTCATCAATGATGATCACATCCGCTTCCAGCGGATTTTCTTCATTCCGCTCAAAGGAGGCTGTGCTGCGGTCGTCAGAAGGCACCCCAGACAGCTCCAGAAGCCGGTGGATCGTCACTGCCTCCCAGCCGGTGGCTTCCGTCATCCGCTTGGCTGCGCGGCCTGTAGGTGCCGCCAGAAGGATCTCCATATCCTCCGTCTCAAAATACCGGATAATGGCATTGATCGTGGTCGTCTTACCGGTACCAGGTCCTCCCGTGATGACCAGCACACCATTTTTCACTGCTTCCACCACTGCTTTTCGCTGCATCTCATCCAGAGTGATCGATGCCTGCTTCTCCACTTTAGAAAGCTTTTTCACGATCTGGCTTTCTTCCATCTCACATTCCAGATTCAGATCATGCAGCATCTTGGCCACGTTCAGCTCCATATAGTAATACTGTCCATACCAGACCATGACTTTTCCATTCTGCTCTTTCATGACCAGCTTCCGATCCATACAAAGATTCATGAGCTGGGTCTCCATCTGCTCTTCCTCCACGCCCAGAAGTACAGATGCTCTGTGCAGCAGATTCTCCTTCGGAAGACAGGTATGTCCCTCTCCGGTGGCCTGTAACAACACATAGAGCAGACCGCTGCGGATTCGATAATCGGAATCTGTATGAATGCCGATCCGGCTGGCAATCTCATCTGCAATCTTGAATCCTATGCCGGAAATATCATCAGCCAGACGATACGGATTCTCCTCCACTACCTGATAGGTCCGGTTGCCATACTGCTGATAGATCTTCACTGCCAGCGGCACTGAAATCCCATACTGGGTCAGGAACATCATGGCCTGACGCAGATCCTTCTTCTCTTCCATCTGGGCAGAGATCTCTATGGCTTTCTTCTCGCTGATTCCTTTGACTTCTGCCAGGCGCTCCGGTTCTTCTTCAATAATGCGGAAGGTATCCCCTTTGAATCTGCGGACAATACGCGCCGCCATGGCAGCTCCGATCCCTTTGATAGCTCCGCTTCCCAGATATCTCTCCATGGCTGTCTCGTCTTCCGGTGCCAGCAGCTCATACTGCTCCACCTGAAGCTGCTCTCCATATAACGGATGTTCTTTCATATATCCGCTGACCTGTACCAGTTCCCCTTCTGCAAGCACAGAAAAAAGTCCCACACAGGTCAGTTCTTCTTCCTCACTGACCAGCTGGAACACCGTATACCCATTGTCATTGTTGCGGAACACAATGTGCTCCACATATCCCTTTCGTACTTCCATCCCCGCTCCTGTCATGGATTTTGTGTGAAAAGGACATGGCGCACTGCCATGTCCTTGATAGACGGTATGATATATTCAGAACCACATTCACATGGTTCTGAATTACTTACAGTTTTTTTCTTTCCTCTTCTCTGTGGCCGGACAGGAACTCTACGAACTTACCTGTTCCTACAGCTACACACTGCATTGGATCCTCTGCGGTCATAGTGTTGATACCAGTCTTGGACTCCAGCAGCTCTTCCAGTCCGCGAAGCAGTGCTCCACCTCCGGTCAGAACGATACCGCGTTCTGCAATATCTGCAGTCAGCTCTGGTGGTGTACGCTCCAGTACGCTGTGTACAGCTTCCACGATCTGTGCAGTTGCCTCTTTGAGAGCTTCCTCTGTCTCCTCAGAAGAAACAGTTACCGTCTTCGGAAGACCAGTCACCAGGTTACGTCCACGGACATCCAGAGTCTTCGGCTCTGTTCCCGGATAACAGCTTCCTACTTTGATCTTAATATCCTCTGCGGTTCTCTCACCGATCAGAAGATTATGTTTCTTACGCATATAACGTACGATCGCTTCATCAAAATCATCACCGGCGATCTTTACAGATGTGCTGACAACGGTACCGCCCAGAGAGATCACAGCGATATCTGTAGTACCACCACCGATATCCACGATCATATTTCCGCAAGGTCTGGAAATATCAATACCGGCTCCGATAGCTGCTGCGATCGGCTCCTCAATAATAAATACTTCTCTTGCGCCTGCCTGATAAGTAGCATCCTCAACTGCCTTCTTCTCTACCTCAGTAACACCGCTCGGTACGCAGACAGCGATCTTCGGCTTACGGAACGTCTTCTTTCCAACTGCCTTCTTAATAAAATGATCCAGCATCTTTTCCGTTACCGTGAAATCAGAGATGACTCCCTGACGCAGCGGACGGACTGCCACGATATTGCCCGGTGTACGGCCAAGCATCAGACGCGCTTCCTCTCCGATCGCTTTAATTCTATTTGTATCTCTGTCGAATGCAACGACAGACGGCTCTTTCAGTACAACGCCCTTCCCTTTGATGTAAACAAGGATGCTGGCTGTTCCCAAGTCAATTCCAATATCAGTTCCTGCCATATACGTTTCCCCTTTCGTTCTTTTTCTAAACAAGTCTATCTGAAATAATGCATCTTATTTTGTCCTGTGTCAAGGCTCATGTTATGATTATACCCAATTTTTTTCAAATTGAAAAGGATTTTTTACCGAAGCTCCGCAATTCTGGACACTCCCACGTAGATCTCTGAGATTTTGTACCAGGTCCGATAGTCAACAATGCCAGTTACAGGCAATCCAAATATCGACTGAAATTTCTCCACAGCCGCCTGTGTAGCCGGTCCATAGATACCGTCTGTATCCACCCGGGGCAATGCCGGATATGCCTCTGCAATCACATTGAGCTGTTCCTGCATCTGCAGAACCTTGCTTCCGCTGGAGCCCACACTCAGATCATATCCCGGCCAGGAGGACGGAACACCGGAGATCTCCACTGCTGTATTGATATAGATGCTCTCTCCATAATAATACCGCAGAATCTCAATCGTAGAATATCCCTGCTCTCCCAGACTCTGAGAACCCCACTGCGTCATCCAACCCGGGCAGGATACCTGCCGTCCATCACAATACTGGGTCAGGATCGGCTGTTTCACATTAGGCCGTGACAGATAATTTCCAAATACCTCATCTACAATATTGGAAATATTCTGGTAAATATTTCTTCCATAGATCCATTTCTGGTCAAAAGCAGTAGAAGAAGTGATCGTGAAGTCATAGCCACGATTGCGATACCATTCCGTATAAACTCTGTTAAGCACAAATGACATGATTGCCAGCACATTGGCCCGGATGGCCGCATCTGTCCAGGTAGCATAGATCTCACTGGATGCCACATTTTTAATATAATCCCGGTAACGCACCCAGTAATTACGGGCACTGGAATCCGACGGAGCGCCGTCATGGACGATAACATACTCTGGAATCACCACCCGGCTTAAGACGATCTCTCCTGACTCAGTCATCGGCTTGATCTCCGACTCTGCGATCTTGGGTGGATAGTTACCGAACAACGTGTGAGGGCCGATCACGATCCTGTCAAACTCCCCGGTCTGCACGGATCTCTTCATCAGAATCTCCTGAATGGCTGTCTCGTCAGGCAGGATCTCTGTCCCAGCCACCTCTGTTGGTTCATAGCCATCTGCATTTACCCGAATGGTATACTCCGCATAAGGCTGCTGCTCAGAGATAGATGTACTGTAATCACGGTTTGGTGCCGGAAGGGTGATTATCTCTGTCATTCCAGATTCATCAGTCACCGCATCACGCTCTTCTCCATCAGGCTCTCCTTCATAGGTGATGTGGATTTGTACACCTCCGATCGGACGGCGTGTCCGCTCCTCCATCAGGCGCACCTGAAGCTGCCCCGTCTCTGCCGGAAGGCGCGGCGTATTCGTAAATTCTGTTTCTGCCATATAAAAACCTCGTTTCTACATTGATCCTGTGGGACAGGCTCCTCTGTACCCACTTTCTACCAATATATGAACGAGGCTTTTCTATATTCCTTATTTCTCAGAATTATCTTCGTTTTCTGACGAAACATTTTCTGATAAATCCTGCTCTGACGGACCCGGCTGTTTATCAAACTCGCTGGCACCATTCTTTGCCAGTAAGATCAACTGCCGAATGCCAAATATCATTATGCCTGCCCCGCCTGCTGCAAACAGCACCATGGCTGCCATGCTGACCGTATAAGATAAGCCTGTGCTTTCAGACAGTCTGCCAAATAACTGATATGCCAGATACAGAAGGTATCCGCCCGCCGCCACATAGATGGCGGTCCTTGTCATTTTTTTTGTATCCTGATCCATTTTTCTACTCCTGTTCTTCCGGTACCTCTTCCAGCTTCGTGTAAGGCTGCCGGATATATTTTCCATCTTCCAGTCCCAGATCATCAAGAGGCAGTCCCCTCGCCAGACAGAATGCCAGATCAAACATCTTTTCTGCCTGTCCTTCCTTATCATTATAGACTGTTCCTCTGATCTCACCGTTCTTAAGCGCCGCAAGGCCCACGTCTGTTCCATCGATTCCAAGGATCACCGGCCATTCTGCCTGATCGATGCCTGCCGCTTTCATGGCGTCCACAGCCCCCAGTGCCATATCATCGTTGTTAGACAGCACCAGTTCGATCTGATCCCCGTATTCCGTCAGAAGCTGACTCATTTTGGTATTTGCCTGTGCACGGTTCCAATTTGCGATGGCATAACCCAGCTTTTCCACTGGCACGCCCTGATCCGTAATTGTACTGACAGCATACTCTGTCCGAACAATGGCATCCTGATGATCTGCTTCTCCTTCCAGCACAATGTACTGGAACACACCATCTCCATTCTTGTCCGCCGCAGGATCGTTTTTGAAGATATCTGCAGCCATCTCCCCCTGCATAATTCCTGATTCAAATGCCTTAGCTCCCACATAATAGAGCTTATCCCATCGTTCCAGATCCTGTTCCACCAGTTCTCTGTTAAAGAAGATCACCGGCACATCCTTCTTCTCCGCCATATCAATGATCGTTACCGGTTCTGTACGGTCCACCAGGTTGACGCAAATAATATCACACCCATCTTCCAACATGGTTTTCACCTGATTGTTCTGTGTGGTCTGACTGGCTGCCGCATTGTAAACATCAATATTAACCGACACATTCGAATCCATGGAAGCAGACACTTCACTGGCATATTCATTAAAATGATTGATCATTTCCGAAACAAATGTATCATACTGATCATAGACACTGACACCGATCCTGATGCTGGTGACCTGTCCTCCACCTGTATTTCCACAGCCTGAGGCTTCTACTGCCAGCAGGCAGGCAAGTCCTGCTATCGTCATTTTCTTCGCAAACATTTTATCCCCCCTACTGTACGATTGGGAACAGGATCTTCTGATTCTCGGCATCATAAAGATGTTCTCTGTCCACCATCAAATATCCTGTCGTCACATTTCTCATTTCCGCTGTATGATACTCCAGCTTTGTCGCCAGCTCTTTCACGCTCTGATACCCCATGTGAAATTCATTTGGAACCAGCAGTGCCTGAATTCTCCCTTTATCAAGCTCATAGACGACCTTTTCTGAGTTACCCACTCCATACAGGACACAGTTATTGACAGATATCTGATTCTCCTGCATATAATCCACTGCCCTCTCAGTCTCACTGTTTTCCAGTGCGATCACAATATCAGCTCCCAGATTCCATTTTTCTTCAAATAGTTTCTTGTCTGGATTCCGACCCATCTCTGCCAGCTTCCACTGAATCTTTGCTCCCGCTTTCAGAAGCGTCTCCTCCAACCCATCCAGTCGTTGTCTCAGAGCGATCTGACCAGTGTTTCCACAGAGAATACCGATTGTCTTTCCCGTCAGATTTTCTCCGAAATCCTGGCAGATCCGTTCAGCCAGTACACTGCCCAGTTCCTTGTTGTCCGGGCCAACCGTCTGATAATATTCTTCCGGGGTAATATCCGTCTCCAGCAGTACACATTTTTCTCTTGGCAGCCTGTCTTCTATCCCTTCATAGACACCTTCACTTGCATACATCTGAATGATCATGCCATCCACACCCGATTCCAGTTCTTTGTATATGATCTCCAGTTCGTTTTGCTTTCCCCAGAATTCTCCAGTAGCTACATAGTTCAGACGTATATTGTAGTCTCTGGCTGCAGCTTCAGCTCCTTCTCTCAGAGACGTCCACCGGCTGTCACTGCTGTTGTTTACAATTACAGACACCGTATAACTGTTCTTTTCTTCCTTTCGCCCAACTGTCATGATCAATCCAGCCACAGCTGCTATCAGAAGCGAAAACAGCAGCAGATACCATATTTCTTTACTTCTTCTCATCTGCTGTTCCCTCCTCCGGTCTGTTCGTCCGCTTTCCATCCAGATATTCCAGGATCTCCGGTGAATATTCGATATACGGAAGTCGAATTCTTACCATCGTTCCTTCATCCGGCTCGCTCTCGATCTCCAGCCCGTATTTTTTTCCAAAGCGGATCTGTATTCGTTTATGTACATTGATCACGCCTACACCGGAACCTTTCCTTGGTACTCTGCTGTTTTCTTTTAACAGAGAATCCAGTATTTCCCCAGACATGCCAAGACCATTATCTCTGACCTCGATACATACGTCATCGCCATCCCTGTAACCACGTACCAAGATCTCTCCTTCATCATCCATCCCTTCAACGCCGTAGTAGATAGCATTTTCAAGAAGAGGCTGTACGATCAACTTCACAGTACAACAGTTCAGAATCTCTTCATCAATCTGAAAATCCACATGGAACCGATTCTTATACCGGATCTTCTGAATATTCATGTAGTTGGTAGCATGCTTGATTTCATCCTCCACACGAATGATCGTCCGTCCTTTGCTAAGACTGATGCGGAACAGGCTGGCAAGCTGAGAAATCATAAACACAGCATCTTCATAACGTTCTCCCTCGATCATCCAGGTAATAGACTCCAATGTATTATAAAGGAAATGCGGATTGATCTGAGACTGTAGTGCATCCAGCTCACTTTTTCGCTTCTCCTCTTGTTCCAGAAGCACGTCATCCATCAGTTTCCGGATCTGCTCCACTGTGGATTTCAATGTTCGTCCCAGATGCTCGACCTCCGTAAATCCGCCAATATAAATATCCGGATTCATATTACCTGCTTCCCATTCCTTCACAGACTCATTGAGCTTTTCCAACGGACTTGCCACACTGGAAGATACCATCTGGTTTACAAAAATAATGAGCAGCATGGATATGATCAGCAACATCACGAAAAACAGCCTTGTCTCATACATACCCATATTAAAGACACTGTTTGGAATCACACTGACAATCTTCCATCCTGTATAACTGACAGTCTTCACCGTCACCAGCCGGTTCTCACTCCCAAAATCCTCCTTATGGCTTCCATCATCCCAGGCAGCAATTTCTTCATTATTTTCTTCATAAAGTCCTGCATAGATCAGCTTCTGTTTGGGATGATAGATAATCTCACCATTTCCATCCATCAGATACACATATTCTTCATTGATTCCGGTATTTGCTTTTTCCAGTAACTGTTCAATACTGGAATAATTCATATCGACCAGAAGAACACCAAGTTCAGAATCTCCACTCTTGGTCAGTTCTACCGCACGGCTTAAGGAGATCACCCAGTGATATCTATAATTGGCATCGTCAAACAGATTCTGTACATGCGGTGTGGAAAAATGAAAATTTTCCATCTTTCCCACTGCTTCCCGGAACCATTCCTGCTCTGTCACGTCTACATCTTCTTTTTCTCCGGCAACCGGCACTGCCTCTACCAGATTACCATTGCTGGTATAACAGGCAATACTGACTAAATTTTCTTTATTGGCATCATACAGAAGATTCATCTCCTGCACCATATCCTCCGATGCCAGATCCTTATCCTTGATCACAGAATAATACATGGTATCCGAGATCCGACGCATATTTTTAAGATAACTTTCCAGATTGGTCGCTGTCTGATCCAGAAGCTGCACTGCATTTTCAGACATCATTGCTTCCATTCGGTTAGTGAACAGATGGTACATGGTAATACCGAAAGCTCCCATGGCAAATAGAGCGACAACCGTAAAGGATATGGCGATTCCCACCTGGATCGATATTGATTTTTTCTTGAGACTTAAGAGTTCTGTCAGTTTCTTCACTTCTTCTCCAGTCTGTCCGAACGATATCTGGACGGGGATACGCCAAACTGCTTCTTAAATACATAGCTGAAATAATTGGCTTCCGAGTATCCCACTTTTTCAGCAATCACATAGGTCTTATCATTGCCTGTCATCAGAAGGTTCACCGCCTGCTCCATCCGATAATCTGTCAGATATCTCACAAATGTCTTTCCCGTCTCTTTCTTAAAAATCGTGGAGAAATAGGCAGCACTTACATTTAACTTCTTGCAGATCACTTCCACACTCAGATCCTGATCTGCATAGTTTGTTTTTACATATTCTTCTGCGCTCTGCACAAATGATTTCGTAGAATCCTGTCTCTCATGGAGTACTTCTCTCTGCAGATGTCTGCACAGATCCAGAAGCCACTTCTCCAGTGCCTCTGTGGATTCCATCTGCAGTGCCTGATGATAGGCATCCGTCCCTGTTCCTGATACATTATCAATACTCAGATCATGACCGGCAGCGAAGCGCACCAGTTCGGAGATCAGTTCCATCATAACGATCCGGTAATTCTGCATGGAAAGATGTGCTTCGTTGAGCCACTGAATAAAATCATGAATCGCTTCCTGTAGCACGTTCTCCTCGCCCACACGGATTTTCTTAATGATCCTCTGGATCAGATCTGCATACGCATCCACTCGCTGTAGTTCTGCTGTCTCTCCCGGTTCCACCTCAGAGATACTGATAGATCTGGTATTTCCATAAAGTACTCGATAAGATACTGCCTGCTTGGCGCCCTGATAGGAGAATGGTATCTGCTCCAGACTATCGCACAGATATCCAATGCCTGCAGTCACTCTTGCATTGCAGACCTTTCTCGCCATCCGGCACAGACGGTCCATCTCATCTGTATAAGCGATCAGATCATCCTTCTCCTGCAGCTGTGAGATCATAATAATATCCCCCAGATAGATTACAAAACGGCTGTTCCACCGTTCATCCACCTGCTCCTCTGCATACTTCTTCACTGCCATGGCAAGCAGAAATGGATCTTCCCTCTCTTCCTCCGGCAATGACTGCGTACTGATATGCAAAACTGTCACTGCATAGTAAGGAGCTGACAGATTCACCTGATAATCCTTCGCATATTTTCCAATCTGTCTGGCTGCCACACGGCCCTCTAACAATGCCATGTAAAAGCTTTCCTGCAAGACCGGCAGACTTTCCATATAATATTCCCGCAGCTTATCCGTATTCCGCTTCTCATCCCGTTCCCGGTCAAGATCTGCTTTGATCCGCTCAAATACTTCCTTTAATTCACCGGCATTGACAGGCTTGAGCAGATACTCTGCTGCGTCCATCTTGATCGCTTCTTTTGCATATTCAAATTCATCAAATCCAGAAAAAATAATGACCCGGATGGTTCTTGATAATTCTTTTAATTTCCGGCAGAGTGTCAGTCCATCCATGTATGGCATCTTGATATCTGTCATGACAATGTCTGGCTGCAGCTCCTCTGCCAGTTCCAGTGCTTCCACCCCGTTGGCCGCGTGTCCAATGATCTTAAGACCCATTGCTTCCCAGTCCAGTTTTTTTACAATAATCTGGATCACGTCCTCTTCATCATCCACCAGAAGTACCGAGTATCTGTTATTTGTGTCCATAAAATCTCCCTTATAACATATGTTCCTGCATATATGAAAATAGCGGCGGGACGCTTATGCGTCCTGCCGCTATCTATTATACTATGTATTTTATTTCTTTGCCACATACTTTCTGATATCCAGAGAGATTGCCACGAAGATAACGATACCGATTGCAATGTACTGTGCATTTGCGTTAACACCCATGTACTGCAGAGCGATCTTCAGAAGCTCGAATACTGCAACACCGACAAATGCGGAGGATACTTTTCCTCGTCCACCGGTAACGGATACACCACCGATAGTACATGCTGCGATTGCCTCCATCTCATAACCATAACCAAGCTGTACGGAAGCACCACCGGATTTTGCACCCAGCATGAATCCTGCAAGACCATACATAGCTGCTGCTTTCATATAAATCAGGATCAGGGTCAGTTTTACCGGAACACCGGCAACCTCTGCTGCCTGTGGGTTTCCACCGATTGCATACATATATTTTCCATGACGGGTCATATTGAAGATGAACCAGGTAATGGCTGCTACAACCAGTGCGATCCATACCAGATAGCTAAGACCAAGGAACTTACCACTACCTACGTTGGTATACTCAGTGGTAAAGCCACCAAGCGGGGTTGCGTTTGTGAACAGCATGTTCAGACCATATACAATCTCCATGGTAGCCAGCGTTGCGATGAACGGCGGTACACTTAAATAAGCAATGAAGAAACCAGTAATGGTTCCGAATACTGCACAGATCAGCATTGCAACCAAAGCTGCCAGGAATACATTCAAAGGCTGCATATCCGGGAAAAATTTTCCGGAATAGTCCATTCTCTGAAGCAGTACACCAGAGATACATCCGCCAAGACCGATCAGACGACCAGCGGAAAGGTCACATCCTGCGGTAATAACGCAGCCTGCGATACCAAGTGCGATTACCAGTCGGAAACTCATGTTGTTTAACAGGTTGTTTAAGTTATTCAAGGTAAAAAAGTTCTGGGTTGTCAGTCCGGCTACAATAACCAGAATGAACATAACAATAATAACACCATTATTGATCAGAAAATCTGTAATCTGTTTCTGCTTTGTCTTTTCCATTCTATTCATCCTCCTTCAGCATCAGAATTGTGTTGCAAACTGCATAACATTTGCCTGAGACATCTCTTCTTTCTCAGTGATCTCACCAGTCAGGCGGCCGTTACACATTACACAGACTCTGTCAGACATACCAAGCAGCTCAGCCATCTCAGAAGAAATCATGATAATTGCTTTTCCCTGTTTTGCCAGGTCATTCATGATCTCATAGATCTCATGCTTTGCTCCTACGTCAATACCACGGGTAGGCTCATCCATGATCAGCACATCCGGGTCATTTGCCAGCCATCTGGATACAATAACTTTCTGCTGGTTACCACCAGACAGGTTTGCAATATGCTCTTTCATGCTGGGAGTCTTGATTCTCAGTTTCTTAATACTATCATCCACAACTGTATTGATCTTCTTGTGGTCAAGCACAAATCCTGCTTTCAAATACTTATTATATACGGAAACACCTACGTTGTCTTTAATAGACAGACATCCGAAGATACCATTTCCACGACGGTCCTCAGTGATCAGACCGATACCTGCGTTCATAGCATCAATAGGGTGCTTAATATTCACTTTCTTTCCATGCATGTAGACCTCACCAGATGCCACACCACGGATTCCAAAAATACCTTCCATCAGCTCGGTTCTCTGAGCTCCGACCAGTCCACCAAATCCAAGGATCTCGCCTTTACGAAGCTTGAAGCTTACGTGCTGGAAAGACTTCGGATGAATGGAACACAGGTCTTTGACTTCAAGAACTACGTCACCGATCTCATTATCTTTGTCAGGATATACATTAGTCAGCTCACGACCAACCATCTTGGCAATGATCTGCTCTGTGGTCATCTCTGCTGCCGGCCAGGTTCCTACATAACCACCGTCTCGCATGACGGTAATGTCATCTGCAATTCTCTTGATCTCATCCATCTTGTGAGAGATATAGATCATTGCTACACCTTTACTTCTCAGATCATTCATAATACGGAACAGAGCATCTACTTCTTTGTCAGACAAAGAAGATGTCGGCTCATCGAAGATTACGACTTTTGCCTGATGAGAGACTGCTTTTGCAATCTCAACAGACTGCATCTGTCCGATAGACAGAGAACCCAGCTGAGCCTTCGGATCGAAATCCATACCAACCTCATCCAGCCACATCTTCGTATCTTCATACATTTTCTTATGATCGATCACTTTCAGCGGACCATAATTCTTGGTAGGAAATCTTCCAAGGAAAAGGTTCTCGCCTACGCTTCTAGCCAGAACCGGCTGAAGCTCCTGATGTACCATGGCAATTCCTTTACTCATAGCATCATCCGGATCCTTAATATCAATTTTTTCTCCATCCAGATAGATCTCTCCGGCATCCATCTTATAGATACCAAACAGACATTTCATCAGAGTGGACTTACCCGCACCATTTTCTCCCATCAGCGCATGGACTGTGCCAGGACGAACTGACAACTGTACATTGTCGAGTGCCTTCACGCCGGGAAAGGACTTGCAGATGCCCTTCAACTCCAGTTTATACTCAGCCATTTTGCTCTCCTTCTTCAATCAGCTTAAAAAATGCGGACGTCGTTGTCCAACGCCCGCACCATTTTCAGAATTAATTATTTAACCATATCAAGAACTTCCTGAGCGTTGTCCTGGGTAACTTTTACATAGTCACAACCAATGTAATGCTCATTTCCAGCTCCGGTCAGGTAGTTGATTGCTGCATCAGCTGCACTGTGGGACTGAGAGAAGTGATCGTTGAATACAGTACCGGTCAGGTTGCCAGCAATAACAGCCTCAAGAGCCTCAGACAGAGCGTCAACACCTACCAGGTAGATATCTTTGCCTACAGTACGTCCTGCGGACTGGATTGCCTGCAGAGCACCCATAGCCATTGCATCGTTGTTACAGAACACAACTTCTACATCATTACCATACTGTCCAAGAGCATTAGCAACGATCTGCTGTGCCTGATCCTGCTGCCAGTTACCAACCTGATCTGTCAGGCAGTTAACTTCAAGTCCAGCATCCTCAAGAGCTTTTACAGAGAACTCGGTACGATACTGAGCATCTACGTTCTCCGGGTCACCTTCAACCATGATGTAATCAACTTTACCGTTCTTGTTCAGATCGATAGCATCAAGTCCAAGATCAGAAATGATCTCGCCCTGGAAAGTACCGGACTGACGAGCATCACAACCTACATAGGTAACATCCATGTTCTCATCTGCCCATCTCTGCTCCTCAGTTGCATCCGGCTCACGGTTGATGTATACCAGCGGAATGTTTGCTGCAACTACTTTATCAGTAATGGTTGCTGCGGAAGAAGAGTTAACCGGGTTGATAATCATAACGTCAACACCCTCAGTGATGAAGTTATCGATCTGTCCGGACTGGGTAGCCTGGTCATTAGCACCATCTACGATTTTAATGTTCTCAGCTTTGAATCCCTTGCTCTCCAGATAGCTCTGCAGCTCGGTACGGAACAGGGTCATGAAGTTATCAGAGAACTGATAAATACATACACCAACTTTTTTGTCTGCCAGATCAGCATCTCCAGCTGCCTCTGCTGCTGCATCAGCGGTATCTGCTGCTGTGGTATCCTCAGCTGCTTCGGTGGTTTCCTCTGCTGCCGGCTCGGTGGTTGCTGCTTCCTGTTTGCTGCCACATCCTGCGACTACAGAAGCTACCATGGTCAGTGCAAGTACAAGACTTACTGCTTTTCTTTTCATTGTTATTCTACCTCCCAAATGAATGTTGTAACTCTCCGTTACTAATGACAATATACCAGTCAGAAGGAGAAAAAAACATAGAAAATTCTTCTGTCTTTCTTAAAAATTCTACTTTTTTATTTGTGCATATTGTATAATTTTATGCATTGTTTTTTGTGCGTTTTTGTTAATGCATTCCTACTAGCATGCTAGGGAACCAGTTTTTCCACCCGATCCATCCAGATTCTGGAGCATGCATCGCTCGGCATACGCAGGTCTCCACGGGGAGATACTGCCACCGTACCGACCTTCGGTCCGTCCGGCAGGCAGGAGCGCTTGAACTGCTGGGCAAAGAATCTTCTCATGAAGGTCTTCAGCCACTTTAAGATCACTTCGTTGTCGTACTCGCCTTTGAATGCCTGTTTCGCCAGATAGTAGATCTTATCCGGTGCAAAGCCGAAACGCAGCATATAATATAAGTAAAAGTCATGTAATTCGTAAGGTCCTACCAGATCCTCTGTCTTCTGGGAAATGACTCCATTTTCCGGCGGCAGAAGCTCCGGGCTCACCGGTGTATCCAGAATGTCAAGCAGTACTTCTGTCAGCTTCTCATCTCCACAGGTATCCGCATAGTAGCGAACCAGATGGCGCACCAGCGTCTTTGGCACAGATACATTGACACCATACATGGACATGTGATCTCCATTGTAAGTAGCCCAGCCCAGTGCCAGCTCGGACATATCACCGGTACCGATGACCATGCCGGAAGTCTGATTAGCAATATCCATGAGGATCTGGGTACGCTCTCTTGCCTGAGAGTTTTCATAAGTCACATCATGTACGCTGCTGTCATGCCCGATATCCCGGAAATGAATGTTAACTGCTTCTTTAATATCTACTTCTCTTAAGTTTGCTCCCAGTCGTCTGGTCAGCTCACATGCGTTGTTGTAAGTACGGTCCGTGGTTCCAAAGCATGGCATCGTCACAGCTGTAATGCAGGTTCTGGGCAGGTTCAGACGATCCACAGCTCTTGCTGCCACCAGCAGTGCCAGAGTAGAATCCAAACCTCCGGAGATACCGATCACCACACTGCGGCAATGGGTATGTTCCATACGTTTTTTCAGACCCATGGACTGGATCGCAAGGATTTCCTCACAACGTTTTTCACGCTCTTCTTTTCTTCCTGGTACGAATGGTGCCTTGTCCACATAACGATCAAATAGCGCATCTGCCGGATCCATCTCATATTCCACTTCGATATAACCATCCGGCGCAGCTGACACATCATAGGTGGTATAATGTCTTCTTTCACCGATCAGACGTTCTATGTCCAGATCTCCGTAGATCGTCTCATTGGTAAATCTCTCAGATTCTGCCAGGACAGAACCATTTTCTGCAATCAGATGATGTCCTCCAAAGACCAGATCCGTAGAAGATTCTCCTTCTCCTGCGCTGGCATAGATATATCCGCATACCAGGCGGCCGGACTGAAGTTTCACCAGATCTCTTCGATAGGCGTCTTTTCCAGTGATTTCATCACTGGCTGACAGATTGACGATCACCGTCGCCCCATGCATGGCATGACGCACACTGGGTGGATTGGGAGTCCACAGATCCTCACAGATCTCCACTGCCACTTTCAGCTCTGGCATACTCCGGCAGGTGAAGAGCTGATTGGTTCCAAATGGCACTGCATCTTCTTCCGACCACCTTTCATAGCTTAACCCTTCTGGTGCAGCAGTAAAATGACGCGCCTCATAGAACTCACTGTAATTAGGAATATAAGACTTAGGAACCAGTCCCAGAAGCTCTCCATCCGAATAAGCTGCTGCCACATTATAGAGCTTTCCGCGATTCTCCAGAGGAAGTCCTACAAAGAACAGACCATCCATTCCTGCGCTGGCTTCCACGATCTCCATCAGCACTTCTTTTGCTGTCTTCAGCAGGAGCTCCTGACGAAACAGATCACTGCAGGTATAACCAGTGATGCACAGTTCGGGAAATACGATGATACGGGCGCCTTTTTCCCAGGTTTCCTTCATCAGTCGAATAATCTCTGTTCCGTTGTACACCGGATCTGCAACCCGGATCTTCGGCGATACCGCCGCTGTCTTTACGAACCCGTACTCCATGTTATTTACTCCTTTTAATCATGTTTTTCAGATCTTCCACATCAAAAGTATAAGGGGTATTGCAGAAATGACATTTTACCTCAATCGGCTTTCCATCCTGCACCATCTCATTCAAATTCTTTCTTCCTACGCTGATCAGCGCCTTTTCCACACGTTCCCGGCTGCAGTTGCAGTGGAACTGTGCATCCATCTTGTCATGGATCTCCAGACCGAACTCACCCAGGATCTCTGTGAGCAGCTGCTCCGGTGTAAATCCACGATCCAGGTATGAAGTTACGGAATCAATAGAGTTTAACTTCTGTTCCAGCTTATCTACCACGCCATCCTCCACGAACGGCATAAGCTGAATGATAAATCCGCCTGCCTGACGGACTGTATTGTCTTTGTCCATCAGAACGCCCAGACCCACAGAAGATGGAACCTGCTCAGAATTGGCAAAATAGTAGGTCAGATCTTCGGCGATCTCACCAGTCTTCAGCTCAGTCTGACCAGAGTAAGGCTCTTTGAGTCCCATGTCTTTGATCACGGTCAGGATTCCCAGATCCAGTGCTCCTCCCACATCCAGCTTCCCTTTGCTGTTTGGCGGCAGCATTACTTCTGGATTCTCCACAAATCCCTTTACGTTTCCTTTTGCATCTGCAGTGACGGTCAGTCCCTGGATCGGGCCGCTGCATTTGATCTGTAAGGTCAACAGATCCTGATCCCCTTTCATCATAGCCCCCATCATGGCTCCTGCACTTAACAGACGGCCAAGGGCTGCTGTTGCAACCGGACTTGTATTATGTCTTGTTCTTGCCTCTTCCACCAGTCCTCTGGATGTGATGGCAAATGCGCGGATCTGATCATCCGCCGCTGTTGCTCTTACAATATAGTCTTTCATATTCTCTCCTGTCTCTCATACTCTATATCACTGTCTGTACCTTGCTTCCTCTGTCCCTTTACTCTGGCTGTCCGGGTCTTCGCAATACCACATACACACGCTCGGAATCAACTTTTGGTTCTTCATGGGTAAATGCATCATAGATATGAAGTAATTCCAGTCCGGACATTTCCGCAAGCTTCCGAATGGTATCTAATGAATATGATTTCTGATAATGAGTCTCCTCGTATTTCCGATAGTGGTCTCCATGCTCTTTGATGAACAGGGTCAGATTATACTCGTTAATATGGCTGTCTTCATCATAATAGTTCTCCCAGATAAAGCTGCTCTCTTCCCGGTTCTCTGCAATGGTCTGCTCTCCCAGGATCTCCTTGTACTTGTACTCTGTATTCAGGTCAAAGATAAATAGTCCTCCATAATCCAGATAATTTCTGGCCGCGGAGGTAAGGATTCCCAGCACTTCCTCTTCTTCCAGAATATAATTCATGGAATCACATACACAGACGATAGCCCGAACCGTTCCATACAATTCAAATTCTCTCATATCCTGACACAGATACAGGATCTCATGTCCGGATTCTTCTCTCTTTCTGGCTGCTTCCTCCAGCATCTCCTCTGACTGATCCACTCCGATCATATCATATCCGGCTTCTGCCAGTATTTCTGTCATCGTACCTGTTCCACAGCCCAGCTCCAGTACCAGTCCGTCATCCACTCCGTTTTCATGAAGCAGTCCTTTCAGATAGGCTCCCCATTCTTCATAAGGAATATTATCCATGAACAGATCGTATACTTTCGCAAACTCTGTATATGCGTCCATCGCCTTCCTCCTTGTGCTGTAATTATAATTCCCCTGTAACGCATAAATCGGGCAGGAAAACCTGCCCGATTCCATCTATCTTCCAGCTTAGTTTCCGCTGCTCAGATATTTTTCGATATTCTCAATAGCCTCTGCCTCATCTTCACCCTCAGCAGATACTACCACGGATTCTCCGGCACTCAGTCCAAGTGTCATCATTCCCATAATACTCTTTGCATTGACTTTGCGGTCCCCATCTTCCACATAAATCTTACTGTTGTACTGGCTTGCTACCTGAACCAGTACTGCCACCGGTCTCGGCTCCAGTCCGGAAGCAAGCTGAATGATAATTGGTTTCTTAATCATAAATACTACTCCTCCTTGCCTTCACGCAAATCATCTGCGATCTGACTTAGCTTTCGCAGACGATGATTGACTCCTGACTTTCCCACCTTCGGGGACAACATATCCCCCAGCTCCTTTAAGCTGGCTTCTGTGTGCTCCAGTCTGAGTCTGGCTGTCTCCTCCAGATCCATCGGCAGTTTGTCAAGTCCGATCTTCTCCTGTATATATCGGATATCCTCTGCCTGTCTGACTGCTGCGGATACGGTCTTGTTTAAATTCGCCGTCTCACAATTTACTTTTCGGTTTACCGAATTGCGCATCTCTTTCACAATTCGTACATTCTCCAACTGCATGAGAGATATATGCGCCCCCATCAGCCCCAGAAGTTCTACAATCTGAGATCCCTCTTTTATGTACACCACATAATGACGTTTGCGAAGAACTACTTTGGCATCCACATCATAAGAAGCCAGCAACTCCTGCAGCTGTCGCGCTTTTTCCGGTACTGTACAGACGATCTCAAAGTGATAGGATTTCTCCGGATCACTGACAGAACCAACTGCCAGAAATGCTCCCCGTATAAAAGCCCTTCTGCAACAGTTTTGTCTCAACAGTCGATGGTGCATAGGTGACATGCATTCAGAGACGTTTCCATCTTTATCCAGCAGACAGGTCTCACCCAAAAGCCGCCTTGCTTCCGGATCCTTGGATACGATCACGGAGTAAAACCGGACTTCTCTGCTTTTCCTGACAGAAACCTCAGCTCTAATATTAAATGTTTTTCTCAATAATGTAAAGTACTTTCTTGCAACTGCAAGGTTTTCTGTCTGTATTTTTACACAGTATCTGTCATTTTCTGTAATGACGATCTTTCCGCACAGACTTAAGATCGCTGCAGTCTCTGCCAGACGGCAGTGCCGCCCGCTTGCAATCTGCTCTGAAAGTTCTTCTTTCACTTCCGAAGAAAAGGACATATGTGCCTCCTGAACCTATTTTCCTCTGGCGGCATCCTTCCCAATATCCCGATGCTCCAGCTTGATGCCGTAATCTGTCTGATCTGACAGACGCTCATATAATTTATTCGCCAGCGTCACTGAACGATGCTTTCCACCGGTGCAGCCAATGGCGATTACCAGCTGATTCTTACCTTCCAGCACATAGTTCGGCACCAGAAAACGGATCATATCCTCCAGCTTGTCCAGAAAAATATGCGCCATGTCATAACCCATGACAAAATCCTGGATTTCTTTATCATTACCGGTCAGTTTCCGAAGATTTTCATAATAATATGGATTTGGAAGGAAACGGACATCAAAGACCAGATCCGCATCTGCCGGAATTCCGTACTTGAATCCAAAGGACAATACCGTGATCATCAGATTCTTAAATTCCCGGTTCTGTACAAAGATTTTATCCAGTTCCTGCTTCAGTTCCCTGGTAAGGAGCTGACTGGTATCAATGATGTAATCTGCATGTTTTTTCAGGAATCCAAGCCGTTCACGCTCCAGCGTGATCCCCTGCTCCACACGGCCAGATTCCGCCAGCGGATGCATACGTCTTGTCTCCTTATACCTCTTGACAAGCACATCATCAGAGGCATCCAGAAACAGGATCTCATAATCAATATGTTCTGCTGTCAGGCGCTCCAAAATCTGTTCCAGCTGGCTTAAGGATTTACCGCTTCGGATGTCAATACCGATGGCAACCTTTGTGATCTCGCTATTTCCTGAAGCAGTCAGCTCGGCAAATTTGTCTATAAATGGAACCGGAAGGTTATCCACGCAGAAATATCCTGCATCCTCCAGCATCTTCAATGCGGTTGTTCTTCCTGCACCGGACATACCGGTCACGATCACCAGTCTCATTCGTCTCCATTTCCTCTCTTATCTTAAAAACCTAACATTCTTACTTCTGGTTCCAGTTTTACCTGGAATTTCTCATACACCTGTTCCTGTACTTTCCGGATCAGGTCTGCCACATCAGCAGCCGTTGCTTCTCCACGGTTAATTACAAATCCACAGTGCTTCTCTGATACCTGGGCATCTCCCACAGAAAATCCGGAGAGTCCCGCATCCTGAATCAGTTTTCCTGCAAAATATCCTTCCGGCCGCTTAAAGGTACTTCCTGCACTTGCATAATTCAACGGCTGCTTGGTAATTCTTGCTTCTTTCAGTTCTTCCATCCGGTTCTGAATCGCTGTCGGATCTCCCGGGGTCAGCTCCAACACTGCTTCCAGCGCCACACTCTTCTCATGTAAGACACGGCTGGTGCGATAGCCAAATTCCATCTCAGCTCCTGTGTATTCCCGGAAGCTTCCGTCCTCACACATCACCTGTACCAGACGAACCACATCCTTCATCTCGCCGCCGTAAGCGCCTGCATTCATGACCAGCGCGCCCCCGATGGTTCCCGGAATCCCGGAAGCAAATTCCATTCCGGTCAACCCTTTTCTTCCTGCCTGTACAGCCACTTTGGACAACAGCGCACCTGCCTGTACATAGACCTTATTTCCTTCAATCCGCATGGCGGACATGTTTTTGAACAGATGAATAATGACTCCATCATATCCCTTGTCACTTACCAGCAGATTGCTTCCATTTCCTACTATATAATAGGGGATCTGCTCACTTTTGCAGAACTCCACCACTGATTTTACATCTTCTGCAGATCCTGGCTCCACCAGTGCACGGGCCGGTCCTCCCACACGAAATGTGGTATGCTTTTTCATAGGCTCATCATACAAAACATGCCCTTTGCCGATCAGTTCTTCCAGCTTTGTTAACATCTTGTTCCCCCTGAAGTCTCTTTTTTCATACCTATTAGCATACATCAATTTATCGTTTTTGAGAAGTCGCTTTTTCCAAATAATGTTTCACATAGTATCCTGTATAGGACTCTTTCACTTCTGCAATCTCTTCCGGTGTTCCCTGTGCAACCACCGTTCCGCCGCCGTCTCCGCCTTCCGGTCCCATATCAATGATATAATCAGCAGTCTTGATCACATCCAGATTGTGTTCAATAACGATCACCGTATTGCCGCCCTCTGCCAGTCTCTGGAGGATCTCGGTCAGCTTATGCACATCTGCAAAATGAAGACCTGTGGTAGGCTCATCCAGAATATATACCGTCTTACCTGTACTTCTTCGACTCAGCTCAGTAGCCAGCTTGATCCGCTGTGCCTCTCCACCTGACAATGTAGTGGACGGTTGCCCCAGCTTAATATAGGAAAGTCCCACATCATAGAGCGTCTGGATCTTTCTTCGGACAAACGGCACATTTTCAAAAAAGTCCAGTGCTTCCTCCACTGTCATCTCCAGCACATCGTAGATGCTCTTTCCTTTATATTTTACTTCCAAAGTCTCCCGATTATACCGTTTTCCCTGGCAGACTTCACATGGCACATAGACATCCGGCAGGAAATGCATCTCGATCTTGATAATTCCATCACCGGAGCAGGCTTCGCAGCGGCCGCCCTTTACGTTAAAGCTGAACCGTCCTTTTTTGTAACCCTTGGCTTTTGCATCCGATGTAGATGCGAACAGGTCCCGGATCATATCAAATACACCGGTGTAGGTAGCCGGATTGGACCGGGGCGTTCTTCCGATGGGGGACTGATCGATGCAGATTACCTTGTCAAGCTGCTCCATACCTTCAACAGTGCGGTGTTTGCCCGGAATGGTTCTTGCCCGGTTCAAGGTCTTCGCCAGCGTCTTATAAAGAATCTCATTGACCAGTGAACTCTTGCCAGATCCTGACACACCTGTCACACAAGTCAGCACTCCCAGCGGAAACCGCACATCAATATTCCGCAGATTATTCTCTCTTGCGCCACGGACGGTCATCCACCCCGTCGGTGTCCGTCTGGTCTCAGGCACTGGGATCTGCAGACGGCCGCTAAGGTACGCTCCGGTCACAGATGCCGGATTCTCCATCAGCTCTCTGGCTGTGCCGGTGGCAACCACCTGTCCACCATGTTCTCCTGCTCCCGGTCCGATATCCACAATATAATCTGCTGCCAGCATGGTATCCTCGTCATGTTCTACCACGATCACTGTATTGCCCAGATCCCGCAGACGGCACAGGGTTCGCAGCAGCTTGTCATTATCTCTCTGATGAAGTCCGATACTTGGCTCATCCAGAATATAAGCAACGCCTACCAGCCCAGAACCGATCTGAGTTGCCAGACGGATACGCTGGGCTTCACCACCGGACAGGGTTCCGGTGGCACGGGTCAGGGACAGATAATCAAGACCCACATCCATCAGGAATCGGATTCTTGCACGAATTTCTTTCAGGATCTGTCCGCCGATCAACTCCTGTTGATGAGTGAGTGTCATCTGTTCCAGAAACTGCTGCAGATCACGCACCGACTGATCTGTCACCTCAAAAATATTTTTATCACAGACAGTCACCGCCAGTGAAGTCGGTTTCAGTCGCTGTCCTTTACATGCACGGCAGGGCGTGATCCTCATAAAGCTCTCATACTCCTGCTTCATGGTGTCGGAACCCGTCTCGCGATACCGTCTCTCACAATTCTTGATCAATCCTTCAAATGCTACCGGATAGATGCCTTCACCTCTCTGCCCTTTATAATGGACCATCACCTCTCTGCCATCAGTTCCATGGATCAGCATATGACAGATCTCCTCCGGCAGTTCCTCATAAGGAGTATTCAGGTCAAAGTCATAGGCCTCTGACAGTGCTTTCAGGATCGCATAGGTAAAGCTGGACGGATCCGTACAGGACTGCCATCCCATTACCTGGATGGCTCCCTCTGCAATACTCAAAGCTTTATCCGGAATCATCAGATCCTCGTCAAATTCCATCTTGTAGCCAAGTCCAGAACACTCCGGGCAGGCACCAAATGGATTGTTGAAGGAAAAACTTCTCGGCTCCACTTCCTCAATGCTGATACCACAATCCGGGCAGGCATAGCTGGAACTGAAGGTCAGGATCTCCCCGTCGATCACTTCCACCACCAATAGTCCATCCGACAGCCCAAGCACTGTTTCAATAGAATCTGCCAGACGTTTCTCGATCCCCGGCTTTACTACCAGACGATCTACCACGATCTCAATGAGATGCTTGTTATTTTTCTCCAGCTTGATCTCCTCGGACAGATCATACAGATGTCCATCGATCTTCACACGGACAAATCCGCTCTTTCTGGCTTTTTCCAGCACTTTCACATGCTCACCCTTCCGGCCTTTGACCACCGGAGCCAGCAGCTGGATCTTTGTTCGCTCTGGCAACGCCATGACCTGATCCACCATCTGATCCACACTCTGCTTGTGGATCTCTCTGCCGCATTTGGGACAGTGTGGTGTGCCGATCCTTGCATAGAGCAGACGGAAATAATCATAGATCTCCGTCACTGTTCCCACCGTAGATCTTGGATTACGGTTGGTGGATTTCTGATCAATGGAAATGGCCGGAGACAGTCCTTCAATACTCTCAACGTCCGGCTTCTCCATCTGTCCTAAGAACTGACGGGCATAGGAGGATAAGGACTCCATATAACGTCTCTGCCCTTCCGCATAGATCGTATCAAAGGCCAGGGAAGATTTTCCCGAACCGGACAGACCCGTCAGAACCACCAGCTCATTTCTGGGGATCTCCAGACTGATATTTTTCAGATTGTGCTCATTGGCACCTCGAATCTTTATAAATTTTCTTCTCTCTTCAGACATTCTTACTCCTCATTCTGCAGCTTCTTCAGTTCGATCATCTGGTCACGCAGGGCTGCTGCAGTCTCAAAATCCAGATCCGCCGCTGCTTTCTTCATCTTCTTCTGGATCTGCTCGATCAGTTTCTTCAGTTCCTTCGGGCTCATGGATTCCGGATCCTTCTCAAACTTCAGGTCGTCCTGAGCCACTTCCTTAGATATACGGATCAGATCCCGCACTGCCTTGTGAATGGTCTGCGGTGTGATACCATGTTCCTCATTGTATGCCTTCTGGATCTCCCGTCTACGGTTGGTCTCCTCGATAGCCAGCCTCATGGAATCCGTCATGTTGTCCGCATACATGATGACATGACCTTCGCTGTTACGTGCCGCACGTCCAATGGTCTGGATCAGGGATGTCTCCGAACGCAGAAATCCCTCCTTGTCCGCATCCAGGATCGCTACCAGCGTGATCTCCGGAATATCCAGACCTTCACGAAGCAGGTTGATACCCACCAGCACGTCAAACACATCCAGACGCATATCCCGGATGATCTCCATCCGCTCCAGCGTATCCACATCTGAGTGAAGATACCTCACCCGAATGCCCAGCTCCTTCATATAATCAGTCAGATCTTCTGCCATCCGCTTGGTCAGAGTGGTGATCAGCACCTTATGTTTTCCTTCTACTTCCTTGCGGATCTCCCCGATCAGATCGTCAATCTGTCCTTCCACCGGACGTACAGACACCTCCGGATCAAGAAGACCGGTAGGCCTGATGATCTGTTCCGCTCTCAACAGCTCATGCTCCGCCTCATAGTCTCCCGGCGTTGCCGACACGAACAGCATCTGATTGATCTTACTTTCAAATTCTTCAAAATTCAATGGACGGTTATCCTTGGCAGACGGCAGACGGAAGCCATAGTCCACCAGCGTGTTTTTCCGGCTCTGGTCTCCAAAATACATTCCGCGGATCTGTGGAATGGTCTTGTGGGACTCATCAATGATGATCAGAGAATCATCGGGAAAATAATCCATCAGTGTGTGCGGCGGCTGTCCCGGCTTCAGGCCTGCCAGATGTCTGGAATAGTTCTCAATTCCCGAACAGAATCCTGTCTCCTTTAACATCTCGATATCAAAGTTGGTACGCTCTGCAATTCGCTGGGCTTCCAGCAGCTTGTCCTCGCTCTTAAAATAACGTACTCGTTCATCCAGTTCTTTTTCGATCTCCACCACTGCCCGCTTGATCTGATCTCCGGGTACTACATAGTGAGATGCCGGGAAGATCGCCACATGCTCAAGCTCTCCTTTGATCTCGCCGGTCAGTACATCGATCTCGGTGATTCGCTCAATCTCGTCTCCGAAGAATTCCACGCGGACTGCAGTATCCGTGGATGCTGCCGGAAAGATCTCCACCACATCCCCGCGGACACGGAAGGTACCACGCTTGAAATCCATCTCATTCCGGTCATACTGAATGTCGATCAGTGCCCGCAGGATCTCATCCCGATCCCGCTCCATGCCCGGCCGCAGAGATACCATCATCTTTTCAAAATTCTCCGGCTCACCCAGTCCATAGATGCAGGATACACTGGAGACGATGATCACATCCCGCCGTTCGATTAGTGCCGCCGTTGCCGACAGACGCAGCTTATCGATCTCATCATTGATAGACGAATCCTTTGCTATATAAGTATCGCTGGAAGGCACATACGCCTCCGGCTGATAATAATCGTAATACGAAACAAAATATTCCACCGCATTTTCCGGAAAGAACTCCTTCATCTCTCCATATAACTGTGCGGCCAGTGTTTTATTATGAGCGATCAGCAGCGTCGGCCTATTCAGCTTCTGGATCACATTTGCCATGGTAAATGTCTTTCCTGATCCCGTCACGCCAAGCAGCGTCTCGAACTGATTGCCCTCCTCAAATCCCTTCACCAGCTGGTCGATAGCCTGTGGCTGGTCTCCGGTCGGTTGATATTCAGATACTAATTTGAAGTGATCCATTGTCTTCTCCTGATTGATCTTTGTTTCTGTTCCTAGTATTGTTACTCACCAAGTATATCATTCAAAAGAAAAAAAGTACAGAACAAACTCGAATGTTTGTTCTGTACTTTTTCTTTGGATTGATTCCTGTTCTGGCAAGTAACAACTTATAGACAAATGTCTGATATCCATCTTTTTCATTCTTGATTATACTAACCAAATACTATTTTTTGTATCCTTCCACATAACTACACACCCCTGTCTCTAGGCAATAGGCGGCCAGTTTTCCTCCGAAGACGCAGCCGCAGTCCACGGCGATATGTCCGGCACCTTCGTAGATCAGTGGTTCCATATCTTTCCGGATCAGCTGGGTGGGGGTGTGTCCGGTCACCAGATAGATGGAAGGATCGGAATAATATCGTCTTTCATAATCAGTCCGTTCGTAGATAAAGTCCTGAAGTTTATATTGCTCCAGAGGTTTCGACTCTTCAAAATCACGGATGCCGCCATGAACCAGAATGTAAGTTTTGTCTGCGGCTGTCACTTTCTGATAAGAAGGCATCTTCCGAAAATAATCCAGAAATTCACTTCGTTCATGAAGGCTCATATTTAAGAATCCCTGTACCGTTGACTTTCCGCCGTCTTTGATCCAGTATTTGCAGGTCAGCAGATCCTCGGAGTTGATGATGGTTCCATGTGGGTTCGGTGTCTCGCCGATATCGAAACGCTCCAGGATCCGCAGTGCCCGGTAGTCATGGTTGCCCATGATCGTCACCACATTTTTTCGCCACATCACGTCCTTGACCACTTCCATGGGATCAGGTCCACGGTCTACCAGATCTCCCAGCAGATATAAAGTATCTTTCTCTGAAAAATGAATTTTATCTAATAATTTCATGTACTGCTCATAGCAGCCATGAATATCTGAAATCACGTAGTTCACAGTCAGTCCTCCGTCTGTAAGTGGCTTTTATTATAACAGACTGCACCGCAGAAGTATAGAAATCTTGTTCTGCCATGGTTGAACTTCCTGCCAAAATATGAAATAATGAGCGCAAGAGAGTCAGAGAGCGCTTGCTCACTCTTGACGAACGGCGAAATTATTGAGTGATGAAATCACAAAATAATAGAGAAATAATAAAGGGGCCGATTATGGAGAACGAACATTTACCTGATAAACAGACAAAGAAAAGGGCACATCATAAAAAATCACAACACAAAAAGACCACAACAAAGAAGCATTCCCGCAAGAACATGAACAGTTTTGTATTTCATCTGACACAGATCTGTGTATTGTGTATTGTACTTGGTGCGATCGGACTGTTTTTTGTGGCAGGATATCCGCAGAAAGTATTTTCTCTGTATTTGGAAGCACAGACCGTTGCCAAGGAGTCATCTGCCGGTGATTTTCAGACCGGGCAGGTGGGGGAAGTCTATGATTCCGACGGCAACCGGATCGCATTGCTGCAGAACGATAAAAATATTATTTATCTGACTTCTGACCAGATTCCAGAACTGGTAAAACAGGCATTTGTCAGTATTGAGGATAAGAGGTTTTACAAGCACCATGGTTCTGATCCATTTGCTATTGTGCGTGCGGTGACTTCACTGCTTGGAAAGGGACGGATCACCCAGGGCGGAAGTACGATCACACAGCAGCTGGTGAGGAACATTTATCTGACTCATACCATCCGCTGGGAACGTAAAGTGGAGGAGATCTTTATCGCCCATGCTATGGAACGGGAATATTCCAAAGACGAGCTGCTGGAATTTTACATCAATAATATTTATTTTTCCAATGGATGTTATGGTATCGAGGCTGCCAGTCAGAAATATTTCAGCCGCAGTGTGTCTGACCTGGATCTGTCGGAAACGGCATTTTTATGCGCAATTCCCAACAATCCAAGTATCTATGATCCGCTGACCCATGCGGACAAGACGATAGAGCGCCGGAATCTGATCCTTCAGAATATGCTGGATGACGGGATCATCAATGAGCAGCAATATACGGATGCGGTAAATGAGAAGATTACGCTGAGTCCGTACAGCCCGTCCTACACCCGTACATGGGCACATACGTATATCTATGAATGTGCAACGAGAGCATTGATGGGAGTGACGGGGAAGGATTATGATACCTGTCATGATATGCTGTACAACAATGGTTACAAGGTCTATACCTCCATTGATATGGAAGCGCAGGAACTGCTGCAGACGACGGTAGATACGGAACTGGAAGATTATAATACGAGAAATAACAACGGTTCCTATGCGCTGCAGGCATCAGCTGTCACCATTGACAACACGACTGGTCTGGTCACTGCTATTGTAGGCGGACGCAGCCAGGATGATGTGTCTGCGGACTATAACCGGGCTTACTTAAGCTTCCGTCAGCCGGGAAGCTCCATCAAGCCATTGATCGTCTACACGCCGGCATTGGAGCGTGGCTACACGGCTTCTTCCACGGTGGTCGATTCCAAGGAGCCGGATGGACCTTCCAATGCAGGAAGTTATTCCGGAGCCATATCGCTTCGGACTGCAGTGGAACAGTCCAAGAACACGGTTGCATATAAACTGTTCCGGGAACTGACGCCGGAAGTGGGACTTCAGTATCTGCTGGATATGAATTTTTCCTCAATTGAGGACAGCGATTATGTATTATCTGCCTCTCTGGGAGGCTTAAGCAAAGGTGCAAGCTGTCTGGAGATGACTTCCGCTTACGCGACTCTGGAAAATGAAGGTGTGTTCCGCCAGCCTACCTGCGTCACCCTGATCACTGACAGTAAGGGCAATGTGGTCGTCAGGCCGGAAACAGAAGAAAAGCAGGTCTACCAGTCTTCGGCTGCTCATGAGATGACCAACATTCTGGAAGGAGTTTTGACCCGCGGAACCGCCCACGGAAAAGCACTGACCAATATGCCCTGCGCCGGAAAGACCGGAACCACCAACGACAACATTGACGGATGGTTTGTGGGCTATACAGCTTACTATACCACCGGCGTGTGGGTTGGATTTGACTCTCCGCGCAGTACCCACTCTCTGTCGGGAGCCACCTATCCGTTGGATATCTGGTACAATTATATGACGGAACTTCATAAAGACAGGTCTGCACGGAATCTGAATGATTGATATAAAAATGGCTGCACATTTCTGTGCAGCCACTTCCATACAATCAACTATTATCTTCCTGTTACATACTTATAAATATCACTGCGGATATACTGTTCATTATAGTAGAGAACTTTATTATTTTCTCCATATACGATCTGACTGACTCCCAACAATGCCGTATGTGCCGGGCAAAGAAGCCACTCGCCTTCTTCTTTGTCTGCAAAATGAACATCAAATGTATCCTGATATCGCTGTACTTCATACCCCGTATTTTTTACAATACTTTCACGAACCGGAACATTTTCCATATCTGCATCCAGAATATATGTATGCTCTTCCGAAAAATAGTCTTTTTCAAATATTACCGGAATCTCATTTGCCATTCTCACCCGTTTTACACAGATCACCTTTGCATTCTCCGGCACTTCTAGCTGCTCTGCCAGCCAACATGCTGCCTTTTCCCATTCCACAGAAATTACTTTTGTAGATGGCACTGCATTCATCTGCTCGCAGGAGCGTGTAAAACTGTTCTGTGCCAGAGTACTCTCCACAAACGGACTGCTGACAAATGTACCGATTCCATGACGCTTCACAAGAATCTTTTTATCAACCATCTTCTGAAGAGCTTTCCGTACTGTCACCCGGCTGACATGAAACTTCTCACACAGATAACCTTCCGCCGGAATCTGTTCCCCTGATTTGTAAATTCCCAGATCAATGTCCCGGCACAGCGCGCTGTATACCTGTTCATACAAAGGAATTCCGTTTTTTGTCTCTATATTCCCCATACTTCTCTCCTTTGTTTTACCTTAGCACGTTGCGATATCCCTGTCAAACAGCTTTACAGTCCAAAAATAAAACTGATTGCACAGCATACAACAATCAATACCATCAAAATGGTAGTTGTCTTGACTTTCTTTCCAAGAATCCAGTACATACCGCCAAACAGTCCCAACTGAACCAGACACGGCATAACCTGATCAAGATAATTGGTCAGAGGCTCTGCAAAATCACCACTACCTACCATAATTGGCAAATCCAGCCAGATCTGCTGGCAGACCATACCGCCAATAACCATCAAACCGATAATTCCTGCATAATAAGAAATTTTATTCATGATTCCGGATTCTGCAATTTTCTCAATGAAGGTAGATCCAAAACCATATCCCCACTTCAGACAGAAATAACGGATAATAAATGCCGGGATATTAAAGATCAGTAAAAACAGCAGTGGTCCTAAAATACTTCCGTTTGCTGCAAAGGAAATTGCAACGCCGGATGCAATGATACGCAATGTTCCAGGAATCAGAGAATCACCGATTCCTGCCAGCGGTCCCATCAAAGAGGTTTTTACCGCGTTGATCGAGTTTCCATCAAAATCCGGATTGTTGCAGTTTTCTTCCTCCATTGCAGCATTGATACCCATCAGAAGTGTGGACAGCTGCGGAGTAATTGCCATAAATTCCAGACCACGTTTCAATGCTTCCACACGTTTTGCCTTATTTTCTTCTCCTGGATACAGCTTTCTGACAACCGGTGTCAGTGCGTAAGAATATCCCATATGCTGCTGACGCTCATAGTCCCAGGAGATGTCCAACTGGCAGGAACGTACATAAATCTGCTTTAATTCTTTTTTGGTAAGTTTTGCTTTGTTATCTGTAGTTTCCATCACATCAGAATTCATTGTCATCTTCTACACCCCCTGCTACTGCCTGTACACTGTTCTTCTCATTGAAATATAAAAATGCTACAATACATGCTCCGATTCCGGCAAGCCCGATAATCGGCATTTCCAGATATGCACACAGGAAGAATCCAAGGAACAGGAAGCATGCCAGCTGTTTATTCAGAATCATTCTCGCAATCAGTGCAAATCCGATTGCCGGGATAATACCTGTCGCATAGGACATTCCACTGGTAAGCCAGCTCGGAATTGCATCCAGTACAGTCTCAATGACAGAAGATCCAAAGTAATATGCCATACCAACCAGAAGTGCCTGCGGAATCACCTGAACCAGAATAGCCAGATAATGCATTCTGTCCACACCATCACAATCACCAGCTTCTGCATATCTGTCTGCTTTATGACCACACATCGGAACAATAAACATCATCATCAAATCAGCAAGTCTTGCTACCAGTGTAGCAATCGGAACTGCCAGAAGAACTGCAGATGCAGGGTCTGCACCGGATAAGATTACGTAACAGGTTCCAAGAATTGCTCCTGATGTATAATCCGGTGGGTTACTTGCTCCAATCGGGAATGCTCCCAGCCATACCAGCTCCAATGTTGCTCCTGTCATAATTCCAAGCTGCATATCTCCCAGAACCAAACCAGTCAGTGTGGACATCACAAGAGGACGTCCAATATTTCCACTTCCAAAGAAACTGTTTAAGTATCCGAAAGCTGCTACCAGACAAATCAGTATTGTTGTCATTAACATTTCATTTTCCCCCTTAAATTAATTTCATGGCATCCTGAGACTTATCCTCCGGAACCATTTTGATCTCCAGTTCTACCCCTCTGTCATGCATGTTTCTAAGAATCTGTGTCTCCTCCTCAGATACAAAGACAGCCATAGAAATCTGTTTTTTACCCTCTTCTTTTTTCACTCCGCCAAGATTTACATGTTTGATCATCGGTAGTTTCTCTGTCAGCCGATCAGCATCCTTAATGGATTCCAGTATGATCATCAAATGATATTTATCTGTCTTTCCGGACTGAATAGCTGCCACGGAGTCTTCGATATTTTTAATAACGACTTTCACTCCGGCCGGTGCTGCCATACGGAGTGCTGCCATACGAAGCTTGTCTGCAGCCACCTCATCATTTGCTATCAAAATACAATCTACGCCAAGATTCTTTGTCCATGTAAAAGCTACCTGCCCATGTAGTAATCTATGGTCGACCCGAACTAATTTAATCATTGATTTTCTCCCTCAGTATTCTGACTCTGTCCATAAAGTTCTTTACATGCTCTGCAGATACATCACCGGTATCTTTGTAAGTATCTTTGAAATAACTTCCTACCACTCCGGCATCTGCAACCTTTAACTGTTCCGCTACATTTTCAGCAGTCATACCAGCACATACGATCAATGGAAAATCTCCAATCGTATTGCGGAACTGTTCGATCTTTTTCATCGAAGTTTCCTGACCTGTGGCATCTTCTGTCACACAAATCGCATCGCAGCGGTTCATACAGATCTTCAGATCTTCTTCTGTAGATCTTCCGGAATTTACCGGCTGATATTTGAAACGAACGCCTCCCATCAGGTAAGCATCACATTTTTCTCTGAAATATTTAAAAAATGCATCCAGCGTCTCATCATCTCTGCTCTTAAGATGACCACCCACAGAATCAATCTGCAAATAGTTGCATCCAAATTCCTGTGCCAGAACAAATCCCATTGCATCCACATTCAGACAGTTGATACCATATGGGTAATCAGCCTGTTCTTTCTGCAAATATCCAAGCACCTGCTCCACATTGTGATAGGTTCCAAAGTAGGTTTCTACCAGCACACCATCTACTCCGTTAGTCCTGTAAATATCGATCTCCCTTTTCGCACGCTCCAGTACGTCTGCTTCTGTATCTCCCTTACAGTGAATCACACCGATGATCGGCTTCTTCTCCTGAAATACAGATAAAATGTTTCTTTCCACTCCTAAAAATCCTCCTGTTCTGTTATCTCTATTTTTACCTCACGGATTCCCGTTCTTGCTTCTTCGACCCATGCGTCTGCACTGGCTTCTGTTCTGGTATCTGTCAGGATATCCAGAACCATTCCAAGATTCATACCCGAAAATACTGTTACATTCGGATACTCACTTAAAAATGACATTGCCGTACATACACTGGCTCCATACAAGTCTGTCAATATCACAAACTCCGCATCAGGCTTTTCCAGAATCTCCTTTTTTATTACCTCAGCAAAATCTACCGCACTCTCTCCCGGTCTCATTCCAAAAGTTTTCAGATTCTCCTGCTTTCCTATGATCATAGTAACCGAATCCTCAATTCCCTCTGCAAATCTCCCGTGAGAGGCAAGAATCACTTCTCTCATATGTAACCTCCCTTTTGTTCTCATCCGACAAAGACATCCTATCACATCCTATTATTTTTGTCAGTATGACCAAGTCAAAACAAACAAAGACTCTGACTTGTATTATTATTGTATTGTTAATGTGTCAAATTAAGTGGAATAATGAATAGAAAAACAGACAATGTGTCATGAGATGTATGCATCTTGATAGGGTTTGGACAATTCAAGCGCGGAAAAGCCCCTGGCTAGCCAATCACTTCCTCGCGTGAAGCCTTTTCCTACGGCATCGGACAATTACATGCTCACCAGGCTCATAATTGTCCGAATATCTGACAGGAACTCATAATTCTGGAGAATTCATGACTTAAGCACGCGGGAATTATCCAATGAGAGCTGAAACTCCCCACTTCAAAGAAGCTTTTGGAGAATCGGGCCCCGCATCACAGCAGAATTGTCCAAACAGTCCCAGAATAGCGCCATAACTTCTCGCAAAACCCACAGCAGCCCCGGACGGCAGCATAAAACTCTTAAAACCTGCAACAGCCCTGAGTGGTAGCAATAAACTGCACTGTATGACTTGGAGCGAACGAAGCGAGCTCCGTGTGTCGGCTGGTGCGTACACCTTAGTGTACGTATCCAGACGATACACAGAACTTGCTTTGTCCGATACACGTCATACGAGCTTTTATGCTACCACTCAGGGCTGTTATATATTCATACGAGCTTTTATGCCACCACTCAGGGCTGCTCTATTTTATGGAATTGGCGCCGGTTCATTACTTTCCTGTGCCGCAGCTCCACCTTGATCCTGCGCTGGTGCTGCCGTTCCAGCGGCTCCGCTGCCGGACAATTCATATTCACTCGGCACATAGACACCGCCACTATGAACCGTACAGGTTGCTGCCTGCAGATTGGCACTGATACCATATGCCGTATCCTGCGTTACTGCCTCTGCCACTCCCTCCTGCATTGCCGGAAGAAGCAGTTTCACCTGCGGTACCTGATTCGGGCACATGCTGGTTGCCAGAAGTCCTGTATCTGCACAGATATTTACGATCACATGATGATCACAAGTCTCTGTCGGCACGGTTCCTTCTGCAAAATATTCATTTCGCACGATACCTTCCCGACCATCACTGTCACACAAGCCAGCCACTGCCAGTTTGCCTGATTTGGTACAGATGGTTGCCTGCACAATTCCTGAAGGTTTCTCAAAATTTTTATTTTCCAGACCTTCATGGATCCGGCTCATAACTTTCGCCCACAGCTTTTTGTGGAAGCTGGTCTCACCGGCCTTACTGCTCAACTCATGCTTATACCCGTTGTTATCATAACCAACCCAGATACCTGCCGTGTAATACGGAGACATACCAACAAACCATACGTCACGGTTTTCAGATGTAGTACCGGATTTACCAGCAGTAGTCATATTGGTGATCTTCGCCGAACCTGAAGTTCCGCCTGCACCATTGACAACATCTTTCATACAGTCAATGAGAAGCCATGCGTTCTGCTCGGAGATGACCTGCGTCTCCTCCGGCTCATTGTCCAGGACTACATTTCCCTCATTGTCCACAACCTTGGTGTACATTCTCGGTTTGATATAGTCACCCTTGTTGGCAATACCTGCATAAGCGGCTGTCAGTTCCAGATTAGATACACCGTTGGTGATTCCACCCAGAGCAGTTGCCTGACCATAGTCTGTATTAGAGCCCTCCAGTGACAGGCTGGTAAATCCAAACCGAAGCAGGTAATCAACCGCTACCGGAGTAGTCACATCCGTAATGGTCTTAACTGCCATAATATTCATGGAACGGGTGATTGCCTCGCGAATCGTTGTCCATCCACGGTATGGAGTATTTTTATCCCAGTTCTTTACCAGTCGGCTGTCCGCACCGGAATATGCATACGGTCCATCATATAATACAGTTCCCGGTCCATAACCCAATTCCTCAAAAGCAGGCGCATAAGCTGCCACGATCTTAAAAGTAGAACCAGGGTTTCTGAGGGAATCAGATGCACGATTCAAAGTTTTGTTCGCAGTCTTCTCTCCACGGCCTCCGATCATGGCAACCACTTCGCCAGTTGTCTGATCCATGATCACCATGGAAGCCTGTGGCTGCATGATAAAGGAACAATCTTCATAGACCGTATCATCATCTGTAATTCCAAGAGTTGCCACATAACCATCAATAGCTGCCTGTGCATCATCCTTGGAGCTGTACAGAGGTTCATAACTGCTGTCGTTCTGTTTATAGTAGGAGATCATCATTTCCTGACTGTAATTGGTGGTATCTCCGTTAGGATTCACCACAGTCATGGCCCACTCAATACCTACCTTTACATTGCTCGGGAAATTCTCTTCATTTGCAAATTCTTCATCCAGCGCTTTTTGTATACTGGGACTTTGTGTACTGTAGATCTTCAGTCCGCTGCTGTACAGCGCATTGGACGCCCGGGAATCCGTATATCCGGCTTTTTCCACCAGATCAGCCTTTACCTGATCAATCAGCTCATCTACAAAATAAGAATATACTGTGTTGGTTGTCTCTGTTGTTTCATTATTTTCCTGGATCCGTGCATATACATCATCTGCCAGTGCGTCTTCATACTCACTCTCTGAGATGTACCCCTGATCCATCATATTTTTCAGAACCAGTGCACGACGCTCTTTGTTCTTATTCGGATGCTTGATTGGGTTATATCCGCTGGGGCTCTTAGTGATCGCCGCAATAACCGCTGCTTCAGAAATATCCAGTTCACTGACACTCTTTCCAAAATACCGGTTGGCTGCTGCCTGAACACCCAGGCAGTTCTGACCCAAGTTAATGGTATTCAGATAGCTCTCCAAAATCTCCTGCTTAGACATGACCTTTTCCAGCTGGATCGCCAGATACTGCTCCTGCAGCTTTCTCTCGATCTTATCCAGCATGCCATCCTCCGACATGAAGTCAAAGACATTATTCTTCAGCAGCTGCTGGGTGATCGTACTTGCACCCTGTGTAGTTCTGAATCCGCTGACTACAAATTTGACTCCCGCACGGACCATACCCTGAATATCAATTCCATTGTGATCATAGAATCGCTCATCCTCAATGGCGATAAATGCTTCCTGCACATGCTTTGGAATATTATCCAGTTTTACATACGTACGGTTGGTTCCTTCTGCCACAAGCTCTGCCGTCTTGTTACCGTCCGCATCATAGACAACGGATTTATAACCTCTTGGCAGTACACTGGCACTGGTAATGTCAGGTGCATTTTCCATAACACCTTTAATAATACCGATTCCGCCGCACAGACCGGCGACGCCCAGCGCAATGATCAGCACCAACAGTGTCTTCATAAAGACGACTCCCAGTTTCTTACCCATCTTGGTACCTTTTCCTTTGAGAGCCTTCTGTTTTCTGGAGGTGCTTTTCTTACTGTAATTCATTCGTTGGCCTCCTTTTATTCGCTCAATACTTCGATTGCCTTCTGCAGCTGGTTATCATCTGCACTTTCTGTATCTTTATCTAAAACAATATCTGGTGCAATTCCCACTTCATGAATATTATTTCCTGCCGGAGTATAATATCTGGACACAGTGATCTTAATGGCAGATCCGTCGCTTAAGGGGAACAGGCTCTGCACGATTCCTTTTCCAAATGTCTGGGTTCCGATCAGGGTTCCCACTCCATAATCTTTGATGGCACCTGCGAAGATCTCGGATGCACTGGCACTGTTTCCATTGACCAGCACAGCCATCTTTCCGTCAAAATAATGCTCCGCATCGGAATATTCTTCCTGACGATTTCCATATTTATCTTCTGTATAGACGATCAGACCTTCCGGAAGCAATTCATCCAGAATATTACAGGTCACATCCACCAGTCCGCCGCCGTTGTTGCGAAGATCGATCACAAGATCCTGCATTCCTTCTTCTTTCAACTCATCTAACGCGCTTAAGAACTGGTCATCTGTCACATCATCAAATTCTGTGATTCCAATATATCCGATGGTATCTGTGAGCATTCTGCTCTCTACTGTCGGAACTTCGATCTTTCTTCTGGTTACCGTAAGATCGATCTCCTCAGTGCCTCTCATCACACTGATATCCACAGCTGTGCCTTCTTCCCCTTTCAGATCTGTCACGACCAGAGACAGATCCTGTCCGGTTACTTCTTCCCCCTTTACCTTGTAAAGAATGTCGTCAGGCTGAAGTCCCACTTCTTCTGCCGGGGATCCTTCAAACACCTGTACAACCGTGATGATACCGGTGGAATAATCCTGGCTCAGCATAGCACCAATACCGCTGTAATTACCATTGGAGCTCTCCATGAAGCTTGCATACTCATCTGGTGTATAATAGCAGGTATATATATCTCCAAGTCCTGCCATCATCCCTTTATAGATGCCGCTTTCTACATTCTCATCTGTGTAATCAAAGAGGTAGTACTGATTGATATAGTCGTTCAGTTCCTCCATCTTCTCTGTGATCTCTGCTTCATTTTCCAGACTTTTGTTCAAGCTGGTGTGTGTGAACATTTTATAGAAATAGGGCGCAGCACATCCGCCCACGCCCATCGCAACCACACACAACAGAATGCCACAGAGCAGCCCTTTTCCAAAAGAATGCCGCTTCGGTCTTTCTTCCATCTGTTGTCTCTCCTTTTTTACTCCTCACATTCTATGTTCCAATCAGTTTACATAGCCCAACGGGTTCACATAACTTCCATTGACAATCACGCCGAAATGCAGATGCGGTCCGGTTGAAAATCCTGTGGATCCCACAGCAGCGATGGTCTGCCCTTTGGAAACCACATCACCTTCTGATACATAGCGTGCAGAAGCATGCATATACACCGTTGATATCCCATTTCCATGGGAAATAACCACATAATTTCCTGCTGAAGAACTATATGCTGAGGTCGTCACTCTGCCGGAAGCCGCTGCTACAATGGCAGAGCCCGATGATGCTCCAATATCAATTCCTTTATGATAGGTGGATGCTCCTGCAACCGGTGCCGTACGATTACCAAATGTACTGGTGATCCGATGACTGGCTGGACATGGCCACATGAAACCGGAGCTTCCTCCGTCTCCATCACTGGCCGCCGCTTTGGCAGCTGCCGCCGCTGCAATCTGATTCTCCACCTGTGCCAGCAGCTTTTCCTGTTCGTTCAGCTGCTTTTCATATTCGCTCTGTTCGCCGGAAGCGGAATTGATCTGTTCCTGATAGCTGTTGATCTCGGCTGTCTTGGCATCCATGGCTTTGTTGACCGCCTGCTTCTGTGCCTGTACTTCACTCAGTAGATCTTCCTGCTCCTGCTTTTCTTCCTCCAGAGCTTCCTTCTGTTCTTTTATGTCCTGCATGGTATCACTCAGCTTCTGCATCATCCGCTGATCATATTCAGACACCTGTCTTGCATAGTCTACCCGATTTATCATATCTGCCATACTGTCCGCTTCCAGAAATGCAGCCAGCATCGACGGATTCCCGTTTTCATACAAATAGCAGATCCGCGTTTTCATCATCTCATACTGATCCTGCGCATCCGCTTCTGCTTTTTCCAGCTCTTCTGTGCGAGCTGCTATATCATCTTCCGTAGCTGCTATATCATCTTCCAGCTTTTTGATCTGGGAAGAAAGAGTATTCATCTGCCCGTCAAGCTGATTGATATATGACTGAAGATTGCTCTTACTGTTCTTCAGTTCCTTGATCTTGCTCTCTACAGTGGAAATATCAGACTTCAGTGACTTGATCTGGTCAAGCGCATTATTTCGCTTCTGTTCCAGTTCTTTTGTATAACTGTCGTCCTCTTCTTCCTCATCTTCATCCTCTTCATCATCAGACGTGTCCGACTCTTCTGCCGCATACACACTGTCAATCGCTGTGCTGACCCTGCCAGACGCAAAAGCCAGCACTGCCATGCCAAGTAGGATACCGATCGTTCTTTTTCTCATGTTCAGCCTCCGGCCTGCACTCCTCTATACCTTCAGATGTCTCTGAATGGTCACTATACTTCCAAAGAATCCAATTCCCACACCCAGTGCCATACCTACCGGAAGCAGAGTCTGGAACAGCTGCGCTGCAGGAAGAAAATCCATCACATTGCTCAGTCCTGTAAACTGGGTTCCCACATAAGTGATCAGTTTATTATACAGGAAATACAGAAGGATCAGCGGGAAGATCGCTCCCACCAGTCCGATCACAATACCTTCAATAAGAAACGGTGCTTTGATAAAGGAATTCTTCGCTCCGATCAGTCTCATAATACCAATCTCTTCTCTTCTGACGGAGATACCGATAGCAACTGTATTATTGATCAGGAAGATCGCTACTGCCAGCAGCAGTCCGATAATTGCAACCGACACATAACTGACCAGTCTGTTGAAATCTGTCAGCATGGATGCAACCGAATCTGAACGGTTTACTTTTCTTACCTTATCCAGTGATTCAATATAGGTGACCAGATCATCCTGTTTGGAAATATCCTTCATATAGATCTCAAGGTTCGAACTGTTTGCCAGCGGGTTATCATCTACAAATGCCTCAGCAACTTCCGGATTACCCTCAAAATATTTCTCCTGATAGCTTTTCCATGCTTCGTCCGCTGAAACATAGACAACCTCCGAGACACCGTCACGCTTGGTCAGTCCCTGCCCGATCTCCAGGATCTCATCCTCTGTGGTTCCTTCGTCAAACAGAACTGTTACTGCAACACCCTCTTCCGCTTCTCTTACAAAATGCTGAAAATTCTGTACCATACAGAAAAAGATGCCAAACATAAATATACATGCTGCCATGGTTGCCATGGAAGCCAGTGAAAATAACTTGTTTCTCCAGATATTTTTAAATCCCTGCTTAAAGCAGTATCCTATCGTATTGAATCTCATCCGATGTACCCGCTTTCTTTCTCGTCTTCCGTAATGATTCCCTTCTGCATACGGATCACTCGTTTTTTCATCGTATTAACGATTGCCTGATCATGTGTAACCACAAGCACCGTCGTACCACGGGCATTGATCTCCTCCAGAAGCTTCATGATCTCTCTGGAGGTCTTGGGGTCAAGATTTCCGGTCGGCTCATCTGCCAGCAGGATATCCGGGCTGTTCACCAGCGCACGCGCCAGTGCCACTCTCTGCTGTTCTCCACCGGAGAGCTGTCTTGGAAATGACTTGTATTTTTCTGCCAGTCCCACCAGCGACAGCATGGCCGGAACATTTTTCTTGATCTCTTTGATCGGTGTGACAACAACTCTCTGGGCAAATGCCACATTCTCATATACATTTCTGTCTTTCAGAAGACGGAAATCCTGGAATACACATCCGATCTTTCTGCGGTATTTGGGGATCGCGCGCTTTTTCATACGTCCAAGATTCACACCATTTACACGGATCGTTCCGCTGGTGGGTTCCAGCTCCTTCAAAAGCAGCTTGATCAGTGTTGATTTACCCGAACCGCTGTCACCTACTACAAATACAAATTCTCCCCGCTCAATATGCAGGCTGATCCCATTGATGGCGCCCACGCCATTGGGATATTCTTTCACCACGTTTTCCAGTACAATCATGGAAATCCTCCTAAGTGTCTTACTTCAGCAGCGGCATACTGCCGCGGGAGACTTTTTAATAATCCAGAGTCTCCATATACTTCATATATTTTACAACCATCAGTGCGATTTTGAACGTGATGGCATCTTCAAACACACGAATGTCAAGTCCTGTGGACTTTTGTAACTTATCCAGACGATATACCAGAGTATTTCTGTGAATGTAGAGCTGTCTGGAAGTCTCCGATACATTCAGGCTGTTCTCAAAGAACTTATTGATCGTTGTCAGCGTCTCTTCATCAAAATCATCCGGCGATCTGCCGTCAAAGATCTCTCTGATAAACATCTTGCACAGCGGAATCGGAAGCTGATAGATCAGACGGCCAATTCCCAGGGAGCTGTACGCAATAATATCTCTGTCATCAAAGAAAATACGTCCCACATCCAAAGCCATCTTGGCTTCCTTGTAGGATCTGGATACTTCCTTGATCTCACCTACAATGGTTCCCAGCGCCACATGAATATCTTCTCCATCCTGTGCCACTACATCTTTCATGGCTTCTGCTTCCTGGAACATCTCATCATAGCCTTCATTCAATGCCAGTTCTTTTACCACGATCACGTTCTTCTCATCTACGGCTGTAATGAAATCTCTGGATTTCGCACCATAGAGATTACGCACGCTGTCCAGTGCTGCATTCACACGCTCGCGGTCGCTTTCTATAATAAATACCACACGACGTACTTCTGTTGCAATATGCAGTTTCTTTGCACGGTTATAAATATCTACCAAAAGCAGATTATCAAGCAGCAGGTTCTTGATAAAATTATCTTTATCAAAACGCTCTTTATAAGCAGTCAGAAGACTGGTCAGCTGGAAGGACGCCATCTTTCCCACCATATAAACGTCATCACTGGATCCCTTTGCCAGTAGAATGTACTCCAGCTGATTTTCATCAAATACCTTAAAAAACTGATATCCATGAACCACCTGACTGTCTGCCGGTGATGAAATAAAAGCCGCGACTTCACCGCCAAAATTCTCCGGCTGTGCTTCTGTTGACGCAAGGGTCTGTCCCTCCATGTCCAGTACGCACAGGTCGATCCTAGTAATCCCCTTCAGTCCATCAATGGTGTTTTGAAGTATCTGATTCGAAATCATAGCATGTCCTCTCCTTTACAACGATTCTTTTTCCCCTGAAACCCCTAGATACTAAATATCTACGTTATATAATAATGCAAAATAGCAAAAAAAGAAAGAACTTTTTTATGAATTATTATGCATAAATCCATGACAGCTCACATAAAGTGTAGTCAAAGAAACCCCGATACAGGAGTCCATCCATGAGTTCAAAAACCAGAATATGGGTCTTCCATATGAAAGAACTGATCTATACCGCCATCTTTGTTGTACTGGGCATCGTACTGCTTCTGCTCCTGATCTTTATGTTCTCAGAAGACCATTCAGAACGCACTCTTACGGATCTCTCCGGTAAATATACAGCCGGGATCTACACTGCTTCCATGACTCTTGGCGGCAGCCCGGTGGAAATCGCAGTCACTGTGGACCGGGACTACATCTCTTCCATCACCTTTCATCAGCTGGATGAGACTGTAGCAGCCATGTATCCTCTGATGGAACCAGCTCTTCATGATCTCTCTGCTCAGATCTGCGAAAAGCAGTCTGCGGAGGATGTCTCTTATTCCGAAGACAGCCAGTATACCTCCATGATGCTCATGAGTACCATCCGCACTGCTCTGGAAAAAGCCGAAAAATAAAAGAAGCCACTCCCGGAAGTCTTATCTTCGGGAATGGCCTTCTCTTCCAAGCCAGACAAGCACAGCGCCTGCCATAATAAAGAAGTCTGACAGATTAAATACCAGCTCATTCAACCGTTTCCATGGAGAATGGAAGCGGATATAATCTGTTACATAACCTTTCCTGCAACGATCATACAGGTTGGACAATGCTCCTCCCAGCAGGAACGTATATCCGGTCTTCTCCATCTTCCGATCTGGCTTTGTCAGCACCCACGCAAACATAGCAGCAATTCCTGCAGTCACACAGCCGCTCCAGCGGATGATCTTGTCCATGTGTCCCCTGGCATGTCCTCCGGCTGTTCCATAATTATGTAATCGCTTAATCCCTGCCAGCCCTCCAGGAAGAAGATGTTCTTCTTCCTGTTCAGGCAGCTGCTCGATCTCCTGCTTCACTGCATGATCCAGCTGAAACAGTCCCAAAGCAAGTTGTACATATAATAATTTCATCTCTTAACCCTGCATTTCCAGTGCGGGCACTCCGCGCATGGTGATCAGCGGTCCGCCCTTATGTTCAATATAGTCGCCGGTGATCGTCACCTGTCCGATATTATCATCTTTTGGGATCTCGTACATAATATCCAGCATAAAATCCTCAATGATCGCACGCAGTGCTCTCGCACCTGTATCTTTTTCCATTGCTTTTCTGGCGATCGCAGACAGCGCATCATCTGTAAAATCAAGCTTTACTTCATCCAGCGCCAGCAGCTTCTGATACTGCTTCAGGATCGCATTTTTCGGCTCTTTTAAGATACGCACCATCATCTCTTCACTGAGTCCATCCAACGTATAGATGATCGGTAATCTTCCAAGAAATTCCGGAATCATGCCAAAATTACGAAGATCCTCTACAGTCACTTTCCGGATCAGATTCTTTTCATGATCATATTTATCCTTCAGATCTGCCCGAAAACCGATAGAAGACTGCTTATTCAGACGCTCCTTAATAATATTTTCAAGATCCGGGAATGCACCTCCACAGATAAACAGAATATTCTTCGTATTCACAGTCTCCAGCGGAACCATGGCATTCTTGCTGTTGGCTCCCACCGGCACTTCTACCTCTGCTCCTTCCAGCAGCTTCAGCAATCCTTGCTGCACAGATTCTCCGCTCACATCACGCTGATTGGTATTGCGCTTCTTGGCGATCTTATCGATCTCATCAATGAATACGATTCCTTTTTCTGCCTTCTCCACGTCATTGTCTGCAGCTGCCAGAAGCTTGGACAATACGCTCTCAATATCGTCACCGATATAGCCGGCCTCTGTAAGAGACGTAGCATCTGCAATGGCCAGCGGTACATCCAGTAATCTGGCCAGGGTCTTTACCAGGTAAGTCTTGCCGCTTCCAGTCGGTCCGATCATCAACATATTGGATTTTTCGATCTCAATGCCATCTGCATCCGGACCTGCAGCCACTCTTTTATAGTGATTGTACACTGCCACGGAAATCACTTTTTTCGCCTGCTCCTGTCCCACTACATATTCGTCCAGGCTGGCTTTGATCTTATGAGGTGCCGGGATTGAATGGATATCCAGCACTTTTTCTGGCTGTTTTTCCTTGTCCGGTGCTTTTTTCTTTACTTTCTGACGACCCGGGAAGATGTTCTGGAGATCCGACAGATTCACCATACTGATATTGGGCATTCTGGAGAAATCCATCTTACTGTAATCCACATTGCCATTATTCATCATATCCAGTGTCTTCTGCATGCAGTCCTGGCAGATGCAGATCTCATCGGTCAGATGGATCATCTTTCCCGCTTTGCTGGCTGGTCTGTGGCAGACAAAACATGCCTCCTGGCTGCTGTTGTCATCCGGATTCTGTCCTTCTTTTAATTCTGTATCTTTTTCGTCTATGTTCATACTTGTTATTCTCCTCTTTTCACTGGTTCAATTATATAGTACAGTTTTGCCATCCGCAAGTGAACTTTTTATAAACAACCTGTTGAAAAAAGGCTGCGGCAGTAACTGCCTCAGCCCTCTTCACTGTTTTTATTTCCTCTGGATTATTTTTCCTGTTTATTCTGGATCTGGCTCTGAGCTGTCGTCTCATCCTGTGTACTTAAAGTCACCTGCAGAGTCTGCTCCTCATAAGCATTGCCATTCAGACGCTGTACCTTTACCTCAATGGTCTCTCCTGCGGAATAATAGCTCATCATCTCTCTCAGCTGATCAGACGTGCTTACCGTGGTTCCATCTACAGAAGTAATAATATCTCCATCCTGCATACCGGCTTTGTCGGATCCCAGTCCTTCCAGAACGGTCTTTACATAAACGCCTACCGGCATATTGTAGTTCTTGGATACATCATCGGTAACATCTACCATATTGCTGATTCCAAGGTAACCTTTCTGTGCATCGTCTACTTTATCTCTGGTCTCTTTATTCATCAGATTACCAATAATAGACTCTACATCAGAAATCGGGATTGCATAACCCATGCCTTCCACATCCTCTGAGATGAATTTTACAGAGTTGATGCCGATCAGCTCTCCTTTGCTGTTCAGAAGAGCTCCGCCGCTGTTGCCAGGATTGATGGCCGCATCGGTCTGAATCAGTTTGTTGGTAATATTCTGTCCGTCAGACTGTACGGTTACTTCACGGTTCAGTGCACTGACAATACCGGATGTTACAGACAATCCATAACCGTATGCATTACCAATAGCAACTACCGGCTCACCGACTTTCAATGCGGAAGAATCACCGACTGTTGCAATTTTGATGCTCTCCATGGTCTCATCCGGAATATCAGACAGCTTGACAGCGATAACAGCCAGGTCTTTATTCGGATCAGTTCCCTTAATCTTAGCAGAAATCACATTACTGTCATCAGCGGCATCTCCGTCAGAGTTAAAATAAACACTCAGTTCTTTTGCTCCGGATACTACATGATTGTTGGTCACGATCAAAAGTTCTGTGTCATTCTTTCCAATAATGATACCGGATCCACTGGACTGTGTATCCTGTTCATAATTTCCAAAGATTGTCTGGAACTCCTGGGTTCCTACATTCGTGATGGATACTACCGACGGCATGCAATTTGTAACAATGTCAGATACATCATACACATCAGAAGCGGATGATGCCGTAGTTGTAGTCGTCAGATTATTGCCTGCCTTACTCAGGGACACCTGACTTTTCACAGAATTTCCCAGATACTGGTTTCCCACATAATTCACTCCCATGAAAGCTGCACTGGAAACACTTCCGAATACCAATGCCAGAACCAGACATTTTGCAACAGTTCTGCCAAATCCGCCTTTTTTCCGTTTCTTCGGAGCTAGTCCCTGATTCATCGCCTCGGAAGAATCATAATGGGTGTAAGTACTTCCTGTATCATAGTGATTCATGTTTTCCTGTTCATTATTATTTATATCATCATACATAATTGCTTTCTCCTTTCACAATTCCTGTTGTTCTCTTTGTTTGTGATTACAATATAACAGTCAATTGTGATGGAAATGTGATGAAATAGCGAAAAAAATTTGAACCCAAAAGAAAAGTGGTGTATACTATAAGAATCTGAGAAAAAACAGAAAGGATTCAATTGCATGAAGAAAAAATTGTTACTTCTTTTCCTCAGCACCGCACTGGCTGCCACTACACTGGCAGGATGTGGAAATTCTACTGAAGAGGCTGCAGCACCGGCCGTAACAGATGTCTCTGAAGCAGAAGAGGAAGTAGAAGCAGAAGAACCGGAAGAGGAAGAACCTGCCGTAGAAGAAGAAACCCGTGAAGGAATGTACCGCAGCGAGATGACCAACGAGTGGATCGACGATAGTCTCCAGAGTCAGCGCCCGGTAGCAATTATGGTCGACAACGAGAAGACTGCACTTCTTCACTATGGACTGACTCAGGCAGACATCATCTATGAGATGCAGAACAGTACCATGAACGGAGGAGTTACCCGTTTTATGTGTATCGTAAAAGACTGGGACAGCATCACTCAGTTCGGTAGTATCCGAAGTGTCCGTCCGACTAACTTCATGATCGCACCAGAGTATGATGCAGTCGTGATCCATGACGGAGGTCCTTACTATATTGATGCATTCTTAAAGAACCCGTGGGTTAAACATTTAAGCGGCGGATTCAAACGAATCAACAACGGTAAAGCAAGAGAGTTCACTGAGTACGTAGCGACTGGTGAAGTTGCAAGCCGTCTGAAAGCTGCCAACATCTCTGAAAGCTATGATGATTACTATCAGGGACCACACTGGCAGTTCGCAAGTGAAGCTGATCCGACCAATCTGTCTGCTGCAGCTGATTCTATCGACTGTACACTGGTAGATCTTCCGTTCGAGCACAACGGATCTCAGCTTGACTACGATGCAGCAAGCAACACATATCTGTATTCCGAATACAATATGAAACACACTGATCCGGCTAACGGCAACAAGCAGCTTGCATTTACCAATGTTATTCTTCAGAGTGCACCGATCACCCAGTATGATGATCATGGTTATATGCAGTACAATATTCTGAAGAGCAGCGGTAAGGGCTACTATATCACCGGCGGAAAAGCGATCCCGATCACCTGGTCCAAGGGCGGCGACGTTGATATCACCAAATTTGTTGATAAAGACGGCAATGAGATCAAACTGAACACCGGTAAAACCTATGTAGGTCTTGTAAACTCTGCAAAATGGAATGACCTTGTACTGAAATAAATCATCCCGAAAAAGAATGATCCCCGATCCGCAGTTCCGCGGTCGGGGATTATTTTGATGTTCAAATTCTATAATTCTTCCATTACACTCTTATAAGACGGACGGATGATCTTTCCATTTCCAACAATCTCTTCCAGGCGATGAGCACTCCACCCCACAATACGGGCTACCGCAAAGATCGGAGTGTACAATTCCACCGGAATACCAAGCATATCATAGACAAAACCACTATAGAAGTCCACGTTAGGGCTGACACCTTTGTAGATTTTCCGCTTCTGGGCAATGATCTCCGGTGCAAGCTCTTCGATATTATTATAGAGAGTCATATCCCTCTCCCGGTGTTTTGCCGCAGACAGCTGCTCCACAAAGCCTTTGAAGATCCGCTCTCTTGGGTCAGACAGAGAATACACTGCATGTCCCATTCCGTAGATCAGGCCTTTCTGATCAAATGCCTGTCCCTCCAGGATCTTTGTCAGATACGCTTTGATCTCGTCTTTATCTTCATAGTCCTTCACATGCTCCCGGATATCGTCCATCATTTCCATAACCTTGATATTGGCTCCGCCGTGCCGTGGTCCCTTCAGAGAAGACATGGCCGCCGCCACCGCAGAATAAGTATCAGAACCGGAGGATGTTACCACACGGGTCGTAAAGGTAGAGTTATTACCACCGCCATGCTCCATGTGAAGCATCAGCGCCACATCCAGAACCTTTGCCTCCAGAAAACTGTACTGTTTATCCGGGCGCAGCAGCATCAGAAGATTCTCTGCAGTAGACAGTCTCGGATCCGGGCGATGGATGTACATACTTTCATCTCTCTCATAATGGTTGTATGCATGATAAGCATATACTGCCAGCATTGGAAATACACTGATCAGGTTCACGCATTGACGGATCACATTTCCGATATCATTGGAATTCACATTTTCATCATATGATGCCAGGGTCAGAATACTTCTGGTCATAGAATTCATAATATCTTTACTTGGCGCCTTCATAATAACATCTCTGGTAAAATTGGTAGGAAGTGCACGACACTTACCCATCAGTTCCTTAAATTCTTTCTCTTCTTCTGCTGTCGGCGCCTTTCCAAAGAGCAGAAGATAGGCAGTCTTTCCAAAACCAAGAGAATCTTTTGGAATATTTCTGATCCAGTCTGTCACATTGTATCCACGGTACCACAGCTTTCCATCACACGGAACTTTCTTTCCGTCTTTTACGCAAAAGGAATCGATTCTTGAAATATTGGTAAGGCCGGTCAGAACACCATTTCCATTAATATCTCGAAGACCTCGGTTCACACCATATTCTTTGAACAGACTATCCGGGATCACATCATTTTCCATACATAATTTCTGATATTTTTCCGTATAATTCTCCCACTGTTTGTTATATCCCATATAACATCTCCTTTCTTCTGCATTCTACACAAGTTGTCAGTCTTCTTTATCTTACCATATCATCCGTCATTTTTCCAGTTCAGACTCAGTGGAACGTTCTGTTCCTGCCAGATGATAACAGATCACCGGCGTTCCTTTTTCAATATAGCCGTATAGCTCCTGCGCTTTTTCATAAGGCATATTGATGCAGCCATGTGACCCTTTCGTCTTGTAAATAGTTCCTCCAAAGCTGGCTCTCCAGGTAGCATCATGCATACCGATATTTTTGTTGAACGGCATCCAATAAGATACCGGCGTCTCATAGTTTTCTCCCACCAGTGTCGCATTTCGCTGCTTGTAAGTGATGCTGTAAGTTCCCTCCGGAGTATCATAACCTCTCGCCGAGTTACCGGACACAAAATCAGACTCCATCACCAGCTGCCCATCCTTATAGAAAAACAGATGCTGCGCAGTCAGATTGATCTCAACATAGGTATCACCATAATCCGGTGCTCCATAAGAAGCAGCTGTCTGATAATAGACCGGCGTCCTCTCTCCGCTCTCTCCGGTCTCGATCTGTGCTGCCAGTTCTTTAGCCTCCTGCTGGTAATTCATCCACCAGCCATAATCACCGCCATCTACTGTGATTTCCTTCCCATAGCTGGTCATAAACGTTCTGGAACGGAAAATCGAATCATACTTCTTCCGCAGAGTCGCCACATAATTTTCCACCTGCGTCTGATCCAGCGTCACAGCGAATCCATCAACCTCCAGCCAGGTACTGATGGTGCTTCCATCCAGAACTTCTATGTTATCTCCAAACCGATATGTAATCGTAACTGTCCCATACTTCTGAAGCTTCTGCAATGTATTCTGAAGTTCTTCGCTGTCTGATGTTACTGCAGGTGTTTCATAGCAGCCCTCTGCATCCAGATTCACCAGACCTTTAAGTTCTTCCACTGCATTGCTGATCACTTCCAGTGTCTTTACCTGATCCAGCTCATTTCCCTGTGTCTCTGCCACAATGGAAAATCCAGTCTCCGGGGTATACTCACTGATGTGTGCGTTCGTGGGCGCCTGTGCAAAATCTTCCTCAAAACCTTTTAATGCCTGAACCGCCTGTGTCAGTTTTTCTTTATTATAGGAAAGAAGGGCTTCCGTTTCATGTTCTTCATGCTGCGGCAGAAACCACAGATATTGGTTCTGCTCTCTCAGGATCTGCTGCAAAGGTTCTGTGGATGCATAAGAAAGATCGATGGCTTTTCCATCGATGGATTCCTCATAACTGCTACCGTCGCTTTTTCGCTCCTGAATCCGAAGGAAATACGCATCTACCCGGTCTGCCAGATCCTGCACCGTCAGGTTGGAGACATCCACCTGATCGATCAGAGTTCCCCGTTGAAAATGGTTTCCGTAATAATAGCAGCCTCCTGCGTAAACAACCAGTAAAAGAAGTACACATGCACATATGATCTTGATTCCAATTCCAGTTTTTTTCATTTATCCTCATCCTCTCCGGTTCTGTTCGTACCTTACAGTATACTGGTTTCCACCAAAAATACAACCGAAGGATGTCGAATTCCTGATCTTTCCATTCTGAAATATTTTCATGAACGGAGCATGAATTTTTTGACTTTTATTTTCATTTATGATATACATTATTTATCTTAGGAATTCTCCTATGATTTCCCGATTATACACTAATTGATTTATTGCAGTTCTATTGACATACGTATTTTTACGTAATATTATATGAAGTAAAGGAGATACAAAAGATGCCGATGACTCCACGCGAACTTATTATCCTTCTAAAACATAATGGTTTTGAAGAAGTCAGTCAGAATGGATCGCATGTAAAAATGAAAAATTTCCAAACAGGAAAACAAACTATTATTCCCTATCACAATAAAGCTTTGAAAAAAGGGCTTGAACAGGCAATATTAAAACAGGCTGGACTAAAATAGCCCGTTTTAAGTGTTCAGAAAGGAGTGTATTTCATGAAAAAATTATTTTATCCGGCAATTTTTCATAAAGAAGATGATGGCTTCTGGGTATCTTTTCCTGACTTTCCAGAATGTCTGACAGAAGGGGATAATATGGAACAGGCTTATGATATGGCTGTCGATGCTCTTGGGCTGGCAATTACCAGCAGAAAAGAGGAAAAAGAAGAGATTCCATCTCCATCCGATCCCGATGTAATTGATGCCGATGGTGGAATTATCACTGTCATTTGCTTTGATATGATGGAATATTTAAAAAGACACAGCTCAAAGGCTGTCAAAAAAACATTGAGTATTCCAGAGTGGCTCAATGAAGCTGCCTGCTCTATGGGTCTTAATTTCTCGCAGGTTCTTCAAGAAGCATTACTGCAGAAAGTGCAATCAAAATTTTAAATACCGTAATAGCAATATCATACTCCCGCTCGAATGGACTTGAAGTTCATGTTGTAGTGCAGAGAAAAGAGACAGAGGCCATGATATGTATGCTGCTCGTCGGACATTAGCATGTCCGCCAGCATCACACATATCATGGCCTCCATCTTTTTCACAGCATACAATCATTGAACTTTCAAGCCCCTTCGGGCTAGGTAGTGATATGCTGTCAGTAGTCTTTGATTATATTGGAATGAAAAAGGTGGGTGACAATCCACATCTCCTAACTATGGGCGACGGCCGCCTGTTCCGTCCTCAGTTTTCATTCCGTATACTTTATGTTTTATAACTTATTATAAAATAACTTTGGTTCATGTCAAGATGTTTTCTATATCTCTTATTTATCATGCGAAATTTTTCCGGCACTAAATCTTGCTCTGGTACAATGCTCTTTCACTAGTCCATCTTCAAAGCGCACAGTAATATTATTACTTCCAAAATCTTCAATTACCTCTGCTTCCATTCCACATTTCATAAGATTAACTCTTCCTTTATAGGACGGCGCCTTTCTTTTTTCTACTTTTTCGCATTTTTCCCACTCGTATCCTTCTACCGCCGCAATCGCAATGGATCTGCTTTTCTTGATATTTGGATTTTTTATGATTTCCTTTCTAAACTGGCCTCTTGTAACATGCTCTACAATCATACCATCGTCAAACCGTACTGTAATATCATCACTTCCATTATCTTCTATTACGGTTGCCCTCATTCCACATTCCATTATCTCTGTTCTTCCAAGTATAGACCCTCTATTTTGTATAGGCTTTGTATTTTTTACCCGTAATTGAGGTTGTGCTAAAACGATTCCCTCATACCACCTTGTAATCCAACAATAATCATAGATATATTGAAGTTGTTTTAATTTTTTTGATATTGTATACATATCTATGCCATATTCTATTTCCATATCTTTTTCTAAACTTGTATTACCCAACGTATCTACAAGGCATCTTTGCTGGCTTCTTTTTTCTATGTCTGCCAAAGTGTTACTTGTTTTCAAGTGACGCTTATATTCTAACAATGTATTCGGCTTATGATCCTTTAACAGATTACGGATATTTTTATAAACATGTTTTTCATACATTGTTTCCGCAAAATACGGTACTATCTTACCATCATATGGATTTATATAAAGATGGTTATACCAATCCAAATCTACTATACACCCATGTACTTTCCCATCAAATTCTTTCTCATCTATTTCTTGAACTGCTTCAGATACTTCATATAAAAAATCCCAATATTTTTTGAAGTATTGCATAATAGATTCGCCGTACAATTCCATGTTTTGATAATAATATGTTAATTCATATTTCAGTACATGCCTTCTTGCTCCATACAACAGTTTATATTTGCCATCTATTTCTTCTAAAACAAACATTTTATATTTGCCTTTTTTCAAAAGTTTAATACTTTTTGCATCATCAAATTTAGGATATTTCATAGCTGTCTTTCCAATATTATATGACCAATAATCTGTCAATGAAATATCGTGCACTCCATCCTCATATTTATCCGGATCAAAACGATTTCTCCGCATCGGCTCTAAAAATTCCAGAACTGCTATAAAGTTTTTCGGGTCAGCTTTCCTCCAATCATTTGAATAACTTGATTTACTATACCCAAGCACTTTATAACTCACCATCTGAAATATCTCATCAGGGATTTTCTCAACATTCAAAATATAAGCTTTATTTAGTATTGGGTTATAAATTGCAATATTTTTTATCCTTGAAAATTCTTTATGAACAGAATGTACTCCCAATATATAATACATTAGTATCTGCAATGTATTCTGAGAATTCATCTGCGATTTACTTACTTTCAAATCCCATAAAGTCTCTTTTGTCAGATAATCCCCATCTCCACTGCTTACTAAACTTGTATAACCACCTTCAAAAGTAAATCCAATTTTTATAACAGGTCCACTTCTCTTAAAAAATACGCATGTTCTTTTTATCAATTTAATTGTATTCCATATAATGTCTTCTGGTATTTCTCCTTTTACTAATTCGGGGTTATATTCTGTCCCTGTTCTTGCATAAACATCATATTTTACCAATTTATAGGCCGCTACAACAGATTCCATATCTACAGTATTTATTTTTCTTAATAGCCTTTCCGCCTCCCTTAATCTATGGACTTTCCCCGCACCACTTAAAGATATTCTAAATGCCTCTTCCTTTGAAAATCCCATCAAAAATCGTGTCATATAATCCACAACTAATCCCTGTGCCGATTTATATGCAGGCAGAATATCCTCTATATCATAATCATCCTCATATTCATATCGGGAAAAAAGTGATGTCGGCAGATAACCACCTTTAGGTTGCTGAACTGTTTCTATTCTTTTGGTAACTGATAACATGCCTTTCCTCCTTCTTACAAGAACTTATTATACATTTCATTATACATTTAGCATAATACATGTCCGTTGAGCTGTCATGCTGTTTATACTGGAATTTCAGAAATATTCTGGTCAAATTATCTTAGCATAAAATAACATAAAACCTTCCCGACCCGGAGGGGCTTGAAAGTTCAATGGTTGTATGCTGTAAAAAAGACGGAAACCGTATCCCGTGTGACGCGGGCGGACATATTATGTCCGACAGGCGGCATATGGAATACGGTTTCTGTCTTTTTCTCTGCACTACAACATGAACTCCAAGCCCCTCCGGGTCGGGAAGGTTTTACATGAAATTTTTATATAATACATAGCTTCATATAGTTTCTTGAAATCAGAACGGTTTGATCTCAATACCTTCTTTGGTCAGTGCTTCTCTGATCTTCTTGACGAATGCCAATGCTTTTTCACCATCTCCATGAACGCAGATGGAATCTGCCTGAATAGCAACTTCTTTTCCGGTGATGGCGGTTACTTTTCCGTCTTTTACCATACCGATCACACGGCGGATGGCTTCGTCTTCATCAGTGATCATAGCACCTGGTTTGCGGCGGTTCACAAGAGTTCCGTCTTCTTCATAGGCACGGTCTGCAAATACTTCCTGTGCATAGGCAAGACCCGTATCTTTGGCTGCTTCGATCATCTTGCTGTTGCTTAAGCCCAGAAGCTTGATAGACGGATCTACTTCATAGATGCCTTCGCAGATGGCTTTTGCCAGATCATAATCTTTGGCTGCCATATTGTAAAAAGCACCATGAGGTTTTACATGGGCAAGCTTTACACCTTCTGCTTTGCAGAATGCCAGCAATGCTCCGATCTGATATTTGGTATAGGCTTTTGCCTCCTCGTTGGAGACTGCCATATTTCTGCGGCCAAATCCCATCAGGTCCGGGAATCCGGTATGAGCACCGATGCTCACCTGATGCTCTTTCGCCATTTTAACCGTTTTTTCCATGATTACAGGATCGGATGCATGATATCCGCAGGCAATATTTGCTGAAGAGATCAGCGGAATCACCTGATCGTCCAGTCCAAGTGTATATCTTCCAAAGCTCTCGCCAAGATCACAGTTCAAATCAACGCTTTTCATAACTTTCTCTCCTCATATCCTTACAGTTTCAATGACACATTTTTCACATCTGTGATAAACATATGTCCCGGTGCATGGGTGATGGCAAATGACGGACGGCTGTTCATCACTGCTGCCTGCGGAGTCACACCACAAGGCCAGAATACCGGCACTTCGCCTTCGCGGATGGTCACCATATCACCAAAATCCGGTTTATTGATATCTTTGATACCGATTGCTTCCGGATAACCGATCTGTACCGGTGCTCCATGGACTCTCGGCATCGCTGCTGTCACAGTCACTGCAGCCGGAATCAGATGATGAGGAATCGGACGCATACTTACGACCATATTTCCGGAAAATGCGCCTGCAGACTCACAGGGAATATTGGTCAGATACATAGGAACGTTACAGCCTTCTTCAATGTGGCGTACCGGAATACCAGCTTCCAGCAGTTCTGACTCAAAGGAAAAACTGCATCCGATCAGAAAGCTGACCAGATCTTCTCTGTAGAACCGGGAAACATCTGTATACTCTCCTGTCAGTTCTCCATTTTCATAGATCCGGTATTTTGGAATGTCTTTGTAGATGTCCACATTCTTGCCAAGATAGGACAGACCTTTTCCACCCACATCACTGACTTCCAGCAGCGGACAGGATTTCGGATTTCTCTGTGTAAACAATAAGAAATCATATGCCAGATCTTTGGGCAGGATCACCAGGTTTGCCTGAGCATAACCTGCGCACATTCCTGCTGTGGGTCCTGTGATCTTTCCTTCTCTGATAAGTGCTCTCACCTCTGCCGGTGACATACTGCTGTAATCCATCCCTGTGTTCCTCCTTGTTCTCTGTTTCCCTTAGCCGTTGATCTTCTTGTCCAATGTATCCAGATATTTTTTCCGCTCCAGATTAAGCTTCTGAGCTTCTTCTACTGATATATAGGAAAATCTCACTTTTTCTCCCGGTTTCCGCTGTCCGATAGCCGGAATATCCGTGGAGATCACGGTTCCGATCTTAGCGTATCCGCCAGTTGTCTGATGATCTGCCAGCATCACGATGGGCATCCCGCTGGATGAGATCTGAACAGAACCTGTTGTGATTCCATCCGAAATAATATCTCCGCTGGTCACAAATTCAATTGCTTCTCCGGTAAGCTTGCATGCCATCCGATTAGAATCCTGCGTAACCGTATATGCCTGTTCTGCAAAGGTCTTCTGACCTTTTTCTGTGAAATACTCACTTTGCGGTCCTGGAACCACCCGCAGCACCGGAAGTTTATCCGCTGATACAGGCGTCTGAAAACTTCCTTCTGCCGCATTTACTTTTCGTTTTTCCATATGCGGAAGAGTCGCCTTTTCTGTCCGAAGGTCCAACACATCACCGGTCTTCAGTGCACGTCCCTCATATCCGCCAAGTCCACATTTCAGATTAGTGGAACGGCTTCCCAGCACCGGTTCCACAGCAAATCCGCCAGCCACTGCCAGATATCCTCTGCAGCCGGTCATGGCAAATCCACACACAAGCGTATCTCCTGCATGAACCTCCACTGCTTCATACAATGGCATCGCTGTACCATTCAGTTTCGGTGTCATGTTGGCACCCGCCATGGCGATCACTGCCGGAGCAGTAAACCGAATCGTCGGTCCCATGATTGTTGCTTCCAGAACCGCTTCCTTCTGGTCATTTCCCACCAGAATATTTGCCAGACGCATGGCCTGGTCATCCACAGCTCCTGACACCTGAAATCCTTTATTCATATATCCGAAGCGCCCCAGATCCTGAACGGTTGTCAGGGCGCCGCCATTTACTATTTCCAGACTCATAGGTATGCCTCGTATTCTTCCGCTGTGATCGGTACAAAGCGGATATAGTCTCCTGCCTGATAGAGAAATGGCTGTTCTCTGTCAGGATCATAAAGTTTCAGCGGTGTTCTTCCGATCAGCCGCCAGCCGCCAGGAGATTCCAGCGGGTAGATACCGGTCTGTTCTCCGCCGATTCCCACGCTTCCTTCCGGGATCTTGGTTCTCGGATTATCAAGACGCGGGGTAAATAGCTTCGGATCCAGTCCTCCCAGATACGGAAATCCAGGAAGGAATCCCAACATATAGATATTGTAGTCTACAGAAGAATGAAGCTTGATCACTTCTTCCTCGGTAAGACCTGCGTGAGCTGCCACATCTTTTAAATCTTCTCCGTAACTGCCGCCGTAGCATACCGGAATCTCCACCACATGATGAGGTGTCTCCTGTCCTGCAGATTCTTCTACGGAAATACCGGACAGTTCTTTTTTCAGCTGTTCAAAGCTGATCTCTGACGGATCATAGGTCACCATCAGCGAACGGAAGGTAGGAACCGTCTCCACGATTCCTTTCACATGGGCTGCTGCCACTTTTTCATTCAGGCACTGAACCTTTCGATTCAGTGCCTCATTGATCTCATTTCCAAATTCTACCACCAGAGCACAGTCTCCAGCCGGCAGGATCTTTCTTCCATCTTCCGGTTTCTTCCCGAAAAGGGAACGGAATACAGACCACATAGGTTCCACCTACTTTCTGCCGATGGCTGTCAGATACTCATCCATCAGAAGTTTTCTTAATGTTGCAAGGATTTCCGGAGCTTTTCCTCCTACCGGTTTCTCATCGATCTCATGAGCACTCAGGCAGAAGTTGCTGGAGGAACTTACGATAACCTCATCTGCATCCATCATCTCTGCTACAGTAAACGGTCTTTCATCAACCGGGATGCCTGCCACTTTACACATCTTGATCAGATGGACGCGGGAAATACCCGGCAGGATATAATGATCTGTCGGATGTGTGATAAATACGCCATCTTTGATCATATGTACATTACTGTGTGCACACTCGGTTACAATATCACCTCTGTGGAATACGATCTCGTTGCATCCATGCTGTTTACCAAGCTCGGAAGCCATAACGTTCGGGATCAGGTTCAAAGTCTTGATGTTGCAGTGCAGAAAACGGGTATCCTCTACGGTCATCAGTTTCAGAGTCTTGGACGGATCACCGATCTTGGATGGACGGATCATGACCCACAGACGTCCTTTCTGTCCTTCCGGAAATACATGATTTCTCGGTGCAACGGCCCTGGTTACCTGCCAGTATACGAACAGCTCATCTCCGTCAACTTTTTTCACCATCTCGTTCAGAATATCTTTTACTTCCTGTTTCGTATGCGGAATCTCGATCTTCAGCAGTGCTGCACTGTTAAAGAAACGATCCACATGCTCATCCAGATTGAAGATCACATGGTTGCCTGCACAGGTGGCATCATATACACCGTCACCATAGTAATGAGAACGGTCATCAAAAGGAACCACCATTTTGTCGATTTCGTCATACTTTCCATCATAGTAACCTAAAGTCTGCATCATACATTCCTCCATCTCCGGTGCGCAAGCGCGATGTCTCTTTCCTCATCGTTATAACAAAAAAAGATGCTGCCCGGCCCCCAGGCCAAGTAACATCTTTGTTACGCTTGCATTTCACTCATTTGTTGCAATGATTATATATCCAGACTTTAGGAAATGCAAGTTTTTCAGATATTTCTGAATGATTTTTTATTTTCAGCTTTTTATATAAATATTTTTAAGTTCTATGTCATATTTTCAAAAATATTTACATTTTCTTTTATTTGATCAATTCTTCAGCATGCTTCAGAGCATCTGAGATATTGGCGCAGAAATTGTCTTTTCCAACCAGCTCCACAAATCCGGCCTTCTCCATCACATGCATCGGCTGCTCATTCACATGAGAAAAGATTGGTGTGATGCCTTTAGCTTCACAATATTTCACCAGATTCTGAAGAGCATTCATAGCAGTACTGTCAAGTGCAGGAACACTTCTCATACGAAGCACCAGACATTTGGTAAAATCTTTCACTACAATGTGTTCAATCGCATTGGCTGCTCCAAAGAACAACGGTCCGGTAATCTCATAGACGCGGATCTCTTTCGCAAGTTTCTGCATATGATCATTAACTGCATCTGAATCATCGTCCACGTAAGTCCAGCTGTCCACGTGCGTCTCATCGCTCATGCGCTTCATGAACAGCAAACAGGTCAACAGCATACCGATCTCAATAGCAACTACCAGATCAAATACAACGGTCAGGAAGAAGGTTACCAGCAGCACCAGAATATCACTCTTCGGTGCGGTCTGGATCAGATGAGTGAACGGTCTCCACTGACACATATTGTAAGCAACCACGAACAGGATCGCAGCGATGGTCGGCATGGGGATCATTCCCGCATAAGGCATCAGAACTACCAGTACCAGTACCAATGTGATAGAATGCACCATTCCAGCTATGGGAGTACGTCCACCATTTTTAATGTTGGCTGCTGTACGTGCGATGGCTCCTGTGGCCGGGATTCCGCCGAACAGGGCAGAGGCAATATTTCCTGCTCCCTGAGCTACCAGTTCCATGTCTGAACGATGTTTCCCGTTGATCATACCGTCTGCAACCACGCAGGACAGCAGAGACTCAATAGCTGCCAGCACAGCAATGGTAAATGCATTTGGAATTGCATCCTCCACAGCTGCAAGGCTCAGTGCCGGAAGGTGGAAACCTGGCAGTGCATTGCTGATAGAATACAGATCTCCGATGGTAGAAGCCTTCAACGGAAGGAATTTTACCATCAGGATTCCTGCGACCACAGCCAGCAGAGAACCCGGAATCTTTTTGAAAATATAAGGAGAAATAATCAGGATTGCAAGACTTACCACGCCAACAATCACTGCAGACAGATTGACAGTGCCGCAATTTTCAACAAAAGCGTGAAGCTTTTCCATGGTCTCAATGGGTTTTACTCCGTCCGGATAAGTCACGCCAAAGAAATCTTTGAGCTGACCGATCACGATGGTCACAGCAATTCCAGCTGTAAATCCGGTGGTGATGGTGTACGGAATAAAACGGATCAGTGTACCAAAATGGCACAGTCCCATCAGAATCAGAAAGATTCCTGCCAGGATCGTCGCGATCACCAGTCCATCCAGACCATTTTTCGCAACAATACCAGCTACGATCGTCGCAAATGCAGCTGTGGGTCCTGCAATCTGTACGCTGCTGCCACCCAGAGCAGAGATCACAAATCCTGCCACGATTGCGGTAAAAATACCTGCCTCCGGACCGACTCCTGATGCCAGTGCCAGCGCAATAGACAACGGAAGTGCAATGATCGCCACAATGATTCCAGCAGTCACGTCTTTGACAAACTGTTCCCGGCTATACGTTTTCATACATGTTAGTAACATTGGTTTTAAAGAACTCATCAGTAAAAAAATCCCTTTCTTGTTGGATATCCTCGGTTGTTTTACACACAACTTTTCCAGTATATCACAAGAAAGGGATTTTTCAATGTTTAATTCGTACAGATTTCGTTTAATTCTTCTGCGATTCTTCTTGCCACATAAACTCCACTGGCTGATGCATGAGAAAGAGAATGGGTGACCCCGCTTCCATCACCAATGATATAAAGTCCACGATGTCTGCTCTCCAGATGTTCATCAATATCAACTTCCATATTGTAGAACTTTACTTCCACGCCATACAGCAATGTATCATCATTAGCCGTTCCGGGTGCAATTTTATCAAGTGCGTAAATCATCTCGATGATTCCATCCAAAATTCGTTTAGGAAGTACAAGACTAAGATCACCAGGTGTAGCTGCCAATGTTGGAATCACAGTACTCTCTTCCAATCTGCGGGCATTGGTTCTTCTTCCTCTCACCAGGTCTCCAAATCGCTGTACGATCACACCACCGCCCAGCATATTGGACAATCTTGCAATACTTTCTCCATAACCATTACTGTCCTTGAACGGCTCTGAAAAATGTTTTGATACCAGCAAAGCAAAGTTGGTATTCTCTGTCCGTTTTTCTTTTCCCTCATAACTATGACCATTTACCGTAACGATTCCATTATTATTTTCATTTACGACCATTCCATATGGATTCATACAGAAAGTACGCACATTATCTTCAAATTTTTCAGTACGATATACAATCTTGCTCTCATAGAGTTCATCCGTCAGATGTGAAAAGATTACTGCCGGAAGTTCTACACGGACACCAAGATCGACACGATTGGATTTTGTCTCAATATCCAGAGATCTGCAGACGTTTTCCATCCATTTGCTTCCACTTCTACCAACAGAGATAATACATTTTTTACACTCTGTGTTCTGTCCTTCTGCACAGATTCTGTATCCATCCTCCAACAGTTCTACTTTATCTACCGGGGTGCGGAAGAAAAAGTCCACTTTATCTTTTAATTCATTATAAATATTTTCCAGAACCACATAATTAATATCTGTTCCCAGATGGCGAACCGATGCATCCAGAAGAAGAAGTTTATTCTGCAGACAAAGTTTTTTGAACTGGGTACCGGCAGTGGAATACATCTTTGTCCCCTCTCCACCGTGAGCAACATTGATTTCATCCACATACTTCATTAATTCGATAGCTTTTGCACGTCCGATATGCTCATATAATGTTCCACCAAAATCATTGGTAATGTTATATTTTCCATCAGAAAAGGCTCCTGCTCCGCCAAATCCACTCATGATTGCACAGACCGGACATTTGATACAGCTTTTTACCTTTTCTCCATCAATAGGACATTTTCTCTTTTCCAGCGGATATCCCGCTTCAAATACTGCAATTTTCAGTTTTTCATTTTTCTTCAGGAGCTCATATGCCGAGAAAATACCACCCGGCCCAGCTCCTATAATCGCTACATCATATTTCATTAGTTTTCTCCTGCTCTAAAGACATATAAAAAGGAGCTACCATATCAGCAATCTTTGCCAGGCGGCAGCTCCTCCATGTTGTTTTACTTATCCTTATGTAACTCAATCAGCTCCATAATTACCAGTTTCAACATTTCCGCACCCATCAGCTGATCCTCCGCATGAGCCATCAGAAGACTGATCTGAGGTTCTTCTGAGGACATCTCTTTCTGCAGAAGATCCGCATGGATATGATGCGACTCTACAATATATCGACTTCCTTCTTTCAGCTTATCGTCAGACTCCGAAAATTTTTCCTGTTTTGCAAATCCAAGGGCTTCCATGTAACTGGATTTTGCCATACCAGCATAGGTAATAATTCCCATTGCCTTTTCCGTTATAAACTCAACGCTTACCAATGTTACTCTTCCTCCCCGGTTTCCATCTTAACCAAAGATTTTTCGTAAATCTTGAAAAACGGGAAATAAATTACCATATCAAGAATTACCAGTACAATAATCAGAATTGCTGCCTTAATATCCATAGTTGATAAGAATGCTCCGAAAACACTTGGCATATTCCAGGAAAGCATTGCAAAGCTCTTACCAATCACTCCTCCACTGACAAGCAGGAACGAAATTATTCCATTGACAGTAGATGTCATCAGGAACGGAATAAAGAATACCGGATTCAACATAAGTGGTACTCCAAAAATAATCGGTTCTGAAATATTAAAGAATGCCGGAATAAGACCAATTCGTCCTACGGTTTTTAACTGCTTGGATTTAGAGAAACACAGCAGGATTGCCAGTGCAAGTACAGATCCACAACCTCCAATGATAACAAAATATACCCAGAATGAAGTGGTAAAAGTATAGGGAAGCTGTTCTCCTGCCAGTTTTGCAGCTGCATTTACAGAAAGATTACCATCACGAATCGGTCCTAAAATACCTCCAAAAGCTGCATCATGAATACCAAAGAACCAGAATACATGTAAAAGCAGGGTAACAATAATTGTAAATCCAAGAGAGTCTGATGCTTCAAAAGCAGGAGATACAATCTGGTAAATCAATCCCGGCAGCGTAGTTCCGCATGCTTTCAGAATTGCAAATAATACAGAGGATATCAGCAGCAGAACAGTTCCAGGAACCAGAGAAGCAAAAGTCTCACTTAAAGCTGCCGGCACACTGTCAGGAAGCTTGATTCTACCCCAGTTATGCTTTCTCATATAGGTATATGCCTCAGCCGTAAAAATAGCAATCAAAATAGCCGGAAGAAGTCCTTTACCATCCATATACGAAATTTCCGCAGTTTTTCCGGCAAAACTCAGCTCAAGCGGATCCACAACCAGCATGATAAAGCTGCCCACCGCCAGCAGACAGGGCATAAAAGAATCCATCTTATAATGTTTGCACAAAAAGTGTACAATTCCGATACAGATGTACAAAGCCATAGATCCCATAGTAACTGCATTCACCCAGCTAAGCAGCAGGCTGTTTTTCTCTGCGAAAGCTGCCCATGCCAGCAGAAAGCCATTGGTTGTAGTATCTGTAACAGGTGCTGCACTCAGAACAGAAGCAATTCCTCCTACAAGTGTGATCGGCAGAATAGATACAAAAGCATCACGGATCGCACGCAGGTGTCTCTGTCCACTCATCTTATTTGCCAGAGGCATAACTTTTGCCTCCAGAACACTGTTTATCTTATCCATGTTCATAATCAAAATCCCCCTTTTTTATAAGTATTCCTGAATATCTTTCAGAACTCCCTTACCATCCATCAGACCATAACGCTGGGGACTGATTCCCACTATGGGAATGTCCGTCTCCTTTTTAAAATCAGGAATGCGGAAACGAAGCTGCGGACCTACCAGAATCACGCTTGCACCTTCAATGTGCTCTAAAAACTCTACCTCCCCATAAGCTGCGATATCCAGTTCTTCCTCTGAAGCCTCTCTCATCCGCTTTGCAAGCATTGCTGTTGACATACCACCATTGCATACTAATACAATTTTTTTCATAGTTTTCTTCTTTCCACCCTTTCTCCCTTACTTTCTATTACATCTTTAAACCAATAGTAAGATTTCTTTGGTCTGCGACATAATCCATTCTCAAAATCCACAGCTACAAGACCGTAACGTTTTTCGCATCCATTTTTCCATGAATACAAGTCAAAAGAAGACCATGCGAAATAACCTCTTACATCCACACCATCATCCATAGCATTCATAATTGCATTAATATGGTCATTCATATAGGAGATGCGCCAGTCGTCCTGGACACAATCCACACTCACATCCTCATAACAGCCAATTCCATTTTCTGTAATAAATATGGGTAAATGATAACGTTCCCATGCCCGAATCAACCCATCATAGAGTCCTTTCGGATAAATTTCTGTATCCCATTCCGTATACTCGGAATCCGGATCCTGCACCTGCTCAAACCAGTTCTTGACAATTGTTTTGCTTGTGCCTTTTCCTTTCTTACCGGTGTTGTTGACAATCAACGTTGTTTCACCTTCTGTATACGGTTTTACAAGAGTACGGGAATAATAATTCAGTCCCAGAAAATCCACATGATTATTACGGATAATCTGTAAATCCGCCTCATTCATAAAGGATAAATCAATTCCTTCTGCACTTAATTTATCCAACATGTCCTGGGGAATTTCTCCCTTAGCCGCCGTATCCAGCACCCAGTTATTACAGTAGTTATCTGCATAACGCATTGCTTTCAGAGTCTCAGGCCTGTCATCTACACCATCCACCGGTGTATAGGAATGGACAATACCGATTTTTCCCTGTATTCCTTCCTCCCGAAAAGCCTGTACAGCCATGGCATGAGCCAAAAGTACATGCCATGCTCCTTTTACGGTCATTTGCGCACTATGACACTCTGGTGGATAGTTTCCAATAAAATACCCATTGAAAATGAACCAGCGCGGCTCATTAAAGGTAGTCCAATAAGTAATCTTTCCATCAAACTCCTTCATGACCACACGTGCATAATGCATGAATGCATCGCAGGTTGCCCGGTTCTGCCAGCCTCCTTCTGCTTCCAGATACTGTGGCAGATCCCAATGATAAATCGTCACAAAAGGCTCAATTCCCTGTCTGAGACATTCATCAATAAGATCATGATAGAACTGAAGTCCTTTCGGATTCACAGTTCCTTCTTTGTCCAGAATGATCCTTGGCCAGGAAAGCGAAAACCGGAAAGAATTCTGTCCTCCCTCTTTCATCATACGGATATCTTCTTTATATCTGTGATAAAAATCAGATGCTACATCTCCGTTTTCCAGTCCTTTTTCATGTAGATACGCATCCCACATAGAGTCAACTTTATCGTCCTCATTCCAAGCCCCTTCGCACTGATATGAAGCGGTAGCGCCTCCCCACAAAAAGCTATTGTTCATGCTACGTCCTCCTTTTCTCTGCAAGAATACTTTAACATGCAATCAAACAAATAAAAAATGGAAATTTACCGTTACGAAACGGAAAAACCGCGGGATCGGTAATTCCTAAAATCCCGCGGTTCTGATATCAGCCTTTTATAAACTCCTCTACAAATTCTTCATAGTTCTGCTTCTGTAACAATCTTTTGATTCTGTCTTTATCATCGAGTCTTTCTACGATACTGCCATATAGCTTCATCATATCCTCATTATCCTTCGGCAGGGAAAACATAAATACCAGCCGCACCTTCTGCCCGGACCAGTCCATTGTTTTTTTTAATACAGCAATGGCAACCCCTGATCGTAATGCTTCCTTTTTCACCGGATGAGGAATTGCAAAAAGATTTCCAAAGCTGGTTGGTGCAATCCGTTCACGCTCCAGAATCAATTCTTCATAGTTTTCATCACAATATCCATATTTCGTAAGTTTCCCACACATAAGATGAATAAGTTCTTTCTTCCCTCTGACATCCGGTTCATAAAAAAACAATCTCTCATCAAACTGCAGACGAAGCATCTGATTTTTCGTCCGTTCGTTTTTTAATTCTTTCATACATCTCTCTATCTTCTTTATGTCTGTTTCCATTAAAAGCGGGCTGCATAAAAGAGATGGCACATCAAATTTTTCCTGTAATCCTGCCGTCATAATGATAAAGGAAGGTAAAAAATCCCGTATAATCTCCAATTCAAAAAGTGAAAAACACTCCACTTCTATGAGTTCATTTGGAAAACAGAATTCCAGCCGTGTCTGATAGTAAGATACATTTCTGCCACTTACAGGATCGATCACCGCAATGCGCCAGCACTCCCGGTTCATTTTTTCTGCCAGGCACATCAAATGGAGTGTGATAAAACCTATCTCGTCCTCCTGAATATTAACCTGAAACTGCTTCTGAAACTCTACCATGATAAATACACTGATATCATAAAGGAACGGAAACTTTTCCCGAATTTCCATTATCAATGGATTTTCCCATTGCCGACCGTGCTGTGCCCTCCCAAGGAGTGCCAACAAATGCATCAGAAGATTATTTTCAAATCCACTGTCCTGCTTCAGTACTATATTATAGCTTGTCTCAACTTCATTCAGAATATGCTTGATAAACTTCTGAATTTTCACGGTACGCTCTTCTTCAGCAAACTGTCCTCCGCTTCTGGCAGACAGCAATGAAGCCACATAGCTTTGTTCCACTTCATTCAGCAAAAGTGAATAACGCTCCTCAATACATTTACAAAGTTCCTCCGCATGGGGTACATTCCTGTTATTTCCCGTAATTAAAAATTCTTCTCCAGAATTTCCACTCTTTACGCTGTCAATCAGAATACCAATATGGATAAGAAAGGTCAGCAATTCAATATCATTGAAATCCAAGCCATTTTTTCTTGAAAAATCCAACAGCAGTTTCTTCAATTCCTCCGGTGTGGAATAAATAAAGCAGTTTTCATAAGAATCCAGATTAAATTCATGAGTTTCCACCTCCTTCATAAGGAGATTTGTATGGATTTGACGCCGCACTTGTTTCTGGCAGTCCAGGTACAGGCAATTCTTCTTTCGCACAATACTCGTCTGGTATCTGTTAAGTATTCCTGCATTCAACTCCTGAATATCACTTTCCAACGTAGATTCACTGATATAATAGTTGTCAGCCAGCTCATAATAGTCAACCTTATCCTTTACAAGAATCTCTTTTAAGAATTCTTTCTTCCTATCATAACTGTCCACCCCCATTAAGGCGTCATTTATCTCCTTCTCATCAATCCTAAACCCTTTCCCTTTGACAGGAAACAAAACTGTTTCTCCATTAATACGGTTTATTTCCTTAATCTCTTTACGAACTGTCTTTTCACTGATCTGGAGTTCCCTGGCTATCTCTTCTGCGGTAGCATGCTCTTTATGAACAAGTTCTTTAATAATATTTTTCTGACGTATACTATATCCCATAATGCTACTTATATGATAATCTGGAAACTCATTATCATAGTTTTCCTTTCTTTGCCGGATTCTTAATCACACATAATTCATCCCATCAGGACTTATTCTCATTCTCTTAAATTTATTATGGTTCTCTACACTGATATTGTCAACAGAGGAAATATATAACAAATTGATTTCACGCTTGACACCCAAGTGTGGCTCTGTTATATTTTTAACAGAATAAGTGTCGGCTAATCTTCGATTGAGTCGGTGAAAAGGGAAATGGGTGTGAGTCCCATGCGGTGCCGCCGCTGTAAGCGCACGATACAGGGTTGTTTTCTTTCACTGTCCTTTTCTCAAAACATGGATGGGAAGAGAGAAAACAGACAAGACCCGCGCAAGCCAGAAGACCTGCTTATTTTTCTTTTGCTGTCACGGTCCATGACACTTGCGAAAGATATAGGACGCAGTGCGTCCAGATGCCGAAAACGGGTGCATCATCTGATCCATAGATTTCAGATGATGCTTTTTTTATGGGCTGATTACAAACTACATATTAATGGAGGAAATCTTATGAAAAAGAGAACAGTAAGCGTATTATTAACTACCTGTCTTGCAGCAGGTATGCTGGCTGGATGCGGTTCCACATCCGCTGATACCACAGCCACTACTGACAAAACAACAGAAGAGACTACCAACGAAACGGAGAGTACAGATGCATCTGAGGCTTCTGAAACTGCCGATGCAGACAGCGACTATGAGCCGGTCACCATTACTCTGAATCTAGAGCGTTCCGGTCTTGGCAAAAATGTTGAATACACTTTCACTAAGAAACCATCCGAAGTCGTTGCTTCCGGTGATCAGATGGCTGACTTCTTCTTTGATCTGGGACTGGAAGACCAGATGGCTGGCTACACGAAAGGAAGCTGCTGGAGTACTGTATCCCAGTATCCGGCACGCGACAAAGTTCCACAGCTTCTGGAACCGGGTAAAGGTCTTTCCAATATGTCCAAGGAAGAACTGCTGTCAACCGGATGTGATTTTCTGATTGGCTGGGACTCCGTATTTTCAGACAAAAACTTCAGTAAAGAATTCTGCGACCAGAACGGTATCGCGACTTATTTCCCATATGTGTGCTCCGACAAAGCAACCTTTGAGGATCTGTACAAAGATTATGAGACCCTTGGTGCTATTTTCCAGGTACAGGATGTAGCTGCTGAAAAAGTACAGGCTATGAAAGATACTCTGCAGAAAGTAAAAGACACTTTGGGTGATGAAGCTTATGAAAATCCGGTCACTGTATTCGCTTATGACTCTGGTGAAGATGCTCCGTTTACCGCATGCCAGGGTATGCCGGGCGACATTATCAAACTGGCTGGCGGAATCTCCATCTTCGATGATATCGAGGCTGGCTGGGCAACTCCGTCTTGGGAAGAGGTTGTGGAGCGTGATCCGGATGTAATTCTGATTCTCGAGTACACCGGAGGTGATGTGGCAGATAAAAAGGAATTCCTGGAGACCAACGAGTTCACCAAGAACCTGCGCGCTGTCAAAGAAGGAAAAATCTTCTCCGTATGTTGCAGTGATATGCAGGGAAGTGCCGGAAGTGCAGTCGCTGTAAAAGCAATCGCAGAGCAGTTATATCCGGACAAATTCTAAGAACATCTGGAAAACTGACAGGGGAGTGTAAGAGCTCCCCTTCTTTATTGTAGTAGGAGGAATATATGAAAGGAACAGGAAACTCAGGAAAAGGCCGTTTCTGGCTGACGCTGGCACTGGTGATGACACTGATTGTGATCGCAGTAACCATCTCTACCACCATAGGTGCTGTCAATGTGTCAGCTTCCGATATCGGTAAGATTCTGGTCAATAAAATGTCCGGGAAAGACATCTTCCAGATTGCCTGGGAAGGAAAGACCGAAAATATCATCTGGAACATCCGTTTTCCCCGGGTACTCATGGCATTTATCGTAGGCGCAGGTCTTTCACTGTGCGGTGTTCTCATGCAGGCCCTCACCAAAAATCCACTGGCTGACCCCTATGTACTAGGAATCTCCTCCGGTGCATCCGCAGGAGCCGTCGGTGTTATCATCCTTGGATGGTTCAGCTTCTTAGGCGGCTACTCTGTAATCTTCGGTGCCACCTTAGGTGCCGCTATCTCCATCTGTCTGTCACTGGGAATTGCATCTATAAAGGGACGTATTACTTCCACCCAACTGGTTCTGGCCGGAATCGCCACCTCTGCATTTTTCTCGGCGGTGACCAACCTGATCATCTACGGATTCAATCAGGGTTCTGACAAAACCAAAATGGCACAATACTGGATGGTTGGTTCCTTAAGTGGAGCTACCTGGAGTCGCGTAAAATATGTGGCAATCGTAGGTATTATAACAGTTGCTGTGATTCTGCTGTTTGCCAAAGAGCTGGATGTACTGCTGCTGGGCGATGACGTGGCAGAGACACTGGGCGTGGATACCCGGAAAACCAAACTTCTGATTATCATAACTGCAACGATCCTGACCGGCGTGGTCGTATCTGTCAGCGGTGTGATCGGTTTCGTAGGTCTGGTCGTACCGCATATTATGCGAAGCTTTGTGGGCTCCGGTCACAAACGGCTGATCCCTGTAGCCATTCTGGCTGGAGGACTGTTCAGTATGGTAGCCGATCTGATCTCTCGAATTATTATCGCCCCTGAGGAGCTTCCAATCGGCGTGATCGCTGCATTTATCGGTGCACCATTTTTCCTGTATCTGATCCGCAAGGGCAGCGCAGGCAGAAAGTAAAGGAGGCAGATTATGAGTTTACAGGTAAGAAATCTGGATTATCAGATAGGTGGAAAAAGCATTCTGGAACAAATCTGCCTGGAAGTAAAAGACGGTGAATTTGTAGGATTGATCGGTCCCAACGGCTGCGGAAAATCCACCCTTCTCAAAAATATTTACCGCTCCTACAAGCCAGACCGAGATACTATATTCTTGAATGAAAAAGATGTGCTTGATTTTTCTTTCAAAAAGATGGCAGCAGAAATGGCAGTCATGGCACAGGAAAATCATGTGGAATTCGATTTTGAAGTGCGAGATATGGTCATGTTCGGTCGTTATGCTAAGAAAAAATTTCTGGAAGGGGATTCAGCCACAGACAAAAAGCTTTGTGAGAAATGTCTTCGCGAAGTAGGACTTACCGGTTATGAACACCGCTCCTACTTAAGTCTCTCTGGCGGCGAAAAGCAGCGTGTACTGCTTGCCCGTGTACTGATGCAGGAAAGTGCTTTTATTGTACTGGATGAGCCTACCAATCACCTGGATGTAAGCTATCAGTATCAGATCATGGATATCCTGAAAAAACAGAATGTCACTCTGTTTTCTTCAATCCATGACCTGAATCTGGCTTCCCTGTACTGCGATAAGATCATCTTCCTGTATCAGGGAAGAATCGTAGATTACGGCACTCCTGAAGAAGTGCTTACCCATGAAAACATCAAATCCTACTTTGGTATCGAATCCCAGATTACCAAAAATGAAGTTACTGGAAAACTGCAGATCTACTATCTGCCCGGGTGGGTAAAGAACTAAAGTGGTCGAATTCGACCACTTTTTCTTTCCTTCAGACTCTCCCTCACACACAGTGCCCCATATCCCACCTGTTCATTGGGATATTCCGTAAATGCAGGCAATGGTCTTGCCCCACGGCGGAGCCAGGCTTTCACTTTTTCTCCATAGAGGTAAGGATCATGGCCTTCCACAATGCCCCACTGCATGAGGATGGCTGCACTGCCGGTCACAAAGGGTGTAGCATAAGAAGTTCCTGACACTGTCACATAACCGCCTCCCGGTGCGGCAGTCTGGATGCTTACTCCTGGGGCCACCAGATCCGGCTTTGTCTGCCAGGCAACATCTGCAAAGCCTCTGCCGGAGAAGTCTGCGTATGCATCGGTGGCTGCATCATAGGCTCCCACCGTGATCACCTTGGAAGCGGTAGATGGAATCGTCAGTGTGCCGCTCTCCATCGGATTTAAGAATCTGGTTCCGTTTCCTGTAGCCGCACTGGCAGGAAACCACAGCTCCACTCTTCCATCCACGATTTTTTCCGGAACCAGCCGGATCGTCCACACTCCCGCATCAATATAGTCCTGCTCTGGCAGCAATTCAATAAAGATTTCCTGCTCCACCATGTAAGGCACTGGCTCCCCATAGTAGGCAAGCAGCTGCGTCCTTCCGATTTGATATCGCTGAGCAGGCGGCTGCTCATACAAAGGGCCGATCTGTCTGCCAGCAGGATGTGCCAGATAAATGGAAAACCGATCCGCATAATTCTTCCAGATCTGAAGACTCAGGGCCGGTTCATAAGCTCCCACCGTAAATTCCAGCTCCGTCGTTCTCCCATTCTGAAGTCTGACACTGGTGTGGCCTGCTCTGGCTCCTTCATTGCCACTTCCCACACAGATCACGGTTTTCCAGCGGCTGCTCATCTCATCCACATAGGTTTCCAGCAGAGACGTTCCCCTGTGGGAACCGTAGGTATTTCCAAAACTGATATTAACTGCCACGGGCATACCTAATTCTTGAGCCTTTCGGATCACATAGTCAAGTCCTGTCATCAGTTCCGTCGTTTTGGGAAATCCATTCTGACTGGGCGTACCAAGCTTCACCACAAGGATTTCACTGTCTCTGGCCACACCTCTATTTCCTGCTGCCACTGCCAATACCCCTGTTCCATGACCGCTGCTGTCGCTGGACAGTATCTGTTCTCCGTCACGCAATGCTTCATCAATCTGGGCTTTTGTATATTCCGTCCCCCGCGCATAGCCTTCCGGCGGATTACCCTCTATGGTCTGATCCCATAGAGCTGCAATTCTGGTAGAGCCATCTGGATTTAAGAATTCCGGGTGTTGAATATCCACTCCTGAATCCAGGACTGCCACCAGCACACCCCGCCCGGTTAGAGAAATGGGTACAGTTTGTACCCCGGTCAGACAAGAGGCTCTTTTCCCCGCTGTCCGCTGGAAAAAGAGCCTCTTTGGTTTCTCTATATATTCAATTTGCGGAAGCGAAATGATCTCTTCCAGCCGGTTTTCCTGCACCAGCAGGATCGCATAACCTGCTGACAATTCTGTCACTGCCTCTGCTATACTCCTTGCTGCCTCCAGATCTCCGGAATATTTTACAATCAGTTCCCAGGTGCGTGCCTTGGGATCATACCCTGTCTCCAGCCCCGCCGATCGTTCACGCTCGCTTTGCGTGGCATCCAGTGCCAGATTTAATTCATCTTCTACTTTCTGACTGTTCAACATAAGCACCTCCGTCCTATCTTCTATGCTATGCTGGTTTCGTACATTTACAACCCTGCGAAACTGTATTATAATCAGAGCAGACACTTAAGAGACAGCATAAGCAGGAGGGCGTACCATGGAACTTTCCTTCGGAGAACAGATTAAGATTTTATTGAAACGGAAAAATATGACGATCAAGGAGCTGGCAGATCTGTATGTAGAGAAGACAGGCATGCCTATGTCCCGGCAGAACCTGACACAGCGGCTCAGACGCGATAACTTCCCGGAACAGGACATGCGGATCCTGGCAGCACTGCTCGGCTATCAGGTATCGATTCAGCTGGAACCCACAGATGGAAAAGTCCCGGAACTCTTCCCGGCTGCACTTGCCGCTCAGGAACAGGCGCAGGCGACACCTTCTGCGGAAGCATTGGAAGAAGCAGTCTCGGATATCAATGAGAATTCACTGGATCATGCGCTGGAAACATCTACAACGATGTCCTCAGAAGCCGTTCATGATGACTCCGCTTCCACCAGTCCGGCAGAAGCTGCGGTCACCTCCGATGCACACCCGACCTTCCAGATTCCCGATGCATTCCGGCGCACCCGTCCGGTTGGTGAGATCAATCCTCTGACCGGCGAAGAATATCTGACCAACACGGTCCGGAAGCATCCGACCATTGAGGAATATGTGCAGGTCTATGACCGCACCACCCATGAATGGTCCGATGTACGGGAAGATTATTTCTGGGAATTCCAGGAGAAGAAGAAACAGATGATGGGCAAAGAGTATCGCTCTCCCATCCGAATCTGATACAGGCAAAACTGCGGATTCTGTTACCAACGTAGCAAAATCCGCAGTTTTTTTATTTTAATGCCTGATTTAGTAAATATAAGATTCCCTCCGGTGATGTCTGCTCTGCAATCTTATTACAAAGTTCTGTATCCGATACTATCTTGAAAATGTCATTGAGCATGTTCAGATGTTTTTCCTGATCCTCCGCTGCGAGCACAAAGATAATCTTTGCATGGTGGTCATTAGGAAACTCAACCGGCTTCCGAAACACCGTCATCTGCACGCCCATATGACAGACACCATCTTCAGGTTTTGCATGAGCAAGCATGATCGACTGGTTTAAAAACATATAGGTTCCATAATACAGTGTCTGTGATATGATCGTTTCCAGGTATTTTTTGCTGATACTATCCGTCTGCAATAGTTCTCTTCCTGCATATCGGATACTGTCCTGCCAGAAATATGTATCATCCGTGACCTGTATCATAGAAATATCCAGAAGATCCAGAAGTCCATTTTTCATCCATAACGTACGATGATTTTCTGCTTCATTTCCATGAAGGCAATGCAGAATCTCTGCTTTTACTTTCTCCTGCTCCGGTTCCGGTACATATTTCTTCATAATGTCGAACAAAGATTTTTCAATCTCCACTTTGCTCTGCTTCACCACTAACCGATGATTCAGAATATGATTGCGGTCTTCATCCGTTAGAACTGAATGCACAAATATAACAGGTACAATACACTGAACCGGTATAGCTGAAATAATCAGATCACAAATATCCTGCACGTTTACCAGATCCACTGCCGCTGCCACTCCCACAATTCTTGCATGAGGGAGGAGATTCTGTACCTCTCTCTTGAGCATATTTCCAATGGAAACCCCATTTGCGCATACGATCAGAATACGAAGTTCTTCATTTTCCTTATCCACTATTTTCAAATGTGCCCCAAAATGCATGGCCAGATATGCAATCTCGCTGTCCAGCATCGGGATTCCAATCATTTTTTCCAGATATTTACATACAATTCTTGTGGTTTCAAACACATGTGGGTATTCCCTCTTAATATCCTGACACAAAGGATTTCCCAGCTGAATTCCATAATGATATCGGTACATGGATGCATTGATATGCACAAACAGATCCCGTTCCAGATTCTCTCTGTCTTCAAAATTCACGCAGGAAATCTTCTCAAACTCTGTTACAAGGGACTTTGTAATCCCATATACAGATTCATCAATGACATTCTCGAAAATATCATCCGAAGCAGTGGTGATTCTTGCTCCCAGAAGATGGAGCGTAAGATAAATTCTCTCCAGCTCTTCCAGTTCCGCATAATGTCTGCTTACCAGATGATATTCTGCTGATTGCTCAATCTCCTGTTTTTTCAGACCCGGAAAATAAAGCTTACCATTATTTCTGGTAATCACCGGCATCATAGCTGCAATTCCAAGAAGGCATCCATCCACATAATGCATCCCCAGTTCTTTCTCAATGGTTTCCAGCTGCTTCAGATGGCCATTGATCACACTCTGTGGAAGAAACGTAAGAACATTTTTATCGTACAGACGTCGGAGTTCTGTAAACAGCAGCAAAAATACCGCACGTGCACGCACCGTATCTCCACCAATGGTGTAGCCCTTTTTACTTTCATATTCCAATGTCAGATCATATTCGTGAAGTGTGTTGACAACGACCCGGAGATCACCAAAAACTGTATTCCGGCTCACCTGACAGAACTCCATCAGCTGATTGATATATACCGGAGTCTGGCTGTAAAAGATCAGCATGATGATCAGCTTCACTCTTTCACTTGGCTGAAAATAGTAATTTGTGTCCGGATTTTCTTCCAGAAGAAGAGCTTTGATCCGATCTCTGTCTTCCTCTGGAATCAGAATTCCCCTTCCACGTCCCATGGCGATCTCCTTGATATCATTTTCCTCCAGCCACTCATTGATCCTGCAGATATCATAGTAGATACTTCGTCTGGATACTTTCATCTCTTCCACCAGCTGTGGCAGAGAAATATAATCGTTGCTCCATAATAATGTATTCAGAATATGTGAGCATCTGTCATTTAATACGGTCACCAGGTCACCTCCTTGTCATGCCTGTATTATATCTGGTGCTTCTAACCAGATGCAACCAAAAAATGGCTGTTGTACATGATTGCACAGCAGCCACTTTTTCAGTACATTTTATAATCCAAATGCTTCCTTCAGTTTGCTTTCCATCTCAGACATGGAAACCATATTTTCCAGACCAATGGCTTTTCCTGCACTCAATGCATTCGGCAGAAGGTCTGCTCCGCAGACAAACAGATCTGCTGCACCCGGCATTACATCATCGATGGTAGAGTGCTCTACTTCTACATCTGTAATTCCTAAATTTTCCAATGCTTTTTTCACATTCATCTCCATAAGAAAAGAGGTTCCAAGACCTGATCCACAGAAACATAAAATCTTTTTGATCTCCATTATTTTATTCTCCTTTTACTTCGTTTTTCTTTGCACCAATGGTGTAATTGTACAGGATCGGCAGAACAAACAGTACCACGATCACTGCGAACATAGTAGTTGTATTCAGCACTTTTGCAAGGTTTCCGAAGATAATACCTACGATGGTAAAATCTGCATCGGAGAACGTAGTATTTGCAAATCCAAAGGATCCAAGCACCGGCAGAAGTCCTGCTGCAAGGAAAGTCACTACAATTCCATGAATAAAAGAACCAACAATGCATCCCTTAAGGCCACCTGTTGCATTACCGCAAACACCTGCACTTGCTCCACAGAAGAAGTGAACCACTGCTCCCGGAAGGATGATCGCAACTGCCAGTCCTGTATTACCAAGAAGTGCCAGGACTCCCAGACCTACAATTCCTCCTATGAAAGAACAGAAGAAACCGATCAGTACGGCATTCGGTGCATACGGGAACAGGATCGGGCAATCCAACGCCGGTTTTGCATTCGGAACCAGTTTCTCAGAGATTCCCTTAAATGCCGGGATGATCTCAGCGATCAGCATACGAACACCAGCCAGCACAATGTAAATACCTGCGGAGAATGTGATTGCATTGATCACGGACACCAGGATCCAGTTATCTTCTCCGATAATTTCAGCAGTTCCAGCCGGATCTGCAAATACAGCCACACCTGCAACGATGATATAGCAGAAAAACATTGCAATTGCGATAGAAATGGTATTGTCACGCAGGAAGGATAATCCTTTCGGGAATTTTACATCTTCTGTTGTAGTAGTTCCCTCTTTACGTCCAAAGATCTTGCCGATCTGTGCACTCAGCCAGTAGCAGCAGCTTGCAAAATGTCCAAGTGCCAGTGAATCATTACCAGTTACTTTACGCATGGTCGGCTGCATCAGTGCCGGGAACAGTGCCATTACAAAACCAAGCAGCAATGCGCCACCTACGATCAACATCCATCCTTCAAAACCTGCAATGTTAAGAATAATTGCAATCAAGCAGGACATATACAGTGCATGATGTCCGGTAAGGAAAATGTATTTCCATTTGGAAAAACGAGCAAGTACAATGTTTGCACACATACCCAGTGCAAAAATGGAAGCAGTCTGTACTGCATACTCGGTCAGTCCCAGAGATGTGATCGCTTCATTGTTAGGCACAACGCCATGTACTCCGAATGCAAGCTGAAACAGATCTCCAAACGGAATGATCGCCTGCTGCACAACAGATGCACCTGCATTCAATACGATAAATCCTAAGATTGTTTTAATGGTTCCTTTGATCATGGTCTGTGCATCTTTTTTCTGCAGTGCAAGACCTAATAATGCGAGTAATCCAACGAAAATCGCAGGTGTAGATAAAACCTGCTGTATAAAATTCAATACTGCCATCTTTTTTCTCCCCTCTCCTTATTCAAAATAGGAATATAATTCTTCTTTGTCTTTGGAATTTAATATTTTCTGTACGGTATCTTCATTCTGCAAAATCTCCGAGATGCTCATCAGCGCATCCAGATGACGGTTATTATCCGACGCAGCCAGTGCAATCAGAAGTTTTACCGGTTTCTCTTCACCTGCAAATCTGACCTCATTCTGAAGCAGTGTAACAGCAATCTGGCTTTCTTTCACACCCTGTTCTGGTCTTGCATGCGGTAATGCAATATACGGAGCCAGAACAATGTACGGACCCATGGATTCCACATTGGATATGATTTCTTCTTTGTAACGAGACTCAACATATCCATGCTGCTCCAGCGGCTGAACCGAAATACGAATGGCGTCTTTCCAGTCTGTTGCACTTTCAACGATCTGCACATTTTCTTTCTTTAATAAGTCCATTGCTTTCCTTCCTTATTTATTTTTCCTGGAACGTTCCTCGTTTTGATGAACCTAGCATACCATTGAATCCGTCAGAAATGAAGTCCAAAGTCTCTCACGGGAATGTGCAAGGGATTGGACATAAAAAATGTCACAAAACCATGATCCATAGTCTTGTGACATGTTCTTATTTCTCTTTCTGCTCCTTCTCCAGTGCCTTTTTCCTTCTGCTCACCATTCCGCCAATCTGCCCGGTCTCCCGGGATGACAGTGCCTTCCATCCGCCTTTTCGGACTTTTTCCAATAATCCTAATTCCTCGGCAATCTCGTATTTCATCCGATCCGCCGGTTCCAGGTTTTCAAATGATTCCGATGTGTGTTGTTCCATAGATGCTCCTTTCCACCTTGTTTCTATATTCATACCAGAAGTATGTACCATTTTTGCAAGGCCTATACCTTCTATTTGCACGGATCTGAAAATCTGCTCTTGAAACTTGAGGCGAATTTCTTTACACTTATTTTATGATGCCAGGGTCAAAAGGTCTAAGCCCACATGAGCTTGCTCATAGGTGGGTGAAAGACCTTATGACCCGCCCCGATATGAGCATAAAAGTGGGATGATAATCCCACGATATGCGAATATTGGGTAGGATTGTGGGAGTGCGTAGCACGAAGCAATCCGTAGGCATCAAAGTCGGGGGCTTTTGACCCCGACATCATTTTATTCTGATAATAATAGAAAAGAGGATCATCTATGTATCATACAATCGTAACTTTGAAAAAAGGCGAAGGCCGCACCATCAAATCCGGCGGTGCCTGGATCTATGACAACGAGATCGACACTATCACCGGCCGTTTCCACAACGGCGATATGGTGACTGTCCATGACTTTGACGGTTATCCCATGGGAAATGGTTTCATCAACCAGAATTCCAAGATCCGCATCCGCATGATGACCAGAAAATCAGACCAGGAAGTAGATGAAGCATTCCTGCGTATGCGAGTTCAGAACGCCTGGAATTATCGAAAGACCACTGTGGACACCTCTTCCTGCCGCATCATCTTCGGAGAAGCAGATTTCCTGCCGGGACTGGTCATTGATAAATATGAAGATGTACTGGTTGTGGAATGTCTGGCACTGGGAATGGAACAGTTCAAGGAGACCATCGTCTCTCTGTTAAAAGAAATTCTTGCCGCAGATGGCATTCAGATCCGCGGTGTCTATGAGCGCAGCGATGCCAATGAACGTACCAAAGAAGGTCTTCCGAAAGTCAAACAGTTTATCGGAGAAGAATTTGATACCAATGTAGAAATCGTGGAAAATGGTGTGCACTATATGGTCGATGTGGTAAATGGTCAGAAGACCGGCTTCTTCCTGGACCAGAAATACAACCGCCTTGCCATGCAGCGGATCTGCAAAGGCAAAAAGGTGCTGGACTGCTTCACCCACATGGGAACCTTTGCACTGAACGCAGGAATCGCAGGAGCTTCAGAAGTAACCGGGCTTGATATCTCTGAATATGCCGTAGCACAGGCAGAGGCAAATGCCCGCCTGAATCATCTGGAGAATACTGTCCATTTCCGCTGTGCCAATGTACTGGACGAATTACCGAAGCTTGCTGCTGCCGGCGAAAAATACGATGTAGTCATCTTAGATCCACCGGCATTCACAAAATCCCGTGAGGCAACCAAAAACGCCATCAAAGGTTATCGTGAGATCAATATGAAAGGCCTGAAGCTTGTCAAAGATGGCGGCTATCTCGCCACCTGCTCCTGCTCTCATTTCATGACCCAGGAACTGCTGGCAAAGACCGTCAAAGAAGCTGCCAAGGCAACCCATAAGCGTCTCCGCCAGGTAGAGTTCCGTACCCAGGCTCCGGATCATCCGATCCTGTGGGCGGCAGATGAGAGTTATTACTTGAAGTTCTTTATCTTCCAGGTAGTGGAGGAGAAATAAGAGCCGGAAAATGGATATATCTATTCGGTAAATCTCTTTGGGTATGTAGATAGCAATGCTTTCATAATCAGGATCTATTGGGCATTGTTTACCAGCTTGACGATTACCGGAATCGTGAAAATACTGATGGTCTATTTCAAATTTGAAAAGGGTAAAAAGCGGTTACATTCATCTCTGTCGGACTCAGTATAATTGCTGTTTTGTTCTTGGCTATGGCGAGAGAACCGTATGCGATAACAGTAACATTTCTATTATTGCTTATTAAAGGCATTCTGCTTTATAAGCAAGCTAAGGCAAGCCTATAAGATATCCGTCCAGGGCGACAGCCTTGGACCATAGATGCGTTTTGACACATCGTATGGGGTTATTATCGAGTTTAGAAAGTGTTTTTGCAGGAGGGTGATTCGTTGAATAATCAATTCATACAAGGAGTCATGTTTGATTGGAATAGAATCGATAACGACAGTTATTTAAAGAGCATTGAAGCTTTTAAGGGGATTGAAAAACTTGATTTCAATAAATCAATTACCTTTTTTGTCGGAGAAAATGGCAGTGGTAAATCAACTTTATTGGAGGCACTTGCCGTAGCACATGGCTTTAATCCTGAGGGAGGAACAAAGAATTATGTTTTTTCTACGCATGATACGCATTCCGAGTTGTGTGATGCCATAAGAATTTCCAAAGGCTATCGGAAGGAAAAGTGGGGATATTTTCTTAGAGCGGAAAGTTTTTATAACGTTGCAACGCAGGAAGAAGAATATGCAGATCGCAAGCATCCTTCCGCTAAATATCATGAAAAATCACATGGAGAAAGTTTTCTCGCATTGGCACAGAATCATCTGCGTCCAAATGGTTTATATCTTTTTGATGAGCCAGAAGCTGCATTATCACCACAGAGACAGCTTACATTGCTGATGCAAATATATAGCTGTGCAAAAGAGGGAGCGCAGTTTATCATCGTTACGCATTCACCGATTTTGTTAGGAATACCAGATGCAGACATCTATTGTTTTGATAATGGAAGTATCCATTTATGCGAATATGAAGAAACAGAGAGTTATCAGGTAACAGAAATGTTTATCAACAACAGGCAGATGCTGTTGAATAGATTGCTAACAGATTAGATAATAAAGGAATCGACAACTTAAAATTTGCAGGAGGTGTCTTGATGAAAATGAAGCGTTTGGTGCTGTGTGCGATAGTTGCCTTTCTGATCGTGCTTTTGATTTGTTCCATTATCCAGAAAAAGCATACCATCACTCTTTCAAATGGCGAAGGTACAATAAAAGCAGAACAAATACAGCCACTTTGGGGAACTGTAAAAGTAAGTGGCGATAGCGATACGGATGTAGTCTTTACTGATATTGAAACAGGAGAACAGTACATAATCGGGTACATTACACATGGTGTGACAGAAAAAATCAACCTCGAAAAGGATAAATGGTATAAAGTTGAGGGTGGGGGCAATCTCACCCTGTACCCCGTAAGTATTCGAGTTGAATAGCTTCAAGTTTGGAAATGTGATTAGTATGGACAACTTGTTAATCAGGAAAAATTATGCTAAGCTAAAAATAAATATTGGAACTTATTTTATATAAAGGGGTCAATACTGAATATGAAATATCATTTATCGGATCGAATAGTAAGGGAACTTTGTTCTTTTGCACAAAGGTATGCTGTCACAAAAATCGTACTGTTTGGCTCCCGTGCACGGGGTACGAACACAGAAAGAAGCGATGTCGATATCGCAGTATACGGTGGAAATTTTGATAGCTTTTATTGGGATGTAAAGGAAAATATACATTCTCTCCTAATGTTCGATGTGGTACAGGCGGATGCATCAATTTCCGATGAATTAAAAAAAGAAATAGCGGAAGATGGCGTAGTGATTTATGAAAAAGCTTGATAACTTCATACACTGTCTGGCGGTGTTAGCAAATGCTGATTTTAAGATGGCGGAAACAAATGATATATATCAAACAGGAATTATTGGACAATTTAATCTTACTTTCGAACTTGCATGGAAAGCCTTACAGGAAATTATGAGAATGCATGGCATAGAAGAAGCTTCGACCGGATCGCCGCTTGAGATTCTACAACTTGCTTATAAAATAGGATTTATCAGTGATTCGGAAGTATGGCTGCTTATGCTAAAAAAGAGAAATACTTCTGTCCATATATATAATGAAGATGAAGTAGACGAAATAATTCTGTTGATACGTGATAGTTTTATTCCTACTTTTACCACTCTTAAAGATACGTTGGTGAAGAAACTGAATGAAGCGGAAAGCAACTGGATGTAAGAGGCTATCACATTTAAATGATCGCAATGATATAAGTGGATGTAAGGAAATGGAAAATATACATCCGCTTATTTTTATTCTATAGTTGTTGTAGGAAAATCGCAATTTGCAGGAGGTAAATTAAACAGTGAAAAAAGTATTAGGTCTCGTTGGCTGTTGTATTGGATTTTTATTGCTTATTCTTGGAAGTGTGATGAAAATGAAAGAACATACGACAGTTTGCATTATTGGAGGAGCAGATGGTCCCACATCCATATTTCTTGCGGGAAATTTGGGCGGTGATTTATCTATTTCTTTTATTCTGACAGGAATTGCAGTATTGATAATAATTGTGATTTGTTACTTAAAAAGAAAACATTAAAGTAGTGAGAAATTCAAATTTGGAGAATTGAGAAAATCAAAATTTGGAGGTAATAATCTGATGAAACTTGATAATTTTATTAATATGATGACAGGACATTTTGACAACAAAGAACAGTTTGATATGATGCAGAAAGCTGGAAAATCATATCCTTATGCAGAACATGTAAATACAGTCTGTAATGACAAAATAAAAAATATCCCTGCAGATTTCAATGGCAAATTCATTGTTGAAGAAAGTTATTATGAGACCAACGGAAAACGCCATGCTTCTCCGCATCTTTTCCTGATTACAGAAAATGAGGACGGCATTCTACTCTCTTCCTATGAGATTCCGGGAGATGATAAAAATACATTTTCTTATGATTCTATGAAAAATGTTGATTACAGTGAGCTAAAAAAATCCCAAAAATTTACACCGGCACTGTATCATGAAAAGGACGGGATCTGGGAAGGCGGCAGTATCAGCCAGTTCTCTCCAGTCATGACCTTTAAGCTTTGGGAAAAGTTTTCTGATAGCTGTTTGGAAGTATCTGAAAGTATGGAAGTTAATGGAAAGCGGACTTTTGGCTACGATGATCCTATTATCTATAAACGGGTATAGATTAAGGTGATTTTCCAGTAAAAAGTCGGTGCCACTAAAATGTCACCGACTTTTTTATTCATACTCTATATGTCCCATCCGCCTGCAACATAAGATTGGTATTCGCCATCTGGTGCGCCCGCATCAGTCGTCGCACATTTCTGCAATCACTTCGTTCGCAGAACTTCGTCGCCTCTTCCAGTGACAGTCCGCCCTTCATCTTGCGATCCACCAGTCTGTCCTTCAGAAATGATTCATCTGCCCCAATGAACACGCTGTCATCACACAGAGTCGCCAACTGGTTCCACGGATCTTCACTGCTCAACAACCAGTTCCCCTCCAGCACGATAATCTGCCGGTTGACCAGAACCGCATCTTCCACCACATCATGGATCGCTCTGCTGTAGATCGGCCACCGTATCTCACCACCCTTACGCAGCTCATGAATCTTGGCACGCAGTTTTTCCAGATCATAGGTCTCTGGACAACCTTTGACCTCCTTCATGGGAACAATCCTACCCTCCACACAAGCTTCATGAGTCAGGATATACTGCTGATGATAATGAAATCCATCCAGACCGATGGCCTGTATCGGCTCCGCATCGACTTCCTGCTCTGACAGATATTCCAGAAACTGTACCAGCGTTGTCTTGCCGGTTCCAGGAGGTGCACTTAAAAATACAAGGATTCGTCTTCCCGCTTTTTTCTGCATTTCCTTCCATTTCTTCAAAAGCGGAATAAAGATCGTCTCAATGTCTTTTTCCTCATATTCTGCATGGATTTGAAATCCATTTACCTCATACGTATAAGTCTGCTTCATATAGCTTCCCTCCCTCGTATTACACCTCGATCACTTCACCCAGCGTAAACGAATAAATCAGCTTTTCCTTCACTTTCTTCCCGGTCATCATGCTCAGTGCCTGTTCATAGTATTCCAGCTGCGCATGATATTTTTCCCGCAATTCTGATGCACGACGCACATAATCTGTCTTGTAATCCAGCAAAACAATCTGTCCATCCTCATAGAAAAATGCATCAATAATTCCCTGAATCAGGATCGTTTCATCCGAGTCACTTCCATCCACCTGACTGGCTGGCAAGCCCATGACAAATGGCTGCTCCCGGAAGAGCTCGCCCCTGGAAGCAGCTTCCGCCATCCGCTCCGAAAGGTTGCTTTCTGCCAGATCAAGAAGATCCATGGGATTGACTGCACGAAGTTCCTCCTCTGATAGTTTTCCTGCGTCCACCAATGTCTGCAGCTCTGCCTTCATCTTCGGAACATGTGCTCCTCGTAATTCTATCAGATGTTCAAAATCGAGCCACTCCATCACTGTATGGTAGATGGTACCTCTGGCTGCTCCCGTCTTTTCCTCTGTCTTCTGGATAAACTGCGGAATCAGCGGAACCATGTCTGTCTCCGGATATAATTCCTCCGCTGCATCGGATTCTTCCTGCATACGCAGCTTCTTCAGCTCCGTCACACTATATTTCTGCCGGGCAGTCTCCCGCATCTTCCATGGATAACTCCAGGAAAGTCGCTCATTGATCTGATTATAGAGTTCTTCATCCTTCTTGCCATAGAGAAGGCTCTGCTCCAGCTCTGTTCTGGACAGTTCTCTCGTCATGGTCTGTCGGATCTGTTCCCGGATCACAGTCTCAAGAGAGACCATCTGCACATTGATCAGGGACTGTTTTCCACAGGTGTCCTCTGACAGTGCCGGGATTATCCACCTGAAATAACTGTCTGCACTGGTGATCTGTGTAAAAGACAGCTGTTCGTCTGCTTTCTCGCCCAGAACCTTTTCCGGCACCATGCCGGTCAGGATCAGCTTTTCTTTTGCACGGGTCAGTGCCACATAGAGGATCCTGAGCTCTTCACCAAGACTGTCCTGCTGGTTCTGTCTGCGGATCAGTCGCTTGACCAGAGTTGCTCTTCGCATACGCTGATCCAGATCCACATAGTCAAGTCCTAATCCCCAGCGATTGTGGCAGACTACTTTTTCTCTTGCATCCTGCTTATTAAAGGTCTTTCCAAGCCCTGCAGCAAATACCACCGGAAACTCCAGACCTTTACTGTGGTGAGTACTCATAATCTGAACCGCCTCACCGTTCTTACCGGTCATGGCAGCCTCACCGAAATCCATCTGATATTTCTTCATGCGTTCAATATATCTTACAAAATGAAAGAGTCCATGGTAACTGATTTTCTCATAATCTCTTGCTTTTGCCAGCAGCATCTCCACATTGGCAAGACGTTGTTCTCCTCCGGGAAGTGCCCGAATCTGATCCAGATATCCGGTCTCTGTCAGGATCTCCCACAGCAGATCATGAACCGATGTGTAGGTTGCCCGCTGCCGGTAGTTCTCCATCTGAGTAAAAAATCGCTGCAGCTTCTGACGCAGTTCCTCCTGCTCGCCGTTTTCTGCATAGGCTCTGCAAGCATCATAGAATCCCGGATGATCTTCCCCTGCCCGGATCTGTGCCAGCTCCATGGATGTGAATCCACCCAGCAATCCATGAATGGAAGCTGCCAGCGGGATCTCCTGGGTCGGATTATCAAGAATACGAAGATACGCCAGCAATGTCTCCACTTCCACAGTCTGGAAATATCCTTCTCTGGACTGCGCACAGGCAGGAATCCCTTCCTCCTGCAGCACTCTCACAAAGGTCTCGCTCCAGCCTGACATGGTACGAAGCAGGATCACAATGTCTCCATACCGGACCGGACGGAGTTTCCCATCTTCGGTGACCTGTCCCTCTTCCATCAGCTTTCGGATCCTTCCAGCGATCAGATGTGCTTCCGCCTCCACCTTTGTCCAGCGGCATTCCGGCTCCAGCTTCTCCCATTCTTCCTTGGTAAGCACCAGAAGTTCCGGCTTTGTAGTCTCGGTCTCCGGATAAGCAGCTCCCGCTTTCAGAGCCGCCTCTTCATCGTATTCGATGCCGCCCACTTCTTTTCGCATGATCCGTTCAAAGATCACATTGACCAGATCAAGCACCTCTTTCCGGCTTCGGAAATTCTGATGAAGATCCACACGGACACCACCATCTTCTGTGCCATACCGCGCGTATTTTTCCAGAAAAAGTCCAGGCTCTGCCTGACGGAACCGGTAGATACTCTGTTTCACATCTCCTACCATAAACCGATTATCCCGCCCTCTGCGGCTTTTACTGATACTGTCCAGGATTGCCTCCTGCACCAGATTGGAATCCTGGTATTCATCTACCATAATTTCTGCAAAATAATCTGCAAACAGATCTGCAGTCTCAGACGGAACCAGCTTCCCATCCACCTCGCGGGTCAGTATTTTCAATGCCAGGTGCTCCTGATCTGCAAAATCCAGAATGTTTTTTCTTCGCTTTTCCGCTGTCAGCCGTTCTATAAAGGAGAGAGTCACCTGCACATAGGTCCTTACCAGTTCTGCTGTCGCACGAAGCTGGGCAAACTGCTCCTCTGATGGAACATCAAAATACTGCTTCTGCAGATCTTTGAGTCCGTCTTTCATGACACTTCGAAGCTCCATAACCTGATCGATAAGCGCATCATCCACACCCGCCATCGCTTTAGAACGTCGGCTGGGAAGCCGCGCATAGGAGACTCCTTCCAGTCTGGTCTGAAAACACTCCACGGAATCACTTTCCACCAGATACGTAAGCTGCTGCTCATCCTGCGCCAGTGCCTCCTCATAAGCCTGCGGTCCTTCAGGAAGCTGTGCAAGCTTTCTTGCCTTCTGAATCTCCGTCAGCAGATCACCGGCTGCCGTATGAAGTTCCGCAAGCAGTTCTTCCTGCCCGGCAAAATCACTCCAGCTTCCATCCTCCGGCATATCATAAGCATCTGCGCAGCTCCAAAGCCACTTCTCCGGCTGAGGACTGGCAATGGCATATTCATATAATTTGAGGATCATATCCTCCAGACCATTTCCCCGGTTTCCATTTCCATAGCTGTCCGCAAAACGGATGAATGCCGGATCTTTCTGCCGATGGTATTCCTCAACGATCTGATGGGCAATGTCCTGCTTTAAAAGCTTCATCTCCCCTTCATCTGCAATGCGGAAATTAGGAGCCAGATCAATCGTATGAAAGTAATTGCGGATCACATACAGACAGAATCCATGGATCGTAGTGATCTGTGCCCGATGCACCAGAGATTCCTGTCTCTGCAGCCATTCATTATGAGGATCCTCCTTCAGCCGCTCGCTCAGTGCCTTTCCAATTCGTTCCTTCATCTCCCCGGCTGCTGCTTTGGTAAATGTGGTGATCAGCAGTCGATCCACATCCACCGGGTGCTCCTTATCTGTGATCAGGGAGACAATCCGTTCCACAAGCACTGCTGTCTTGCCCGAACCGGCCGCGGCTGATACCAGAAGATTCCGGTTGCGGATATTTATGACTTTTCTCTGATCTTCTGTCCATACAACACTCATGATTCTTCCTCCTCAAGCCGTCTCCAGATCTCATCTTTATTTAACGGTGTCAGTCTGCGCTTCTCGCAGCCATCCAGGCGCCGGTCAAATCCGCAGACACTGTGAAATGTACAGAACCTGCAGGCATTGTCATCCTGCAGCTCATAAGGTGCCAGACTGACCTCTCCTGCCAGGATCCGCTGTCCATATTCTGTAAGCTTTCGGTTTACATGACGGGACAGTCTAAGAAGCTCCTGTTCCTCTGCCACGGAGGATGCCGCTGTGTAAGTTCCATCCTTTTTAAGCCTTATCGGTAAAATATCGGAGGAACCATGCAATTCCTTATCCATCAGCTTCACCACCTCGAGGTCTGCATTGACCAGTCCGTTGAATGCCAGCTCTTTGAGCATCCGTCGTTCGGTATCTTCCTCTTCTTCATAATCCAGCATAGGATCTTCAATATGATAATAAAACATACCCGCCGGATGAACTTCTCCACCCTCCCGGCTCTCCATATCCATTGCCGCATTGAGATAGACTGCAAGCTGCAGCTGCAAGCCATAGTACACACTGGTCAGATCAAACCGGGTCGATCCACTCTTATAATCAATGACTCGGACATATACATTTCCCTGCTCTCTGCAGATATCCACACGATCGATCCGTCCCTTAAGTCTCATGCGTTCATCCTCTGACAACAATACCGATACACTCGGAAGCTGCTCCAGATTGCGAAAAGATACTTCTGTCTTCTCCGGCGCAAAATTACCTTTCCGAAGCTGTTCCATCAATGCCCAGGCTGTCCGCTGCCCGATCCGCTTCATACGCTCCATGGTATAGGCATCGGTCGCTTCCTCCCCCAGACCTTTTTCTGCGCAGATCTGAAGGGCATGCTCCAGTGCCTCTTCCATCCAGGCAGTCCGCTTCTCCTCTGGTACATGGAACCAGTCATATTCACTGGCCTCGATCTTATCCGAAAAATATTTAAGTGCATCGTGAAAGACATTTCCCATATCCACTGCCTGAAGACCGTATTCCTCCCGCTCCTTCAGACGCAGACCATACTGCAGGAAATGTGCATACGAACAGGCTGCAAACTGCTCCAGTCTGGTAACACTTCCCTCCAGAAGGGTTCCATACAGAGTCCGCGCCACTGCCTTTCCAATAGGTTCTTCCTTTCGACTGTAAAAGACTGCATCCATCAGGCGGTCCAGCTTCTGATTCCAGTCCACCTGCTCCGCATACCATCTGGCCAGCATCTTCTGCTGAGCATCATAGGTTCCTTCTCTGGCTGCCTGTAAAGCCTCCGTCACATCACTTAAATTTCCTTCCGGAGAAGCCAGACGATCCAACAGCTCCTGCTCTGCCTCTGTCTCCACAGCCACCTGTGGGAACAATTCCTGCACTGAACGGATCAGATAGGACGGCCGCAGTGCATTACCACCCTCATCCGCCAGGCTCCAGGATAATTTAAGTCTCATGGAAGGCCGGGTCAGATTCACGTACATATAGTATTTCTGGATACAGGTCTCCTGCCGGGATGTGGGTGACAGCTCCACATTCTGTGATAACAAGGTCTCCCGGTCCATTTCAGAAAGAAGGCCGCCGCTGTCTTTCTGACGAGGCACACTCCCTTCATTGACTCCTGCAAAGAACAATATCTTAATGTCTTTCAGACGGCTTCGCTCCATATCTCCCACAACCACCTGATCGGTACCTGCCGGAATGAGTCCCACCTTCATCTCTGAAAATCCGGCATCCAGAAGCTGAGCATACTCCTCCAGAGAGACCTGACAGTCTCCAAGCAGCATGACCAGCTTGTCAAACAGATCCATGACCATGCCATAGATCTGGGAATACTCTTTGGCCAGACTCAGATTTCCTTCCTGCTCAAACTGCTGCTCATACTGAAGCAGATGCTCCTGAACAGACAGATCCGTCAGATATTCATAGATACTTCTGGTCATAACTTCCGCATCTGCCTTTTTATCCTTCAGGCTCTTTCGCAGTGGTTCCAGACCGGACAGTGCCTTTTCCCGAAGCGTATTGACTTCTGCCAGTTCCTCCTCTGTCATCTGCTTCAATGGATATTTCCATTCCCTTTTCCAGCCGGAGAATCCACGGATACCTCTGGCGATTACATAATTTTCCAGCAGATCTGTCTCTCTCCTATCCACCGGCGTCATGCCGCTTCGCAGCAGACGGAACATAGATTCATAAGAAAAATCCTCCTGAACTGCCAGCAATAGCGCCCGCAGGAACTCCACAAACGGATTCTTCAGCACATCCCGCTTGGCATCCATAAATCCCGGAATCCCCAATCGTGCAAAGGTCTGTTCAAACAGTGGTCCATAAGTATCCAGGTCTCCAGTGACCACTGCCATCTCCCGATAACGGAACTTCTCATCCCGTACTAATTTCAGGATCTCTCTGCTGATACACTCCACTTCTGACCGGGGTGTCCTCGCTGCAAACAATGTGACTGCATCGGTTTCTTCGTTCCAGAACCGTCTGCTGTGCCGGTAGATATGCTCCTCCAGAAATCTTAGTGCCGGTGCATCCTTATACCGCCAGATTTTATCTTTTCCAAGCATGATGGGCTTTCGAATCTCCACGCCTGTCTGCTCAGCTACTTTTTTCAAATCCTGAATCGTCTTTTTCGTAGCATAGAAGAGCTGATGCTCCGCCTCCATCTGAAATGGCTCTTCCCTGTGATCCAGTGTCATCGTCACATACAATTCATCCGTAAGCGTCAGCAATCTTCCGATCAGTCCCAGCTGGATAGGCGTGAAGCCATGGTAGCCATCCAGAACGATCACACTGTTCCGAACTGACCGTGACTGCTCCACCGTATCCTCCAGCGCTTTCAACAGCTCCTCTGCTGTCAGATATGTGTCCTTCAGATACTGACGGAAGCTTTCATAGATCACCTTCATATCCTTCAGCTTAAAATACAACTGGGGATTACTCTTATTCTGCTCCATGATCTGTGTAAGGTCTTCCGGTTCGATCCGATACTGCACGAACTCTGACAGCAGTGACTTTACCTCAGAAATGTATCCCAGCTTTCGGAGGCTTCCTCCCAGCAGGGTCAGTTCATCCTTCTTCTCCTCCGCCAGCTTTCGAAGCACCAGGCTCTTTCCCGTATCTTCCAGAATCTTCCGGTGCTCACCGCCCACCTCTGAAAAGACCCGGTGTGCCAGACGCTCGAAGCTTAAGATATCTATATTCATGATTCCATGACGCGGATGCATCATGACCAGATCCTTCTGCGTCTGCATGGTAAACTGCTCCGGCACGATGATCAAATATTGCTTTGTCGGATGTTCCATGGATTCCTGTATGATTTTTTCAAATATATAGTGGGATTTTCCTGCTCCCGCATTTCCAAGGATCAACTGTAATGCCATATCTGCTCCCCTTTATTATATTGATTCTAATGAATAGATTCATTATACCTCATCAGCTCTACAAAAGACCAGACACCATACGGACAAAATCTGGTAAAAAATAAATCGCAGAATACGGCATCTCACTGGATGCACCTTTTCTGCGATTCAATCCTGTATTGGCTTCAGATGACGCCAATGATATTCTCTATAAAATAATTTTCAAGCCAGTATTATTCACTCCCACGATCAGCCTGCGTATGCCATCACTGGAACCTCTGCAAACTGCGGCATGGATGCCAGCACCCTGGAGCAGACCGTTGTAATGTATTTACAGTCATTTTCCACACTGCCCGGCTGCTTCATATATTCCTCATGTGCTTCCTGAATATACTCCAGCATCTCGTCAACTGTCGAAAAGCTTCTCTTATAACCGGCTCCGCCAAACACTGCCTCACCACTTCTGATATATGCCCTCAGACCATGCTTCAGATGATTCTCATAATGGCAGTGATCCTTGATATTTCCCGGATAATGAGAATTATGTGGATAGGTAAAATAATCCGCAATATAATGGAACACCTGTCCCAGATCCATCATATAACCTGCCGTATCAATAGACCAGTAGCCTTCCTCTGATACCAGTGCCCGGAGCATCTCAGCCATCATATCGAACGTTCCATCATACTCATGACGCACAGTCACGAAGGATGGTTTACAATCCGGTAAAATATTTCCAAAATAAAAGGATCTCCATCTGCGGTTCAATACTTCATGATCCATTCCCTGAATCAAAAAACCTGCTAACGCAAGATGTGATTTTTTTCTCATGTACGTCCCTCCACAAAAATGCAAATGTACCTATCACTTGCCCAAAACCTTATCCAGCATAGCACACTTTTTTACACTTTGCACGCGATTTTGAAAAGTTTACAGAAAGTTCACATAATTTTGATATGTGCGAATATTTTTCCTTCTGATCTGAAAAAATATCTGTATCTTGTTTTATTGGAAAGGAACCCAGACATGATAACGATTACAGGAAAAGCCACACTCACATACGATCAGCCGCCCCGTATCCTGGAAGCTGCTTCTATCGTTGGACAAAAAGAAGGGGACGGTCCTTTAAGTCATCTCTTTGACTGCATTGAACCTGACCCCAAATTCGGCAAAAACACCTGGGAAGAAGCCGAGAGTGAACTGCAGCTTCGCACTGCCAGAAAAGTTCTGGAAAAATCAGGCATGACCGAGGAACAGATCCGCTATTTGTTCGCCGGAGATCTGCTGGCTCAGGGAATCGCCACTTCCTACGGAATCATGGAATTGCAGATTCCTCTGTTTGGACTGTATGGCGCCTGCTCCACCTGTGGTGAAAGCCTGGGACTGGCTTCTATAACCGTTGCCGGAGGGGCTGCTGATTGTGTCATGGCACTGACCTCCAGTCACTTTGCCAGTGCAGAAAAAGAATTTCGCTTTCCCCTGGAATACGCAGGACAACGTCCCTTATCAACTACCTGGACGGTCACCGGTTCCGGTGCCTTTATCATTGCCGCCGAGGAACACCCCTGTGCCGCTCAGGCTCACTGCTGTATCAGCGGTATTACCACCGGAAAAGTAGTGGATTATGGTATCAAAGATTCCATGCACATGGGTGCAGCCATGGCTCCTGCCGCAGCTGATACCATCCGTCAGCACTTCATCGACACCGGCAGAGATGTCTCTGACTATGACCGGATCATCACCGGCGATCTGGGAAGTATCGGACAGACCATACTCAAAGATCTCCTGTCTGACTGCGGAATTCTGCTCGGGGATCTTCATGAAGACTGTGGAATGCTGATTTTCGATCCAGATACACAGGATACTCATGCCGGAGGTTCCGGCTGCGGCTGTGCTGCAACCACTTTAGCTGCATATATTCTGCCCAGACTGATCCGAGGAGAATGGAAACGGGTACTGTTTCTCCCCACCGGTGCACTGCTGTCCAAAGTCAGCTTCAATGAAGGACAGAGCATTCCCGGCATCGCACACGCGGTAGTGCTTGAGCATTGCTGAGCATGAGGATCCATACACCGACTCACAACTATACAATTCAGGAAAGGAATATTTATATGAAGATCAATGAAGAACAGAAACAACAATATCAGGAATATGTCAAGCAAGTCACGCCCACCCACAATCTTCCCAAAGAAGTGGGAAAAGCCTTTCTGACCGGCGGACTGATCTGTGTACTTGGGCAGTTTCTACAAAATACGGGTCTGAATATAGGAATGGACCAGAAGACTGCCAGCACCTGGTGCTCAATTCTTCTGGTCCTTCTCAGTGTTCTGTTAACCGGGTTTAATATCTATCCTTCTATTGCCAAATGGGGAGGCGCTGGTGCACTGGTCCCCATCACCGGCTTTGCAAACGGAATCGCTTCGTCTGCCATTGAATATAAAAAAGAAGGACAGGTCTTCGGTATTGGTTCTAAAATCTTTACGATCGCAGGTCCTGTCATCCTCTATGGAGTCTTTACCTCCTGGATCCTTGGCTTGATCTACTGGGTGATCACTCTCTGAAATTACTCCTCTGCCCGTACTGCCCAGCGCATTTTTGTAGAACGGGCCCGTGGATTCCGCACACATTCTTCCGCGGACGGGCGTACCACATCTTTGGAGTACTCTTCATAGATACCCGCACGGTATCCTTCCTTGAGCGCCGCTTTCACCAGTTTGTCCTCGCCTGAATGAAAAGTCAGGATAGCAGCCCGTCCCCCCGGCTTCAATGCACCTGGAAGCTTCTCCATAAATTCATACAACACTTCAAATTCCTGGTTCACATCGATCCGCAATGCCTGAAATACTCTCTGACAGGTCTTTTTCACAGTCTCTTTTTTCTCTTTTTCCGGCAAAAAATCCAACGTTTTTTCAATGATCTCCCGAAGTTTTGTGGTAGTATCCACACGATGTCCCCGTCGGATCTCATCCGTAATGGCTTTTGCCAGTTCCTCACAGTATGGCTCGTCAGAATTCTCATAGAGCATTCCTGCCAGTTCTTCTCTTCCAATAGTGTCCAGACGTTCTGCTGCACTGATTCCCTTCTGCTGATTCAGGCGAAGATCCAGCGGTCCATCCACCTTAAAAGAAAATCCTCGCTTCGGGTTGTCGATCTGCATAGAAGATACGCCAAGATCTGCCAGAATAAAATCAAATCCGCCTACCTCTTTTGCGATCTCATCAATGGTACAGAAATTCTGAAGTTTGATCGTCAGCATATCCTCACCGAATCCCTGCTCCTCCAGACGTTTTCTGGTCTTTGCCGACTCTTCCGGGTCCACATCCGTGGCATACATATGCCCTTTTCCCTGCAGACACTGCAACATGGCTTTCGTATGACCGCCATAGCCAAGAGTCGCATCAAATCCGATCTGTCCCGGCTGGATCTTCAGAAAATCCAGGATCTCATCCACCATAATAGAGATATGCATTCCTGCAGGAGTATTTCCCTTCTGGATCACATGCTGGATCGTATCCTGATATTTTTCAGGCTGCAGCTCCTTATATTTTTCTTCAAATTTCTTCGGGTATTTCCCCTTATACCGTACACGGCGCTTATGCGGCGTCTGTGAATTCTGTTCCATATTCATCCATTCCTTCTCATCAAAAATCTGTGATCATGCGTTTTTTTCAAAAGAAATAAAGACAAGCGAACTAAGCAATAACATATAAGGATAAAACAGCAACGGTAAAATATCAAATGCATTGATCGTTTCACCAAGTCCTGTTGCAGCTGAGATCGCAACGAGCATCTGTGCTCCATAGGGAAGGATTCCCTGGAAAACACAGGAAAACGTATCCAGGATAGATGCTGCTTTCTTATTGCTGATTCCATAATTTCCTGACATTTCCTTCGCAATCGGATTGGCCATAACGATCGCAACCGTATTATTTGCTGTTGCAATATCCATCAGACCAACCAGCAGCCCCATTCCAAGAAGTCCGCCTTTTCTTCCCTTGAATACCTTTTTTATCCAGTATAACAGAGCTGCAAATCCACCATATTCTTTGATCAAGGCACAGATTGCAGCTACCAGTAAGGCAACCATACTGGTTTCAAACATTCCTGCCGCACCATCTCCCATATTTCCAAGCAGATCTGTTGGCACTATCATTCCGGTTGCTATCATGATGATGGATCCACTTACAATACCCGTGATCAGTACCAGAAATACATTCAGACCGATGATTCCTCCTGCCAGTACCAGAATATAAGGAATCGTCTGTATCAGATGATATTCTTCCTGAACAAAGCCACCACTGTAGTTCTTTACAGATAACATGCAGATTATGACCAGACTGGCAACTGCTGCCGGGAGTGCAATGAAGAAATTCTCCTTAAATTTATCTGTCATTTTACAACCTTGTCCATTGCATGCGGCAATTGTCGTATCAGATATGAAAGACAGATTATCTCCAAACATTGCACCGCCCATTACTGTAGCAATACAAAGTGGTGTGGAAAATCCAGAAGCTCTGGATACCGCTATTCCAATGGGAACGATCAGTGTGATCGTTCCAACGGATGTTCCCATGGCCAGAGAGACAAAGCAGCTCACAACAAACAGAACAATCACTGCAAACTGAGGTGGAATCAGCGACAATATAAAATATGCCACACTGTTGGCAGAGGATCTTCCGACTACTCCCACAAAAATTCCTGCCAGCATAAATATAATGATCATTGTAATAATATTAGGGTCACTGATTCCCTCGCCCATTACTTTTAGTTTGTCATTCAATTTGAGTGACCGGTTCTGCAGACATGCAACAAATAGTGCCATCAAAAATATAACGACAACAGGGATTTTATAAAATCCCATCTCAATCTCCAGGCCATATTCAAATAACATACCCAGACCTAAATATAAGACTACAAACACCGCAATTGGTAATAACGCTTTTGCATTTCTTTTTTCCATGTATCTAACCCTTCCTTTAAACCCTTTATCCACTAATATACCAAAAAAATGCAGGTTTGCAAATCATAAAAATATTCTGATTATCTGGTGATTAACCATGTTGCAGATAAAGCAGTTATAAACAACTGCGCTTAACTCCAACAAATACGGCTGAAGATCTGGGATGAAGCCAATACTCGGTGATGGCTGCGCTGAAATTTTCTTCTCCTGATCCATCCAGTGCGGTATCTGCAAAACATCTCCACTCATACTCTGGCGGAAGCTTTGGCAGCTCAAACTTCTGCTTCTCCCAATACACATTCAGTGCCAGATATACAAGGTCTTCTCCCTGTGCAGTCTTGCCTGCATAGCAGACTGCCAGAGCCTTTGTATCCTGGTCAATGGCACGTTCCCACGGTCGGTCCGTATGAACACTGACTGCTGGAAAACCGGTCTCTGACAATCCCTGATCGCTCCGAATCACCGCATGTTCTCTTCTGAACCAGATCATTTTTCTGAAAAATTGATAAAGCTCCTGGTTCATATCCAGCCGTGTCCAGTCCAGCCAGGAGATCTCATTATCCTGACAATAGGGATTATTGTTGCCAAAACGGGTGTCTCCAAATTCATCTCCCGCAAGAAACATGGGTGTCCCACGGCTGCACATCAAAGTCATGCAGGCATTTTTCATCATTCTGAGACGGAGTTTACGGATCTCAGGATCCATGGTCTCTCCTTCCACTCCACAATTCCAGCTTCGGTTATCATCTGCTCCATCAGAATTGTTCCATCCATTGGCTTCATTATGTTTTCCATTATAAGAATACAGATCCCAGAGAGAAAAGCCATCATGACAGGTGAGGAAATTAATGGAAGAATCATATCCTTTATACTGACCGGTATACAGATCCAAAGAGCCGGTAAGTCTGTTTGCTGCTGCCTGGGCAAACCAGTAGTCTCCTTTCAGAAAGCTTCTCATGTCATCCCTGTATTTCCCATTCCACTCTGCCCAGCGGGTATAAGCAGGAAAACTGCCCACCTGATAAAGTCCACCGGCATCCCAGGCCTCCGCAATCAGCTTCACATTTCGAAGAACAGGATCTCCGGCCAGATTTTTCAAAAGAGGTGGCTGATTCATAGGCGAACCGTCTTCATTTCTCCCCAGAATACTGGCCAGATCAAACCGAAAACCATCCACATGGTATTCAATCGTCCAATACCGCAGACATTCAAGGATCATCTGCTGCACCACCGGATGATTACAGTTCAGTGTATTACCACAACCACTGAAATTGTAATACCAGCCTTCAGGTGTCAGCATATAATAAACTCTGTTATCGAACCCTTTGAATGAGAAGAACGGTCCTTTTTTATTTCCTTCTGCTGTGTGATTAAATACAACATCCAGAATCACCTCTATGCCATTGGCATTCAGTTCACGAATCAGGTTTTTCAGTTCATCACCTTCCCGATTGAACTCTTTGTCTGCAGTATAACTGGTATTCGGTGCAAAAAAACTCACGGGATTATATCCCCAGTAATCCAGAAGCGTCCTGCCGTTGACTTCACGCCTTCCCATGGTCTCATCAAACTCAAAGACAGGCATCAGTTCTACCGCAGTGATTCCAAGTTCCTTCAGATACGGGATTTTTTCTTTGATTCCTGCAAAGGTTCCCGGATGACTGACTCCAGAAGAGGCATCCTTCGTAAAACCGCGGACATGAAGTTCATAAATGATCAGATCCTGAATGGGTCTGATCGGATCCACGTGATTTCCCCAGTCAAAGTCATTGACCACCACCCGCGCCCGATATTCATGATCCTGATTAGGCTGTTCGCCCCATATGCTCTGACCGGTGACCGCTCTTGCATAAGGATCCAGAAGCGGCTTCGTTTTATCAAAAATCAGACCTTTTTCCGGTATGCAAGGACCGTCCACCCGATAAGCATACTCAAAATCACAGATATCCAGATCAAAAACAATCATGGAATACACACTTCCAATCCGGTAGTGTTTCGGGAAAGGCAGAATTGCATAAGGTTCCTTTTCTCCCCGGTGATATAGAAGAAGCTCCACGGCCGTGGCTTCCAGAGAACAGACTGTAAAATTTACGCCTTCCCTGAGAGCCGTTGCTCCGTTAATCCCATAAAACCCAGGACGTACATCATATCCATTGACTTTATCCAAAGGTATGAGATGCTTTTCCTCTGCTGCAACCATTTTCTTCCCGTCCATAATTTGATTCCTTTCCATCTAGTTTTGATTTATTTTAGACAAAAATACCCCGTTGGTTTCCCAACGAGGCATCAAAGATATTTTACTCTACTTTTGAAAACTGATCTTTACCAACTGAGCACAGAGGACACTCAAAATCTTCCGGAACATCCTCCCATTTGGTACCTGGTGCAATGCCGCCTTCCGGATATCCTTGCTCCTCATCATATTCCCATCCACAAACGTCACATACATATTTCATTACGAGTTCCTCCTTTTCAAAATCATTTTTTAATAATAGTATTTGTTACTAATATTGTTTATATATACCTTCCTTGCATTTGTCAAGGTAAAATAATAATTATTCCTCTTTTGACTTCCCATTGGTGTGATTCTCTATCTGCAGCTGCTTCTCCAGTACCGACTGCTTGGCAAGAATGACATTGACCTTATCGTATAGATCCTCAATCATAATCTCTGTTTTTAAGTTGACCTTGTAGTCGTTTTCAGCTCTGCGACGATCCTTTTCCTCTTGACGGTTCTGGCTCATCATGATCAACGGGGCCTGGATTGCCGCTACGCAGGAAAGAACCAGATTAAGCAGAATAAACGGATACGGATCAAATGCCTTGGATGCCAGCACGGCATTGACAATCATCCAAAGAACAAGGACACCAGTAAAAGAAAAAATGAATGCCCAGCTCCCTGCAAATTTTGCAATTGCATCTGCTGCACGCTGCCCCAGGGTGTACTTTTCCTTGCCGCTTTCAGGACTGACTGAAATCTTACTGTCCGCCAGCAGATTCAGCACCTCTTCGTCAGTCATATCATGGCGGATATCCTTAAGTACCTCTTTTAACAGCTTTCTGTTTTCTTTCATGATAATATCTCCCCTTCATCAGATCAGTGCCGGTGTCTGTGCCAGAATTGATACAATCGCAACTGCCGCCAGAATCACAGCAACTATCACCACTACCATTATGATTTTTCTTTTCATGATACACCTGCTCTTTCTTATACGTATGAAACACCTGCAAAGCATTTCTAATAACCATGTCGATATTCTGTGACCAGCACGATTATCTGCCCTCAGTATAAATCACCTGTCCCACTGCGTCAACGACCATCATTTCACATTATTTGTCTTGACTTTCCTTATTCTTTATAGTATTATTTGATACAGTTCAAAAAAATACTATTCAAAGGGAGCTTCCTGTATAATAAAAAACGTGGATGTTGAAAATTGAAAATACCTCAGAGTACAATAAGACTACTGACTGGCAGGTTAGTAAAAATCTTATTGAACAGAGAGGTATCTACAATGAAGTCTAACACACAGAACGCAAAAATTGAAGCTATTACAGAAAAAACTTTGGTACTCGGGATTGATGTCGGAAGTGAGACGCACTACGCCAGAGCTTTTGATTACAGAGGAATTGAGTATTCAAAGAAACCTTTTAAATTTAGTAACACAGAGGCTGGATTTGTGACACTTAAGGAATGGATCCTGGATCTCAAAGAAAGACATGAGAAGGATAAGGTGGTTCCAGGTATGGAACCGACCGGGCATTATTGGTTCAATCTTGGAAAGTTTCTACAGGATAATGAAATGAAACCGGTTCTTGTAAATCCTCACCATGTGAAAAAATCAAAAGAACTCGACGACAATAATCCAACTAAAAATGACCGTAAGGATCCGAAAGTTATAGCAGGATTAGTTAGAGAGGGACGTTACAGGATCCCCTACCTGCCGGATGGTGTTTACGCTGATCTTAGAACAGCATCAAACATAAGATTCCAGTTACAGGCGGAACTTACAAGAATTCAAAACAGGATCAGTCGTTGGTTCAATGTATATTTTCCTGAATATAAGACGGTATACGGAAAGCCGGATGCCAAGAGCGGAATGCTAATCCTTAAAGCAGCACCACTCCCTGAAGATATCCTGACGTTAGGTATCGATGGAGTGAACCAAATCTGGCGTGATGCGAAGTTAAGAGCAGTTGGAAAAGCGAGGGCGAAGATCCTGATAGAAGCTGCAGAGCACAGTGTCGGAAGCAAAGAAGGAGCAGTATCTGCAAGAATGGAAATCCGAATGCTTCTGGAGGATTATGAATCCAGAAACATATGCCTTCAGGAAGTTATGACTCTGATTGAAGGGTTGGTAAAACAGATTCCGATGGCTGAGAAGCTATTGGAGATCAAAGGTGTGGGAATCAAGACAGTGTCAGGATTCCTTGCAGAAGTAGGTGATATCAGCCGTTTTAACACGCCGAAAGAACTGCAGAAGCTTGCAGGATTGGCATTGGTTGAAAGTAGTTCGGGAAAGCACAAGGGCGAGACAACAATAAGCAGACGAGGTCGAAAGAGACTCAGATACCTGCTCTTTGAGGTTGCAATGTCGCTTGTGGCGAAGAATCCGGAGTTCAGAGAGCTCCATAATTATTACACAACCAGAAGGCTGAATCCGTTGAAGAAAATGCAGTCACTTATGGCGATTGCAGCCAAGCTGATACGTGTCTTTTATGCCATGCTGACAAAAGGAGTGGATTATGATCCGAAAAAGATGGCCAGTGACATCAAGAGACCGGCAGTTTATCTACAGGCTGCGTAAGAAAGATAAGTAACTATAATGGAGGCTGTCATATGGACAGCCACTGGAACAAGCAGAATGTAACAGATAATGTCCACTGATCACAGTGCTGGAACAGGAAGCGAGTCAGTAATCAATAATACAAAGAATGAGCCAGTAGTCGGCAGAAATAGTCACCATGGGGCATATGACCCCGTTAGGGAGCATAGCTGACACCCTGGTTATGGGCAGGCAGGACGAAGGAAGTTAGGACCTCTGGAGACAGAGATGATCCTGGTGGATATAGGAGGTTAGCTGCCATAGAGGGATGGGTATACACAAGGCCAGTAAAGCGGAAATCAATGACGTTTTATTTCGTATACCCTTTAACCACCATTTCAGTACCTGATACATCGAAATGCTCATAGCTGTGGCTTATTCACTGAGATATGAAAGGTTGAAAAATCTTGAATTTTCAATAAAAACCACTTGATTATATGAGGAGGTATCTATGACTCCATCGACATTTGTAGCCTTTTTTCATGATGTATTAAATGCTTACAACAAAATGTGTGAACCTATTCTTCACGAATTTGACATTCCACAAGTATCTTTTGACATTTTAATGTTTCTCAACAACAATCCTGAATTATGTACTGCCCAGCAGATAAGCGAATTTCGGAAAATAAAAAAGAACTTAGTGTCTGTCCATGTTGATAAACTGGTAACTGCCGGTTATCTGCAGAGAGGATCCGTGACCGGAGACAGACGAAAGGTTTTACTCTCCTGCACCGAAAAGGCGCAACCAATTCTGAAAGCCGGACTGGAAATGCAGCAGAATTTCAATCAGAAGCTTACCCGGAATATCCCTGAAGAACAGATACATGTTTATAAAGAAATCATTGACTCTATGGCAGTGAATGCATGCCAGATGCTGAATGAATAACACAAAACACCAAAAGGAGGTACTATCCATGCAGGATAACAAAAATTTTCTTGGGACAGAACCGATCGGAAAATTGCTTCTTAAGCTGTCTATCCCGACCGTAATCGCCCAGCTTATCAATATGCTTTATAATATCGTAGACCGCATCTATATCGGTCATATACCAGGCAACGGCAGTCTGGCTCTCACCGGAGTCGGAGTCTGTATGCCAATCATCATGATTGTTTCTGCTTTTGCGGCACTGGTCAGCTCCGGTGGTGCACCAAGAGCATCTATTTATATGGGAAAACGGGACAATCAGTCAGCAGAACAAATATTAGGCAACTGCTTCGTTCTCCAGATTATTGTTTCCTTTATTCTGACTGCTGTCTTACTGATCTGGAGTGAAGATATATTACTGGCTTTTGGTGCAAGTGAAAATACGATCAGCTATGCAGTTGATTATATGCATATCTATGCGATCGGTACGCTATTTGTTCAGCTGACTCTTGGTATGAATGCTTTTATTACTGCACAGGGCTTCACAACAACTTCTATGGTTTCCGTTCTGATCGGTGCTATTTGCAATATTACGTTGGATCCTATATTCATCTTTGGTTTTCACATGGGTGTAAAAGGTGCAGCCCTGGCAACCGTTCTGTCACAGGCGGTTTCCACAATCTGGGTAATCTTTTTCCTTTGCGGTAAAAAAACACAGCTTCATCTTAGGAAAAAATATATGCATCTGAAATCCAAGGTCATTATTCCTTGCGTTACACTTGGACTTGCTGCTTTCATTATGCAGGCAAGCGAAAGTGTTGTAACGGTTTGCTTTAATTCATCCCTGCTCCGTTATGGCGGAGATATTGCAGTCGGAGCCATGACCATTTTAACCAGCGTGATGCAGTTTGCTATGCTACCCCTTCAGGGAATCGCACAGGGATCACAGCCTATTTCCAGTTATAATTACGGAGCTAAAAATGCGGACAGGGTAAAGAAAACATTCCGTTTACTGCTGACTACCTGCTTAACCTACTCCATATCACTCTGGGCAGCTGTACAGCTTATTCCCGAAATATTTGTAGGCATCTTTACTGCTGATGCAAGTCTCGTTGACTTTACTGCACCAATGCTGAAAATCTACCTGGGCGGTCTGTTCCTGTTTGGTATCCAGATCGCATGCCAGATGACATTTACCTCCCTTGGCAAAGCAGCCAACTCCATCATTGTTGCTGTTGTCCGAAAATTTGTATTATTGCTCCCGCTTATTTATATCATGCCTCACATGGTATCCAACCCAACCACAGGCGTATATATGGCAGAGCCAATCGCTGATATTATTGCTGTACTCTTTACATCCGTTTTATTTTCAATACAGTTTAAAAAAGCACTTGCAGAGATTCAAAAGTAACCAATATGAATTTCTGTTCTGTCAGAGATTATGATCCTGAAAAGTACCGATGAAAGAGAGCTGTTATCATGCCTGTTGAAATGAAAGAAATCATTGCAGCCAGCCGCCAATAAAACTGAAATATGATTGATATAAATGCCGGAGTGTAATGCCATTTTACACTTCGGCATTTGTGTCAATACAGAAGCAAAACAGTGTCAATGGATGTTTTGCACCAAGGTCTTTACAATAAAGCTATCCTAGGAATAAAAAAACAGACCATATAACAACTTTATATGCTCTGTCTTTTTATTCCTACAAATCTTCGTGCAGTTTTACATCGCTATTATCTGCCATGCATTGTTTTAAGGCAACAATCATTTTTTCCGCATCCAGCGGCTTTGCAAGATGAACATTCATTCCAGCCAGCCGGCTGTTGATAATGTCTTCTGCAAAGGCATTTGCGGACATTGCAATGATCGGAACCCTCCTGGCATCCCTTCTTTTCATTTCCCTGATTGTCCTTGCCGCATCCAGACCATTCATCCTCGGCATCATAATATCCATATAAATTACCCCAAAATAATCCGGTGCAGATTTCTCGAAGATTTCAAATGCTTCCTGCCCGTCTACTGCACATGTAACTTCCATACCGCTGTCTTCCAGTATACATCTGGAAATTTCCATGTTCAACTCATTGTCTTCCACAACCAATGCCCGCATGCCTTCTACCGAATAATCATCAAGGCTTACTGGCTTATCTGATAAATTACTGTTTGTATCCTGTGTGCCAATTTTGAACGGAATTTTTACAATAACTGTTGTCCCGACACCTGCTTTGCTCTTCAGTTCAATACTTCCATCCATTCTGTCCACGAGCTGCTTCGTAATTGCAAGCCCCAGTCCGGTGCCTTCATACCTGGATCTGCTTGTCTTGCTTTCCTGAGAGAACATATCAAAAGCATGTGCAATAAAATCTTCACTCATACCCGCACCCTGGTCTTTACAGTAGAAAGTGAAAATTGCTCTGCCATCATCCAGAGTTTCTTCCTTAACCCAGACCGTAATCACACTACCCGCCTGACTGAATTTTATGGCATTGTCCATAATATTCGACAGAACCCTTCCAAGATATACCGGGTTTCCAACCAGAGCGCTGTGACTGTATGTACCATTTTTCCAGTCAATCTCATACCGGATGCCTTTCTTGGCAGCCTGCTCATCATAAACCTGGTTCAATCTCCGTAGTACCATTGTCAGATCAAACAAAAGCTGCTGATCCTTCAAATCCCCGCTCTGTAGTTTATTCATATCCAGCACATCATTTACCAGAGACACCAGATATTTCAGGGATTCCATTACCTTTTCTCTGATCTTCTGCTGCATCTGTGGATCATCTGCGTACTGATTTCCCATATTTACCATACCGATAATACCGTTCAGTGGTGTACGGATATCATGACTCATCGTTGCCAGAAACCTTGTTTTCATTTCGGCTTCACGCTTTGCTGCTTCCGCTGCAAAGTTAAGATTCTCTTCACGTCTCTTGGAATCGCTGATACTACGGACCGTACATAAAACATGGGTTACATTTCCAGACTCACCCCTTTTTTTTACAGTAAAAAGCATCCTGTGCCAACTGCCATCACACATACGGTATTCTGTGGAAATGCATTCTTCCGTCTTCAATCTGGCTGAAAGTGTAGAGACATCCAGAAATGGACGGATCAGCGAGCGGTATTCCGGTGCAACCATTGTATCACAAAGCTGATACAGTTTCTCCGATGCACATCCTCTGTTTCCTGTCAGTTTGTGTATTTCACTGTCATTTGATACCTCTTCAAAAAAATCTTTCTGCACATCAATCCTGTAGATAGAACAGTAACTCTTGGCAATTGCTGAAATTATTTCATTACTCAGCCGTGCTTCATCCAGTGCCTGTTTTAACTGATTCTGGATGGTGGTTTCTTTTTCCATGATATCATCAATATGCCGGAAACCCACTAGCGCAAAGAAATGTTTCTCATCTTGATATATTCTGATTGCCCGCACTTCAAAAAATTCATGATGTTCCAGATTCGGTTTGCTTCTGTAATGGTAGGTAATGTGCTCTTTCTGAAAAAGCTGTTCCTTCAGATGCCCTGTAGAAATCCAGTCCTTAAATTCCTGTCTTTCTTTCTCATACAGATATTGAACCGCATATTGGTCAGCAGAAGAATTGAAATTATTACCCTGTTTCAGATTCATTTTTTTTGCGTTGGTTCCATCGTTTATATGGAGAGTTTCAAAGGAACCGGTATTTAATTCAACATAATAGACGGCCGCAAAATCTGCACATATCTTGTCTAAAAGCCGTTTTTCCGCCATCTGTTCCTCCAGCGTACGTTTCAATTTTCTGTTCCTCATATGTACCATCACAGTCAGGATAAGAAGCAGAACGATCAGCACGGCTATAAAAACCAAAGCAGCCATAAACTGCAGTTGCTTCGGAAATATATATTTAATTTCTGTCATAACAAAACCCTCTCTCTATGTTTCCTGTCTGCTTTTCCCATGCTTCTGGAAGGCTCCTGATTACTGCGGTTGCCTCATAGCCATTCATAACAGGCATCTGTACGTCCATCAGGATCATATCATAATCACCCGGCACTAATTCATGAACCTCTGCTAATCATTATGAACATACCTTAAAATCGTTTTTATAACTTCCTCAATCACAATCGGCTTTGCAAGATGTGCGTTCATTCCTGCTTCCATACACTTTTCTGCATCTTCCCTAAATGCATTTGCAGTCATAGCAATAATAGGGATTGTTTTTGCATCCTGCCGTTCCAGGGATCTTATTGTTTTTGTGGCAGTAAGCCCATCCATCACCGGCATCATGACATCCATTAAAATAACATCGTATGTTCCTGATTCGGAGGCTTCAAAGTGCTGAACAGCTTCTAAACCATTATTCACTATTTCTACTTTAGCCCCGCTTTCCGTTAGCATGAATTCAGCTATTTCCGCATTCAGCTCATTATCTTCAACCAATAATATCCGGACACCTGATATATCTGCATTGAAATCTTCTTTTTCTTCCGGCCGTGCATTCGTATCAATTTTAAATGGAAGTATTACAGTAAAACAGCTTCCTTCACCAAGCTTGCTTTCAACTGTTATGGTTCCGCCCATCTTTTCTACAAGTTGTTTCACAATAGGCATTCCCAGACCTGTCCCATTATAATCAGAACGTGGGGAATTATCTGCCTGTACAAATGGAGTAAACAATTCATTTTTTATAAATTCTTCTGACATTCCAATTCCATTATCTCTTATTTTAAATTCACATGTCATGTGATCTTCTGATCTTTCAATCGTTCTCATACTCATGTAAATAGAACCATTCACCTTATTGTACTTCATACTGTTTGTAAACAGATTCATCAATACTTTTTTCAGATGAACTGCATTGCTCCAAACATATATACCACTGTAATCATCATGTTCTCCTATAACATGAAGTCCTTTTTCTTCTGCCTGAAAAGATAGTGACTCCGTGATTTCCTGACATACCTGAGCCAGATTGATGGATTCATCACCAAAAACCACGGTATCTGATTCTAACTTTGCCATATCTAAAACATCATTTATCAATGATAGTAGCAGTTTCGATGACTCATGTATTTTATTCATGCAATCCTTTGCCCGCTCACCATCATTTCCGCTTTTCTCAAGAATCGTAAGCATGCCAATAATACCATTGATCGGTGTTCTGATATCATGAGACATGTTATTTAAAAAGGAAGTCTTAGCCTTATTGGCACTCTGTGCTTCTACAAGTGCATTTTGTAATTCCTGCTGTTTTTCTTCAAGCTCCTGATTCAGCTTCAATGCCTGCTCAGCAGACTTCTTGAATTTTTCTTCCGCACGTTTTGATTTTTTCAAAGAATCAAGAATTATACACAGAACAACGAAAAAAGAAATTCCAGCGACAAGTGAAACTGTCAGTAAATTGTCCTGAATAAAATCCTTCAATGTAACTTTTCGTGAAGAAGCATTATACGAAACTACTGCACCTGAAAATTGAGTTGTAGGCATAGATGTCAGTGTTTTATTCAGAATGGACAAAAGAACCGGTCCTCCCTGCTGAATAGCAAATGGAACATCAGCTTCTTTTGTCAGGAAAACACTATGAAGCTTATTATTTTTCAAATAGTCTGAAACAGTACCTGAATTGCTTACAATACAATCCGTCTCCCCTTTCTGCATTGCTTTTACTGCTGCATCTGATGTCTCATATTCCACAACCTCCCATTGCGGATAATTGTATGAAAGATATGCTTTCAATGTAAAATCATCTTTTTCAACGGCAACTATATTCTCTTTATTCTCATCAAAAGAATCCTTTGCCGTAATTGCTGCCATATTGAGAGTCAACAGCGTATCCGACAAAGCAAATCCATTTGTTTCTGCAAAGTATGGATTCTGGTTTGCGTGAAAAATCAGGTCTATTCTTCCATCCTGCAATGCCTGAAGCAGTTCACTTCTTGTATCATATCCATTTAATTCAAATTCCAGAGTCTGACCTTGCAGACAATTTTCTGCAAGATCCACATAATCTGTGATAACACCTGTCAGTTTGCCTGTTGATGGATCTACACTGCTGATACCTCCATCCTGATTCAGATACCCTATCCGGATTGCACCATGCTGCCCGATCCACTCACTTTCTTCTTTTGAAAGAAACGAGCTGCTCTGTGCAGAAAGATAACGCCTGTAGAGATCATCTGTGTAAAATGGGTTGTCATCCTTGATTCTGCGCATAGCACTATCCAGTGCTTTTTTGATATCCGGACGTTCTGGATTTATAGCGAAATAGATTTCTGTCTCTCCAATACTTGTAAGCGGTGAAATATCCGATTCTTCCCAACGGGATTCTTCTACCGAAACAAAGCAGTCAATTTCATGGTTCGACAGTTTGTCCATAATTTCTGTGGTTGTAGAAACATTGATATGCTTCGTATGCAGACCATATTTTGATTCCCATTCATTAAGCACATCCTCCACTATATTATCTTTAGACACACCAATATTTTTTCCCTCAAAAGAATCCAGATTTCCTGCTGTAAGATCCATATTGGATGCATCCGTATAGATGTAATATTTCTCTTCCCCCATAGGCATATCGGAAAAAAGCATATTTTCAGCACGTTCGTCTGTATAGGAAACGCCACCAAGAATATCAATCTCTCCATTTTCCAACTGTGTAAAGCAGTTTTTCCAATCACTTGTTATGTATTTATATGTCCATCCTGCATAACCTGCAATATCTTGAAGATACTCATAACCATAGCCGCTTCTTTCTCCCTTTTCATTGACGGTATTATAAGTTTCTTCAAAAGATCCTACCCGGATAACATTGTCAGAGTTTTCTTTGGCAAATGTAGGAACGGATAAAACAATAAAACATATCATTGTGCAAAATATAATGTAACAAAATTTGAAATTCATTATATTCTGTACTAATTTGCACTTCTTCATCTTTCTCCCCTCCTCTAGGCTACAGTTGCTTGCTTCCAGGTTTTAATTTTACATTCATTAATGTTCAATACCCCCACAACATTTTTATAACTATCTTTGCGACAGCTTCTGCTGTACTTTTACTATAATTATACTCTACAGCCAACTTGTGTCAATTTACTAACAGAGTAATTACATTCTTTTACTCTTTATTATATAATTCAATTGTATGTTCACAAATCGTTTTTTCACTTTTTCAATATCCAAAGGTTTAGCTAAATGTGCGTTCATTCCTGCATCTAAACATCTTTGTACATCTAATAAGACAGGCAAAAATTTGTATTATCTCTGCCAATATACTTCCTTTTTCTTGCATAACTGTTTATTTTTATACATATAAGCATCTGCATCATCCAATAACATCTGCATTGTACACGACATATCATCGGAGGATAATGCCCATCCGCATGCATAGTCGATTGGTATTTGATTTTCATAACTATTTAATCTATCTTTTTCTCTGTACAAGGATTTCAATATTTCCTTAATTTCCGCCTCACTTGTATGATGAATGACTGCTATAAACTCATCTCCGCCATATCTTCCAACAAAATCCTTTTCTTGAATAACACTGCGCAAAAGCTTTGAGAAATTCATTATTAACTGATCTCCTGCGGAATGTCCCATTGTATCATTTACAGTTTTTAGATTATTTAAATCAAACATTATGCATGCTGTAGAATCTGTAATTATATCTTTTTTATTAAGAAGCTCATTACAGGCATTTTTATTTGGCAGCCCAGTATGGGCATCTACGAATGCTTTCTGTTCCAGCAGTCTGTTTTGCATTGCCATCTGCATTGCCTTTAAAGTCTGCATAATAACCAATATCACCAGAATCAACATATCAAGTGCCGACAAAAGCTCTATGGTACGAATCTTTATAGCGATCTTTTCTGAATAACTTTCTGCGGCATAGACAGTTTCATCTGCCATCGTAAAATATATTTCACTCATATTAACAATGTCTGTATTTTCGTATCCCTTGTTTCTTACTGCTTCAATTTCTGTTTTCAATTTATCCCAGTAATCACTCTGGATTTTCAATTTTCCCTGATATTCTTCGTCATTAAGTTTTACCAGATTATAATGTCCATCCTGATATCTCAATCCAAGAAGAATATCATCCAAATATTTAATTAATTCATCATTTTCGTTTCCTGTAATTTCTAATTTTACTTCGCGCTGTGTAGCTCCACGTACCAGACCTGCATAATTTATTACGCGTGCTGTCCCCTGCAGCCTGCTAATCTGAATCATCATAAAAATAACAAGAACCACTAATATCAATATAAGGAAACTCTGTATAATACCTATTATATTTTTATTTTTCTTGTTTGTCTGCATTTCACAATTTATCCCCAATCTCAAATAATATTCATTTCAATAACTATGCTATTCATTTACTTTCTCCCTATATTAGGAACAAATACTTTTAATAGTCTTTTTCATCTTTTCAATATCCAAAGGTTTCGCCAAATGAGCGTTCATACCCACGGCAATGCACTTTTCAGCATCTTCCTGGAATGCATTTGCTGTCATAGCTATAATCGGTACTGTCTTTGCTATTTCCGCATTCAGCTCATTATCTTCTACAAGGAGAATTCTTTTCCCTTTTATTGTATGAATTGCAGATGACTCTATGGAATCCTCACTTCCATATACCTCTTCTTTCAATGCTATGTGAAAAGAAAGATCTATCGGAAATTTTGTTCCAATACCCTGTCTGCTTTCTACCTGAATACTTCCACCCATCAGCTCTATCATAGATTTGATAATAGGAAGTCCCAACCCGGTTCCCGGCACTTTGTTTTCTGTGGTACTATGTTCTCTGGAAAATTCTTCATAGATATGTGGAAGATATTCTTCACTCATACCAATGCCCGTATCTTCACATGAAAAAATATAGCGTATCTTTGAAGGATTCTCTGATACCGCCTCATGTACTTCTACATAGATTGAATGTCCCTCCGGGGTATACTTTATAGCATTACTGATAATATTCAGCATGATCTCCTGTAACTTTGTCTGATCACAGACAACATAATGATGTCTTACATCTAAAACAGCATGATACTGCAGGTTCTTCTTTCTGACATCCTCTTCAAACACTGTATTTACTCTGTGAAATAATGCATCCATATCTTCAGCTTTTAACTGTAATACCGCAGTACCACTTTCAATCCGGGCCATCTCCAGAACCTGATTGATGATTCTCAGCAAAAGATTACTGGAAGACTGTATCTTTTCCAGATATTCTTTTGCCTTTCTTTCATTTTGCAGATTCTTCTCCAACAAACCGGAAAAACCTACAATTGCATTCATCGGAGTCCGGATATCATGACTCATGTTAAATAAAAATCTTGTTTTTGCCTCATTGGCATTTTTCGCCTGCTCAGCAGATTTTTCCAGTTCTGCTTCATATTGTCTTTCCCTGTGTTTTTTGCTGGATGTCAAATAAAATACCGTAGCAATCAATAATGAAAATATATAAGAAATAACAATACACATAATCTGGTAAAAACGTGGAATCCATCCCCCTGAAGGTATAATGTCGAAATACCATGTGTTATTAGGCACTGTACATTCTACTGTCAGAATGTTATCCGGCATATCATCCTGGCTCTCTGCTAAAATAATCTTGTCGCTGCTGCCTCTGTCATATGTCCAAATTCTGTAACAGAAATCTGCATCGCTTAAATAATCAAGATTTATCTCTCCAATGAAACGATCCCAGTCAATCACCAGAATCACAAAGCCCCAGAACTCATCCTGTTCTGAATTATTGTCCTGATAAACCGGATTAAAAAGCAGTGCCCCTGTTCCTCCCTGCTTTAGCTGGTATGGTCCTCCCAGCGTATATTTTCCACTCTCCTTTGCCAGAACTGCATCCTTTTTTCGCTCATGCTCCTGCAGCATATCCAGGCCAAAAGCTCCCTCATTTCCCTGTTTCGGATAAATGTCTGTAACAATTCCCTCAGGTGCCAGTTCAAATGCCTTTATCACTCCATCTTCATTAGGAATCTTTTCTGCCAGTTCAGAAAATGTATTCTCATCCAGATTCTCTCCTGCACTGATATAATTTCCCAAAAGAGCAGAGAGCATGCTATACTGATCCAGTCTTGCCCTGACTCTTTTCTCAGTAATCTGCGCCATATATTTTCCGGTTGTCTTTTCATCCTTTTCCAAATTATGAAGCAGAAAAACGCCAACAATCAATGCTGTCAGAAAAGCAATCAATCCAACAATATAGCAATGTACTTTTATTTTTTTATATAGTTCGCTGTCCTTTTTCATTCTGCTATCCCTCTGTTATTCTCTTCTCGGTCACTGACATATCTGCTTCCATCGTCTTTCTTTTATCTTCAGCAAAAGCATTGGCTGTTATGGCAATGATTGGAATCATTTCTGCATCTTTCTTTCCACTGCCACGAATCGCCCTGGCTGCCTGATATCCGTCTTCCGCCTCTGTGACGGAAATTCCCTCATCTTTCAGAAGGAATGCCGCAATTTCCCTGTTGAGCTCGTTATCCTCTGCCAATAGAATACGGCACCCGGACAGATTTTCCTTTGGTAATTCAGACATTTCCTGTACAACTGCAGGTCTTTGCTGCCTACGCTGAATGCAATGTGCGCATACCCAGTGCGGGCAAATTCCTTTGGAAAATCGGGCATTTCCGGCTTGTTCATAATTTCAAGCCGTGCCCCATCGTCAAATGACAAAAAATAAGAGCAGAAACTTGTTTTTGTATTATGGTAGCCTTCATTTGATTTTGCACCCAGATACTTCACAAAGAAATTGCGGGCTGTTTCCAGATCTTTTACATATAAAGCAATGTGTTCTATTTTCATAACCCACCTCCACAACGTCCGAACATATACCTCTATAAACTTTAACCTTTCCTGACAGCAAGGCAGTAATTGACATGCTCAAAGGCTTTCAGATCAGACCCGGCCTTGTCGATCACGTCCTTTTGAATATCATCCGGTGTCAGCAGCTCGTAGATCAGAAAACCGTGCTTCTCCAGCAGCTTTTCAATCTTTGAAGCGGAAGTGCTGTATTTACGCACACAAAAATCGTATCTTGCTTCAAAAAGGTAAATGCCCATAATTTATGCGCTCTTCCATGCAGAATATCGACTATTTGGAGACTAATTTTAGTTTTGCATTTATTTTGTCAATGTTTCAGTTACAATTCATATAATCAGCATAAACGTAAAGCTCATGCTGTTAAGCTTTCGATCTTGATTTGGCAGTGAACTCTGAGATAACAACTTTGATGACCTCTACTGTCGATGCCATCTCTTCATTGATATTGAATTCACGGCCCGTCTGATTTTTCATAAAGAGCGAAAGGCCTCGTATTTTCTCCTGTACATCCTCTGTTAATTCTGCACGGCCACGCCCAATCACAGATGCAAATGATGCTCCGTATTTGCAAGCTACATCTCCGCCGGATATAAGCTCAACATCACTTTCTACCTCAATGCACACATTTGGATTACTTCTGATCAGATCCAGCTTATGCCCTTCTTTTGCGCAGTGCATGTAGAAAATCAAGATACCCTCTTTATATTCGTATCCGTAGTGAAGTGGAACGATGTAGGGATAATCAGCATCAAACAAAGCAAGATGCAGGACTTTCGCTTTTTCAATAATCTGCAGAATTTCAATAATATTTGTTACTTCTCGATCTTTTCTTCTCATAGATAAATACCTAAAGAATCGTACACGATTCCTCCTTTTTTAAATTTCAAAATTATACAATCTTGAAGTTGTCACTCTGTCAGTCGATTCTCCTCGCCCCAGATACAGAGCTGATCCAGTACAGTCATCAGCGATTTCCCTCGCTCCGAAAGCGTATATTCCACCTTCGGCGGGATCTGCGGATACTCGGTGCGGACGATCAGTTTATCCGCTTCCAGTTCCTTGAGATTCGTGCTGAGAGTTTTGTCGGAAATGGTTTTCAGATACCGTTTCAATTCATTGAATCGCACCGTCTCAAACTCCATCAGGCAGTAAAGAATGACCATCTTGTGCTTGCCGGAAACCAGCGACAACGTGTAGGCAAAGCCGGTATCTTCGAAATTGGCGTTCTCAATATAGTTCTGTATCATTCACTTTCTCCTAAGATAGTACCTGTCATAATTATCAGTACTTGAATTTACAATTTGCGTGGATATAATTATAAGCAGGATGAACAGTCCTGTCAATATGATCACAAGGAGGAGTTATCATGAGAACAAAGCTGAATATTACCGAAGGCATTTTCCCCATGCCGGTTCTGATGGTTGCAACTTACAACGAGGACGGCAGCGTCAATGTCATGAACGCCGCATGGGGCACCATGCAGGAGCGGGACTCCGTTGTTCTGAATCTCACCGAGACACACAAGACCGTACAGAACATCAAGGCACGGGGAGCATTCACCGTCAGCATTGCCGATGCTGCCCACATAGTGGAAGCAGACTATTTCGGCGTAGAGTCCGGCAATAAAGTCGCCGATAAATTTGCCCGCAGCGGTCTGACCGCCAGCAAAGCAGAAACTGTAGATGCCCCTGTCATCAACGAGTTCCCAATCTGCCTGGAGTGCAGGTTCATCGAGTATCAGAACAATGCATACGGATGCGGCGTCATCGGCAAGGTGATCAATGTCACTGCCGATGAGAGCGTTATGGTGGATGGAAAAATTGATATGTCTAAGGTCAAAGCCATCGCATTTGACCCCTACACCCACGGCTATTATAAAGTCACCGAGCGTGTGGGCGAAGCATTCCGAGATGGCTTAAAGCTGAAAAAGTAAAGTGTGCAGAAAAGGAGCTTTCGCATAAGCGAAGGCTCCTTCTTAAAATATGGGATTTCACAAATTCCAAGTTGTCAAACAACGTTCGTTGTTTCGCTTTGTGGCATTTTTACACACTGCTGAATCACACCTGTAACATACGTAATGGAATCGGTGCAGTCGTTCTTGAGCCATTCTGAGATAATTGCCATCAGTCCCCGAATATAAAAGGCCATGATATAAGGTCGATCTTGCTGTAGTACACCGTAGCGGTCAAGAATCTGAGAGAGCAGAAACACTTTAAATCCAGCATATCTGTATTATTCGTTGTAATATGCCGCTTTATCTCAAATACTCCGTAAAGAATGCGTTGAGCTTTTCAAACGGAATGATGTCCATCTGATCGTAAAGGTCAGTGTGGTTTGCACCGGGAATAATGAGCAATTCCTTGTTATCGCCGGTCAGCTTGCTGTACGCTGTTTCGCTGAAATAGCGGGAGTGCGCCTTTTCCCCGTGTACCAGCAGCACGGCAGAGCGGATTTCGTTGCTGTATTGCAAGATCGGCATATTCAGGAACGACAGCGAGGAGGTCACATTCCAACCGCCGTTGGAGTTTAGGCTGCGGGAGTGATAGCCACGTGGCGTTTTGTAGTAGGCATAATAGTCCTTTACAAACTGCGGTGCGTCCTCCGGCAGCGGATCAACCACACCACCCGCCAGCGCATAGCTTCCGCTTTTATAATCCTCGATGCGCTGTGCATTCATGGCTTTTTTCTTCTCAAAGCGTGCCTGCTCAGAATCCTCAGCATCAAAATATCCGTTGGCCGTTACACGGGTCATGTCGTACATGGTCATAGCCGCAGTAGCTTTGATGCGGGTGTCAATGGCTGCGGCATTGAGCGCCATGCCGCCCCAGCCACAGATACCGATGATACCGATGCGCTCCGGGTCAACATTCTCCTGCACGGAAAGGAAGTCTACCGCTGCGCAGAAATCCTCGGTGTTGATGTCCGGCGAAGCGACGTAGCGGGGTGTACCGCTGCTCTCGCCGGTGTAGGACGGATCGAAGGCAATCGTCAAGAAGCCAAGCTCTGCCATTTTCTGCGCATACAGACCGGAGGACTGCTCCTTTACCGCGCCAAACGGACCGCTGACGGCAATAGCGGGCAGCTTGTCCACCACACTCTTTGGCGTATACATATCCGCCGCCAATGTGATGCCGTAGCGGTTATGAAAGGTTACTTTCTTGTGATCCACCTTGTCGCTTTTCGGGAACACCTTGTCCCATTCCTGTGTCAGATTCAGTTTTTCCATATTCAGACCTCCTTGCCTGTTGCCTTAAAATATGCTGTGTTGTCCACGGCTTCCAACCATTCATTGGAGGTTTCATCCCCCGGAACCTCTACCGCCAGATGAGAGAACCAGGTATCCGGCGCAGCGCCGTGCCAGTGCTTGACTCCCACAGGAATATTTACCACATCGCCGGGGCGCAGCTCCTGTGCCGGTTTGTCCCATTCCTGATAGTAACCTCGACCAGCCACGCAGATGAGAATCTGTCCGCCGCCGTTTTTCGCATGATGAATGTGCCAGTTGTTACGGCAACCGGGTTCAAAGGTCACATTGTAAATGCCAACCTGCTGCGTAGAAAGAGGTGCGAGATAGCTTTGCCCGATAAAATATTTCGCAAAGGCATCATTGGGTGCGCCGATGGGAAAGACCATTTCATTCTGATGCTTGGCTTTTGCGTCGGCGGCATCGTCCTCTGCCCATACCTCCTTTGCCATACGGAAGGCCGCCCACGCCTTGGGCCAGCCCGCATAAAATGCCGCGTGGGTCAGGATCTCCGCAATTTCCGTTTTCGTCACGCCGTTATTCTTTGCAGTTGTCAGATGGTATTGAAAAGACGAATCCGTCAGTCCCTGCGCCAGCAGCGCCACCACTGTTACAATGCTGCGGTCCCGCAGGGAAAGCTTGTCTTCCCGGCTCCACACCTGCCCGAACAGCACATCATCATTCAATTCCGCAAATTTGGGAGCGAATTCCCCCAGAGCCTCTCTGCCTGCCGTTTGTTTGATTGCCATGGCTCACACCTCCTTGCCCATCTGATAGGCTTGCTCCAGTACAGCATGACCTGCGATCTCACCCGCGCCGTTTACACCGCCTGCAAACACTGTTCCAGCCAACGCACAGCGGGGGAAGCAGTCTACCCAGCCCTGCACGGCCTTCTCTGTGCCCACAAAGGTTTCCGATGCGTCCTCTGCCGCCGTTGCAAGCAGATAAGCTTTCGTAAAGACGTAGTCCGTATCGAACAGCGGGTTGGCACGGTCCAGCATCGTCTTGAGCTGACCGCTGACGCAGTAATAGTAGACAGGCGTTGCGAACACCAGCACATTTGCATCGTGCATTTTGGCGGCAATTTCCACGGCATCGTCTTGGATGACGCAGTGCCCCAACTTCATGCAGGCAAGACAGCCCTTGCAGAAGCCAACCTGTTTTTCCCGCAGATATACGGTTTCTACCTGATTGCCTGCCTCCCGTGCACCCTTGGCAAACGCTGCCGCCAGCGTTTCGGAGTTGCCGCCCTTACGGGGACTTGAAGAAATAATCAGCACCTTTTTATCCATTGTAAAACACTCCTTGCGTTTTGATATTCTCTGTGTTATTCTCATAGTAATACCTGAACCTAACTTTAGGTCAAGATGTTTTTTGAAGATTTTTGGAGGGAGATTTATGTATTCAATTGGACAGGTGGCAGAGATGTTCGGATTGCCTATCTCCACGCTGCGCTACTATGATAAACAGGGACTTTTTCCGAACATGGAACGGGTATCCGGCATCCGCAAATTCGGTGACACGGAGATTGAAGCACTCCGAGTCATTGAATGTCTGAAAAAGGCCGGCATGGAGATCAAGGACATCCGGCAGTTCATGGATTGGTGTGCTGAGGGTCCGTCCACCTATCCACAGCGCAAGGCCATGTTTGAGGAGCGGAAAGCCCACATGGAAGCAGAGATTGCGCACATGAACCGGGCACTGGATATGCTGAAATTCAAGTGCTGGTATTATGAGCAGGCAATCCAAGACGGCAGCGAGGACAGACTAAAGGCACTGATTCCCGACCACTTACCGGAGGGAATCCAAAAAGCATATGAAAACGCGCATAGCTAACCTTTCCCGTGCTATGTATCGTCTGATTCAGAGCAAAAAATACCCCGTTGGTTTCCCAACGAGGCATCGAAGACGATTCTATTCTGTTTTCTGTAAACTGGTAGTCAGAAAAACTTAGTCAGTGACCAAGTTAGTGAGCAAGATAAATGGCCGGACGTCCCACACGCAGTTTTGAATCTTTGTATGGCTTTTGCAGTGTCTGCATCATAGCCCAGCGAGGTGACACACATCAGCTTGAAAAAGCGCAGGCAGGTCTTGCGGTATTTCTCCCCTTCAAAGTCTGCATCCTCCTTGGGCAGAATGGTGTGCCCGGCAGAAAGCGCAAAGGCAAACAGGACGTTCTTTTCCGGCAGTGCCGCCGCCAGCGCCCTCGCCTGCACATTGTTCCCCACAAAAACGATGTTCTTCGTCCGATTCGCCCGCAGCGTGTCCAGAGCGGAATCCAGCTGAAAGCTGATTTTTCAAGCCTTTCGCCCATCATTATCATAGAAGAATCTAATTTACAGACTTTTCTTCATAGTCTCGGAAGGCACATGCTATGCCTGAGCCACTGCTTCTGTCCTCCGGACAACTTCATTCCCCACCCTACGATATAGATATTATATCCGTCCTTCAGGTTCATATATTATCTCTTTCTGTAAAGCATCATTGCTTCATAAGGTTTTAAGGAAATCTTTGACTCTTCTATTTTTTGTTCAGAATAGTTGCCCAGCAATGTTTCGAAGCCCTTCAGATCCATTCCACTATCCCATACAACTTCTGTTTTATAGAAGTTACAGACTACCAGCATTTTTTCCTCTCCGTAAATTCTTTCATAGGCAATAATGGATGGATGGCTTACATCTAACGGCCTGATATCACCATATGCAATGATATCCAGCTCTTTACGTAAAGCTACGAGCTTTTTATAGTAGTTGAAAATGGATGTTTCATCATGCAGCTGGCTCTGTGCATTAATCTTGGAATAATTTTCATTCACACCAATCCATGGCATTCCCTTGGTAAAGCCACCGTGATTTTCACCATTCCACTGCATTGGTGTTCTTCCGTTATCCCTGGAATGAATCTGGATAATACGAAATGCATCTTCTTTAGAAAGACCTTTCTGCTGCAGAATTTCATAATGGTTCAAACTTTCTACATCACGAAACTGACTGATGTCAGTGAAATCGGTATTTGTCATACCAATCTCTTCACCCTGGTAAATATATGGAGTACCGCGAAGTCCATGAATGATGGTCGCAAGCATTTTAGCTGACTCTTTCCAGTATTTTCCTTCAGCACCAAATCTGGAAACCGGACGCGGCTGATCGTGATTGCACCAGAACACTGCATTCCAGGCATGATTCTTGGCCATTCCAATTTGCCAGCTAAAGAGAATATCTTTCAATTTCTGGAAATCTGTTGGTACAAGCACCCATTTTTCATTCCCCATAAAGTCAACCTTTAAATGATGGAAGCTAAATACCATGGAAAGCTCATGGCTGTCTTCACCTGCATATTCAAAACAATTTTCCATAGATGTGCTGGACATTTCACCGACAGTAATAATTTCTGCATCCTGTCCGAATGACTCCGCATTTAATTCTTTCAGGTACTGATGGATGTTTGGTCCGTCAGTGTAAAATCTACGGCCATCCCCTTCGAAATCATCTTCGAATTTATCTTTGCTGATAAGATTCACTACATCAAATCGGAAACCCTTGACACCTTTGCTCATCCAAAAACGTACAACCTTCTGAACCTCTTTACGCACCTTGGGGTTATCCCAGTTCAGATCCGGCTGCTTTACATGGAATAAATGCAGATAGTATTCATCCATTTCCGGCACATATTCCCATGCACTTCCTCCGAACTTACTTTCCCAGTTTGTGGGTGCACTGCCATCCTCTTTTCCTTTTTTGAAAATATAATAGTTCTTATATCTTTCATCTCCGGCCAATGCTTTCTGGAACCATTCATGATTGCTGGAGGTATGGTTAAATACCATATCCAGCATCAGTTTGATGCCACGCTTCTGTGCCTCTCTGGAAAGCTCTTCAAAATCTTCCATCGTACCGTAACGGGGATCAATGTTATAGTAATCCTCCACATCATAACCGTTATCATACTGGGGGGACACAAAAAACGGAGTCATCCAAATATAGTCCACGCCCAATTCTTTTATATAATCTAACTTTGCCGTCACACCCTTTAAATCCCCAAAGCCATCTCCGTTGGTATCATAAAAGGATCTGGGATAAATCTGATATACAGTGCTTTTTCTAAAATCTGTCATACAATTCCTCTTATTCTATCTTTGCTACTGTTGTCTCTTTTTCAATTGCATGAATGCCTGTCACAAATATTATATTTTCCATATTACCTGGCTCAGTAATGACGCAAATGATCGTATCAACATAACCTGCTTCACTGATTTTCTTTTTATCAAATTTGATCAGGGGTGTTCCGGCAGATACCTTCTGGCCTTCTTTTACAAGGTATTCAAAACCGTCACCTTTCATGGCTACAGTATCAATTCCGATATGTAAAAGGATCTCTGCACCGTTTGCAAGTTTTAAACCACATGCATGACGTGACTCCTGCATAAGTAAGCTGACTGTTGCATCAGCCGGAGCATAAATAGTTTCATTCTCCGGAATGATTGCAAATCCTTCACCCATGGTTCCTGCGGAAAACACACCGTCATTCACTTCTTTTAATGCAATCACATCACCTGTTGCAAATGCTTTTAATTCTGTTACCTCTGCTGATTCAACTTCTTCTGCTGATTTAACTTCTTCTACTGATTTAACTTCTTTTGGCTGAAGTTTTTTTTTACCAACCATAACTGTTAATACAAATGGAACTGCTACGGCAATTAACATACAAATAGCAAAGGTTAACATGGATTGCGGCTGCATGGAAAGGATTCCCGGAAGACCGCCAACACCGATTGCATTTGCTGTACTGTTTGTAGCTACACAGACAATTGATGCACATGCAGAACCAATCATACCGCAGATGAAAGGATAACTGTGTTTCAAGTTTACACCAAACATTGCCGGTTCTGTAACCCCCAGATAACAGGAGATACATGACGGAATGTTTACTTCCTGCGCCTGGGCATCATTTTTCTGAAGATAGATCATGCCTAATACTGCGGAACCCTGTGCGATATTGGACAAAGCAATCATTGGCCATAACATTGTTCCGCCAAAGTCAGCAATCAACTGTAAGTCGATTGCATTTGACATATGATAAAGTCCTGTGATTACAAGCGGTGCATACACAAAACCGAAGATTCCACCGAATACAATTCTCAGTGGTCCTGTGATTCCTGCGTATACAACGGAGGAAATGACAGAGCCGATTTTCCATCCGATTGGTCCAAGCACAAAGTGTGCTGCCATAACAGAGAGTACTAAGCTACAGAAAGGTACCACGATCATAGAAATTACGGATGGACAGATCTTCCTGAAGAATTTTTCAAGATATACCAGCGTAAATGCTGCCAGAATTGCAGGAATGACCTGAGCCTGATAACCAATCATATCTACCTGTACAAAACCGAAATCCCACTTTGGAATATCTGCTGCCGCTGTGCCTGCCACTGCATATGCATTTAAGAGCTGACCAGACACAAGTGTAAGTCCAAGTACGATACCAAGCATCTGTGTTGTACCCATTTTCTTGGTTACAGACCAGCAGATACCAACCGGCAACATATGGAATACCGCTTCTCCGATGAGCCACAGGAAATGGTCAATCCCTGACCAGAACTGGCTGATATCACAGAGCGTCTTTGTACCGTTTTCAAATAAATATAAGCTGTCAATGCAGTTTCTGAATCCCAAAATCAAACCGCCCACAATGATTGCAGGAATGAGTGGAGCGAAAATTTCTGCTAATGCAGTCATAATTCTCTGAACTACGTTCTGATTCTGTTTTGCTGCGCTCTTTACAGCATCTTTCGATACGCCTTCAATGCCTGCAACTGCTATGAAGTCGTTGTAAAAATCTGAAACCGTGTTCCCGATGATTACCTGGAACTGTCCTGCCTGTGTGAAACTTCCCTTAACAGCTTTCATTGCTTCAATTTTCTGAATATCCGCTTTCTTCGGATCATTTAATACGAATCTCATTCGCGTGATACAATGTGATACTGCAGCAATGTTTTCTCTTCCTCCCACAAGGTGCAGTAATTCTTTTGCGTCGTTTGTATACTTCCCCATCTTGATTCTCCTTATTAAAATAAATGTTCCTCGCGCTTATTCTTGTTTAAACAAGTTTTCTTGTAATTATGTTATATCACACTTGTTTAAACATGTCAACACTTATTTTAAAACTTGTTTAGACAAGTTATATCTTATTTGATTCTTGACTTTCCATATGTAAATATTATAATAAATGATGTATGTTCAAACAAGTGGAGGAACTTATGCCGAAAGCAAAATATGCAGAAATTTATAAAGACTTGAAAAGAAAAATTGAGACCGGAGAATATGAATTTCAGGAACTTCTCCCCTCTGAAAATACAATGGTGCAGGAATATGACTGCTCACGCAATACCATTCGCCGTGCCATCGGGGATCTGGTAGCCGATGGATATGTACAGACGATGCAGGGGAAAGGGGTACGAATTATCTTCCAGCCCGTATTACAGACCTCATTTACCATCGGCTCAATTGAAACGTTTACGGAATCTGCAAAGAGAAATAACCAGAAAGCCAAAACCAAAGTAATTCACTTTGCAGAATTGGTAGTAGACAAAAGAATTGCTGCAAAAACCGGTTTTAATATTGGCGATGAGATTTATTATCTGCAGAGACTTCATTACTTAGATGGGAAAGCACTTATTCTAAACCATAATTATTTTTTGAAAAGCGTTGCTAAAGATCTAACTATAGAGATTGCAGAAAAGTCGATTTACGATTATCTGGAAAATACTCTTGGAGTTTCCATTGTCACAAGTAAACGTATCATGACCGTAGAAAAGATGACTGAAATTGATGAAAAATATTTGGATCTTGGAGACTATAACTGTATGGCTGTTGTCACCTCTCATACTTACAATAGTGATGGTGTTATGTTTGAATATACCCAGTCACGCCATCGCCCTGATTACTTTAGCTTCCAGGATAATGCAACAAGACGATCAATTTAGTAGGAAAAATATGAAACAGAAAAATATTTTATTTACAGACATGGATGGAACAATATTGTTCTCCGATAATGGAAAAACATATTTTAAGGAATCAGATTTAGATGCAATAAAGGAATTCCAGCAAAGAGGAAATCTGATCGTAATTAACTCCGGCAGAGCATTGCCATGGATAGTTGCTCCGTTGGAAGGATATCTTTTGTCAGGGATGTACCTGCAGACAGACTGTTTGAATCAGATGCATTCCGAGAAACGCTTGGACGGCTTTCCTATGTAGCGGACCGCCAGAAGTTTGCAGTTGTCACTGCAGATCCGGGATGTGGTAAATCTACACTGATCCGCCGGTTTTACGAAGAACTACCAAGATCGGAATACATTGTTCTGTATCTTTCTGATTCGAAACTGACACCGAGATGGTTCTATAAAGGCTTGCTGGATCAGCTTGGGCTGGAATCCCGTTTCTATAGAGGTGATTCCAAACGACAGCTGCAGCAACAGATCGAGATCATCCGCGGGGTTCAGCATAAAAAAGTCGTGTGCATTCTTGACGAAGCACATTTATTGGAAAAGGAAACTCTGGAAGAATTCCGTTTTCTTCTGAACTATCGTTTTGATTCCATGAGTCCCATGGCTGTCGTGTTGGTCGGTCAGACAGAACTCTGGACAACAAAACTGAAACTACAGCGCTATGCGGCGATCCGCCAGCGTATTGATATGTACTGTGTTCTTCCGCATCTGGACAGGGCGGAATGCGATAAATATATCCGCAGTCACCTGGATTATTCCGGATGCCAACAGGATCTGTTTACGGAGAAAGCCATCGATGAGATCTATCATGCATCAACAGGTATCCCAAGACTGATAAACAGGATCTGTGAGAAGGCACTAATGTATGCGTTCCAGCAAAACAAGCGCCTGATTGACGATTATATGATCCGCTACGTCGTGGAACATGAGATGCTGGAAGTAACCGATTAAAAAACTGGAGTTTCCGGGGAATTAGCCCCGGAACTCCTGCAACTAAGCAAGACAGAAAAATGAGCAAGTCAGCGACAGGGGATGAAATCAGTCTGGTGACAGCTCATGAGATCACTAACAATTAAATTCCCCTCATAATCCATAGATGGAGCCAATTTCATAATAGCCTGGAAATCAAGCATATTATATTTATTGTTTATTTTGCTAGACGCCAGAGTTTTTCCATCCTTATCGAAAATCCCCATGTTCTTTCCTAAAAGATTCACCATATTTTCATAAAGGGATTGATAATTACCCAGGTTAGAGATTATATCCATAATGTAATTATGAAGCTTATTCCTGTATTCAAGCTCAAAGGCTTTCCTATTATTATTTTCCATGAGAAATTCATTTATTTGTAAAGAAAAATTACTGTTTTCAGGTAATAATACTAACGGTAGCTTTTGAAAATTAGCCTGATCTATAAAATGATTTGGCACATTATAAACGTATCTATTTAGTTTTATGCCTATTCCACTTAATCCGGCTTTACTCAAGTCTGAAATAAAGCTTTTCATCTTATCTTCATTATTTACAAGGGGGTACAAAGTAGTTATAAGAAAATCACCTCTTTTAACGTAGTCTGTTATGTCGGGCACTTCCATGACACAAATATTTAACACCTCATTCACAATATATTCCTTGCCAGCTATGATTTGTGCACCCTGAAATGATTTTAAATTCAACATATCTTCTACAGTAAACATACTTGTACCACCTCTTGTCTATATTTAACAAATAACTATCAATATTTTACGAATAATTTTTCATAAAGGATATTTATAAACAACTATTTTGTATCTAAGTAATACGCTTTACTGAGGCATCAGCCTAAGCAATGTTTTGGAAAGCCTTCATGGCATTTTTTAACAATCTTAACAATAAAGACTATTTTTGTCCTAACATAGATATATAACTCAACTTTCCCAGCATAAATTAGTAAACAAAGCCTGAATGTATGAAGCCTAAGAGCCAATCCAATCTTGTAGTTCACTTTTTGCTACTAGATGCAAGCACGCTTATTTGCTCCAGAAAAAGAGCCATTAGGCACTTGAGTGCATCTGTAATATCCATGTCCTTTATATCATCGCAGAACATGTAGAATTACTCTCCATAGGTTCTGTAATCATTATGGATCCTACTTATTCATTTGTAAATCGTCATTTTGTTTTATCATAAGGGGTGCTTCCCTAGTCAAAATATTATAGTAGGTCTAAAATAGAGTACAGTTGGATTGTGACGAGAAGATGTTACTTTACGGCTGTATTTTGTTTTAGAGAGTGAAGATATGCAGGAAATGTTCTAAGTAGATATTAGTCCAAAAGAATACCAAAACCTGGGGAAGAATTTTGTTTTTCCAAATTTAGCAAGAAAGTTGTGCCCGAACTGTGGTAAGCAGCATCTGCACAAGTATGAATTTTATACAAGGTATCTTATAAGATAATGACATTGATGTATATGTCCTTATTGTGAGGAGAGCTTATCTCATAATTATATCTTTTCCGTCTCTACGTTCAAAGAATGCCTCATTCCTTATTTACATTTTATGGTGTCCACTTTAGGGGTATTAGCGTTTTTCAGTGTCTATTCTATAGGGTATATTATATAATGCTCTTTGAGTAGGATTTATATGAGATTGCCAAGAAAAAAGCACTTGAACTTAAATAAAGCTCAAGTGCCAATGTCGGATAAATCTATTTGTACTTAACCGCGTCAGATTACCACTCCGTCATAGGAGTTAAATCTTTTCTCCATTCACAATAATTTAGTGAAAAAACAACAAGTATTTGTCAACAAAATATTATTTCTTGAGTTTGTTTTTTCTACAAATTATTTGAAATTTTATTTCTTACTAAATTTAACTGCAAAGAATTAAAATCTACCCAAAAAATATCATAAAATTACCTTAAAATCTAGATAATCAAATTTTCCAGATCTTTTATATTAAGATTATATATTAAGATTATTAATCTAAATTTAGTTCCAGTTTTCATATTCTTTTACATTTTCCGCAAAATTTCTATACCTTTGTATGAGCATAATTGTTTCAAAATGTCTCTTATACTTTCTTTGTATTGATTATAAATAATTTTTCGTCTATACTTTGGTGTGAAGACGATGTGGTCCACTTTGTATGAGCTAATCACTTTTATTAGCCATTTAAAAATGCCGAACCACCCTCATAGCAGGTGATTTATTGTTTCTTGTGGCTCATTTCTTCGTTGAGAACTCACTTCGCAGTCAACAGTCTAAAGCCCATAAAAAAACAGGTTGCCCGATCCTCTTCGCGGATAGGCAACCTTCTCTTTATAAATTCTTATTTTTATCATCTGACTTTTTGAAACATCCATTCTCCGGTCAGATCCGTCATCCATCCCAGAAGTATTCCCAAAAGGAGAGTTGGTATTACCAGTTTCCCATCTCCTCCTGCTGCAAACGTCACAAAGCATCCAATAAATGACCCTGAGATAAATTCCAACCCCCGTATTTTTGACTGCATAATTATAGCGAATGAGATAAAAGCACAGAAAATCGCTCCACTCCCTGTCCATGTAGAGCACTCGGCCAGCAGAATGGACAACATCGCCCATACCGCACCACTTACATTCGCCGCAGTAGCACAGGTTGCTCCCTGTACGTATCGCTTCCCGCAGGCAAAATAACTGGTACATCCAGCAAATCCAACCCAGCTTAATAGCCCGAAAGAACTACATATCCATGTCCAGAGCCCTGCATAGACCGCCATAGCAGTGGCCATGCAACCAAGCTGCCCGAATCTTGGTCGTTTCCTACGATTGCACAGCACTACAACATTTATCTTATGCACAGTAAGACACCGCAATCTTTGCCGCCAGCTCTGCGTTATTGAAAACAAGCTGGATGTTAGAAGTCAGTGAATCCCCACCTGTAATTTCCGCTACCCTTGCAAGCAGGAACGGAGTACACTCTTTTCCCTTCACGTCTTTTGCGTCCATCTCCCTAATGGCATCGTTGATTGCCTGATTAATCATAGTTTCTTCCATAGAATACTCTTCAGGAATCGGGTTTGTCACCAAAATGCCACTCTTGAGCCCCAACTCTCCTTGTACATTCAGCATATCTGCAATTTCTTCTGGTGAATCTAATCTGTAGTCCACCTCAAGACCGGAGCGGCGAGTGTAGAATGCCGGCAGTTCCTTTGTGCCGTATCCAACCACTGGCACACCATGCGTCTCCAGATACTCCAGTGTCAGCGGAAGATCTAAGATCGCCTTCGCGCCTGCGCAGACAACCATTACCGGTGTGTTTGCCAACTCCTCCAGGTCTGCAGAGATATCAAAGGTCTGCTGTGCTCCTCTGTGTACTCCGCCGATTCCGCCGGTTGCAAATATTTTGATTCCTGCCATGTGTGCAATCATCATGGTCGTTGTCACCGTCGTTGCTCCATCTTCTCCCTTTGCACAGAGAGCAGCAACATCTCGCCTGCTGGCCTTGGCAATATTCAGCCCTTTCTTTCCGAAATATTTAATCTCTTCTTCTGTCAGTCCTGCTTTCAAACGTCCGCCGATGATAGCGATGGTTGCTGGAATCGCTCCGTTGTCGCGAATGATCTGTTCCACCTTCAGTGCAGTCTCCACATTCTGTGGATAAGGCATTCCGTGTGAAATAATCGTCGACTCCAATGCTACAACAGGCTTTCCTGCCTTGATTGCTTCTGCTACTTCCGGTTTTACATCAAGATATTTGTTCATGACTAATTTCACTCCTGTTTTCTTTCTTTTCTATTGTATTGAATTCCTATCGATTCTAAACGCTCTATACCTATACCGCACTGACTTCATCTGCTAGCTGCTGCCAGTAAACATCAATATTCGATGAATGGATGAAGCCATATTCACAAATCAGTGCGGTGACATCACTTGCCGGTGTTAGATCGAAAAACTGATTAATAACTTCCAGACCATCATAGGATGCAAAGTCTCCATCGCAGACGATCTCATCCCTTGTTCTTCGTTCCAGAACAATGTTGTATCCATACTTGGTTCGTGTATCATATTTATATAATTCTGAGGCAAAGTATACTGGCTTCTTGCAGGTCTTCGCCAACTTTGCAACCATTGCTGATCCAATCTTATTAGCAACGGATCCATCACATGCAAGACTGTCTACACCCATAAGGATGAAATCAGCCATGGGCATGAACTCATACAGCTCCGCATCAGTAATGTAAATGACATTCTCACCAAGCTCCTGTAGGTACTTGACCGCCAGCCTGGATTCCCTAAGCGGGCGGGACTCTGTACAGATTACCGTGAATTTCTTCCCCTGAGCAGCCGCAGCAATAAATATGCTCATCAATGTACTGCTGTAACTGTGCATCATAATCACAGATCCGTCCTTAATCATGTTTGCGCCATACTCCCCAAGCTTATCCACTGCGTCAAAGGAATTTCGGATGATATTCTCACACAGTTTGATGATCCGCTTTTTGAGTTCGTCCGTTGAACACTCCTTGTGACTTTGACAGAATTCTTCTACCAGATGGCAAGAATTGTAAATGGTTGCCATCGTCGGCTTTAACGCTGTCATCTGTTTTTTCAGATCATCGATTCTAGCATTTACTGTTTTGTTATCCGGCAGATTCTCTTGCTCGCAGGCCAGCTTGATGGCCCATGCCGCAGATCTTCCGAAAGGACTTCCTCCTTTCACATTCATGTTCCGGATCTCCTCTATGACGTGATCCGCTGATTGAAATTCAATATCGTTTACTTTAACATTCATTTTTATATCCATTCCTTTCGCTTCGCTAATAGCACAAAACACATAAAAATAGTTGGCTGCCTTTAGCTTATTATTTATATTTGTTGTTATAGGGATACTTTGATAACTTTGAATCCAGTAAAGTAGAGTTAGGAGAACTGATTCTTGCGCTTGCCAGTCCATATCAGTAAGAATCAGTTCTTCTAACCGCTCCATCCTTTAAGAACATCTTTACTGCCATTGGTATCATTTCTGAGATTGGTGTCAATATGGAGGATTTTCCTTCGGCGAAACACTTATGCTCATAGGCTGATCTTACACCTAAAAGCAATCATTATAATAGCGAGAATGCTTCTAACAGCCTCATTATAATGTTTCATCGATTCCCATAATCCAGGTCAGGACAAAGGTGACTATCGATCCAACCAGACATCCGATCATCAACCCGGTAAATCCTTGGCCGAGATATACCGGCCATGTGTAGGGGCTTAATGCGACAGCAGCAGTAGTTCCCGCATGGGCTGCTCCTGTAATCGCTCCTCCGATGGCACCGCCAATACATACTGCATAAAACGGCTTCTTATACTTTAAATTAATGCCATACATAACTGGCTCAATAACTGATCCTGCAAAAAACGATGTGATGGATAACGCAAATGCATTCCGCTTGATTCCTGGATCTTTCGCCTTCAATGACACTGCAAGTCCAGCTGCAATCTGGCACATCAAAGATGGTGCATGGGTCATAATTACATTATCACGTCCGGTTGCCGCAATATTCGGTACAGATACCATTCCCAAAATTGCAATGTGCATACCTACGATTATTAGGATTTGCCAAGTTCCACCAACGATTGCTCCGCAGAGTATTGGGTTGATGGCATATGCCTTTGTGAACAGGGATGCGAAGAGAGAACCTCCCCATTGTCCGATCGGTCCAATCGCCGTGATCTCGATTGGTACGACAATTAACATAGTAATGAACGGAACGAAAATACTCTTCAGTGTATCAGGGATCACTTTCTTCAGCCATTTTTCCACGTACGACTGGAGAATAATTGTCAGCACAGCCGGAAGCACGGAAGAACCATAGTATAGATTCGCTACTGGGATTCCCAGGAAGGTCACGTTGGCTGCCGTCTCAAAGATTCCTGTAAATCCAGAGTACACAAGCAATCCGGCGATAACCAGAGAAACTGACATATTCGTGTTGAATCTCTTCGCCGCAGACCAACCGATGATAATTGGGAAGAATCCATACAGTGTGTTTCCTACTGCATTCAGAATCTGAATCGTTGTGCTCGTGTCTGGGACATGAAATATCGTTGTTGCAATGGCTGCCACGGTCGTGATAAAACTGCATCCTAACAGCGCCGGAAGAACCGGAGCAACAATTCCGGTGATGGTCTCAATCGCCTTGTTGAGCCATGCGCCCTTCCCTCTACTTCCACCTGAGGAAACCCCTGAGTCAAGATTCTCATCGATGACTTCTTTCATAACGCTCACCTGGTCTCCGCAAAGCCTGGAAACCTCATCAAACACATCATCCACGATTGCGCCTAATACAATCTGATACTGATCTCCCACCTTGAGAAACTTCATTACTCCTTCTAGCTTCGGGATGACTTGTGTATTCACCTTTGATTCATCCTTTACTTTTAGTCTCAGTCTAGTCATACAGTGTGCAATACTTGAGATGTTACTTACAGATCCGACATTCTCTATGATCTGTTCTGCTAATCGTTTCTTGACCATAATCTCACTACCTTTCATTGTTTTTCATCATTGTTGCTATGTGTAATGCAAGATACGCCAGTTCGTCGTCCGTGATTTCCTTGTCAAGTTTATTCGTCAGATGATCTTTAATACTCTCTGCGCAGAGCCATTCATTTTTATATTGCTGCCGAATAAAATTACTCAGAACCGCTTCTCCGTCCCTTGCGTAATCTCCATTTAACAACCGTTCTAAAAAGTATTTAATGTGTGTAATAAACCGATAAAAATAGTAACTGTCTCGATTCAAGTGAATATCGAAATATGTTTCGACAATCTCTACACACTCGGAAAGCGCTTTTGCAATCTTCTTGTTATTTCCCTGCTTTGTCCTTGACATCGCATTGATATAGTGAAATGCGATGAATGATGCATCATTTTCATCAAGGTCTACATGTAATGTGCGATTAATCAGTTCAACGCTCCGCTCTGCTACCCGGTATTCTTTTGAATAAAATTGCTGGATCTCTTTCAGGAGTGGATTTGGAATTATCTCGTTTTCACGAAACCGCTCAACGGAAAAGAAGATATGATCCAGAAGAGTTAGTGTCAGCTGATCTTTAAAATCATAATCCAGTTCCTCGCCTGCATTTTTAACCACCTCATCTATCAGTGCAAAGTACTCATAAGGAATCCTGTTGATTAACTGCTCGATATACTTCCAGTTCCCATCCTGTATGTTTTCAAACACCCTCTCAATCAAAGAAGGATTTACAGGAAACAGGCTGTTCCTTTTACATTTAACGCCAATTGCTTTCCCCATCAGAATGACTTCAGCCTTGTAGTCCTTAGCAGCAACGATAGCATTGTTATTCAATACCCTCTGAAAATAGTAATGCATATTCGTTCTCCATTAATTCTGTGAAATTACATCCATCAGTAATGCCCCGTGCTTACAGGTGTCAAAGTATACCCGAATATCACCCGGCTGTCTATTCGTAAGAATAACAAACACATCAGTGTCATACCCGGCCGCCCGGATCGCTCCAAACTTTGCAGTAGCAAGCAAATCTCCTTTCCGAATTTTGTCTCCCTGCGACGCCACTACGTCAAAGCAGCTTCCGCCCAGTTGTACCGTATCAACTCCCATATGTACCATCACTTCGATCCCGGAATCCGTCTTCAACCCGATTGCATGCTTTGTAGGGAACACCATCACAACAGTTCCGTCAACCGGGCTGTACACATAATCTGTTTCTGGGCTGATGAAGCAACCTGGTCCCATCATTCCAACCGAAAACACCGGATCTTTGGAAGCACTCAGCGGATGAACGGTTCCGTTACAGGGTGACACTATCTTATTTTCATTTGATTTACTCTTTTTAAATAACGACTGAAACATATTTTTTCTCCTGAATAGTAATAAAAAAAGACCCAATACGTTTCTAGAACGTAATGAGCCTTGCGTTAACTATACTATCAACTAACAAACTCTGGGGCAACTCCCGATTCAATTAACAATTATAAGTTATCAAATATCATTTGATTTGTCAATACCCTTTTTCATTTTCTTGTTATCATTGTAACAATTCAGCCTTTCGGCTGAACGAAATAAAAAAGTTATAGTAAAAGTGCTGATTTTTTATAAAGTAATTCTATCGTTTAGCCACATAGATTGTGCATGGTGATATCAAATTGTACGAAAATTCCAATATTAAAATGAGTTAAACTTCCAATGTAGATATATTACCATTGACATTGAGCCTCCGCATATATATTTCATAGCTCTGTGAACAGCCATCTTAAATGAAGCTATGCCTATGGTTAGGCTACTATATATGCCTCTCAAAGTAACTGGTAACTTCGTTTAATATATCATATTGGAATAATTCAGCATTTTAAAAAGAAAATTTGACACTGGAATAATCATGTATTTTCATATTATCATTAACAATAGCATTTTTCAGTGTCTACACTATAGAGTATATTTTAAAATTTAATTACAACTTTATAGCGAAACCTCTATACTTATGCTATTTTTTTAAACAATTTAATAAAACCCTCTTACTTTCGCCAATTTTTAAAACAATTTAGCATTAATACCTTTTAGCATATACCCCCTCCCCCATAAAAATGTTCCCCAAGACAGCCTCAGGGAACGTAAAAACACATCTTATTAAATTCTAAAAATCCCTCAAACCCTTTGATTTCAAGCCTTTAGCGACTTAGCAGAGCTACTGTCTCAACGTGACCATCATTGTCCAAATCATCTCCGACAGGAATCTGAATATCTTCTTCAATGATCGGAAGTCTGAACGTAATGGATTTCAGCCACTGTCCATTCGGCTGTCGCTCCTCGTAAATCTGGATTTCCTTAATCAGAATCTCCATAAACTTACGCTTTTCCTCTTCCTCCATCATACCATAAAGTTTATCAAAGAAGATGAGAACTTTATAAATGTTGTCACCGGTCATCTTCTCAGCTTCAATCGTCTGCTTCTTGGCTCTTGCTTCGATCAGGCTCTGCTCCAGATCATCAATCTTGTCATACATGCGATAGAGACGGTCATCCAGATCATCCTTTTTGCGCTTATAATGTCTATCGTCAGGATCCAGTTGTTCGATCTCTTCAAGGGTCTTTTTCTTGGTACTATATGCCTGTCTTAATTGCTTCTCTAATGCGGCAACTTCCTGTTCAATCACGGAAGTATCAACCTTCATATTAATCTTTTCCTGCATCATGGCAGCAAAACGTGGATTGGCAACCAGCTTGGTGATTACTTCCACCACAGCAGCATCCAACAGTTCCTCATGGATCTGCTTCTTATAATCGCACTTATGACCGCGTGTCATATTGCGATGCTTACAGCCATAGTAGAAGAAGCTTTTGTATTGACTGCCATCAGGCTTTTTCTTGTTACTCTTATTACCATACATACCGGCTCCACAGACTGGACATTTCACTAAGCCGGACAGCAAATGCATCCTGGTACCCTTGGCCTTATTTACATGCTCATACTTCTTTGCCTGAGCAACGGACTTAATCTGTGCTTTCTGCCAGAGCTCTTCTGAGATGATTCCCTCATGAATGCCGTCAACTACAATAAAATCATCCTGTTCCACCAGCTTGTACTCATTGCGAGTGCCATGAACCTTCTCTGTCTTTCTACGACCATATGCAATCTTGCCACAGTAGACCGGATTCTTAATAATCTTGCGTATCAACGCCGCATCAAACAGTGGGTTCTTTCCATTGTCCCTTGGAATCTTATGAATTCCATGTTTCTCCAGATATCTGGCTATTCCGGTCGAGCCCATATCAGTGCCCACATACTGTTCAAAAATGGTTCTGATTGCCGGTGCTTCCTCTTCATTAATTTCCAGAAGACCATTTACAAGCTTATAGCCATAGGGTGGAAAACCTCCATTCCATTTGCCCTCGCGTGCCTTCTGAATACGACCTTCCATAGTCTGAATACGGATATTCTCACGCTCGATCTCTGCAACCGCAGACAGAACCGAAATCATCAACTTACCCGCATCCTTTGAACTATCGATACCATCTTCCACACAGATCAGGTTCACCCCAAAGTCCTGCATGGTCTGAAGGGTAGATAATACATCGGCTGCATTACGTCCGAAACGTGAAAGCTTAAATACAAGGACATAGGAAACCTTATCCTTGCCAGTCTTGATATCCTCCATCATCTGGTTGAACTCATTTCGACCTTCTATGGACTTTCCGGATTTACCGGCATCCTCATATTCACCAGCGATTTCAAAATCGTTGAATTCGGCAAAAGCTTTCATTCGGCTTCGCTGTGCTTCCAGAGAATAGCCATCAATCTGCATTGCAGTGGAGACACGTGTATATAAATAAACCTTTGTTTTTTCTTTTGTCATCGGCTCATCCTCTCTGTTTAATGTTTTGGACAATATGTCCACGTATAGAATAACACAGTTATCCCATTCCTTCAATTCGCAACATAAACAAAAAAGCAGGGCTGACTCAGTATCTTGATACCAAATCAGCCCCTAAGGTTATGCCGTTCTCTTTTTTGCGCTCAATCTCATGTACCGTGTGTACATTTCCTTTATCTGCTTCATTTTATAATACTTGTCAGGATCCGGAAGATTATCCAGTTCCATCTTTTCTGCATACTTTTCAATGATACCAGCCAGGAAATCAGCCATACCATTCCATTCATCATTATAATTCATGTGCCTGTTTCCTCCTGTTCTGCCTGTCTGCTTTTCCGGAATACACATCCAGAACCTCTTTTGGAATACGATCCAGCAAAGCTACCGCTGCATCATAATCCCTCCTAAGACGCATATCCTCCATCTTTTTCAGGATACTTTCGTGCTGTTCTTCTTCCAGCTGCTCTGTAAGGCGTTCATTCTGTTTTTCCAATGATTTATTCTTTCGCTCCAGCTGAGCATATCCGACTCGGTATTTCTTCAATTCCGTATCCATCTTTGCCACAGCGGGAATATACTTGTCTAACAGCTTTGCCACCTCATCAATTTTCCCCTTGGAATTAAAGAAGTTAGCATCTGATATAAGAGCATCAATTCTTTCCTTCTGCTTCGTAAGATGGGTCATCTGCTTAAAAAGTCGTGGAGGAATATGGTTCCTTCCGGTCTCACTTGCACTCTGGCCACGTTCAAGATCCGGATATTTCTCTACCATGTGCTCCCAGAACTCATCCTGCCACTGTGTAAGTTTCTTCTTATTCCCTACGATATCCTTTGCACTTAGCCTTCCATCCTCGGTCAGCGGGACAAAAGAAAGGTGCATATGGGGAGTTTTCTCGTCCATATGCACCACTGCTGAAATAATCGTATTCGGATTCTGCCTGCTTTCCAAAAAGCTTAATGCTTCCTGAAAGAACTCCTTTACATCCTTCTTTTTCTTGCCCTGAAAGAACTCAGGACTGGCGGTAAATAATACCTCTACCAACCTGATACTGTCTTTTCTGGTTCTGCAACCGGCCTCTGCAATCTGCTTCTCTGCCTCGGTGCGGTATCTGCCCTGCGGTTCAATCAGATGAAAATTCAGATGTGACCTGCTGGTATCGATATCCGGATTGCTTGCATAACTCTCCTTGGTACGTTCATTGTGCGCCTCAATAGGGCTGATCTCAGGTCCTTTGTATTTCTTAAATCTCATAATTGCATACTGTGCTGCCATTTCTTATATCTCCTTATATTACGAAAAAACTTAAAAGTTACTGTACGTGCGTACATGCGTACTACAGCTGCCTTGCCAAGACTGTACCTATGTACGCATGTACACATGATTTTGAATTTATTTTATAAACGGATTATCCGGATCATAGATCTGGATTCCCTGATACCCGCGGCATCGCTTGCCTTTGCCGGCATAAACATTGTTTGTCGGAGTCAGATGATATCGTTCTGCGTTCTGTGCCAGAGTAGTAGAGAAGCTTTTCATTGAAAATGAATTCTCAGCATTATCATTGCACCAGTCGACATAAGCCTTGTATAACTCCGCAGTGCCTGCCTCTCCTCCATCGATGAATTCAACATAGCCCTCGGATGCGAGGAAATCGAAGATGTTGTTTGCTTCTTTGATTGCAGATGCAATATTCGCTCTGGCTCGGTCACTGATCGTAAAGTGATAATCATTGGCGATCAGACGTTTTAACCCTTCCAGGCACCAAAGAAATATGCCTTCCTTCTCCTGAATAAGTTTTTCTACCAGATACGGATCATCTACTCTGCCTGCCGGCTTATCCTTCGTGGTCAGAATGATCTGCCTGCGGAAGAAACCATCAGAACGGTCATGAAGTGCTGTCAGTACTCCGTTTCCAAAGCAGAGAAAGCGTACATACAGCTGGTCCTGAAAGCTTTGTGCATGCTTTTTCTCCACATCCATCTTTCCTTCCGAGGTGACGATGGACTTGATATAATTCGTTTTCTTCAAGGCATTCATGTCCATGTCGTCATCCACCATAAGGAGCTTGTTTCCCTGATCCGCACGGGCGAATTTGTCATTTTCAACCTTCTGGATGCTGGTCGTATTCATTGCCTTTCCAAGAAGAGCATTCATTACGATACCGATTCTCGATTTACCTTCGCCGCCTCGCCCGATGATCATCATCATTTTCTGAGCCTTTGTAACCGGAAGAAGGCAATAACCAAGGTATTCCTGTAAAGTGGGAATATCCTCTTCCTCCAGAAGCTGACGCAGGAACTCCAGCCATCTTTCCGGAGTCGGAGCATCCGGGTTATAAGCTACCGTAAGGCGGTTTCTACAGTACTGTTTTTCCTCCATAAATCTGCCATCCAGATATAAAGTGCCATTTGCTACATGAATGCGGTCTGTATGAATAGGAATCTCATCAGCCGCTGCGAGCATCTTCATCGCATTCCAAAGATCATTGACCTTATTTGCCAGCTTACTGGTCACCCAGCCACTGATATCTGAGCAGATTTCCTGCTTCAAAAGAGCCACATCTGTAATGGTTCCATCCTCGTTAAAGAAGGTATCTCCGATATACCTCATAGGATGCTTTCTAAGAAACATCCAACAATACAAAGGTTCTGAAATCTTCAGTTCCTCTGTGATCCATACCGGCGCATTAGCCGGCAATACTTTTTTCTTTCCCATAATTGTCCTCCACTTTTTCCTGCTTAAGACGCTCCTGCAATTCTGCAAGTTTCCCACTCCTAAGCAACGTATCCATCAATAGTGCCTTTTCCTCCTGTGTACCTTCCAGAAGCAAATCCAACTGATACTCTACCTGATCGAGTTTCTGACATGCTTCCACAAAGTGTTCATCCCATTCTTCATCCGGATTCTTAGGTACATACCTGTCTTTCCATCGAATCAGAAGCCATCTGAAGTCACTGAGAACAGAAAAGCACAGCCTCTCTCTGTTACGGAGCTGCTGTGCTTCTGCAAGTTTTCTTTTCTTCAGTTGTATATCCGGTGATGGAGGAATTCCTTCCTGCAGCCCATACTGCGCTGCGAGCTGCTTCGCCGCTTCATAGGGTCTAAGACCTGTAAGTTCGGCAACGAAATTGATCACATCTCCATGTGCTCCACAGGCAAAACAATGATAGTGATCCTCTGCGACCAGCATACTGGGATGTCTGTCATCATGAAACGGACAAAGTCCTCTGTTATGACGGTTAACCTTAACTCCATACGCCTCCGCGACGCTCCTCATGCTGATGTTTGATTTGACATTTTCAAAAATATCCATGTCGTTTACCTCCTGTATTTTCTCGGATTTTTCATCCTAAGTACTTATACGGAGATTGTTCGGCTGACGAAAAAAATATAGCATTTACGGAATTTATATTTTTCAGGGACGAATTTCTTGCAAAAATGCAAGAATTGAAAGTCAAAATAAAATGATGAGTTTTGGATGGATGAGAGGGAGTTTTTTGGGACACCTAATCTGGTAGACTTCTTATCATAGATAGCTAGCGTCGGCAAAAAGAACATACGTTCTATTATTTATATTGATATTATTCAGCAAATAGAATATAATAATATGTAGAGAATTACTGTTACGAATATGGAACAGACCATTTGGAGACGCTATTATGAAATATTTATCGACCTTTGAAATCGGAGAAAAATGGAATTTGTCTGCAAGACGTGTCGCAATCCTTTGTGCCGAGGGCAGGATTGAAGGAGCCATGCGTGCCGGAAAGATGTGGATCATTCCAGAAGATGCAGTGAAGCCTGCCGATGCCCGGTATCGGGATGTAGAAAAGGTAATTGTTAGTGAGGTGAGCAAGAATGGCTGAAAGTCAGAATATTGAATGGAAAGAGTCCTGGAGAGACGATTATCTCAAATGGATCTGTGGTTTTGCCAATGCTCAGGGTGGCAAAATCTATATCGGCATCAAAGATGACGGAAGGATCATTGGTGTCAAAAACAGCAAAAAACTATTGGAAGATATCCCAAACAAGATCCGGAATACCATGGGCATTGTTGCTGATGTCAACCTTCATGAAAAAGAAGGACTTGAATATCTGGAGATCATCGTATCTCCAAGCAGTTTTCCCGTCAGCTATTACGGTGAGTTTCACTACCGCAGCGGCAGCACCAAGCAGTTACTGACTGGTATCGCACTGTCGGATTTTATTATGAAAAGAGCCGGTGTACATTGGGAAGATGCCATCGTAGAGGGCATAACCATAGATGACATTGATGATGAAAGTATCAAGATCTTCAAGCGCGAAGCACGTCGGTGTAAGCGAATGAAACCGGAAGACCTGAACGTTTCCACAGAAGAATTACTAGAAAAGCTGCATCTTGCGGAGAATGGTAAGCTTAAACGTTCCGCAGTTCTGCTGTTCACTAACAAATGTGAGATGGTTCAGACCGGAAGTTACACTAAGGTAGGACATTTCGGTATTGGATCTGACCTGCAGTATCAGGATCTCTTTGAAGGATCTCTGATCAACACTGCAGATAAGATCATCGATGTAATCTACCTGAAATACCTGAAGGCAGCTATCACTTACGATCATGACCGCCGGGTAGAAACATATCCTTATGCCAGGGATGCCATCCGTGAAGCGATTTATAACGCTTTGGTTCATAACTGCTACATGTTCGGCTCTCCAATTCAGATCCGCATCAGCGATGAAGAAATGAGGATCAGCAACTCCTGCATTCTGCCTTCAGGCTGGACGCTGGAAACGTTGCTGGGACCGCATACTTCTGAACCATATAATCCAAATATCGCCAGGGTATTCTACCTTGCCGGTTATATTGAAACATGGGGACGTGGAGTCGAGAAAATCTTTGAAACCTGTGAAGAGCTTGGCGCACCAAAGCCGGAGTACAGTATCCTTGGAAATGGAGTGACCGTTCGATTCCCCGCACTCCAAGTCGCCAGTACGGATTCCAAAACTTCTAACCGCCAAAATGGCGGTTTAGATGGCGGTTTGGATGACGCTTTGGATAAAAGGATCTTAACCGAGATTCGTTCCAATCCATCGCTGACGCAAAAAGAATTATCCGATATCACTAACATTCCTTTGCGAACAATTCAGCGCAAATTAAGAGAAATGCAGGATGCCGGCCTCATTCAGCGCGTAGGTGGCAAACGATTTGGACATTGGGAAATTTTATAATTTTTTACGCAAGACAAGGAGGTGCCTATGGGACATGTATTTATATCCGCAGATACCAGACTGCGAATTCATGATCTTATCAAACATACAGAAGGGATGACGCAGGCAAAGCTGGCAAAAGAACTTGGTATCTCCGAAAGTACTCTAAGCCGTTTCCTTAGCGGTCAAACAACAAAAATGGGCAATGACCGCATCATAAAGATTGCTAATATCTTCAATGTCTCAACAGATTTTCTTCTCGGCGAGACGAACATTCCAGTCAAGAAGAATTATGATATTAGTGAGCTTGGATTGTCTGCTGAGGCAGCTCAGGCATTCCCATCGGCATCCCACAGCTTTTCAAGCAGCACCTGCCTGGTCAAAACATTCTGCGGATTTTTGGTCAGGATTTTCAACAGCCGGTATTCCAACGGAGTGAACACCAGCGCCTTACCGGACAGCGAAGCAGTCATCTCCGAGAAATTGATGGATAGTGCGCTATCCTCATAACAATCCCCGCCGCCAGATTGTTTTGCCAGCCGCCCCAGCACCACGGACAGCTTTTTTTGAAAGACGCTCATAGGAAATGGCTTGGTCACATAGTCCTCTGCGCCCAACTCATATCCTTTGAGCATATCGCTCTCCATATCATTTGCGGTCAGGAAGATCACCGCCGTATCCGGCCGGCGCTCTTTTACCTCCCGGCAGAAATCAAAGCCATTCCCATCTGGCAGGTTTACATCCAGCACAATCAGGTCATAATCCTGCTTAGTCAGAAAGTTGCTAGCTGCTGATTTTGTCAATACAGAGTCCACGACATAGCCCGCAGTATACAGGTTATAGCACAAAGTATTATTCAAAAGCCGGTCATCTTCGACTACTAAAATTCGCAATTGTATCACACTCCTTCATTCTTAGTGTAGCATCCAAATGTCACAGAAATCTCACGAGAGGATTATTTTTTTGTATTTTTGAAACGACGGTCTGCCGGTTTCTCCGCATCCTTGGGAATCAGCCAAATGGTAGCCATCTTCACAGCACCGGGGATACGCCCACCGGCACATAGATAATTGATCTGCCTTGGGGTAACACCCCATTTTTCACTTGCTTCTTTCAGCGTCATATAATCCATATAGTTTCCCTCCAATATGGTTTATTATATTTCCTTTGCTCGAAGAATACAAGCTTGCAAACAGGGCGCAAAGCCCTGTTCCAGAAGCACTATGTGGCCTTGCGCCCTTTGTTATTCTATCCTAAAAATACTTTGCCAGCTGCTTCAGACCGCGCCGGATGCTGTCACGGACACGGCTTGGGTCTACACCCTCCGCTGCGGCGATCTCACTCACACGCATACCCAGGTAATACCGGGCATAGATCCTCTTGGCCTGCTTCTCTGGCAGAGCCATCACAGCGGCATAGAGCTGCTCCCGCAGCTGCTTTTCCTCCAGAAGCATCTCCGGTGTTTGCGGCTTCAACAGCACCGCATTTTCAATGCCATTCTCGCAATCCAGAGAATACTGTGCTTTATAACGATACATCTTTCGCTCATACGCAGCCTCCGCACGTTCAGCTGCTCGAATAGTCTCCATTACTTCCTCTGTCACATCTACAAAAAAGTCTGTTGTATAAACATTAGGATAAAGTTCCCGAAGGTTAATTTTCTTCATTATGTACCTCCATTTCGATTCACGGGTGATTGACGGGTGAATCGAATGGAGGCGGAGACCGACACCGGCAGACAACCGGGTCATCTCCGAAAAAATGGCAACAAAAAACGCCAGATTTCCGTGAGGGAAAACTGGCGCGCCAAGAACAGCCATTATTATACTGAATTACATGGAACGATAATGCCGATGCAATGTTATACTTGCCCGGAGGAGGAGCAATGCTTTTTTTAACTGATGTAGATCATGTGAGCTTTGAAAAAGCAAACGAGACACGGAAAAATAACCTCCAATCGGCTACCGTGTCCCTGCAAGTCGTCATTGATTTGTGCAAACGCAAAGAAACGGCGGCTCTGATTTCTCAAAACCGCCGTTAGGATAATACTTCAAAATGAACGTGCAAAATTACCTGCCCCAACCAGCGGTTTTTTTCTTTTCCTTTAATCAGGGCAGGTTCATGTGCTATGTAATTATTCTTTTGTGACTGATTCCTTCAGCCGCTCATAGGTTTCTGCACTAATATCGTGTTCGATCCGACAGGCATCGGCCTCCGCCGTTGCAGGGGCAACACCTATGGATATGAGGTACTTTGTTAAAAAGCAATGGCGTTCGTAGATTTTTTCAGCAGCATCCCGCCCAAGTTCTGTCAGGTGCAGATAATGCTTTTCATCCATTGTCAAAAAACCGCCCTCTCGCAAAGTTCCTACTGCGTAACATACGCTGGGTTTTGAAACCTCCATGTACCGGGCAACATCCACCGAACGCACCATACCGAGCTTCTTTTGAAGTACCAATACAGCTTCCAGATAGTCCTCCCCAGATGCATGAATCTTCATCTTTAGTCATCCTCAAAGGCAAAGAACTTTTGCAACCGTTCCCGGCTTATTCTGTTCCAGCCGTCACTCCATAACACTTTTCCGTCCTCAATAAAGACAAAGTAATTGCAGCACTCCGCAATCAATTCCGGGTCATGGGTAACAATAAATAATGTTTTCCCCAGTGAACTTAATTCCCTCAAATTTTCTGCCACTTTTTTCATGTGCCGATAATCCAGCCCACTTGTAGGCTCATCAAAAACAATGACCTGCTTATCGGATGCAATCGCGCTGGCGATAGCTACCCGTTGCTTCTGACCTCCAGACAATGACATTGGATGAGCATTTCTGAATTCTGAAATATGTAGGCTTTCCATAATCTTTTCTGCTTCAAGCATCGCTTTATCTTCGTCTGAATTATCCAGACT